>Ga0209624_10003447_pt1 | contig 11190 bp, 11 predicted proteins | sample JacPinW_OM2H0_O1_FD_188565 | JGI IMG/M metagenome (GOLD analysis project Ga0209624, IMG submission 188565) | Forest soil microbial communities from Algoma, Ontario, Canada - Jack Pine, Ontario site 1_JW_OM2H0_O1 (SPAdes) (version 2) | ecosystem: Environmental > Terrestrial > Soil > Boreal... | reverse complement strand
TCCGATGAGTGGTGAGGTGATGGGCCCCGACGGTTCTAAATACTCCGTCAACAACTCACGCGACACAGGAGATGACGGATGGAAGGAGATGCTGGCGCCAGCCGGCTGACCCCGAACGACGCGGACGATTCGGCGCTGGAACCGGATGCGGCTGCCGATGAAACCACCTCTGAGGGTGCTGTTGAGGATTCGCCAGAATCCGAGGATGCCGCCGATGACGAGACCACCGAGTCAGACGCCGAAGACCTAGCGGAATCGGCGGACACCGAAGCCGCGGACGACCCGGGCGGCCCGTCGCGGGTCGGGCGCGGTTGGGTCGTCGGAATCGCAGCCGCCCTTGTCCTGCTCGCCGGTGGTGTCGGCGCCGGCGGTTACCTGGCGCTGCGCTCGCACTTGGACAGCCAGGCGACCGCGCGCCGCGACGCCGCCGCGGTGGAGGCCGCGAAGGACTGCGTGGCGGCCACCCAGGCGCCCGACATTGCGGCGATGGCCGCCAGCGCGCAGAAGATCATCGAGTGTGGCGCCGGAGCCTTCCGGTCGCAGGCGATCTTGTACAGCGGGCTGCTTGTCGAGGCGTATCAGGCCGCCGACGCTCACGTGCAGGTGTCGGATCTGCGTGCGGCAGTAGAGCGCAACAACGCCGACGGCTCCGTCGAGATTCTGGTGCCGCTGCGGGTGAAGGTCTCCAACGCCGAGACGCAGAACCAGGAAGCGGGCTACCGCCTGCGGGTGACGATGGTGCAAGACGAGGGTAAGTACCGAATCTCCAAGCTCGACCAGGTAGCGAGGTGACGGTGCTGGTCGAGGAGACCGACGCGGCACCGGCAGTCCAAGAACCAGCGCCGAATGAGTTGGCGGGCTGGCCGATTCGCGCCGCTGCTTTCATTGTCGACGTGTTGCCCGGTGTCGCCGTTGTGGCGACGACGGCACTCGTCTGGTTGGCGGCGCCGCCACAGAGCCTGTGGTGGTGGGTGTCGATATCGGTCCTCGTGGGCGCGGCCCTGGTGACGATGGTCAACCGGGCGGTACTGCCGGCGATCCTCGGTTGGAGCCTCGGGCGGGCGTTGCTCGGGCTCGAAGTCGTGCGGCCGGGCGGTGCCGCCGTCGGAGTCGGCCGGCTGATGTCGCGGGAACTCGCCCATCTGCTGGACACCCTCTCGGTGTGCGTCGGATGGTTGTGGCCGCTGTGGGATTCACGCAAGCGCACCTTCGCCGATTTGCTACTGCGGACCGAAGTGCATTGTGCGGCAACCGATCGGCGTCCGGCAGACATCCGGCGGCGCGCCGCGATCGCAGTCGGGGTAGCCGTGCTGCTCTGTGTCGGCGCCGCTGCGGTGAGCGTCTTCGCGATCTACCTGCCCGATCGGGCAGCCGACCAGACCCGCACCGAGGTCAACGCGCAGGGACCCAAGATCGTCACCGAGATGCTCACCTACGATCCAAAATCGCTGAAACAGGACTTCGAGCGGGCCCGATCTCTGACCACCGATAAATATCGTCCGGAGTTGGTCAAGCAGCAGGAGTCGGTGCAAAAGGGTCACCCGGTGATCAACGAATACTGGGTGACCGACAGCACCGTGCTGTCGGCAGCCCGAGACAGTGCGACCATGCTGCTGTTCCTGCAGGGCCACCGCGGCGGCGGCGGCGACGAACGATTCATCACCGCCACCGTTCGGGTTTCGCTCGTGAAAGGCAAAGACGGGCGCTGGCTCGTCGACAACCTCGACGTCGTGACGAAACCCAAACCGGCGCCGGCCAAGGGGCCGGCTCCACCCAAGGGGCCACCTCCACCCAAGGGGCAAAAGTGAGTCCCCGCAGGCGAATCCAGCCCGGCGAAGAGCCGCTGCTGAAGGTGCCGAAAGCGACACTGTGGTCGAGACTGCCGTGGCAACCGACGCTGCGGGCGCAGTGGTGGAAGCCGTCGCGGAAGTGGGCCCTGCCCTCGGCAGTGGCCGGTGCAACGGTGCTCACCGCGACCGCCATCGCGACGTCGTCGATCGTCCTGGTCGACCAGCGATCCCATCACCGGGACACCATGCAAGAAGTCGACGTACTCGGCTACGTCAAGGCGTTCATGACCGGGTTCACGACCCTGGATCCTTTTCACGCCAACGCATACTACGATCGGGTGTTAGCCAACGCGACAGGCGATTTCGCCAAGCAGTATCACGACAAGCACAACGACATCCTGGTGCAGATCGCCCAGGCCGAGCCGACCAAGGGCACCGCTCTGGCCGCCGGGGTGGAGCGGTGGAACGATGACGGTAGCGCCAATGTCATGGTGGCGACCAACGTGTCGTCAAAATCTCCCGACGGAAAGCAAAAATTCGATAACACAAGTCGTTGGGTGGTTACTGCTCAGCGGGAAGGCAACCAGTGGAAGATCAGCAGCCTGCAGCAGGTGATCTGACCGAAGAGTCTCCCGATAGCACCTTGGGAGGCTCCACGGCCGTCGACACCGAAGTCGCAGAAGCCGAAGCTGTGCACATCGATCCAGATACGTCGGACAGTGGCGACGAGAACGCCGGCGCCGCAACCGAAGATGACGAGGCGGTCGACGCTGAGGCGGACGACGAGCCCGTCGTCGTCCGTTTTCGCGAGCGACGGCAGGCCAGCAAGCGGTCGGTGATCGCCGCAGCAGTAGCCGCCGCGCTGTTCGTGGGGTCGGCGGCATTCGCCGGTGCGGTCATGCAGCCGTACCTGACCGACCGCGCCACCGTGGCCACCAAGCTGAACGTCGCCCGGACCGCCGCCAATGCGATCACGACGTTGTGGACGTACACGCCGCAGAACATCGACAAGCTGGCCGATCGGGCATCGCAGTACCTCAGCGGTGACTTCCAAGCTGCCTACCGCAAATACCTCGACGCTCTCGTCGCACCCAACAAGCAGGCCCAGATCACCAACACCACGCAGGTCGTCGGCGCGGCCGTGGAGTCACTGAGTGCGTCGGACGCGACCGCGATCGTCTACACCAACACGGCGTCGACCAGTCCGTCGACCAAAGACGTTCCCTCGTTGAAGTACCTGTCCTATCGGCTTGTGCTGCAACGGGATCACGCGCGCTGGCTGGTCACCAAGATGACGACGATCACCTCACTGGACCTGACTCCCAAGCTCTAGTTGAACGCGAGCCAGCCGGGCAGTGAGCGTTCGTGCGAGTCGCACAGCACCTCGCGGGTGTCGCAGTTGCCTTTCGGGACGCCGGCTCCTGCCCACATGCCGCCGGTATCGCGACGCAGCACGATCGCTGATGATGTCCCGCCGTCGAGCAGCACCGCGGTGTCGCTGCCAAGTCCGCGGAACAGATCCTGCACATTGTCGGGGGTATAGCTGCCGCCTTGGAACACATACATTTCGTCGCGGGGCTTGGAGTAGGCCAGCGCGGTACGGGCTGCGCTCGGCCCGCCGTCGTTGAGTTGCCCGGTATTTCCAGGAGCCAGCAGCCCGAGGCCGCTGACCGCGACGAACTGCTCGCCGCGGTCCACCAGGCCGGTAACGGCCGACGTGGCGGCGTCGTAGTCGTGCCCGTCCCGACCGCCCTTGGGCCACAACACCGTTGGGGCGCCGCGGACCGGCAGGATCATGGTGGCCAAGGCGCTCCAGTTCTCGTTTCCCCCGGACAGGCCCTGCTTGCCGGCGTACGGGATGGTGCCGGTGACCGCCTGGTTGGCGTGGCCTTGGCCGTGCGTATTGTCGACATACGCGCCCAACGGTGAGCTGCAGCCCGTCGAGCGCCACGATCCGCCCTTTTGTCCACGGATGTCGAAGAAGTTGGCGTTGATCGCAATCGTCGGCTGGCCCAGGGCCTGCCAGGCCTGCACCGCGGTGTAGGTTTCCGACGCCTGGATCAGCCCATCGCCGGTGCGTGCATGCGGGTTACGTTCGCAGCGCGACTGGTAGCCGCGATGGCTGTCCACCAACAGATGCGGCTCGAGGCGTTGCGCGGCGGCTTTGATGATCATCAGGTGGCCGCCGCTACCGCCGTCGTACCAGTTACCGGCGGCATTGAGCATCGGTGCCGGATGCCCGCCGCCGAAGTTGTACACCAGGTAAGACCCTTGAGTGTTGGCTATGGCACTGGCCAACAGCTCGCGCGCCTCGGCGCGAGCAACCGGCTGCCCCGTGCTGGTCGCCAGCGTCAGACACAGCGCGGTACCGGCGCCGCAGGCTGCGATGCGCCGGAACGCGGTGGCGAGATATGGCACGGTTGCCCTTTCGGCGCGAACGTCATTGCAAATAGCAGAGCATTAGCCACAGGTATTACACAGCAACTTTCATAACAGCAGCGTGACGGTTCAGCCGCAGTCCAATGACGTTCGGCCACTATGCGTTTGCGACCGTTCGGCGGCCCTACTGACCGGGGTAGTCGACCTCGGTCTGCGGTGGGTCGACGACGCCATCAGGAGTATCGGCCGCCGGCACCGTCGAGACACGGTGGTAGCCGCGCCGGTCGTAGAGGCGGGTGACGATGACGCCGAGCAGCACACCGATCACCAGGCCGCCCGCGGTCAGCTCCACCGACTGCGACAGACCCGCATCGGCACGTCCGCCCAGGTACAGCAAGGCCCTTGCGCCCAAGAACACTTGGTGCATTGGCTCGAACTCCGCCAGCCCCTCGAAGAGCGCCGGGGTGGCCTGCAGCGGCACCGTCGCGCCCGCCGAGGGCAGCCCGAGGATGATGAACACGAACAGGCTGACCAGCGCGCCGATTGCGCCGAGCGCCGCGATCAGCGATGTGGAGGTCACCCCCACCGCCAAAATTGCGAACGCGCTGAAAAGCCATAGTGCCAGGCCGTTCTGAACCGGCATGCCCATGTTGTCGGCGATCAGCAGGTAGGCGGCCGACGTCAGCAAGGCCAATACCGCGATCATCGCCCACTTGATCAGCAGCGTGCGAAACCGCGAGATCTTGACCTGCTCGGCAAACCGATAGACCGGGCCGACTTCGGCCGGCACAAAGCCCAGCATCGAGTCCACCAGCCTGCTCACCACGACGCTGCCGATAAAGCCGGCGAGCAGTAGCAGCAATGCATAATAAAGGGCGGACAGGCCATTACCGGTGCCATCCGGAAGCGCGTTGTGCACCGTCGACTTGACCTCGATCGGATTGGCCAGCATCAGCGCGACCGCGCCGGGCTCGGGACTCTTGCCGGTCTGCTGCGCCACCTCCTGTGAAAGCCGTTGGCCCACACGCTGATCCATCAGCGTGACCGCACGCTGAAGGGTTTGGCCGGCGATACTGGCGCCCAGCGTGCCCGCGCGCGGGTTGGTTGAGACGATGATGACCGCCCGTTCGACGCGTCCCGGTGTCAGCGCGCTTTTCGCGTAGGCCTGCAGCTTGGACGAAAAGTTCGGCGGTATCACCGCAATGCCGTAAATCTCGGCGTTGTCGAGCTGCGTCTTGGCTTGATCGTGGTTCAGCACCCGGACGTCGTAGGCGTCGTTGTCGAAGCTCGCCTGCATCCCCTTGACGACCTGTGCGCCCGTAGGTCCGGCGTCCTCGTTGAGGATGGCGACCGGGAAATGCCGCAAGTTTGTCATCGGCTGCAGGATCCCACCGAGATAGAAGGCGGCCAGCGCCGACAGTACCGCGAGCGCGATGAGTATCGGTAGGCCCCAAAAACGCACTGTTCCAGTAATTTTCGGTCTAGCGAAGCCATAGCGGTGGGCGGCTGCGGAGTCGTCGTCGCCATTCGCGACGTCGAATGATGGGTGACGGGCTTGCGGGTCAGACATTCCGGCTCCTCTTCGTCCGCGCCAACCCTAGTCGCCGAGCGCGGCGTGCATCTCCCAGACGAGCAATTCAGCGTCCTCGCGGGCCGCGACTGTTACTCCAGTCGACGCGGTGATCCGGGCCGCGTCACCGTCGACAAGCGCGGCCTCATCGAAGTTCACCTGACCCCGGGCGATATACAGGTGCAGATACGGCGCCGCCGGCAGGGTGAGTTCGGCACCGGCGGGCAATCGAGCGGCATGCAACGCGGCCGATCGGTTGTGGATGGTGATCGCGGCGTCGTGGCCCGGTATCCCTGAGGCGACTGTCATTAGGCGACCCTCGAGCTCATCGTCTTCGATCGCCTGTTGCTGGTAACTGGGCTCGATTGAGGACTCATCGGGCGCCACCCACATCTGCACGAAGCGCACCGGCGCGGTGTCGGATGCATTCTTTTCCGAGTGCGTGATGCCGGACCCGGCCGACATCCGTTGCGCAAGACCGGGATAGATGACGCCGCTGTTGCCGGCGGAATCGCGATGCGCCAACGAGCCTTCCAGCACCCACGTCACGATCTCCATGTCGCGGTGCGGGTGGGTATCAAAACCGGCAGCCCGCGCCAATATGTCGTCGTTGCTGACCAGCAGCACACCGTAGTGGGTGTTGGCCGGATCGTAGTGATCGCCGAAGGAAAACGAATGCCGCGACTGCAGCCACGACGTCGTGGTGACTACCCGGTCGGCGGCACGCCGTATCTCAACAGTGGCGGACACGTGCTTACGCTACCCCGGGGCTCAACAATGCCCGGGCGTGCAGCAGGGCGGCGTCGAGATCGGCAAGGGCCAGCTCGTCCTGGCCGCCCAGGTGAATCTCGATCTGATACTCCGGCTGGCCGTCCCGCCCGAAGATCGGCAGCACCACGAATTCGGTTGACGCCAGCCCACTTTCAAGAACACCCGTCACCGATTGCAGCGTCACGATCGTCATCAGGGCGCTGAGCTCCCGCGTCACCTGTGCGGTGGGCTCCAACGACGCGAGCACCGCGGCGAGCCGGTCGTGCAGTGAGCTATGAGCGGCATCGAACCGCCACGCTCCGTAGCCGCGGTCGCGGATCTCGGCCAGCACCAGTCGATGACCGGCGATGTCGGCGTCAGTCAGCCGTGGCCTCACCCGCCGCAGCCACCCGTCGATCGCGTCCTCGTCTCGCCAGGCCATCGCGACCAGACCGAACGGCGGTCCGATCGGAAAGCGCTGGCCGACCGCATGCTCGCCGTCGGTGCCGTGGCCGACGGCGTCGATCGTGATGAGATGCGTCTGGCCGATCTTCGACATCGAGCAGCCTGCGCCCAGCGTGGTGTGCAGGAAGCTGAGCGTCTCACGGCCGCGGTCCAACAGCGGGAACTGCACTCTCAAGCCGTGCACCAGCCCGAACAATCCGCTGCCCAGCGTGTAGCGGCGACCGTCGCGTCGGGTCACCCAGTTGCCACGCTCGAGTTCGGCGAGCACCAGCGCGCAGGTCGACGTACTAATCCCGCAGCTTTTGGCCAGCTCGGCCGATGTCCGACCATCCGGTGAATCCGACAGCGACGCAAGCACATCCATCACGCGACCGGTGGGCGGCGACTTGACCGGCCCGGTCGTGCTGGGCGGCGCTGTTGACGAATCCATGGCGACCTTCCTAGCATCCGTCCTAAATCTACTTCATAGCTTCCTAATACTAGGAGAAACGATGTACAAGGTGGGCGTCTGGGGTCCGGGCTCGATGGGGCTGATCGCCCTGCGAGGAGTGATCGACCACCCGCAACTGCAACTCGTCGATCTCGTCGTCCACAGCGATGCCAAGGCGGGTCGTGATGCGGGGGAGTTGTGCGGGGCGGACCCCGTCGGTGTGACGGCAACACAGGATCCCGCGGAGTTGCTGTCCGGTGACGCCGACGTGGTGGTCTATGCGGCGGCGGCCAACCTGCGGCCGGCTGAGGCGATCGACGATATGGTGTCGATCCTGCGCGCGGGCAAGAACGTGGTGTCGTGTTCGGTGGTGCCGCTGGTGTACCCGGACGGCGTTGACGCAGGGTTCACCGCGCCGCTGCGCGAGGCGGCGGCCGCCGGCGGCGCCTCGTTCTTCACCACCGGGATCGACTCCGGATTCGCCAACGATGTTCTGCCGCTTGTGCTTACCGGAGTATCGCGGGTCATCGAGTCGGTGCGGGTGACCGAGATGTTCAATTATGCGACCTATCCGGACAAAGACGCCGTCTACGAGATATTGGGATTCGGCAAGCCGCCGGAGTTCACCGCATTCGCCGCGGCGCCGGGGATCTTCACCTTCGGCTGGGGGCCGGTGGTGCATCAGCTCGCCGCGGGGCTGGGCGTCAAGATCGACAACCTGGACGAGAGCGTCGAGCGGGTGGTCGCCGAGGAGTCGTTCGACACGCCCACCGGGCACATCGCCGCCGGAACGGTCGGTGCGATGCGGTCCACGCTGACCGGATACGTGGACGGCAAGCCAACTTTCGTCATCGACCACGTCACCCGCATGCGCGACGACCTTGCGCCCGACTGGCCGCAACCGCACATCTCGATACCCCCGCGCGACCTCGGTTACGGCCCGGCATCCGGCCGCGGTCTCTACCGCGTTGAGATCGAGGGCTCGCCGACCATGCGCTGCGAGTTCGAGATGGCCGACGACCACGACCACGACCTGGGCGCCCGGATAGCCGGCGCATCCCGGATGGTCAACGCCATCCCGGCGGTCTGCCAGGCGCAGCCGGGGCTGCTGTCGGCGCTGGATCTGCCGCTGGTCACCGGCGCCGGGCTGGTCCGGTCGGTGGCCGGGCCATCACCGGACAGCAGGCTGTTCTAGTTTCGGGGTCGAGTGGCGGCCTCATGCATGCACGGTGGGCCGGTAGATGAGCTCTTGGATATTGCCGTCGAGCGTTCGGCTCTCGATCAGCTCGAGGTCGAAGTCGGCCGCACCCCGGAAGATCGGGTCGTCTCCGGTCTGACCGGTGATCACGGGGAAGAGCGTGACTTGGACGCGGTCGACCAGGCCGGCGGCCATCAGCGCTCGGTTCATCGACAGGCTGCCATGCGAGCGCAACGGCACCTCGGACGCTTCCTTGAGCGCCGCGACGACGTCGACGGCGTCGCCGCTCACGACGGTTGCGTGGGGCCAATCGAGAAGTCCATCCAGGGTGGACGACACGACCGTCGCCGGCAAGTGCCTCATTCGGGTGACCCAAGGGTCGCGCACCTCGGAATCCTCGGTGCCGTCGGCCAGCATTTGCGCGAACAACCGATATGTGTTGGCGCCGAGCACCATCCGCTGCTTCTCGCCGTACAGTGCGAGCCGGTGGTCGAGCAATTCGGGGCCTTGCTTGCCCCAGTAGCCGCCCCAGTCGCCGCCGCTGACGCCGCCGAACCCATCGAGGCTTGAAAAGACGTCGAAGGTGTAGGTAGCGGTCATGATGCTCTCCTCGAGTGCGGTTGATGGCGTCTGGGGAATACAGACCGAAAACCGCGGCGAAACTCATCGGCGTAGGGATCTTGGAGTCCGGCCGCTTCCGGCCGGCGGATGCAGGCCGTCGAGGCCGATTTCGCCGAATTGCATGGCCTCAACTGGCCAGCCGGCACATCAGAGCCGTTGCGGCAGGCCGAATTTCGCGAACAACGCGGTGTCGAGAAAAGCCACAACCCGAGACACACCGTCGACCCGCAGGTCCAGCACATGTAGCTGGAACGGCACATGGCCGTCGCCGTCGCGCATGTACATCGCCGCTGCCGGCTGGCCGTTGGCGGTCAGCGGGACCAGCCGCATATCGCCGGGTTGGTCCGCGGGGCATTGCTGATGAATCAACGTGATGATGGCCTGCGGTCCCTGGTACCAGCCGACGAATGGTGGCATCTCCCAGATCGCCTCGGCGGTGAACAGGTCGACCAGCCGGTCGATGTCGTAGGCCTCGAACGCGGCGATATAACGCCTCAATCGGTCTTGGGCGTCCTCGGAGTCGGGCGCCACCAGCCGGTCGTCGGCGCTGGGCCCAGCGGCGTCGAGTTGCGAACGCGCACGCTGCAGCAGGCTGTTGACGGCGGCCGTACTGGTGCCGATCGCGTCGGCTACCTCGGCGGCCTTCCACTGCAGTACGTCGCGCAGCAGCAGCACCGCCCGCTGTCGGGGCGGCAGATGCTGCAAGGCCGCGACGAACGCCAACCGGACCGACTCTCGGGAGCCCACGATCGCTGCCGGATCGCCTGCCGCGTCGGGCAATGGCTCGAGCCACGGCACCTCGGTGCCCTCGACCAGCTCGGCGTTGGGGTCCGAACTGGGTGCGCCCAATCCGGTCGGCAGCGGACGGCGCTGGCGATTCTCCAGGGCCGTCAGGCAGGTGTTGGTCGCGATTCGGTGCAGCCAGGTGCGCACCGACGACTTTCCTTCGAAGCGGTCGTAGGCCTTCCAGGCTCGCAGCAAGGTCTCTTGCACCAGGTCCTCGGCATCGTGCAGCGACCCGGTCATTCGATAGCAGTGCGCAAGCAGTTCACGTCGGTACGGTTCGGCGGTGGCAGAGAAGTCGGTCCTGCCGTCATCGGCAAACTCGCGGGCCAGCACGCTCACCGGACCGAGCTTACGTACTGCCTGTGACAGTGGGTCTACGCTGCCCCTGATGGCAACCACCCGTACCGAACACACCTTCGACGGCGTCGGCGGCGTGCGGATTGTCTACGACGTGTGGACCCCCGATGTGACACCGCGGGCAGTGGTGATCCTGTCGCATGGGTTCGGCGAACACGCCCGCCGTTACGATCATGTCGCCCAGCGGTTCGGCCGGGACGCACTGGTGACCTACGCGCTGGACCACCGCGGGCATGGCCGCTCGGGGGGCAAGCGGGTGCTGGTCAAAGACATCTCCGAGTACACCGGCGACTTCGACACCTTGGTCGGAATTGCCGCCAAAGAACATCCCGGTGCGACGCGCGTCGTGCTCGGCCACAGCATGGGCGGCGGGATCGTCTTCGCTTACGGCGTCGAGCATCCCGACAACTACGACCTGATGGTGCTGTCCGGACCGGCCGTGGCAGCCCAGACAGCCGTCTCGCCGCTGCTGGCCCGGATCGCCAAAACCATCGGGGCGATCGCGCCGGGTTTGCCGCTGCAGCAACTGGATGCCGGCGCAATATCCCGCGACCCGGCCGTGGTCAACGCCTACAACACCGACCCACTGGTACATCACGGTAAGGTCCCCGCCGGTCTCGCTCGCGCACTGATGCTGGTCGGCGAGACGATGCCGCAGCGAGCCCCTTCGCTGACCGCGCCGCTACTGGTCGTGCACGGATCCGACGACCACCTGATCCCGGTCGAGGGCAGCCGCCAGTTGGTCGCGGCCGTCGGTAGTTCCGATGTCGAGCTGAAGGTGTATCCGGGGCTCTATCACGAGGTGTTCAACGAACCGGAGCAGGACCAGGTCCTCGACCAACTG
>Ga0209624_10003446_pt1 | contig 11191 bp, 9 predicted proteins | sample JacPinW_OM2H0_O1_FD_188565 | JGI IMG/M metagenome (GOLD analysis project Ga0209624, IMG submission 188565) | Forest soil microbial communities from Algoma, Ontario, Canada - Jack Pine, Ontario site 1_JW_OM2H0_O1 (SPAdes) (version 2) | ecosystem: Environmental > Terrestrial > Soil > Boreal... | reverse complement strand
GTTGCTCGAAAGGCGCAGCGACGGACTCACTGGCCTGAATGATTTCGGTGGTCTGCGCCGCGCCATGCCGGTGTTTAGCGGATTGATGGGAATCACCCTCTTCGCTTCGCTCGGCTTACCCGGGCTGATGGGCTTCCCGGGAGAATTTCTGATCTTCAAGGGAGTGTTCCGGCTGGATGGTTGGGCAGCGTCGCTGGCGACGTTCGGCTTACTGATGACTGCCGTCTTCCTGCTCACCATTGTGCAGCGCGTGTTCTCTGGTCCGCTGGGTGAACGTTGGGCCGGGATGCCGGACCTGACCCTGGCCGAACGGTGCATGCTCGCTCCCGCGGTAGCCATTATGTTCGTCGTGGGGCTCTACCCACAGCTGATCAGTGGAATGGTACACGGCACGGTGGTGCACTTTGCCGGCCTGGTGGGGTATTGAACATGCTTGCCTGGACCATCTACCTCTCATTCCTCGGTGCAGTCGCGGTTACACTTACGCCCACGACGCGCCCGGTAATTGCCCGCTTCCTCGCGTTGCTAACCACGCTCGCGGGGCTGGGCCTGGCCATCGTAGCCGTGGCGCAGAATCGATCGGGCCAGCTGATCACCATCGTACGAACTCCGTGGATACCGGCGCTGGGCATTGAATATCATCTGGCCGCCGACGGCATTAGCCTGGTCCTGGTTTTGTTGACTGGAATTGCAGCGGTCGCCGGAGTGCTTTTTTCCTGGAATATCGAACGGCGAGTGAAAGACTTTTTCGCCCTCTACCTGGTATTGATCGGCGCGGTATACGGTGTCTTCCTGAGCTTCGATCTCTTCGAGCTCTTTGTTTTTTATGAGATTGCGATTATCCCCAAGTATTTTCTGATCGCTATCTGGGGATCGACGCGCCGCGAATATGCCGCCATGAAGCTGGTGCTCTACTCCTTTGCCGGAAGCGCTTTGGTGCTGGCCGGCATGGTGGCCGCCTATGTTGTTTCGGGTGAGCGCACACTAAGCCTGGAGACGCTGGCGCACTTCCCTTTCCCGGTACATTTTCAGATGTGGGCCTTCCCCCTGGTGTTCGTGGGGTTCGCCGTGCTCGCTGGCATGTGGCCTTTTCACACCTGGGCGCCAACCGGCCACGCAGCCGCCCCAACGGCTGCTTCGATGCTCCTGGCGGGCGTGGTGATGAAGCTTGGCGCCTACGGGTGCCTGCGTGTGGCTATGATGCTGTTTCCCCGCGGGCTCGATCCATGGGGATTCCACGTGCTCGCGTTCGGATCGTGGCAGCAGGTCTTTGCTGTGCTCGCCGTGATCGGCATCGTTTACGGCGCGAGCATCGCGCTGGTGCAGAAGGACCTCAAGTTTGTTGTCGGCTACTCCAGTGTCAGCCACATGGGCTTTGTGCTGCTGGGCCTGATGACCCTGAACCAGGTTGGCTTGTCTGGTGCTGTGTACCAGATGTTCTCCCACGGAATCATCGCTGGGCTGTTGTTTGCGGTGGTGGGGCGCATGGTCTATGACCGCACACACACGCGCGATCTGGGTGAGCTCTCGCGTATTCCGCTCGCCAGGTTGATTCCCTTTGCCGCAGTCACCTTTGTTCTGGCGTTTATGGCCTCGATTGGTCTGCCGGGGTTTAGCGGGTTTATCGCTGAGTTGGAAGTGCTGATCGGCACCTGGCGCGCCTTTCCCTGGATGACCTGGATCGCGGGGCTGGGAATCCTGATCGGGATTGCCTTTTCGTGGCGGGCTCTGCAAGCTACTTTCTTTGGCGAGCCCGCGACCGCCAAAGTACCCGAAGAAGAGATGCCGCCCATCAGCGTGCCGGAGCGTCTTGGAGCGTACCTCTTGTTAGCGAGCACGATCGTGTTGGGCCTCTATCCCAGGCTGCTGATGGACCTGATTCTGCCCGGCCTCAACGGGCCGTTATTTGAACAGCTTCGCCAGGGTGGGTGGAGATGACCGGCTCCAGCTACTCAGAGCTTCTGCGTTTGACGGCGCCCGAGATCGTTGTGGCGTTGACGGGGATCCTGGTGCTGGTGCTGGACCTCAGTTTCCTGCGCCGGGCATCGCTGGCTCTGCGCTTCCGTTCCGCAGCCGTTGCCGCCAGCAGCGGTTGCATCCTCGCGCTGGCCATGCTGGAAGGATTCTCTGCGCCAGGCGGTTTGCCCGCGGGAATGCTGGTGGTAAATCCCTTGACCCAACTGGTGCAGATTGCCCTGCTGGTGCTTGCGATACTGGTCTTTCTCCTGACGGACTCCGCCCGCTTTACCACGCATGTGGGCGAATACTTCGCTCTGATTTTGTTCGCCACCACCGCAATGCTGCTGCTAGTGAGCACGCAAAACTTGTTGATCATCTTCATCACCATTGAATTCCTGAGTCTTTCGCTCTATATCCTCACCGGGTTCGATAAGGAGAGTCCTCAATCGGCGGAAGCCGGGCTCAAGTATTTTCTGTTCGGAGGTATGTCGGCCGGAATCCTGCTGTTTGGCATGAGCTTGCTCTACGGCCTGTCTGGTTCGCTCGTCCTCGGATCGATCGCTGCCGCAGTGCAGGATTCGCCGGCCGATCCGCTGCTGACCCTCGCGATTGTCATGGTGCTGACAGGATTGGGATTCAAGATTGCTGCGGCGCCCTTCCACATGTGGGCTCCCGAGGTCTACCAGGGAGCGCCGACGTTGAGTGCTTCGCTGGTCGCATCCAGTTCCAAGGTTGCCAGTTTCTTCGCGTTGTTCGTGATCTTCTACCTCGGCCTGATGGGAGCCGTCGGGAGTGCCGCATGGGGCCATTATTCCGCGGGGTGGGCACCAGTGATCGCGATCGTTGCCGTGATCTCAATGGTCTGGGGCAACCTGGCGGCGATTGCGCAGACCAGTGTCAGACGGCTGATCGCTTACTCCGCCATTGGACATGCGGGCTATATGTTGATCGCGCTGGTGGTTCATACCGGGCAAAGTTTGATCGCACTGGTTTATTACGTCGTGACCTATGCCCTGGCAACTGTGGGCGTCTTTGGCGTCCTCTCTGCACTGGAGAGCGAGAAGGTAGACAGCATTGCAGATTTCCGCGGACTGGGTAAGCGTGCTCCCGGGCTTTCGTTTTGCCTGTTGATTTTTTTGCTTTCGCTGGCCGGCATTCCTCCGCTGGCGGGTTTCTTCGGCAAGTTCTACGTGTTTGTTTCAGCTCTGAATGTCGCGGACCGCTCTGGTTTGTTGTGGTTAGTAATGTTGGCGCTCGCCATGAGCGTGGTTTCGTTCTACTACTACCTGAGGGTACTCAAACAAGCCTACGTCTCCGAACCGGCGACGGGAACGGTGCACATCCAGGTGCCGGCGATCACTCGGATCGCGTTGTGGGCCACGGCTGCGCTGGTCGTGATCCTCGGCTGTTTGCCGGATTTACTGTTGAGTCGCATCGCAGCCGCGGTTAGTGCTATCCGGTGATTGGCTCTGCCAAATTTGGACAAGGACTGGGTCTTCGCACGGGCAAATCAATCTAAGATCAATGCAGGGAAAGCGATCGTTGGCCTGCACGCCCGTCTTTTTTTCGGGCCGTCGCTTGCCTCCGACCCTGCGATGTGACTTCGGTTCATGACACACTCTGATCCAGAAACCAATAGCTATCTGGCGACCGGCTTTCGCGACGTAGACGCGTCGGCCGTCGACAAGATGGCTCGATGCCTGGCGTACATGGATGCGCTCCCGGGTTTTCAGCGATACAAGGCTGCAATTCTAGAAATGATGAAACTTCAGCGCGGTGCTGTCACCGCAGATCTGGGCTGTGGACTTGGTTTCGACGTGCGGCGCCTTTCTGCCACGGTCGGGTCCACGGGACAGGCCATCGGCGTGGACTCAAGCATGGCGCTGATTCAATCCGCGCGTTCGGCGAGCAACGGCTTCCCGGCGGTCGAGTTCATTCAAGCGGATATCCAAAGCCTGCCCTTTGGGGGTGGCGTTCTGGACTCGTGCAAGATAGACCGGACACTGCAGCATGTAGAGCGCCCGGCTGCGGTCCTCGCGGAAATATTCCGAACGATACGTTCCGGCGGCGCGGTCGTGTGCGCAGAGCCTGACTGGGGAACCTTTGTGATCGACGATGCCCGACACCCATTCGCTCAACAGGTTGCCCAAGTGTGGTGTGATGGCTTCCGCAATCCGCACGTCGGGCGTGAACTGAGGGAGCGCCTTCAAGGGGCAGGTTTCGTTGATCTGCAAATCCAGGAGGTTGCCTTATCCACGCTTGGCTTTGCGAGCTGTGACATGGTCTTCGATATCACGCAGAGCGCGACGCAACTGGCGGCACGCCGAGGCACCGAGGAACCACTCGCGTGGCTGGCAAACCTACGCGATCGCAGCGATCCGGTTTGCTGCTCGGTAACGCTTGTGATTAACTTCGCAAAGAAGCCCTGAATTTCGCAAAGGAGAAAGCATGCCTCTCGTCCGCATTGATCTTCTGGAAGGCAAGACACCCGAATACGGCGTCCAGATTGGCCAGTTCGTTGCCCGCGCTCTGTCCGAAGTTTTGAACGTGCCTAAAGACGACCTCTTCCAGGTCATCACTGCTCATTCCAAAACCGGCTTGCGGTTCGATCGGAATTATCTCGGCATTCAACGATCAGACGACTGCATATTTTTGCAGATCACACTGAACAGCGGCCGAACTGTTGAGATGAAGCAGCGTTTCTATAAAGCCGTAGCTGACGGGCTGCACGAAAGCCTAAAGGTGAGGAAAGAAGACGTCTTAATCAACCTGGTCGAGGTGCCAAAGGAAAACTGGTCCTTCGGCAATGGTGAAGCGCAATATGCACCAGTTCCCCCTGCCTGAAGCGCTTTCAAGCCTGCCCATGCGCCAATTCGGGCTGGTTGCCGGTAGCGTAATCAGGGGCGGCGAAGGTGTCGCGGATGTCCTGGTAAAGCGGGCCTAAAATCGTTGCCAAACTCTCAGCAAGACCCTGGATATCGGATACCTGTGGCGGGACCGGAAGGCCAGCCTCCTGGTAGTACTTGTTGAATTCCTCTTGCACTCGTGCAGCCGACAGGCGGATGTCAGGGACCCCCGCGACTGGCTTCCCGTTGACCTCGCTCGCCATCGCGCGCATCACCACGGCGATGTCTTTCTCGAACGCGACCCCAATCTGAGCAACGGGCTCGGGTAGCTGGCTCAGCGGTTTGCTTGCGAGATATTGCACAGCTGTGATTTGCACTTGCAGGAGTGTGCGTATCGAAGGCTGCCATCGGCGGAAGTCTTCGCGGAATTGCAGCTTGCGCTTACGCGTGGGGCCGAATTCGAACAGGACGCCGTCGGCTTGCCCGGAGGCTGCCAGAAAGCCGGCGTTGAGCTGATCGCGTAGCTGTCGGATTCGCTGCATGGCCTTTACCTGGTCCTTCTCCAGTAACTGCTCGGTCAGCTCGGCAAACAGCCCAAGATTGCGGGCAAAGACCGTCTGCAATTCCTCCAGAGCATCCCTCACCCACAAGCGGTCATAGATGAGCCACATGCACATTAAACCAAGCAGAACCCCGCAGACCCGGTCGCGGGCTATGGAGAGCGAAGTCTGGATGGTGAACTCCTGCAGATTAATCAGGTAAAAGGCAAGTGCCATTTGTACGCCGATGTAAGAAACCCTTGCGGAAGCGGTAGCAATCCAGGAGGAGATTGCGGTGACCACCACAAACAAGACGGTAAAGCCGACAATCGAGTCAATGTAGGGCAACACAAAAACCTGTGCACCCATGCCAAAGATAAAGCCGCCGATGATTGCCCCGACAAGGCGCAGGAATTGCTTCTGTCGCGATGAGCCAATCGTGGAAAGGGCGGTGATGATGCAAGTGGCTATCGAAGTACTGAGCCCGGGCCAGTCAAGCGCCGTATAGATCATGTAACTGGCCATGGATGCGAGCGTGCCACGCAAAGCAAATTGCACATGCGCGGGATTAGAGAAGGCATCGGGGGCGAAAAAGGGCTTGGTTTGCCCCTCGTCCAGCGTCGCAGGAGCGAACTGGGCGACCTCGGCCGATCCCGAGAAGGCCTCGGGGACGAGCGCGACAATCCTCTCCATCGCTGACAAGAAAGGCAGCTTCGACGGCTCCTCCGGAGGCCGCTGAATCTTTGCCGGCTGACGCCGCAGTACCAGATCTTTGCAAAGGACTTCAATCTGGTCTGCCAGACGTTGGCAGCGAACTTTGTCGGCCGGATCTATGTGCGAAACCGGGCCACCAGCTGCCGCCGTGTTGGCGCGTTCGGAAAGAGCACGCCGGAAATTAGCCGTCACGTCCATCAATTGCGCCAACAGCGCAACCGCGGTCAGAAACTGTGTCTTAAAGTGATCGCTGTATCGAGAACGAATGATGAGCCTGCGTAGCCTGGAATTACCGACCGTGGCATAAAGGGCAAGCTGTTTCTCCGACACGCTATCCAGAGGCTGCTCTTCGGCTGCGCTGCGCAAAACATTCTCCACCGTGTCGAGCCGGTTCTCGATTCCTTCGGTAAGGTCAGAAGTGGGGTGAAGCGTGCGGAAGACATACTCAACCACGATCGACACAACGATGCCTATGCCGACCACGCCGGCCAACCATAGCGTGCCCGAGACCCGGTCGTTTACGTTGATCATGTCTTTATCCCAAAGCGGGACGGCACCGGCAATGGTGAAGCCAAAGGCCACCGCCGTGCCGTAGTCGGTCATGATGCTGATCAGAAAGAAGGACACGAGAAGGCTGATGCCAACGCCAAGGAAGTGGGTGAGCGGATCGTCCACCAGCATTGCGGCGCCGATCAAGGTCCACACCGTCGCCAAACAAAAAAACGCGATGGCCTTCAGCCCGGAAACCAGGGTAGCGGTCGGATCTTCCCGGCTTATAAATAAGGTGAAAATGGCGCCCAGGAAGCCGGTGGGGATCTGAAAAGTATTGACGATCAGCATGACGAGGGTGGCAGCGATGGTGACGCGGGCTACGACCCACGCTCTGCCCGGATACGGTGTGAGCTCACTCTTCAGGAAGCTCCAAAACCATTTCACCGCCTCATCGACAGGGTCTGGCTGAGACACCGTTGCCAACGCCTTGCCTTGAGCCGCCATGGCTATCTCTCTCCACGAATCACGACCACTGCAGACTCGCTCAGGCGAAATGGCTCCGTTTCCGCCGCAACGATCCTAACCCGTACGGGGTACCGGGTCGCCAGATGTACCCAATTCAGCGAGCGCTGCACGTCCGGCAACCCAGTGGAGGTAAAAGTCCCCACCAGCGTGGAATCCGGCGTCACGCCGAACCCAACGCTGTCCACGATGCCGTCATAGCGCACCGAAGGCCGGGAGAGAACGTACACATCGGCGTGCATCCCGGGATGGATGTGGTGCAATTGCGTCTCTCGGAAGTTGGCCACCGCCCACCAGACTCGGGTATCTATCAACGTAAAAACCTGCTGGCCGGTGTGGGCGTAGGCGCCCCGGGAAATCGTCAGATTAGTCACGCGTGTATCAAACGGCGCGTACACCCTGCAGTTGTTCAGGTTGTACTCCGCGGTGCGGATGGCTGAAGCCCGGCCTTCGCGTTGAGCGGTAAGCGGATCAAGCGTGAGCACGCTGTGTTGCGATTGATCGAGTTGCGCGTGGCTTTGCTCCATCGCGGCCTTTGTCTGCTCGTACTGGGCCTGCGCGGAGACCACCTGCGCCTGGGCTAACAGGAGTTGCGAACGCAGCTGCTGCACGGCTTGTTGCCGCGCGGTCACCGCGGTCCTGGCCTGGTCTATCTGGTCTACGGTGACGAATTGCTTAGCCAGGAGAGGCTCGATACGATGAAAATTATTAGTCTGGTATGCCAGTTCGGCGTTACCGCTATCGAGGGCCGCCTGCGCGGCGGCAACATTTGCCTTGGCTTCGTTGACCGCAGCCGCGGAGCGATCGACGTTCGCGGCCGCGCTATCAGTATTTGCCCGGGAAGCACCTACGGCGCTCACCTGAGAGGCGATCGTCCTTCGCTGATCGACAATTTGGCCCTCCAGCGTGGCGAGGTCAGACCGCGCTTTTTCCAGGGCGTATTCGTAGGGCCGTGGATCGATCTCAAAGAGCAGCTCCCCCTGTTTGCGGAATTCATTGTCTTGCACGGCCAGTTGGTCGATAGGGCCGTCTACTTGCGGAGCTATGCCGATAAAGTTGGCAAAAACCTCGGCATCGTCTGTGCGCGGGTGGAGGTTCGTGTGAATGATGACCGCCGCCCCCGTAATCACCGCGGCGACGATGATGACAACGCTGACGATCAAGCCGAGCCGACGGCGCTGTTCAACTGTGTCGTTTTCCGGCATCGCATCTCCTCCGGGATTAACTGAAAAACAAGAGCCAGAGCGTGAAGGTAAAAAACGCAGTCAAGCACGGATATACCACGATCAGCGGCCAGAGTAAGTGATCCTCGAGCTTGATACGCACGAAAAACCAGCGCACGAGAGACGCAAGCAGAATGCCTATCACGCCACAGATGATCCACGCCGGGAAATAGGACCCTAAAATATTCAGCGTAGGCGCGCGCGAACATCCGGAGACCAACAACGTAGCGGCCAGGGACGCTCCAGAGACAGCGGCCCGGTGGATGGGTCGGTCGGGAGGCGCGGGTAAGTTTTCTGTCAATTTTCCCATCGTTTTTTGCTCGTGAACATGAAGTTCATGGCCCCTTCGGGTGAAGCAAATCGCCGGTCTGGAAAGCTAAAGCCGCAATTGTGGTCAACAGCTGAGTACGCGCGCTGACATCTTCGGTGCGCGCGGCCGCCAAAGCCCGTTGTGCCGAGACCACATCAATCTGGCTGCGGACCCCATAGTTGTAGGACTGCAAAGCCGCTTCGTAGGAAGACGAGGACGCTTCGAGCAATGCAGCAGCGGCTTTCTGCTGGCGGAGCGCGGTGCGAGCGGTGGAATAGGCCGCCCAGACTTCGTTCTCCACCTGATCACGGATTGCGTCGACTTCAGCGGCAGCTTGTTTTTGTTCAGCTTTGGCTTGCGCCACTCGGCTCTCGCGGGCAAATCCATCAAACAAGGTCCAGGTCAGGCTCAGGCGCGCAGTCCAAAATTCCTGATTGGGGGAATGAACACCTGGCAATTGGTCTTGTTCTCCATATGTCTTGTTCAAACCCCCGATGCCCGAAAAGGACAACGTCGGCAAATAGGCTGTCTTGGCTGCTTTTATTTCGGAACCGGCTGCGCGCAGTTCCACCACTCGCTGCATCAGGTCAGGTCTCTGGGCAAGCGCGCGGTCGATGGAATTTTCGACCGTAACCGGCAAGTCCTGCGGAATGGTCAAGGCCTGAATAGGTTCAACCTGCAGCGGGTTGGTTGGCGAAAGGCCGAGCGAAGTGAGCAAATCACCGTGTGCGATCTCAGAGGCGCCAATGGCCGCCTGTAGGTCGTAGTCCGCCTGTGCAGCTGCGCTGCGCGCTTCGAGTACATCGGGCAAGGTCGCCAGGCCAAGTTCCAGACGCGCTTCCGCGGCCTGCTGCACGGTCTGCGCATTCTTCAGGTTCGCTTCGGCCGCATCCTCCTGCCCCTTGGCATTCAGCACCCGGTAGTACGCTGCCATGACCTGGTAGATGACCTTACGGTGGGTATCGTTGAAGAGCAAATTGGCGGCAAGCAGATTGTCCCGGCTGACAGCGATCTCGTCCAGGCGCCTGCCGAAATCGAAGATAGTGTAGTCGACCTCCAGAGCGGGCGAGTACGAATCCAGGGTCTGTCGAATGTAATTCGGCCAGAACAACAGGTTGGTACGTACGGTCTGCGCGAGTGCTGCGGCCGCCACGGTCGGGTAGAGAGTCGCTTTGCTGATCCCGAGTTCCGCGGCGCGCGCCTTGGCGCTTTCCCATGCGACGCGAGTGTCGGGATTGTTTTGCTCGGCGAGATTAACCAGTTCCGGCAGATTGTAAATTTTGGCTGGATCAGGAGCAAAGGCCGGGACAGACCGGGGAGGGGGCGTCGTCTGCATGGCCCCTTGCCAGGGCTGACTTGGCGAGACCGGTGCTCGCTGGGCAACGGCGATCGTTGCTGCGAGCAACACGCCGAGGACGGCGACCGAGTTGGCAAGAGATACCTTCATTCCCCGAAGCGCACAAACCGAAAGACGATTTCCTATAGATGTATACCTGACGCGATGGTCGTGCACATCAATTAGAAAATATGGCCTGAGCAAACGGATGATAGCATTCCGGTTCCGCAGGGGGAACGGAGTGGATCCAGGGAATGGGGGATCTCTAATGCGGGGAGGCTAAGGCGCGCTGCGTTTTCTATTGGAATTTTATGCAGATGTATAGCGGCAGGGCTAAAGCCCTGAATATTTTGGCTTCTGGCGGCAGGACTGAAGTCGTGCCCTGATACAAAGCAAAAATCCTGTTGCCGAGGCTACTGTCAGACGTCCACGCGGGTCTGGATTTTCGAGGCCGGTGCTAGAGCGCATCGTCAAATTCGAATGCTCTTCCGCAACGCTAACGGGCGGAATTTTTTGGTCCGCCCGTTGTTTGCCGGGAACTGCAGGAATTGACTACCGATAAGAATTCGAAATAACTACATCCAGGTTGAGAGGAGTGGCAACGGGTTGGTTGCTAACCGTGCCAGGGGCGAAGCGGTACTGACTGACAGCAGCAAGGACGCTCGCATCTACGCCCGGGCCGGCCGACCTTACGATCTTCAGGTCAGAGGGCTTGCCCGTCTTATCAACAATCATTCCGACAACTACATGGCACTCGCTGCTGAGTTGGCGAGCGGTGCTGGGAGTATCTGCTACAACTTCCACGGTCGAGATCAACTTGGGAGCGATTACTCCAGTCGAAATGCGTCTTGCTTGGGGCGCAGGGCCGTTGTTGGCGACCTGGGTTTGAGCAGGCGTGCTTGCCTGGGCGTGGAGCATAACGGAGGACAGAGAGAGTATGGCTACTATTAGTTTACGCATTAAATCTATCTCCTGAGTTAAGGGTGCCCGCCACCAATCTATTCCCGAGAATACTCGACTGTCAACTGAATTTTTATAACTACGAGTTTTATTGGGTATTATTCACGTTTGTTTACTACCAAGTGACATGTTTTTTAAATTAACGATGCAAAACTCAAGGCCTGTGCAGGCAGCGTCGATCGCGCGCGAAATTGGCACGGGATGAGGCTCGATCGACGCTGGGGTGGGAAGTGCGGACTATTGCGTGGGTGGTGCGCTTCTGGGAAACGAACTTGCTAAGTAGTTGGTTA
>Ga0209624_10003445_pt1 | contig 11194 bp, 9 predicted proteins | sample JacPinW_OM2H0_O1_FD_188565 | JGI IMG/M metagenome (GOLD analysis project Ga0209624, IMG submission 188565) | Forest soil microbial communities from Algoma, Ontario, Canada - Jack Pine, Ontario site 1_JW_OM2H0_O1 (SPAdes) (version 2) | ecosystem: Environmental > Terrestrial > Soil > Boreal... | reverse complement strand
CAAGCCGCACCATCGGCGTCCTCTTTCCTGCGACAAACACCAGGCCGGTATAAACACGAGTGCAGTGAGCCTTGACTAACGAAGAAAGAGGAATGCAAGGATGCAAAGGGCGCTCCAATGGGGTTCGGGCGGGTTGCCCATATCTGCCCCCCATGGACTCGGGGTGTCCCATCTTCGTGACGGCCTCATCGTCGCTAAGGTGGGTGCATTTTCGCGGAAGCAAAAATCCCAATACCTAGACTCACCCATGCCCCGACGGTCTACCCATCGTCACTTTCTCCTCGACGAACCCGATCCAGTCTGAATATCCCGGTCTGATCAAGGGAAAGCGATCGCGCCTTCGCGCGATGGCCCACATCTCAGAATCGAGATATGGGGCACCCGATTCTTCGGCTTGATGCGAGATCTGGGCCACCCGTCCATAGATATCGAAAGAGTCCGCGATCCGCCGAGTGGTTTCGTCTGCGAATCTATGAATTCGAGAGGTCTGCGCATCTGTGAATTGGAGAGGTCTGCGTTGATCTGGTCAGGAAGCACACTTCGAGGTCTCCCATCCGATATTTCTGGAGATTTCCGGTGCGTCATGAGTTTTTGTGTTAGTGTTGTTGTCCGTATCATGGGCTCCGTGAGGTGCGCAAATGGCGATCACACCGCCTTGGGCCCTGCATGTCGGCACTCCAAATTGTTTCAATCGACCGACCGCTATTGGCATGGCGACCACTGTGACTGCTGGCGACACCTCAGTGGCCTTCACGGCCCTTGATGGACAGGTTGTCAGTTTCAACGAGTATTCCACCAACGCCACCTTCACCCGGACAGACAGGAACAACGATGGAGGCGCCGCCGGCGACCGGCGAAGAGTGACCGGCGTCAACGTTTCTACCCTGGCAGGCGAGATCGCCTCATCACACAGCGGAAGCACTGAAGCTAGCTTTGAAATCACGGGAACTGTCACTTTCGACACGCCCCGCGATCCGGCCCAATCGTCCCCGTATTGAAGAATGCCGGTCACATTGACCGAAGGCAGTGAGAATTGGAGGAAGACAATGACGCGAATTCATGGTGACGCAACGAAGAGGATTTTGGGCGTATGCATGTTAATGGCGACACTACTGTTGGGGTCGGCGGTCGCAAAGGCCGATGCGGTTCTCGACTGGAACCTGATTGCGGTAAACACAGCTATTGCGAACGGCCAGAACCCGTTCGCTCAGGCGCGATACGCAACGATTGTGCAACTCGCTGTCTTTGAAGCCGTCAACAGCATCACTGGCGACTATCGACCGTATCTTGGGAGCATCGTCGCACCCCATGGCGCTTCAGCCGACGCAGCAGCCATCGAGGCTGCCTATCAGGTGCTCATTACTTATTTCCCGCACAGCGCGTCCACCCTCGGGACTGCTCGCGCAAACTCGCTGGCTTTGATACCGGACAGTCAAGCCAAGAATGACGGCATAGCGACGGGCGACGCCGCAGCTTCTGCCATGATCGCGCTTCGTGCTAACGACGGTTCGTCGCCGGCGCAATTCAAGATACCCGGGCCGGCTGTTCCTGGTGACTATCAGGCTACGCCGAGTTGTCCCATCGTGAATGGAATCGCGGTCGGAACCTTATTTCAATGGCAGAACATAACCCCGTTCGGTATCCCTGGCGTCAGTGAGTTTCTCCTCGATCCGCCGCCAGCGCTTGACAGCAACCAATACGCGAAAGCGTACAACGAGGTGAAGGCGGTAGGGAGCGCGAGCGCCAACAGCACAGAGCGGCCACAGGATCGGGCTAATGTCGTGCTGTTCTACGCGGCCTCCTCGCCAACCTTGATATTCAATCAGGCCGCAAGGGAGATCGTCGCGCAAGAAGGGCGGCATTCGCTGTCCGAGAACGCACGGGCTTTTGCCCTGATCAACATGGCGATCAACGACGCCGCGATCGCTTCCTTCTTCAACAAGTACCACTACAACTGGTGGCGTCCCGAAACCGCGATCCATGCAGGTGACACGGACGGCAACCGGAAAACCGACGGCGATCCGAACTGGGTTCCATTCATCCCGGCCCCATGTTTCCCGGGCTATCCCTCAAACCACGGCAGCTTATCCAATTCGGGAGCCGAGGTGATGAGACGTCTTTACGGCGAAGCCGGACATGCGATTACGTTGACAAACCCGGCAGTACCCAACATCGTGTTGCACTACGGATCATTCAGGCAGATTACCGACGACGTCTCCGACGCTCGCGTTTACGGCGGGATACATTTTCGAACCGACCAGGACGCGGGGGCTCGCTTGGGCCGGGCTGTCGGCAGAGCAGTCTACAAGAACAACTTGCGTGCTGTGCACAACGATGGCTGGGATGATCACTGGGAGGATGACTGATTGATCAGCTTGAGAACGGCACTCCATTCGTGTCATACGGGCCGGTGATTGTGCGGTCAAGTTTTGCCCGAGGCGAGACCGCACAAGTCTCTCCAGAAGTTGTGCCCTCTCCTGAGCCCAGACGACACATCCGAACAATTGCAGAATAGCGTTAAGCCTCTGATCAACAGGCGATGCACCCGTTGAGCGTCTGCGCGGAACGCACCAATCGAGCTACAGTCCGATTGGTAACGCTCAATGGGATGAGCAGAGCCCTTCGGAATCGGAGAGAGACTAGCGCTCCGCTCTTACAAAATGCATCTCGCGCCCACAGCAACGAGGGAGTGATGCGGCGCGAGTGGTTTGACTTTGTAATGTTCCCTAAACGTTGGAGTTGGTAGGGTATAGAGATGAAAATCGGGTACGGAGTTTTTGTTGTTGTCGTTGGCATTGGGGTGGCCGGGGCTCAGGGACAGTCGATCGATTTGCCGACGAGCAAGCAGATTGTGCGGCCAGTTCCGGGGAGTCCGCAGAGAGTCAATAGCCTGCCAATGTCGATGGCTGTTTCGCCGGATGGGCGCTATGTGGTGACGGTCAATGCGGGGTATGGCACATTCGAGTCCAATTACATGCAGTCGCTGGCGGTCATGGATACGCGCACAGGTGCGGTAGCAGATTTTCCTGATGACCGGACTTCTCTAAGAGCGAAGCAGACGCTTTATTCGGGACTGGCTTTCAGCCGGGATGGCAAGCATATCTACGCGAGCATGGGTTCCGAGACCGACCCTTTAGGGCAGGGTGAGGCCGATACCGGCAGCGGGGTGGTGGTGTATGGGTTCAACGCGGATTCCGGTGGGGGAAAGATCTCGCGGGAACGCATGATGAAGATTCCTCTGCAGCAGTTGGCTCCGGGACGGCAGACGATGTTGATTGGCGGGACTCCGGGAGATAAGGGCGTGCCATTTCCGGCGGCAATTGCGGTGGTAAACAGCGCCGGGGTGGAGAAGCTTCTGATCGCGGACAATCTGTCGGACGATGTGCTGTTGATGGATGCTGCTACGGGAACGATCGAGAAGAGGTTCGATGTTTCGGAGAATGACGCAGTGCCTTCGACGTATCCGGTGGCATTGAGCGTTTCGAAGGATGGGACGCGAGCCTTTGTGGCGTTGTGGAATGCGAGCGAAGTTGTTGAGTTGGACCTGAAGAAAGGTACGGTGGGCCGTAAGCTGGCGCTGCTGAAGCCTGAGAGCGCCGTGGCGGCGGGGTCGCATCCCTGTGCGCTGGAGATGTCGGGTGACGGGCGGACGATGTATGTGGCGCTGGCCAACAGGGATGCAGTCGCGGCGGTAAATGTAGCGACAGGACAGTTTGTGCTGAAGGGATACTTCGATACGCGGCTGCCACGGCAGAGCTATTTTGGTGCGGAGCCTGAGGCGCTGGCTCTGTCGCCCGATGGATCCCGTTTGTATGTGGCGAATGCGATCTCGGATGCGATTGCCGTGATCGATACGACGAAGTTGACGACTAAGGTAGCGAAGCAGGGCATGGTAGAGCCGATCGGATTTGTGCCGACGGAGTGGATGCCTATGTCGATGAGCTTTAGCGGAGGCAAGTTGTATGTGGCGACCGCCAAGGGGAAAGGGACGGGTCCGAATAACTTTGCACAGCGACAACCAGGAGAACAGAAGAGCGGTGTGAGGCTGGGCAAGTCCACCTATATTGGAACGCTGCTCTATGGGTCGCTGGCTGTTATGGACATCAAAGAGATGGAGCAGGCGTTGCCCAAGTGGACAGCGGAGGTGCTGGAGTCGAACCGGATGAAGGCGGCGGAAGAGAAGATCCCGTTTGCGGGCGGTACGGACCGCATTAAGCATGTGATCTACATCATCAAGGAGAACCGGACGTACGATCAGGTGTTTGGGGATCTGAAGCAGAATGGCAAGCCGGTGGGGAATGGCGATGCGAGCTTAACGATGTATGGGGAGGATGTGACGCCAAATCAGCATAAGCTGGCGTTACAGTTCGGAGTGCTGGATAACTTCTATGACTCTGGTGAAGTTTCGGGAGATGGTCACGTCTGGTCGATGGCCGGAATAGGCACGGATTATCTGGAGAAGACGTGGCAGCAGAGTTATCGCGGAGAGCAGCGGACCTACGACTTTGAAGGCGTTGTGGCGGAAGGGTATCCGATTCTCCAGAAAATTCCAGATGTTAATGAGCCTATGAGCGGGTATCTCTGGGGCAATATGGCTCGGCATGGGAAGACGTACTACAACTTCGGGGAGTACATCTCATCGACATTCTGTGATGCGAAAAGGAGCGGCAGTTCTCAAGAAGGGCCTCTGCTCGAGGGGGAGAAGTGCGAGAGGCCGTCGATTGAGCCGGGAGCAGCGATTCCTGAGGAGTGGGGCGGAGGAGTCAACAAGTGGCCGTGGCCAATCCCGTTGATTGCGAAAAATGTTGCGACAAAGCCGGAGTTGGTGGGCCACTTTGCAGTGGAGCAGGCGGACTTTAATCTGCGGGTTCCAGAGCAGATCAGGACAGAGGTATTTTTGAAGCACTTCAACGGATGGGTGGCTGATCGCGAGGCAGGCAAGGACACCATGCCGAACTTTATCGTGATGCGATATGGGAATGACCATACGGCTGGGACTACTCCCGGCGGACCTACACCGAGGTCTTCGATTGCGGATAATGATCTGGCGATCGGACGAACCGTAGACGCGGTATCGCACTCTGCGTATTGGGACGATACAGCGTTTTTTATTCTGGAAGACGACGCGCAGAATGGAGCCGACCATGTGGATGCGCATCGGAGCCTGGCTCTCGTGGTCAGCAAGTATTCGCCGCGGGCCGCGGACGGCGGGGCTTTTGTGGACAGCCGATTCTACTCGACGGTTAGCGTGATACGAACCATGGAGACCTTGCTAGGCGTGCCGCCGATGAACAATAACGATGCGTTCAGCTCGATGATCAGCACGTTATTTACGGGAGGTGGTGATCAGTCTCCGTTCGTGGCCGACTACCGCAACCGGGACAATGGGTCGATTTATGCAGCAAATCCGCGGACGGCGCCGGGAGCGAGGGAGTCGAGCAAGATGGACTTTCGCCATGCCGACAGAGCAGATGCCCAGAAGTTGAATGTGATCCTGTGGCAGGATGCCATGGGGGAGAAGCCGCTTCCCGCGCAGTTGAAAGAGCGCCGGAAAAAAATAAAGCAGGATGATGATGATTAGAAAACGGGGAAACAAGAGGGACAGAGACAACGTCGTCGGAGCGCTCTATTCCTATTCACGCCTCCTGTTCACGCCTCAGGGAATAGGTGTGCTGGGGACAGGCGCAACGCCGCAGATAGCCGATGCGCAGCGCGGTAGAGGCGGAGTCGGGATCAGCAACTCGTTCCCCTGGGTCGCAGCCGCACCACCCCGCATGCAACTGCCCGAGTAGGTGTCGCTGTTGAGGTAAGGCTTCGTGAATCCGTCCGACAATGTTTGCAGGAACGCGACGATCTGGTTCTCCTCCTTGTCCGTGAGGCCGAGATTACCGCTGGTCATATCGAGATTGTTCCGCACCTCCGGCATAGGCCAGCAGTCTACTTTTTCGGTCGTTCCCTTCGGGCAATGCCCGGAGGTGACCGGGTAGGCATACTTGTCGCGCGTGTTGTAGAAGTGCACGACCTGCTTCAGGCTCTTGAAGTAGCCGTTGTGAAAGAAGGCTTTCTGGAAGTAGGGACCGGGCGCCTCGGTAGTGGGACATTGTGCCGGGGTCGACGCCACGTCGCGCACGCTTGATACCTGCATCTGGCCGTCGACCTTGGGCGCGTACTGCCTCCAGTTTGCGTTCGGGTTGGGGCCGGAGCCGAACGCACTTCTAAGGAACGACCCGAGCCCGAGATCCCGGTAGCCGAAGCCGTAAGGATTTGCGACGAAGCCGGAGGAATCCGGCGTGGTCTGATAGTAGAAAGCATCTCTGGGATTCATGGGCGTGCCCTCATTTGCCGAGCCGAAGCAGGTGAACAGAGGGTTCACCATGGCGGCCGCGCTGGTGTCGGTCTGACCGGATTTCAGGGTCGTGCCTCTTCCGTCGAGGTGGCAGGAATTGCAGTTGCCCTTGCCATTGAAGAGTTGAAAGCCGGCCATCTCGTCCGGGGTGAACTTGTAGTTGCCGGCCAGGAAGGCATCGAATTTCGACGAGAAGGGACTGACCTGAACAGACTGCTCGAAGGAGTCGATGGACTGCGCCCAGCGGTCGTACACCACGTTGGCGCGAGTTCGATCGGCCGCACTGAGAGGAATCGGCGTCGTGTTCCCACCAAACACAGCGGCCCCTCCCGGGGTTGCGCAGATTCGCTCGGTCTCGCGTGGGAACTTGATATCCAGCGAGCCCTGTCCCCATATCTGTTCAAAGAGAGGTCGGTAGGCCGCCTGCGAAAGCCGGAACGCGATGCAGGCCGTGTCGGGAAAGCCCATCTCCTGGGTATCGACCGGGGGACCTTGTGCCTGCTCGGCGTCGGGAACCCTCAACCTGAAGCCGGTGGCGCGCGAGTCCCAGAAGTTGCCGCCAAAAAACTGTCCCTGGGTCTGGTTGTACTGGAGGACAGGGAAGAAGGGGGCATACGGGTGTCGTTGCGGGGTCCGCTTGCCGACCCGGAAGTGAACCGTTCCCGGATACGCGACGATGGTCAAATTGACCGAGGGGATGGGTCCGCCAAAGCCGGCATAGGGCATGTGGCAGGACGCACACGCCTGATTTTTTCCCGGCGAGATTCGGTTGTCGTAGAGCATCAGCTCGCCGAGCGTTTCGATGGCTTCGGTCCCGCCATTCTGAAGGACTGGCGGCTGACCGGCCAGGACTGGCGGGCTGAGGGCCTTCCAGCGCGCCAACGCGCGGTCTTCGATGAGATCCACCTCGCGTTGAACCCGAGCTGTTTCGGAATTCACGTCGGACGGTAGAATCCCGGGTGGGTACGGGTTGTAAACCGGTGCGGACCCGGCTGCAGTTCCTTCCTTTTGCCTGCGCCCGATGCGAGCCGAAATGGATATGGCGATCACGATCACGACAACGGCCACAGCGAGCGCGATCCATCGTGCCTGTTTCATGAAGACCCCCTTAGACAGTTAGGGTTCCCTTCATTCTTTATGATTCCATCTGTCTGGGTATGATTGTGCAACGGAATGACGATTCCGGTCAGTTCGGCAGTTCCAACCGCAGACCAGGCCTTACACGTCGTTTCCGAGATGGAAGATCGGCTCGACGCCGGTTGCCCGCGCCAGCAGTGCGTGCTCCTCATGCTGTTCGAGAGGCCTGTAGTTCTGCGCGACGTCCATCGCCAGGCGGAAATATTTCTCGTCCCCGGGAGGCAACGCAGCCGTGACTGGATGGCCGAGCGTCCAGCGCAATCCCAGCGAAGCCTCGTCAGGGAAGGCTGCAGGCTGATACCAGCATTTTGGCTCGGGATGGCTCTGCTTCTGGTCGGCAGACCATACCGTCTTTGCCATCGCCTTCAGTGCCAGGATGCCCATGCCCTTTTCCTGCGCACGCTTCAGAATCTGTGGGCCGAAGTTCGCCTGCGAGAAGAGGACAAAGTTTACCGGAAAAAGCACGGTGTCGAAGTTGTAGCGGTCCATCGCCGCCAACGCTGTCTCCGCCGAGTGCACCGAGAAGCCGATGTAGCGAATCTTGCCTTCCTTTTTCGCAGCTTCCATCGTCTCCATTGCGCCGCCGGGACCCAGAACTTCGTCCAGTTCGGTCATCTTTGTCAGTGCGTGGAACTGATAGAGATCGACGTGATCGGTCTTCAGCAGCCGCAGCGATTCTTCCAGTTGCTTGCGCGAGGCATCCTTCGTACGCCCTTCGGTCTTGCAGGCGAGGAAGCAATTCTTGCGATAGGGCGCGAGGGCCGGGCCGAGACGTTCCTGCGCGTCGCCATAGCTGGGCGCGACATCGAAATAGTTCACGCCGCGGTCCACCGCCTCCGCCACAATATTGTTCGAGTGACCGGTATCCTCATTCATTACCACGATGCCGCCAAAACCAATCATCGAGAGATGCTCTCCCGTCTTGCCCAGAGGTCGGCGCGCAATCAAATTCGTGGCTGTCGCGGCGGCCGAAAACCTGACACTGGCGGCGGCAGCAGCTGTAAGTGCGCTCTGCTTCAAAAAGTCACGGCGTTCCATGGTGCAGACCCTCGTCAAAAGGAATAGCTTACGGTCGAGCCGACTTGCTAAAGACATTTTCCCAGAAGTTGAACCATGTGGCTAGCCGCGTCAGTTGGCGCAAAATCGCCAAGGCGCTCAGCCGCATCGCCGACGATCCGGAGTAAAGCGACGAGATGCGCGTTTCTCGAGCCTAAACATCCAGAATTCGCTTACAAAACATCGGGCCTGACCAAAATCTTCACCTAACAGAGCAGAACTCCGCTCAGCTAAACTAGAACTTCCCCTCACGGGAAGCCGCATGCCAGCCGAAATCATTCTCCAGCGAACCCCGGACGACGCCGTCCTCCTCGACAAACGCGAGCAACTTGCCAGCGTCCGCACGATGCTCGCCGAGCGCGAATCCGAGCTTGCCCAAATCCGAGCGCAGCTCAAGACCTTCGAAGGTCGATACCTCCGCCAGGTCGGCATCCTCTACGCCGAACTCGACGACCTTGAAGCGCGCATCGCCGAGCGCGAAGTCGATCTCTACGACTCCGACTCCGCCAGGCGCCGAGCCGAAGAAACCCGCCAGCGCGCGCAGGAAACCCACGATGCCGCATTTGGCGATGCCCGCGAAGCCGAAGAGTTCGACCCACCGCCCAGCCTCAAGACACTCTTCCGCGAAGTCGCCAAGCGCATCCACCCCGACTTCGCCCGCGACGACGCCGAGCAGAAGCACTTCACCCTGCTGATGGCTCGCGCCAATCAGGCGTACAGCCGTGGCGACACCGAAACCCTGCAGCGTCTGCTTGACGATCACCGCGAGATCAACGCCTCCATCGCCGGCGAAGGCGCTGCTGCTGAGCTTCTCCGCATCACGCGCCAGATACAACACGCCGAGCGCGATATCGCCACGCTCGATGCCGAGCGGCACACGCTGCTCGCTGGAGAGATCGCCCAACTGTACCTCGACGCCGAAGCGGCTGCCCGCGAACACCGCGACCTCCTCACCGAACTCGTTACCAGCCTCCGCGAGCAGATCGCCGATGCCCGGCTCCGCTTCGAGCTTATCGACCGCCAGATCAGCGCTCATGGAAGATAAAGCGGCTATGGACGATAAGCCCAAGGCCGGCCTGCAGCACATCCCCACCAGCGGGGCGTTGTCGCTCCATTCCACGCGCTCCGGCATCATCGCCCGCGGCCGCCGCGACGCCGCCAATGCAGCCTCCAACCCCCACTACCGGCAGGCAGTCATCGACTACAACGCCCGCAACTTCACCGAAGCCGCAGCCGGTTTTCGACTCGCCGCCGAGCGAGGCCATGCCGACTCGCAGTACCTCCTCAGCACGATGTACGACGCGGGACAGGGTCTGCCGCAAGACGACACCCAAGCCGCCTACTGGGAGCGCAAGGCCGCCGAGCAGGGTCACGCTTACGCGCAGGCCAACCTCAGCTTCCGCTTCTATGCAGCCGACAACTTCCCTGAAGCTTTCGCATGGTGCGAGCGCGCCGCCCGCAGTAACCTCGCCTGGGCGCAGTACAACCTCGGCCTCATGTATCGCAAGGGTGAAGGGGTCCAGCAAAGCAATCGTGAAGCTGCCCACTGGTATCGCCTGGCCGCCACCCAGAACTTTCCCGAGGCCCAGCAGAAGCTGGCCGACCTCTATTACACCGGCCAGGGCGTTCCACTTAGCTACACTCAGGCCGCCGGGTGGTATCGCAAGGCCGCCGATCATGGCAACGCAGAAGCCCAGTTTCAGCTTGGCCACCTCTACGCCGTCGGCCAAGGCGTAGAGCACGACTATACTCAGTCCCGCCACTGGATTCGTCAGGCCGCTCTTCAAGGCCACGAACAGGCACTACGCGAACTCAAGCGCCGCGAGTACCGCGACCCATAACTCACGCTTCAACACTCGACGATGTTCCCCGCCTCCAAGCCACGCAGGTGTGCCTGATTTGACGCGGCTCCTCCGGCTTCCTATACTTCTGCACACTCGAAGCGGCGGTTCAAGGAGGAAGTCTATGTCAAAGCGTTTGCTGTTGTTCATTCTCTTGATTGCCGCCGCTACTGGCGGGTATGCACAAGACGCATGGAAGAAAGGTCATCAACCCACTTTCGTTCCGCAGCAGAGCGGCACGACGCAGCTGCTGATTGCCGTCAGTCCGGTGAACTCCCGCGTCGTCTGGGCAGCTGGAACCGGCGGTACGTACGTGGTTACGACCGATGGTGGTTCGACTTGGAGATCCGGGGTCGTGCCGGGAGCCGAAAGTCTGCAATTTCGCGATGTGCAGGGCATAAGCGATCGAGTCGCTTATCTCATGTCGATCGGGAACAACACCGGAGATTTTCGCATCTACAAGACGGAAGACGCCGGCGCGCACTGGACCGTTCAGTTTACGAATAAGACAACGAACGCCTTCTATGACTGCTTCGCGTTCTGGGGGCCGGATCGCGGCGTCGCGCACAGCGACTCAGTCAACGGAGTATTTCCCGACATTCGCACCAGCGATGGCACGACCTGGCACTCGATCGCCCGCAGTATGCCACCTGCCTTGCCAGGCGAAGCTTCGTTCTCTTCCAGCGGAACCTGCATCACTACGGAAGGATGGCAAAACGCGTGGATTGCCACCGGCGGCTCAAGCATCGCTCGGATTCTGGCGACTCGGGATGGCGGCTACACCTGGAATGCGTATGACACTCCGTTCGTGAGC
>Ga0209624_10003444_pt1 | contig 11196 bp, 10 predicted proteins | sample JacPinW_OM2H0_O1_FD_188565 | JGI IMG/M metagenome (GOLD analysis project Ga0209624, IMG submission 188565) | Forest soil microbial communities from Algoma, Ontario, Canada - Jack Pine, Ontario site 1_JW_OM2H0_O1 (SPAdes) (version 2) | ecosystem: Environmental > Terrestrial > Soil > Boreal... | reverse complement strand
CGTTTTGTCGATTCCCCGAGGGGGGCAGTGGCGGAAGCCGATGACCTGGTGTCCTCACTGATGAAAACTCGGGGCTATCCGATATCCGATTTCGATCAACGTGCGGCCGACATCTCTGTCGACCATCCCAGGGTCGTCGAAAACTACCGGTCTGCGCATGATATTGCTCTCCGGGTTGGAAAAAATGAAGCCAGTACAGAAGATCTGAGAACGGCGATGATTCACTATCGTTCTCTGTTTGAGGAACTGGTGCAGGTACCAACGATGGTGGAACGGAAAGAGGTGGCGTAACGGCTGATCGGATGAGAATCGAGGAGGATTTCCTACGGCCGAAGTGGCGAGGGATGGGGCAGCCAATCCGCCAAACCAGCCTGACGGGCCTAAGCTGATGACAGACCAAGAGTCGGGAACTCTGGGTAGAGGCATTGCAGTCTCAGAGCCCTATCCTGTTTTCTGAACCGAAAATGGGACATTTCCGAGCGCACTGGAGCAGACTGCAGACCGGATGCAGGTACGAGACCTCAACCTGGAGGATGTAGCGGATCTATGGTACTCAACGACAAGGAGAAAACAGATGAACCCCAATACGCATGATGAGACTAAGGGCAGCCTTCACAAAGTGAAAATCAAAGTCAAAGAGAGCGCCGGCAAAGCCACGAATCAATCTGCCGGCGCCGTCGCGATTGAGAGTGTGGCAGATATTCTCGAGCGTAACCTCGATTCCGTGATTCGGGAATGGCTCCTCCGAGTCGAAAAGGAGCCGGATTTAACGGCTATCCCTTTGAATTTCGAGGAACGCACGGGCCATCTCCCTCAGCTTCTGCGTGATGTGATTGTACGGTTGCGTCTGGACGACGAGACGAAGGCCGCAATTTCGATGGCAGCGGCCCACCACGGAGATTTGCGGGCCCAACAGGGCTACACGGTAGCCATGGCCGTGGAGGAATCTCGTTTACTCCAGGTCAGCATTTTTACGACGTTGCACAAAAGCCAGAAGCATTTGGAGTTCGAGATCCTACTTCCCGCCGTGGTGACGATCGCGGACGAGGTGGATGCGCAACTGAAGCAGCAGATGCTGCGTTTCATGGCTTCGGATGCGGCTAAGTCAGCCATGACGGCGAAGATGGCAAAAGTAGCGAAGGTAGGCTAGATCGCACCAGCGTGCTGTCGCGGAACTCCGTCGGATGACAAAGAAAAGGCACCCACTTACTGCCCCGCATACGAAGGGCCACGATTGTGTCCTGCTGATCGCGTCCGACGCAGATGCGGCAGCAAGAGTTTTGGGCGAATTAGGTTCCGTAACGGAAGAGCGATTCGAGGTGGAGTGGGTTACCGAACTTTCTCGCGGAATCGAGCGGCTGGGTGATGGAGGGGTCGCGGCGGCAGTGCTTGATCTTAACCTGCCCGATAGCAAGGGTGTGGAGACGTTCGATAAGCTGTTTCAGGCTGCGCCTGGTGTGCCAATTTTGATCTTGAGTGAGGCTGATACAGAACAAGAGGCCCGGCAAGCCGTACAGCACGGCGCCCAAGATTACCTGCTCAAGGAGCAATCCGATGGCTACCGCTTAAGGCGGACGGTGCGCACGATGATGGACCGCTGGGCGGCCCGGATAGAGTGGCAAGAAAATGCGCTCGCGACCATAACACTCGACTCGATTGGTGAGGGGGTTGTGCGCACGGATATATGTGGCAACGTCACCTACCTAAATGGATTCGCAGAAAAGATGAGCGGATGGTTTCGAGAGGAGGCGCTGGGACGTCCGGTTGCGGACGTGCTCAGACTTATCGATAGTGTTAGCGGTGCGGTCCTTCCCAATGCCGTAGTCACCGTCACGCAAGGAGATAGAAGCGCGATCGCTACGACCAAATGTACAAACTGCACCCTGGTTCGACGAGACGGCCTAGAATTTGGAATTGAAAATCGAGTAGCGATTATCCACGACCAGGACGGGGATGCAATCGGGGCCGTGATTTCTTTCCGCGACGTGAGCACGGCTCGGGCGGCTTCGCTCGAAATGTCGCGTGTGGCACAGCATGACGTCCTGACTCGTTTGCCGAACCGAACGCTATTCGACGACCGCTTGACGCAAGCGATTTCACTCGCGGAGCGCCAGGGTAAGCAACTCGCGGTGCTGTTTGTCGATGTCGATCAATTCAAAAGAATCAACGACACACTGGGCCACGGTGTCGGAGACAAGCTGTTGCGGTCGGTGGCTGGCCGATTGACGGCTTGTATCCGGCGGACGGACACGGTTAGCCGTCTGGGCGGAGACGAATTTCTGATTCTACTGTCTCAGGTGGAGCACGCCGAAGACGCAGCGGTCACTGCGCGGAAAATTCTAAGGGCGATAGCATCACCGCATATTATCGATAACAAAAGTCTGGACGTTAATGTCAGCGTTGGGGGTAGCACCTACCCCGCCGATGGGCAGGATGCGGAAAGCTTGGTACGTCAGGCGGACGTCGCGATGTACGAAGCCAAGCAACACGGTCGCAATAGCTACCAGTCGTTCCGCGCCGACATGACCATGCGACTGGCAAAGAGAGTGTTGCTGGAAGCGGATTTGCGCTCGGCACTCGGGCGGAACGAGTTTTTACTGCACTACCAACCCAAAATCAATCTACAGACAGGTCAGGTCACGGGAATGGAAGCGCTGATCCGCTGGCAACATCCGGAGCGGGGAACGCTATTTCCCGCGAGCTTCGTGCCAATTGCGGAAGAGTGCGGCTTGATTCTCCACATCGGACAGTGGGCGTTAGTAGAAGCATGCAGACAAGCCCGAGAGTGGAGCGATTCAGGGTTCGGGGTTGTACCGATTTCGGTGAACGTGTCGGCGGTCGAATTCCAGTCCAAGGATTTTCTGTCAGGAGTTCGGGCCGCGTTGATCGCTACCGGGATGGAGCCGAAAAATCTAGAACTGGAACTAACCGAGACCGTGTTGATGCAGGACGCGGAGTCTGCTGTGGTTACACTACTCGGGCTAAAGGCGATGGGGGTACGGGTGGCCATCGACGACTTTGGTACGGGCTACTCCAGCTTCACCTATCTGCGGCGCTTTCCGGTGGACACTCTGAAAGTCGGTCAAACGTTCGTGCAGGAGATCACGGCGGATTCCGAGGGGTCAACCCTTGTGGGCGCTATGATCAGTATCGGAAAGAGTCTGAAGCAGCGGGTCGTTGCCGTGGGAGTGGAAACCGCTTCCCAGTTCGACTTCCTTCAGCGCCACGGGTGCGGCGAGGGGCAAGGCTCTTATTTCAGCAATCCCGTCGTGGCCGAGCAGGCGGGGAGGCTGTTTGAGGCTGGCGTGTCAGTAGGAATTGTTCATTAGATGCTCGCTCCTTGCGTTCCTACCCCTGCTACCGTAAAAGAAGCAACACGAATTCGTCCACAAAAAGAATATATTTCTTCCGCGCTGAGATCGCATACCGCTACCCACGGTCTGAAGCAGAACAAGTAAGATGAACGTCTCATTCGCACCTGAGCGTCGTCATCGGGTCGATACGAGCCGCCCTCTGAGCAGGGATCCATCCGGCTAGAAGTCCCGCGGCGACGAGAACGGTTACGGCGATTGAGAACACCAGAGGATCGTTTGATTTCATCCCAAAAAGTAGGGACGCTACGAACTTCGATGTTCCCAATGCAACCGGCAAGCTTACCGCAAGCCCAACAACCGCCAGCACTGAGACCTCACGGAGAATCATCCAGAGCACCGGGCCACGTTGTGCTCCCAGCGCCATGCGAAGACCGATCTCGCTTGTGCGGCGGGCGACGGTGTACGAGATGGTGCCGTAGAGACCCACGCAGGCGATGATTAACGCCAGGATGGCGAAGGCAGAACACAGCTCGGCAAGCATAATTTCTGGATGAATGGTCTCGGCAATCTCGGCTTTCTGAGTTCGAAAGTCGGAAATCGGCAAGCGCGCATCCGCCTGGTGAACGACTTCGCGGACTGAGTTGACGAATGCAGCGGGATCGCCCACTGTGCGCAGCACAAACATCATCTCGTTCGGCTGCGGATAGCCTTGATTGTATGGAATATAGACGACCGGCAGCGTCCTCTGCTTCAAACTGCCATAGCGCGCGTTCTTGGAGATACCGACGATCACCATATCCCGCGCCAGGTTCTTTTCTTGACCATCCTTCCATAACATGAGGCGTCGCCCGAGCGGATTCTGACCGGCAAAATTCAACCGCGCGAACTCTTCACTGATGACCGCGACAGGGGGTGAGCCGGGTCGATCATGCCAAGTGATGTCGCGCCCAGCAAGAATCGGAATCTGCATCGTGCTCAGGTAAAGCGGTCCGACGGCCTTGTACCGAGTTTGTTCGCTTGGAGGAAGGCCCGGTAAGCTGATCGGTACTTCATCCTCGCCGACGATCAGCGAGCCCTCCGAAAGACTGGCGCTGCGCACCCCCGGGAGCAAAGCCATGCGCTCGCGGAGATTTTCGTAAAACTCAGAGACATCCGCATCGTTGTGTCCCGATTGATGGGCGTTGATCCGGAACAAAAGAAGGTTTTCTCGATTGAAGCCCAGATTGACTGACTGCAAGTTTGAAAGAGTCCGAACAAACAGCCCGGCAGCGATGAGCAGCAACAGAGAAATCGCGACCTGACCTATCACCAGAAGTTGCGTCATACTGATGGGCAAGAAGGAATGGCGGGAGCGAGGCTGGGTGGTGCGGGTTTCCTTTAAGGCTGTTACCAGATCCAGATTCGTGCACTGGAGTGCTGGCGCAAGTCCGAACAGAATGCCAGTCAGTACCGAAAGTGCGGTCGCCACTGCCAGCAAGTGCCAGTTCAGTTCAGCGTGCAGGGCGGAGTTCGTTGCATCGCCTGCCAGCAAAAGTTCGAGAATTCGAATTCCCCAGCCTGCCAGCAGGATACCGAGCACACCACCCAGGAAGGCTAGCAGGAGGCTTTCCGTCAATAGTTGCCGGATGACTCGAAAGCGGCTCGCCCCTTCGCTGAGCCGAAGGGCGATTTCACGTTTGCGCGAAGCCGCGCGCGCCAGCATCAAATTGGCGACATTGGAACAGGCAATTGCGAGAATCAACCCCACCAGTGTCATCAACACGTAGAGCGGCTTGGAAAGCCGCCGCCGCAAAGTGTCCAATCCGCTGGCTCCCTCTCTGAGGTAGAGCGCGGGAAGATTCGCGCGCTGCTGATCATTTTGCGCTGTAGTTGCAACCCATTGCTGAAAGCGTGGTGCGACTTGGGCTTGCGCTTGCGCCACTGTGACACCGGGGCGCAATCGGCACATGATCTCCACCCAGTAGTAATTCGCGTCACGATAGTCTGACGGTGCGAATCCGAAAGGAATCCGTGCTCCTAACAGCAAGTTGGTGTGCATCGGAAGGTAAACATCCGGAGCCATCGAGGGGTCCACTCCGAAGAACTCCGGGGGGGGTACGCCGATTACAGTAAAGGGCAGATTGTTAATGAGGATCGACTGCCCGACGGCATTTGCCGCACCGCCGAAATACTTCTCGCTGAATTCAAAACTCAGCACCGCCACCGCTGCTGCGCCCGCACGGTCGTCGTCTGCCGCAATCAGCCGCCCTGCCGGCGGTACAACACGAAGCCCATTAAAATAGTCGCCCGAAACAAGCTCCCCACCGGCGGTTTCAGCCTGCCCTTCGACGAACAAACTCAGCGTGCGAACCTCTCTGGTATGAGCGTAAGCGAACAGGTCGGAAAACAGTGCGGCATTCTTTTGCAAGAGCTCGAAGGCGGGGTAAGGAAGGATTCCGCCAGTCACTCCTAATCGATCGTCGTCAAAAGTGCTGCCGCTCATGCTCTGCATGACGCTGTCGGAGCGCTCGTTCCTCATGTGCCAGTTGATGACTACCAGAGACGCGGGGTCGGAAACAGGCAAAGAACGGAGAAGAAGCGAGTCGAGGAAACTGTAGATCGCGGTATTCGCGCCAATGCCGAGAGCCATCACCAGGACGGCAACGCAAGTAAAGCCGGGCGCCTTCGCCAGGATGCGTGCCGCGTAGCGCAGATCGCGCCAGACATCTTCGATCCAGGCAACGCGGTTCGCTTCCCAGACCTGGTCACGGATGACCAGCGGATTCCCCAACTTCAAATAAGCCTGCCGGCGTGCTTCTTCCGGACTCATCCCGCGCGCCAGATTGTCATGAATCTCGTGCGCGAGATGGGATTCGAGTTCTTCCGCCAACGATGCGTCTTCACGCGACCGGAGAAAAAGCCTTTTGAGACTCACGACGACCTCCTATTTCGTGGCTTCACCTAAGACTCTGCCGATGGCAGCGACGAGCAAGCGCCAACGCTCCCTCTGCGCGGTCAATTGCCTTTTGCCGGAAGCCGTGAGTTTGTAGAATCTTGCTCTGCGATTGTTCTCGCTCGGGCCCCAATGGGAACTCACCCACCCCCGATCTTCCAGCCGATGGAGTGCCGGATACAGCGACCCCTGTTCTACTTCCAGCACATTCTCGGAAGAGCGCTCGATCACATTTGCGATCGTGTGCCCATGTGCCGGACCCGTTACCAGCGTCCGCAAAACGAGCATGTCGAGCGTGCCTTGCACCATTTCTCCACTCGGCTGTCTGCTTTCCACCTTGGACCTCCATGCTCCACTCGACGATCTATGGGAGCAAAATATACACCACTCGATTGTCTAGGGCAAGCAGCATTCATCGGTTGAGTGAAAGGTTCCACGCCATCGACTCCGCCGCCGCAGTCGAACATGGCAAGCTGCGACGGAAGCAAGGCTGACGTCCGCGATGCTGATCCATGAATCACGAATCCTTCAAGGGGGCGAAGCGGACGCGCAGTTGACCCAAACCATGAGGAGCTTCATGAGTACCGGGTCCAAATCGGCAAAGCCGCATCTTTTGAGGCCCGAAGTCAGTCCCCCAACTGCGTGATTCTGAGAACAGTGAACTCGAGCGGTCGCGAGGGTGTCCTCGGCTTTCAAAACCCCTAGCCGATGGGCTGCCATCCCGGCTACCAACTTCCATCAGGATTGTTGACTATTTCTATAACTGTCCACTTGTGAACATATTCGACGATAAACCTTTGTCACACTTTAGTTAGTTCCTGAGGAAGAGGTGGCTGTATGACTCTGGCCGAACGCCCTGTTTCTCACAGGGTGCTGCTTGTGGATGATGACGATGCCCTTCGCGAAATGATGACCGCGACGCTTGCACTGAAGGGCTTCGAGGTGGTCGCGGCCGCCAACGTGACACAGGCTCTGAAACTGATCACCACGGAGAGCTTCGATGTGCTGATCACTGATCTCCACATGCCAAACCCCAGCGATGGGTTTGCGGTGATTACCGCAATGCGCCACATTCAACCGAAGGCACTTACGCTGCTGGTCAGCGGCTACCCCGATGTGAAGAGTGCGATGGACGCTATTCTTCTGGAAGCGGATGAAATCATCGTGAAGCCCTTCCAGACTAAGAAACTCGCTGATCTCGTACGCGATAAGCTACTCAGTCCGAGACCTGCTGCCCCCACGCCAAAGGAACCAGTCGCTGCCATCTTGCAGCGTTGTACCAACGATATTGTTGAAGACTGGCTGACGAGGGTCAAAAAGAGCAAAGAACTCAACTACGTTTCTCTAAGTGACGAAGAGCGCACTGGATATCTTCCGACCCTGATTGAAGACCTCGTTGTGCGCCTGAGAGCATCCTCCAACCCCGGAGAAGAGAGCGAATCCACCGCTTCCGCCGCTGCCGTCGCCCATGGCAAGATGCGGAAGTTGCAGGGCTACACTCCTGCCATGCTGGTGCACGATTCGCGAATATTGCAAGTCACCCTGTTTGGGACGTTGCAGAAAAATCTCGGTGTGCTGGACTTCAGCCTGGTGTTGCCGGATGTCATAGCGATCGCGGATGAAGTGGATTCGCAGTTGACACAGGCGATGGAAAGCTTCACGAATGTCCCGGGGACGGCTGCGGCGGCGTAACTCGAACTTGCCCCAGTCTTGCACGGCACTTGTCACCTATGCCGTAGTTCCCTTGGTGCGGCCCCCTGCGATTGGTTCGGCGTCGGGCATCGTCAGCGCGTGCTCTTCTCGCGGGTTTTCTTTTCAAGTCGGAAAGACTGTCGAGCGCAACGCGTTTTTCTATCTGGGACTGTCCGTAGCGGTCTTCGCGTTCTTGGTTCTGCTGTTTCGTTTTCGTGGGGCGGAGGCTCCTAGCCTGACTTTTGCGGGCGCACTAACGATCGGCGCACGATCCGCAGACTGAAGGTTGTTTCTCTTACTCGGTAGGCAGGCTGCTGGTCCGCTTTTTATGGAGAACGGCAGCAGCTCGTTCGGAGGCTTCCTTGACCAAGAGTCCCATCTTTGGATGCGACGGCTCCATGTCAGCAGAGATTTCACGCCGAGCGAGCTCTTCCGATGTTACGGGCCCGATCGATCCGATAAACGCATGAGCGAGCGCGCCGGCGAGCTTCGACTCCGCACCCATTTGCTCCGCCACCGCAAACAAGTGCCGTATCTGGACGGCGGCCGTGACCAGAAAAACATCGATTTCGCCGCGAAGGATTGCGCCGACCGTGTCCCGTAAGGGGTCCGTGTCTTCGGGCAACGCCCACTCATAGACTGGGACTGAAATCACGACGGCACCTCGGTGCTCCAGGGCCGCCACAAGTTCCGGGTTGGAAACGCCATATTCCTGCAGCGCAACCCTCTTCAGAGCAAGGGGTAGCGACGTGGATTCTTGATCGAGCAGGGTCAAAAGCTCCCGCCATGTGTTGGGCTCGGGCACGATGGCAGCGATGGGAACATTGAGATCTCGCAGTGCCGCCGCCGGCTTGGGCCCCCGTGCAATCACCGGAATCTTGCTCAGCGATGCCACGAACTTCTCCAAGGGATATGCGGTTTCCACGATGCGGGCCAAGAGGCGAACGCCGACACCGGTCATGAGAATCACCATGTCGATACGGCCTTCCATCAACTGGCTGGCGAAATCCAGAGCTTCCCGATTGGACGCAAGCGGAACTTCTCTTACCGAGGAGACCACCATAGGTCGCCCGCCATGGTTAGCGATGAGCTTGGTGATTTCCTGAAAGCGCCGGCTCTCTAGTGAGAGCACGCGCAAACCGGAAAAATCTGCTGCCATGGTCCGTCCAACTCCCTTCATTTTGCGAACTCAAGTCCTCACGGATTTCTCCATCAGTCGACAAAGGGCCGCGCCACACATCTTATCTCACTGCTAAGCCTGCTAAGCTGCTAAGCGAGATGACTTCTGTGTCTCCGGTGCTGAAAGCTAAAATGCTGATTCGCAGCATGGAGCGAGCGCATCATTTCTGGCAAAATTGCACCTCCCATCTTCCGGCCGTGCTTGTTTATCCCCCAAGCGTAGTCCACGTCGTAGCTTTTCGCGGTGAGTGCTTTGCAACCGCAGAGCCATCGAGGGGTTGGCACTGTCGCCGCCTTGTGGCTGGCGAGGAGTACCATTAAATACGTAACCGAATGAATCGAAAATAGTTTGAACCTAAAAACATGCCTCGCCCTCAAACCGCGAAACGCCGCTCAAAGAGAACCAAGTCGGTCGTGCCAGTAAGCATTCGGATCGCTGGGAGTGCAGCTAGCCATCTCGCACATACCCTCGATGTCAGCAACCATGGCGTGAAGCTTGGCGGTTGCCGAGGTGAGATGAAAGTCGGAGACCGAATCGAGATTCAATATCACCATAAGCAAGCACAATTCCGAGTTGCGTGGATCATTGCTCACGAGGGCTCTTCGGAAAAGCAAATTGGAGCAGAGTGCTTGGAGCCGGGAAAGCAAGTCTGGGGTGCGCCGCTTCCCCAGCAAATGGATGATTACGCAGATAAAGAGTGATCCCCAGTCACCTGATCCCGGACCGAGCTTCGCAAACGGGCATGGACCCAAAGATGCTGGCAGGCCAAAAGAGATTTCGTTATGAACACGTCGGCAGACTTCAACGCCTGCTCCGGGACATACGCAGTGCCAGACAGCATGATAACGGCAGCGTGTGGCATGCAAAACTGGATGTGTTCTGTTGCCACGGCCAGGCGACGATGCCGTTTAAGATTGACTAGTCATATGACTAGTTCGTTAATTAGGGGGCTTGTACAAGGACTTGTACAAGGAGGGTTGGGGATGGGTTCATGGCAAGTGCAAGATGCGAAGGCCCGGTTTAGCGAATTTCTGGATGCCACCATCAAGAACGGACCCCAGGGCTTCACGCTCCGGGGGATTGAAACCGCTGTCCTGGTAGCGATTGGGGAGTGGAACCGTTTGCAAAAGGCTACCCGTCCGAGTCTCAAAGACTTGCTGTTGACTCCTGGAGCTCGCTTTGAAAATTTGATCCCGGAGCGCCACAAATTGCGGCGGCGGACTGTACTGGAGATCAAATGAACAGGTACCTCTTAGATACCAATGTCGTGTCCGAACTGCGAAAGCCCCGTCCCCACGGGGGAGTGGTCGCTTGGCTCAACCATCAACAAGAGGACCAATTGTTTCTGTCGGCCGTAACGATGGGCGAATTACAAACAGGTATCGAGCGGACGCGTCGCCAAGGTCCATCGAAGGCGAATGACATCGAGTCTTGGGCAGATCAGCTGGCAGCCTCGTTTCAAATACTGCCGATGGATACGCCGTGCTTTCGAGAGTGGGGCCGGATCCTGGACCGAAAACCAGATCGATTGCTTGAAGATGCTATGATTGCTGCCACTGCACGCGTTCACCAATTGATTGTTGCTACGAGAAATGAAGCGGATTTCAGGCAGCTGAATGTTCGAATTCTCAAACCATTCAAGACGAGCTAGGTTCCTCCCACTCCTCACTTTCGATCCCAGTGTTTCTTGATGGCCGCTGCTGCAAACCTTGACTCCGACGATGAAGTCTCCCAGGCAATTCTCTAGGATTTGAACTCATCCATCGCACAACTTCCACGCAGGGGTCCGGATGCATAGGGTAGGTAATGAAAGCCGCAATCTGCCGGGGTCTCCCGGCCACAGCAGGAGAGTGATTTGTGGATTGGGAACAATTCATTCGTGCGAAGTTTCATGGCGTCCTTTGATTTGCGGGCTGAAAACGAGAGAAGTGGGATCAGCTAGCCGGCGGAAAGAAGAATCCGCGCGACGGCAGGAGCCAAACTCCGGAACAAATATGGACAGATCTGCGTACTACTGTCACAGAGGGGAGTGCAATGCTACGACTCGCTTTGCTGGTGCAAGGTGGCGCGAGCGGTTG
>Ga0209624_10003442_pt1 | contig 11197 bp, 8 predicted proteins | sample JacPinW_OM2H0_O1_FD_188565 | JGI IMG/M metagenome (GOLD analysis project Ga0209624, IMG submission 188565) | Forest soil microbial communities from Algoma, Ontario, Canada - Jack Pine, Ontario site 1_JW_OM2H0_O1 (SPAdes) (version 2) | ecosystem: Environmental > Terrestrial > Soil > Boreal... | reverse complement strand
CGCCGTGTCGAGTTGGCCGAGCGCCTACAATTCCCGCTCCGTGGGGGACTGGTGTATCGGTAACACGGTGGTCTCCAAAACCGCAACGCGAGGTTCGACTCCTCGGTCCCCCGCTTTAGCCTGACCCCGGTTTTCCGGGGTTTTTGGCTTTCTGGAGCCGATCGCGGGGTGTGCGCGGCGCGGCGGTGTTCCGCATGGATCCGCTGGAATCCGCTCCCCTGCCACTGTTTCGGTCCCTACGCCGGTCCCTACAAGCAGCGCCCCCGGCAATGAGGGTGGGCTTGACGCGATAGCTACGGAGTGGCGGGGCCACTCCGAGCCGGCGCGGGTTCGGCGCAGCGACATTCAAAGGAATGGGGGCTGACCTGGCATCCTTTAGGCGCAGTGTTAGGTGATCGCAGCCTGTCACGCATTGCAAGGTGGTGGGCTAGTCTTGGAACCCCGACAATCTGGAACCGCGGTGCCGAAGTGATGCCTGTTTTGTGTTTTGAGGGGGTGTGGAAGGGGTTTGAGCGTGGTGGCGGCCGGGTTTCGGTGTTGGAGGACGTGTCGTTGGAGGTGCGGGCGGGGGAGATAGCGGCGGTCGTTGGCGTGCGTGGTCAGGGCAAGTCGACGTTGATTCGTCTCGCGGCGGGGATGTTGCGTGTGGATAGGGGCAGCGTGTCGCTGAGCGGCCGTGAGCTTGGCGATCTTTCAGACGGCGATCTCGGGCATGTTCTCGCTACAGATCTCGGAGTCGCTATCCGGGCTGAAGAGGATCGCTTGAACGTTCACGATTACGTCGAGTTCTCGCTCGCCGCGACCTGTCGATACAGTGCTCGTGAGCGTGCTCGGCTGGTAAAGGACGTCTTGGCGGAGCTTGATATATCGGAGTGCGCGGGCGCGATGTGGGCGGATCTCTCGGATTGGCAGCGGGTGCTGGTGGAGTTTGCGCAGGCGGTTGTGCGGCGACCTAGGCTGCTGCTCGTGGACGATCTTCTCGATGGTATGGGTCTCGATCAAAAGAGCGCCGCGATGGATCTCATGGAAGGTTTTGCGAAGGATCGTTCCTGTGCGGTGTTGATGGCCGTCTCTGATCATGCTGCTGCGCTGCGATCGGCGACTGTCTGGGAACTCAGTCACGGCAAGCTCGAACTGATGCACCAAGACCCCGACATCACCTACCTCCACCAACATCGGTCGGCGAGAGCTGGTGCCAAGCGTTGAGATGCTTTGTGTAGAGCGTCTCGTCAAGTGTTTCGAGGTTGGAGGTGAGACGGTTCGCGCTGTCGATGATGTGTCGTTGCAGATCGTGGCAGGCGAGACGGTCGCGCTGTATGGGCCGAGTGGGTCGGGGAAGTCGACTCTGATTGACCTTATTGCGGGTTTTCAGATACCCGACGCGGGAACGATCCTCGTCAATGGCACAGACATTTCTTCGTTCTCAGAACGAGAGCATGCCGACTACCTACGCCTGACGGTCGGCATCATCGGCCAAGCTGATGAACTCTGGCCCTCCGCGTCCGCACGGGACAACGCCTGTCTGAAGCTGCTGCGGGACCATCCAAAGGATGCACGTCGCCTGATCGAACCGCTGCTGATCGACCTCGGGCTGGGTGATCGGATCAAGCAGCCGACGTACAAGCTCTCAAAGGGCGAGCGCCAGCGCGTCATGATCGCACAGGCCCTCGCGACCGATCCAGGTCTCCTTCTCGCCGATGAGCCGACCGGCAATCTTGATACTCGCCGCAGCCGTGAAGTGCTCGGCCAGATACGGGACCTCTGCCACGATCGCGGCACAGCGGTGCTGCTCGTCACCCACGATCCCCAAGCCGTCTCGTTCGCCGATCGCGTGTACGAATTGCGTGACGGCCACCTCGTCGACTACGAGCCAGACGAGCTATATCTGCGCTCGAGCCGCGTGGCGGAGAACCGATGAGCTCATCATTGGCGACGCAGGACCTGCCCAAGGACGGTCGACCGCTGGGCAGCCTTCGCAAACGGGCCAGACAGTTGGTGCCGCTCGGCGAGATTCTGTTCGTGTTCCGCGCACGCTTGAAGGAGCGGGCGGTGCTCGGCCAAGAGGCCCTTGCTGTCATCGGTATCTCAATTGGTGTCGCGTTGCTTTTCGCCTCCCAAGTTGCCTCACAGAGTCTCGACGGCTCAATCCGCCAACTCAACCAGCAACTGGTCGGCCGCACGCAGTACCAGCTCGACGCACGAGGTCCCGAAGGGTTTCCTGAAAGTGTCATCCGCGAAGCCAGCGTGCTGCCGGGCGTGAACGCAGCTCTGCCGCTGCTCGAGCAACAGGCGATCGTGCTAGGGCCTCATGGCCAGGCGTCGGTTGTCCTTATTGGCGCGGACCCACACTTCGCAAACTTCGGAGGGCCACTTCTACGCAAATTCAGTGCGCGCCAGCTCGCGCACGAGAGACTGATTGCGCTCCCAGCGCCGGTTGCTGCGTCGATCGGGGCGACCCCGTTCGAGGGGGTACACGTGCAAATCGGAGCCAGGACTGTCGCAACTCTCCTCGGGGCGACCCTCAGCAAAGCTGACATCGGTGGGCTCGTTGACAGCCAGGTCATGCTAGCGCCGCTGCTCTATGCGCAAAAGCTGGCTGGTGCCGCTGGCCGTATTACACGCCTCTACATCAGGGTCAAGCCGGGCGAGCAGGCCACGGCCGACATCGCGCTGCGAAAGCTCGCCGCGGCACGGCACCTGAATGCGGTGCCTGCAGACTTTGATGCGCAGCTATTTAGCGTCGCCTCCGCGCCCGCGCAACAAGGCGAGAACCTCTTTTCCCTCATCAGCGCCGTTGTCGGGTTTCTCTTCGCATTCAACGCGATGTTGCTGACGGTCCCAGAGCGCCGCCGCCTCATAAAACTGATGCGCCGCCGCGGGTTCACCCGGCCTGTGATCGTGCAGGCGCTTACGTTCGACGCGCTCGTGATAGGCACTGCCGCAACGCTGATCGGGCTTGCGCTCGGCGATCTGCTGTCGACGGTCCTGTTCCATTCCCAGCCGGGCTATCTCGCTTTCGCGTTCCCGGTCGGCGGCCCCCGCATCATCGATGCCTCCACGATCGCACTGTCAGTAGCGGCAGGCTTCCTTGCCGCGCTCGTTGGTGTTCTCGCCCCAGTCAGACATATCCTTGCGCTGCCGCTGCGCTCGCAGGTCGAGGTCGAACGCCAGCCAAGCGGTTGGACCGCGCTGCGAGTAAGCGCTGGCATCCTCGGTCTGATCATCACGACCCTGATCGTCTTGTTCCGCCCCCAATCAGCAGTCGTCGGCGTGATCACACTCGTGATCGCCGGACTTGCGCTGCTCCCCTTTCTCTTCAAGGGCATCGTCCTTGGATTTGCCCGTGCGCAGCGCCCATTTCACAGCACAGCTACCCGGCTCGCCGTCGGCGAGCTGAAAGACAGCATGACGAGCGTTCGCTCCCTGGCCGTCGCGTCAACAGGTGCCCTCGCGGTGTTCGGAACGGTAGCCGTGGCGGGCGCTCAGCACAACCTCCAAAGCGGGCTGAACAGCGCCAGTCATGAATGGAATCGAGCCGCCGACATCTGGGTATATCCCGCAGGGGATGACAACTCGCTGGCCACGACCCCGTTTCCCGCGTCTGTCTCGTCCAGGATAGAACAGGTCGAAGATGTGCGCACGGTGAGTATCTACCGGGGGAGCTTCCTGAACGTTGGCGACCGCCGGGTGTGGGTGATCGCACCCCCGGCCCAGCAATCAGCCGACCCGATGCCACCCGGACAAATCACCGAAGGCAACGTCGGCCAGGCAAACGGGAGACTACGAGGTCATGGCTGGGCGGTCCTCTCCGAAGCCGTAGCCCACGAACTGCATCTTCACGTCGGGGGGTCCTTCACGTTGCCGTCCCCGCAACCAACCACGTTCCGAGTTGCGGGTCTTTCCACGAACGGTGGGTGGCCTCCTGGCGCAATCGTGATCAACGCCGAAGACTATGCTCGCGCGTGGGGGTCAAACGCGGCCAGCGCGATTAACGTCCAGGTTGCACCGGGCCGGGGGCTCGCTGACGCACGCCTGCAGATCCTCCGGGCACTCGGACCACACTCGGGTCTCGCCGTTCAGACTGCCGCCGAACGCGAAGCGCAGTGGGAAAGGCTCAGCAGCCAGGGCCTTGGGCGACTCACACAGATCAAGACGGTCGTGTTGATCGCGGCGATTCTCTCGATGGCGTTCGTGATGATCTCACTCCTTTGGCAGCGCCGCGAACGGATCGGCTTTCTCAAGCGAACCGGCTGCCGAAGGGGCCTAGTCTGGCGCTCCCTGCTGTTTGAGAGCGCTGTACTTCTCGGATCAGGCTGCCTGATCGGCGCGGCCGTCGGGCTATACGGACAGCTTGTAATCAGTCATGCACTGACTGTCGTCACGGGCTTTCCTATCACGAACAGTGTTGGGGTCCGCATCGCCATCTTCAGCTTCCTCATCGTCAGTGCCACCGCGTTCGCGATTGTGGCGATCCCAGGCTATATTGCGACGCGCGTCCGAGCGACGATGGTCAAACCCGCCTAGCAACGGAGAGCGGCCCGCGAGACTATCGCCACGGGCGGTTCTCGCTCTCCTTAGAGCGGCGTACCGCGAGCTCGCTTGGGGGTTGCGCGATGTGTCCCGCGAGGTCGAAGGCTGGCGTGACCTCGCAAGTGCCATCCCGTGTCCGGCACTTCGTGCTGACGCGCTCGGAGCGCTCGCTTGCAAGAGGCCGATGATTGACGGTGCGGCGATGTTTTGGACGCTCCCTCGCGCGCGCTCTCCGGAGCTTCTGCGACTGCTTGTGGCCTACCAGGTTCTCGCGGACTATCTCGACTGCACTAGTGAGCGCGCCGCAAACGCTGGGGTCAGAAACGGGCTGCAGCTTCATCGGGCGCTTGTCGAGGCAATTGACCCTTCGCTGCCGCTATCTGACTACTACCGATTCCACCCGTGGCACGATGATGGCGGCTACACCCGGACGCTTGTCGAGCGCTGCAGGCAGATCGCCGCAGGGCTACCGTCGATCGCGCAGGCGCAACCATTCGCGGCCCGTGCCGCACGCCTCACCACCGTCCTTGCTTTCAACCACGAGCCCGACTCGACGTTACGCGACACCGGACTGAAAGCATGGGCTGCGCTGCACTTCCCAGACTCCGGGGAGCTCCCCTGGTTTGAGTGGGCCGCCAGCGCCAGCGCCTGGCTAACCATCCTCGCCCTCCTTGCGCTCGCCGCCGACACCGGCTGCGAGCAATCTGATGCAGAGGCCACGTATGCCGCCTACTTTCCGTGGGCTTCGCTCGCAGGCACGATGCTCGACAGTTACGCAGATCGTGCCGAAGACCAAGCAGCCAGCGCGCACAGCTACATCTCCCACTATGCCAACGCGAACCAGGTCGACCGCGTCGGCGAGATCCTGAGCAAAGCCCTCACGAACGTCGCGAAGCTCCCGAACGGAGAGCGGCATCTGGTGCTCATCAGCTGCATGGTCGCCATGTACTTGTCCAAGGACAGCACCCGCACAGCCGGGAATCGCGCGACAACAAGGCAGCTGGCACGGTCTGCAGGACCGCTACCCAGGGCGTTGATGCCAGCCCTTCGTGTATGGCGAGCCGCGGTCGGTCTGCAGACCGACCGCGGCGCACAACAACAGCCTGTGAGCGCTGACCTGCACCAATCCGACGCTACGCATGCAACGCGGCTGCCGCCGAGCGCCCCGCTGCCCATAGCCGCCCAGACGCTCGCCGTGTGGCGAGATCCACATCGATACCTCACTTGGTGTCGCAACCGGTACGGCCCCCGATTCACGGTCCGCACCATCGGACTGCCACCACTCGTTTTCATGTCAGACCCAAGCGACATCATGGCGATCGTCCGAGCGCCCGCCGACATCCTTCACCCAGGGGCGGGCGCCGCCGTCATTGCCCCCCTCGTAGGGGAGCACTCCTTCATGCTCTCAGAGGAGGACAACCATCTAGAAGGCCGTCGCGCAATCCTGCCAGCCTTCCAGCACAGACGTGTCCAAGCACACTCCGAAATGATCAACGGCATCGTCACACAAGCGGTCGCTCTGTGGCCCCGCGACCGACCTGTCGCAATTCACCCCTATCTGCGCGCACTAAGCCTCAAGATCATTCTGCGGACCATCTTCGGCCAAGAGAATGCGCACCAAGTCGAGCTTCACTCCCGACTCCTACGGATGCTGACCATCACAGCAAGCCTCACACTGCAAGAGGGACAACTAAGACCAATCCCCCCGTGGCGCCGTCTATGGGCAGGATTCCTATCTGAGCGCGCGGCTGTCCACAAGCTAGTTGACGAGCTCATCAGCGAGGAAGCACACGCGCCGGCCCGCGAAAGCGGCCTCCTAACGATACTCCTCGAGGGCACAGCATCATCTGAGGATCAGGACGCCGATCAGAGGCAGATACGCGACGACTTGATGTCGGTAATCCTCGCCGGGCACGAGACCACCGCCGCACAGCTCGCGTGGGCGTTCCAGCTGCTCGCCCACCACCCAGCCACAAGCGCGCGTCTTGTTGCCAGTCTCGAAAACGGCGAGGACAGCTACCTCACCGCCACAGTGCAAGAGGTGCTCCGCCACCGGCCTGTGTTCCTGTTCACCATCCCGCGGGTCGTGAATGCCCCGTTCGAGATGGCCGGGCGCACGTTCAACCCTCCCGTACACCTAATGGGCTGCATCTACCTCATGCAGCACGACCCTGCCGTGTACGAGCACCCACACCGCTTCACGCCCGAGCGGTTCCTCGGGACCGAGCCACCGCCAGAGCTCTGGATGCCGTGGGGAGGAGGCCGCAAGCGCTGTCCCGGACACCACCTCGCCGTACTCGAGATGCAAATCGTCCTCAGAACCGTGCTCTCCGAGCTGGACGTGCTGCCCGTCGCTGACCAAATCGAGACGGCCCGATGGCGCAGCGTGATCGTCACACCTGGCCGCGGGTCACGCATTGTCCTTAGGAGTCGTGCAGTCGCGGAACTCCCCCGCAAGATCCGTATCGAGGGATCGTTCGCGCCTTGACCTCTTATAACTAAATGTTTCTATTGAGACCTCAACGTTTCCATTTATTTATCAGGCGATTTTCGACAGATCGAAGCGCATGAGCAGGCATGATGGCGCCCGATGACGCATTGGAACCAGCCGCGACCACGCAACCGAGGAGATGACCGGCGTGCCGTGCGCCGTGACACGGACCGTATCGGTGGCGCGCTCGCCACCGGCGACGTCGGCTCAGCTGGGCCAGCAGCAGGAGTTCCTCACTTTCCCCCTGCTGCTGGCCCAAATGCGTCAGATGGGTCCGCCGCCACCGACTTTCCGTGGCCAACAGGGGGGACATCGCAGTGAGCGCACGAGCAGGGGAGATCACGGTCGCCGACGACCAGGATTTGCAGGCTATGGGAAGTCACCTACTCTCGTGTGACCGCGACCAGGCCGCTGTTGCGCTGACATCGGTAGGCACAGGACAGCCAGTGCTCGCGCCCGACAAGGTACGCGCGATCGTGGGCAATGCCCGAATCTATTTGGTATCGGCGGCGGACGTGCTTCTCGATCTGGAAGGGGTACTCGGTCCGAACCTCGCGCTACCGGCTGGTGCTGCGCGTATTTGGTGGCCGGAGCTGACCGTGGCAAGTAATCCGTTGGAGCACCCTGTGGTTCTCCATCTGGAGGACGAGCCGGAAGCGGACATGCTTGTGGAGTTCGCTCGTTGCTTTGAGTTGACCCGTCCAGTCGTCCGTCGTGAGATCAAACTCATAGAAGATGCCCGAGGACTGCTCGAACTAGAACTGGAACAGGCACACGAGCAGCAGCGAAGGATCGACCAGCTTCTGCAAGACACGCAAGTCGAGAGACACGAGCAAGCGGTACGCGCTGAGCTAGCCGAGTCGGGTCTGGAGACCGTAACGGCAGAGCTCAATGCGCTGAGAAGCTCGATAAGCAGCGCGCCAGAAAGAGGTACAAGGCGAGATGACGAGCGCGACTGAGCCGAACGCGACACTCGTCACGAGCACGCCGGGCGAGATGCGACGTGTGGCTGCCCAGCTAGTTGGAGTGCCGATCCCCTTGGTTGTCTTGTGTGCCAATGGAGTGTATCCGCTGAACTTGCACGAGTTCTCATGCGGGTACCCACTCGTTATCTATGTATATCCGGGGAGTGAAGCCTCGCCGGAAGGCGGGGGCGATACCGCGCTGATGGATGCCGTGCAGCACCGCGCGTTTCGCGAGCGCCAGAGCGATCTCGAAGCGCGCGGGTATCGCACCATCGGGGTAAGCAGCCAGGCTGCGCACGCGCAAAGGCGCGCGATGCTCAAGGGGCGCCTCAACCACAGGCTGCTGAGTGATCCGCGGCTGGAGCTAGCAGAGCTACTGCAGCTCCCAACATTCACTGATGAAAGGGTACGGCTGTATCGCCGGCTCACCCTCATCGTTCACGATGGGCACATCGTCAAGGTGTTCTTCCCTGTGGGCAGCGCGGGACGGAGCGCCGCTCAGGCGGTAGCGTGGATGACACTCCAGGGGATCAGCTAGATGGCTGCCGATGAGGATGCTGCACCGAGAGTGTCGCAGGTAACGCTCGGCCCCGACATACCCGAGCGGGATGAGATCCTGCGCCGCTTCGGGCGCAACCTTAAGGCCCGCCGGGTCGCGGCCAGGCTAACTCAACGCACGCTGTCGGAGCGTTGTTTTCTGTCGTGTGAACAGATATCGCGTCTCGAGCGCGGGCAGGTAGCGCCGAGCCTCCTCGTTCTGCTGATGCTGCGCGACACCCTTGGAGCATCGCTCGGTCAGCTAACGGAGGGAGTAGGGACCCCTACACGACAGGTGAGTTGCTTGTCGGTGCGTCAGCTGATTGAGGGCAACCCGGGCATCAGTACCGAGGAGATCGCGCAATCGCTCGGTCTTCAATTCTGGTATGTCTTCCAGAATGCTCGGCACATGTTTTCGCTCGGCCAAATTCGCGGCCGTAGCCGCAGTTGGCAGCTGCCGCCCGGGGTGAATGGCCGCGCTACGGAGCGCTGATGAGTAATCCCGCTGTTCGTCGAGGTAGGTGGTTGGTGCAGCCCGTACTGGTCGCTAGTCGGTCTCACGGACGCCGACTCATCGAGCGCAGCCCGGGGATCAACATCACGGCTATCGGAGGGGAGCTCTCAAACGTCTGTATAGAAAGGTCTCCCAGAACGTGCGCTGCTTGCACCCGTGTGGGTAGGTCTGCTGGTGCGCCAAGGGGTGGCAGCTTGCATTGGGTGCGACGCCTGTCTAAAAGGCGCAGTGTCGCGCACCCTGACGGCGGAGGAGTCGGCCACCGTGACTGCGCTTGAGAGAGATACGGTCAGCGTTGTAATTGGTCGGTTTGAGCCAATCATCGGAGAGGGTCTAACCCATGTGCTTGAGGCAGACCGAGACCTTCGCATGTTAGGGAATAAAGTGGAGGTCGGCGAGCTTGAGCGGGTCGTCGCGCAGCACTCTCCGTGCGTCGCGATTGTAAGCGAGGCGATCGACTATGTCTTACTGATGCGTATCAAAGCCAGCGAGATGACCACAGCGGTCCTGGTCTTTGCGCGCGAACCGGCACCTCTGTTCGGGACGATGCTCCTCGCCGCCGGTGCATCATGTTTATCTCAAGCCGCAAGCGGTCCAGATGTCCGCGAGGCCGTTCGCCGCGCGGCCCGCGGCAAGCCGACGTGCCTGCGCACCGACGGCAAGCTGGCCGAGCGGTATCCAGGGAACCCACGACTCCTTACCACTCGTGAGAAGCAGGTACTGGACCTCGTGGCCGACGGCCTCACCAACCCAGAGATCGCCGCGATACTCCACATCAGCTCCGGAACGGTACGCACGCACGTAAAGAGAATCTTCCGCAAGCTGCAAGTCCAAAGCCGACGGGAACTCCGCATGCCGGCTGGCAGTAGAAGCCGCAGTTAGCTAAAAGGACTTACGGTCGGACATTATCGTCATCTCCCGAAACAACTAAAAGATACGCCACTTTGGAGGATAGGCGGGCCGGGATCCATCGAGTACGGTGATCGCCACTGTTCAATTGACCAGGACTCGACGCCGCAAGCTAGAGGGTCCGCCGATCGGGGGTTGCGACAATGAGTTCCGCCGTGCGACGCTTCGCCGCGTGCCAAAGCCTGTGTATAGCACTGACGTGGTGCTCAGTAAGCGCGTCACAGGCATCGGTTCTCCCTGACGGATCCAGCTCGAACCCGATCGCCGCCGCGCTCGTGGTGCCCGACGTACAACTGTTGGATGAAGGCCAGCAGCTGGGCACAGTCGAAGAAGCGTTGCGCGACAGCCCAGAAGCGGTCGCGGCACGGAGCGCATCCCGCACAAGGTTCGAGCGTCTCGGCCTTCAACAGGCAGCCGAGGCTGCCAAGGCAGCCTTCCCCGAACTCATGAGCGAACCCGCCGGCGGCCCACCGCGACTTCCGGGCGGGCAGAAGATCATCGACTTCAAGGCCGCCAATATCGCCCAGGTCGCATTGGGCGCACACGACGTCGGCCTGATCGAGTCCAGCGCTCCAATGGCACGTCGAACCGCTGGCGGGTCCTGGCAGCCGATCGCCCTCAATCTCCGAGCGACCGGGAACGCATTCACGGCCAGTGACCCGCTCGTCAATGTTCGACTACCGACACGCCTCAGTGAAGGTGCCCGCATTGCCGACGTCTCGCTTACGCCCGTCACCAAGGCTGGCGTGCCGCTGGCGGGATCTGACGGGCAAAGCAACGGTGCGACCGTGTTCTTCAGCAACACCGGCCAGGACTCCGACACCATCCTCAAGCCCTCGCCGCGAGGTCTCGCCGTAAACACGCTCGTGCGGAGCATCGCCAGCCCCGAGCGCTTCTACTTCCGTATTGGTCTGCCCGCTGGGGCGCATCTCGTGAAGGGTGCGCAGGGCACAGGTGGCGCACGAGTCGTCAAGGAAGGCTCGACGATCGGCATCATCCCAGCGCCCGAGGCAATGGATGCCGCGGGAACGGCCGTGCCCGTTTCGATGGGGGTATCAACCGACACGCTCGTGGTGTCCGTCAATCACAGGTCCGGCAGCTACCGCTACCCGATCGTCGTCGACCCCGAATACGTAGCCCTCACCGAAGGCTTGGTCGCGGGCAACTGGCACTTCTACCAGGCCGGCGGCTACAGCACAGAAGTCGCCCGCAGCCTCGTCATGACCCACACCGGCTCATTCGGCACCGGCG
>Ga0209624_10003441_pt1 | contig 11198 bp, 5 predicted proteins | sample JacPinW_OM2H0_O1_FD_188565 | JGI IMG/M metagenome (GOLD analysis project Ga0209624, IMG submission 188565) | Forest soil microbial communities from Algoma, Ontario, Canada - Jack Pine, Ontario site 1_JW_OM2H0_O1 (SPAdes) (version 2) | ecosystem: Environmental > Terrestrial > Soil > Boreal... | reverse complement strand
CTCGGTTGCGATCTTTGAGGTTCGCTGGAAGTGATAGGGTCCGAGACCCTGCTTGCGCTGTTGAACGCGCATTGTTTGGACAGCGAGCTTCATCGCAGAGTGCCAGGTCTCGTCGAAGGGAGAGGTATCTCCTGTTGCGCGCCAGTACCCGTAAGAGAGGCGCATTGGGTAGCAGAGCGAGTCGAGTTCCCACTTTCGCTCGCCTACGCCGCGCTTCATGTCGGTCGCGTCGGTTCTGCTCCAGTCAAGCGAAGGCGCGTCGAGGTCGGCCATGAAGGCGTTCGCGTATGGGTCGATCAGAATGCATCTCGCCTGGCGCCGAATGACGCCTTCGAGCATTCGGCGGAGTTCCGCGTCTTTGGCAGCCAGCGGAAGATAGGGCCACACCTGGGCGGAAGAATCGCGCAGCCACATCGCGGGAATGTCGCCGGTGATGACTGCGGTGTCTGGTTTGCCTTCGAAGGCACCGAACTCGAGGGTGGTATCGAGTGTGTTTGGGTAGCAGTTTTGAAAGAGCCACGCCAGTTCGGGGTCACCGATTTTGCTGCTCATGTCTGTGAGGTAGGCTTCAACGGCTGTGCTGCGAAATTTTCTGTCCTGGAGGGAGGGGCGTTTGGAGGCGAATGAAGGTGGCGCAGTGGCTGCCAAAGCTGTCGAAGGCCATAGGGTGAGGGAGGCTGCGGCTCCTGCTGCCATTCGCAGCATCTCGCGGCGGCTGATTTCGTTGTGTGTCATCTTTTGATCGACTGGTTCCTGGATAATAGAGGTGATCGAAGATACCTCGAGATCTTGAAAATTTGATTTCGCCTATTAATATTTCACGCGGATGACTTTTTGATCGATAATTCGTCAATATTTTGATCATTATCACTCATTTCGGTTTAGTCTACGTCAATACAGTATGTGTTGCGAAGACAAAGACCGTCCGAGCGCCTTCCATATTTTGTGATTGAGTATCCATGGAGCATCAGTGATTTCAAGAAGAACATTCCTCGGCGGCGTCTCGGCCGCCTGTGCGGTTAGTGCGACGGAGACAAGCGCATTCGGCAAAATCATTCACGGTTCCAACGCTGCGGGTACCACGTTCGATGCGGCGTCGTTGGTTGATATCAGAATTGGGACCGGTGGGCATGGACATACGTTTCCTGGAGCCACGTTGCCATTCGGTGCGGTTCAACTCAGTCCGGACACCTTCAACGATCAATGGGACTGGTGCTCGGGTTATCACATCTCAGACACCTCGATTATGGGCTTCAGCCACACGCACCTGAGCGGGACGGGCTGTGGTGACCTGCTCGATTTTCTTGTGATGCCGGGGACGGGTGAGTCGAAGATTGTGCCTGGTCCCCGGAGTAATCCTGACGAGGGCTATAGGTCGCGGTTTGACCATGCGGACGAACATGCTGAGCCAGGCTTCTATTCTGTCCTGCTGAAGGATTATGGGATTCGCGCAGAATTGACTGCAACGGAACGTACTGGATTGCATCGGTATAGCTTCCCGGTTGGGGCGGATGCTACGAAGTCTGGTCACATCATCGTCGACCTTGAACATAGTTATGCCTATAACGGGCAATCGGCCGTGGTCACGTCCTCGCTTGAACGCACCGCACCAGACACGCTCTCAGGGGGGCGCACGACGAAGGCCTGGGGTGATGGGCGGCAGATCTACTTCACGATGAAGTTCTCGCAGCAACCGACTCGGATTGTCTTCTATCGGGAGGGGGTAGAGGTTCCAGGTAGCACACAGCCGCTGACGGGTAAATCTCTGAAGTGCGTTCTGTTTTTTGATACGGCGAAGAATCCGGTGATTTTGGTGAAGACAGGGATCTCCGGTGTCAGCGCAGAGTCTGCAGCGAACAATCTGAAGGTTGAGCTTCCGGGATGGGACTTCGAAAAAGTTCGTCGCAACGCGCGCGAGAAGTGGAATCAACAGCTCTCGCGCATCAGGATCAAAACGGAGAATGAGACGCATCAGAAAATTTTTTATGCGGCGCTATATCACGCTTGCGTTGGACCTTCGCTGTTCGATGATGCCGACGGGCGCTATCGCGGGATGGATAAACAGATCCATCAACTAAAGAACGGACAGCGAAACTATACTGCGTTTTCGCTGTGGGATACCTATCGTGCCGCTCATCCTCTTTATACGCTGATCGCAACCGATCGCGTGCCGGACTTTGCAAATGCTTTGATCCGCATGGCGGAAGAGAGTCCCGCCGGAATGCCGGTTTGGCCGCTGCAGGGTTGCGAGACCGGAACCATGACGGGCTATCACTCCGCGGCTGTGATCGCTGAAGCTTGCAACAAAGGCATTGCAGGTGTGGACTACGAGCGCGCCTACAAGGTGATGATGAAGCGCGCCATGGTAGATGACTATCGCGGTCTGGGTTATTACCGTTCGAAAGGGTACATCCCGTGCGATCTCGAAGAGGAGTCAGTCAGTAAGACGTTCGAGTATTGCTATGATGACTGGTCGATTGCGCACGTCGCGAAGAGGCTTGGCCATGCGGACGATGCGGCGATGCTGGTTGAGCGCTCGCGCAACTATCGCAACTACTACGACCGCTCGATGAACTTTGCGCGGCCTAAGCTGGCGAATGGGGAATGGGCTGGGCCCTTCGATCCGATCGAGATGGGAACGACGAAGAAGTGGCGCGACTTTACTGAGTCGAACTCATGGCAGACTACGTTCGGGATTCAGCATGATGCAGCGGGATTGATTGAAATACTCGGCGGACAGAAGGAGTTTCTTGAGAAGCTTGATGAGTTGTTCGATCAGCCTTCGACGCTGCCTGCTGATGCACCGCCTGATATTGCGGGACTAGTGGGCCAGTACGCGCACGGTAATGAGCCATCGCATCATATCGCTTATCTTTATTCGTATGCGGGGCAGCCGCACAAGACACAGGCGCGCGTACGCATGCTGATGGAGAAGATGTATGCCGCGCTTCCGGACGGATTGCAAGGCAACGAAGATGTGGGCCAGATGTCGTCGTGGTACATTCTTAGTGCCCTGGGCTTTTATTCTGTTGACCCGGTGAGCGGTAACTATGTCTTCGGCACACCGTTGTTCGATCAAGTGAGTGTGCAGCTGGGCAATGGCAAGCAGCTTGAGATTGTCGCGCATAGACACTCACCAACCGATCAATACATTCAATCAGTGACTTTCAATGGAAGGCCGTACACGAAATCCTGGTTCAATCATCGGGATATTGTGATCGGGGCACGCATTGTCTTCGAGATGGGGGACAAGCCGAATCTTACGTTTGGATCCCAACCAGTGGACGTGCCACCATCTTTGACCGTTGAAAGCGCCTAAGCCGCTCGATTTTATCAATCTTGTTCCAGCCCGTTTGACGAGGCCTTGATGACGAAACTTGTGCTCTGCCTTCTTTTTGTTGTGCCAGCGGTCTTCGCGCAGCCCAAGACGCTGTTCTATATGACTGATCATCCGGATTCGGTTCGCGACTTCATGGAGCATCAGACCAAGATCGATATCATCGTTCCGACGTGGTATGGCGTGGATTCGAATGGACTGGTGTTCGGCGAGCCGGATCCGGCCGTAATACGCATCGTGAAGCAGCGGCACATCGCTTTGTTTCCCATCATCGCTATCTTCGATAAGACGGGTGTCCACACGTTATTGACCAGCGATAAAGCACAGACGGCGCTGATCGGATCGCTGATCTCTGAGTGCAAGCAGAATGGCTATGACGGCTTCCAGCTCGACTTCGAGAACATCTCGTGGACCGACCGTGATGCTCTTTCGACTACAGTGAAACGTATCGCCGATGCCATGCACCGGGAACACCTGCAACTGCAGATCGCGGTAGTTCCCAACGCGCCCGGGCATCCTGGACATAGCGCGTTCAGCAAATGGATCTTCGCGGATTGGCGTGGAGTGTTCGACCTGAAGGCGCTTAGTGACTCAGTCGATCTGATCTGCCTCATGACTTATGACCAACACACGCGATGGACTACGCCTGGACCAGTTGGGGGATGGGTATGGACCAATGAGAACCTTGACTATGCGCTGAAGGTCGTACCGAGGGAGAAGTTGTCGCTCGGTATCGCGCTCTATGGCTATCACTGGTATGCGGGTGACCCGGGGCTGAACGAGAAGGAACAGAAGCCCAATATCACGGCAGATTACATTAGCGCAGCTGATGTACAGACGCTCCGCGATACCTACGACGGCCATGAACAGTGGGACCCAGTGGATCACTCGGCTTATTTCTTCTTCTATAGGGACCAGATGCGCGAGTGGATCTTCTACACCGAAAAACGCGGATTCGCTGATCGCTACGATCTAGCGAAGCAACAGCATCTGCAGGGCATTTGTGCTTGGGTTCTCGGTCAGGAAGACAATGCTATTTGGAGTGTCCTGCCAGAGCGATGAGAATAATGAGTTAGGTATCGGTTAACTATTACCGACACTTCCCTATCGCGTCGGAGACATTTTAGATTTTTCTTCCGACGAGGAGATTGATGTTGCTCTCTTCGTCGAAAGAAAATCGATTTCATTGACGCTGCGGCCCGATGAACTGCGGCTCTAGTTCGGGGGCAGTTGAGCAGAGTTCCAACCCCCTCCGAGTGCCATCTGCAACTGGGTGCTTGCTACAATCCGCCGAGCAACCAAAGATGCGGCGGCTCTTTCATCCGTCAACTCGATGGTCTGATTCGTCAGCACTTCCAGGTAAGGGGCGAGTCCGCGCTTGTAGCGAAGTGTCGAGAGCTCTGTGCTCTTTTTCGCAGCATCTACGGCTTTGTCCTGCACCGATGCCTCTTGTTCCAACACTCTCAAAGCCGAGAGTTGATCTTCTACATCGCGAAATGCCGAGAGCACCTGCTCGCGATAGAGAGCCGTGGCTTGCTCTCGCTGCGCAATTGCCAAGTCCATCTGGGCTCTTCTGCGACCGGCATCGAAGAGAGTCTCATTGACCGAGGGGCCGGCGTTCCATTGCGCGCTGTCTGAGTTGAAGAGCTTGCTGATTGCAGTGCTTTGCACGCCACCGCCTGCACCAAGAAAGATGGCGGGATAGTAGGCGGACTTCGCAACGCCGATCAAAGCATTCGCTGAGGCGACGCGACGTTCTGCTGCCGCGATATCAGGACGCCTCTGCAGAAGCTCCGATGGGACGCCGGTGGGGATGCTAGGGGGATCGCCCACGATCGGGTGCTCTGCGATGTGAAAGCCAATCGCGGGTTCGCCTACGAGAACTGCGATTGCGTGTTCGAACTGTTCGCGCTGAACGCCGAGATCGATGAGCTGCGCTCTGGTCTCTTCCAGCTGTGCCTTTGCCTGCTGGACATCGCTGTCCGAGCTGAGGCCGCCCGTTAGCCTGTCCTCTGTGAGCTGGAGGGCCTCGGTATAGGCATCGATCGTCGATCGCAGAAGCTGCAATTGAAGATCAATTCCGCGAATCTGGAAGAAAGTGACCGCGAGGAGTCCCTGGAGGCTGAGCTGAGTGTTGGCGAGATCGGCAGAAGTAGCCTGCGCGCTTGCTGCGCTCGATTCGATCTGCCTACGTATTCCTCCCCACAGGTCCGGCTCCCAAGAGATGCTCAGCGGAATGAGAAAATCCCAATAAGATTGGGCCGTATTTATCGGTTTCAGGGGTGCGTTATTCGAGACTCGATTGCGCGATGCGCCGGCGCCTAGCGATACCGTCGGATAGAGCGAAGAACGATTTTCTCGAACAAGATCGTGAGCCTGATCGTAGGCCTGGAGAGCGGCGGCGATGTTAAGGTTCGCAGTCGCGCATCGTTGCTCAAGATTGTTTAGTTCGTTGTCCTGGTAGACTGCCCACCAAATCCCGCGGTCGACTCCATCGGCGGGCTTCGCGGAAGCCCAGTCGCCGTTGTGGCCTTCGTCCGTGAAAGTGGGAGGGGCCGGCATGGTTGGGACCTTATAGTTTGGCCCAACTTTGCAACCACTTATCGCCATGGCGCCGAGCAGCGCACCAGGGACTAACAGATTGCGGACCTTCATCGCTTGCCCTCTGCAGCCTGATTCTGATTGTTGTTGGGGTTGATGACGCGAACTTCCTCTCCGTCGGTCAATGAGTCGGGTGGGTTGCCAATGATGTAGTCTCCAGGCTTGAGGCCGGCTAGAACTTCGACGGTCGTCCCGTAGTCGCGACCCGGCGTTACCCTGGCCATATGAACGTGATGATTTGCGTCGACGGTCGCGACGCGCAGTCCATCCGGCTCCAGGATCAATGAGCTCACCGGCACTACCAGAACGGGCGCTTCGCTGGAAACGTTGAGGTGCACCTCGGTATAACTTCCCGGCAACAGTTCGCCTGATCGGTTGTCCACGTCCACTTCGGCGAGCAGCGTTCGCGTCGCAGGATCGACCGCGTCTGACGAACGCACCAGCTTACCTTCAAAGGTACGGCCTGGGTATTGGGGCAGAGTCAACTTCGCTATCGTTCCATTCTTGGCATCCGGTGAATATATCTGCGGCACGTTGATAAATACGCGGAGAGTGCGTACCGCAGAGATATCGAAGATCTCCTTGTTTCCTGAGATTGCGCCTCCGGCCGTCGAGGTGCTTCCCGTCGCCGTGATGAGTTGTCCGATGTCGAGATTGCGTGCGGTAATTACGCCATCAAAGGGAGCTACGATCCGTTCGAAGGAGACCAGTTCCTCCAACCGCTGAACGTTCGCTTGTGCCGAAGCTACTTGAGTGTTTCTCGCTTCCAATGCCTGGGCCGCAGTATCGGTATCCTGCTGCGAGACAGCATTGCGGCCTATCAGGTCGCTGTAGCGATCCGAAGTCACCTTGGCAATGCCCGCATTGCTCTTTGCCGTGGCGAGGTCTGCTTTCGCCGATGCAAGCTGCTGATCCAGCTCCGGTGTTTCAATCACCGCAAGCAACTCACCCTTGCGCACAGGCGTCCCGATGTCGTGATACCAGGCCTTTACGTAGCCGGTTGTACGGGCGTAGATCGGCGCCAGGGTGAAAGCCTGCATGTTGCCGGGAAGTACGATCTCGCGACCACCCTTCTGTATCACCGGCTTCTCCAGAGTCACCGGAGGGGCGGACGTGTTTTCAGTGTACGACTTCAACTCAGCGCTTGCATGTTTGCGGGAGACGATGCCAAAGACCGCGACGACCACAGCCACCACCAGCACAATCACGACGAGGGAGAGCAGTGATCCGCGCGAGATTTTTGGCGGCTCATGTCTTGTCTGTTGAGCATCGTGAGGAGCTGCTTGCTCTTTGGCTAAGCTTTGCTCTGGGCTTGCTTTTTGTGTCGTCTGTTCGTCGGCGCTCATTGCCATATCTCCGAGTGCGCTATTGGCGCGGTATTCACTAGGTTTGAATGATCGTGGATCACTCATAGTCCCTCTTCCGTATCTGCGTTCTGCGCTTCTTGCACTACGAGAGCATCATTTCGATGCATGAACGCAAAGAAGACAGGAACGAAAGTTAGTGTTCCAAAAGTTGCCAGCAAAAGCCCTCCGATGACCGCACGACCGAGTGGCGCGTTCTGTTCGCCTCCGTCGCCGAGTCCAAGAGCCATCGGGACCATGCCGATGATCATTGCAAGTGCCGTCATAATGACGGGACGGAACCGCGTGAAGCCGGCTGAGAGAGCGGCGTCCATTGCGCTCAGTCCGAGGTCCATCTGTTCTTTCGCAAAGCTGACTACGAGAATTGAGTTAGCTGTTGCCACCCCCACGCACATAATTGCGCCGGTGAGTGCAGGGACGCTGATGTGGGTGTGGGTTAGAAAGAGCAGCCATACGATTCCAGCCAAAGCGCCGGGGAGCGCCGCAATGATGATGAATGGGTCAAGCCAGCTCTGGAAGTTAACCACGATAAGCGCGTAGACCAAGACGATCGAGAACAACAGTCCATAGACCAATCCAGTGAAAGAGGTGTGCATAGTCTGGATCTGTCCGCGGACAAAGACCTCGGTTCCGCGAGGCAACTTACCTTTACTGTCCTTAACCAACTGTTCAACTTTGGTTGAAACGCTTGCGAGGTCTGTTCCTTCGACCGCACCAAAGATATCGATCACCGGACGCGCGTTGTAGTGGCTTACGGTGCCTTGTTCAGCCGTTCTTTGAATTGAAGCGAGATTTCCAAGAATCTGAAATTGCTGTCCCGAGCCGCTCGTCGCAATCGGAAAGTTTTCGAGTTGTTGCAGACTTTGAACGTTATATTGTGGGGTCTGAACGGCGATATTGTAGCTGACGTGATTTTGAGGATTGAGGTAGAACGTCGGATTAGTCTGAAAGCTTCCGCTGAGACTCGTAAGCACGCTGTTAGCCACGTCTCGCTGGCTGTAGCCCACCTGCTGCGCACGAGTACGATCGACATCGATGTTCCACGTCGGAAGATTGAATGGCTGCTGAATTCGCAGGTCGGTGGTGCCGGGGATATGGCTGATTTGCTGCATCATCTGTTCGGCCACAACGCGATTCTGCGCGAGTTGTTGCCCCACTAATTGAATGTCAATTTGTGCGGGTAGACCGAAGTTCAGGATCTGGCTGACCATGTCGGTTGGCAGATAGTAGAACTCAGTTCCTGGAAACTGCTGGGTGAGCTTGTCCCGCAGTTCGTGCGTGTAGCCGGCTGTTGGATGATGCTTTTCATCAAGCGACACAAGGATATCTGCATCCGCGGTGCCGACCGGAGCGGAGTTCGAATAGGAGAGATTCAAGCCGGAGTATGGGATTCCAATGTTATCGATCACAGAAGTAAGTTCTGCGGCAGGGATCTCTTTGCGAATTACATCCTCGATGTGATCGCATAGTCGGGCGGTGTCCTCAATTCGTGTGCCAGTTTGCGCACGGACATGCAACTTGAATTGTCCTCCATCAATCGACGGGAAAAAGTCTTGCCCCAGCCATGGATAGAGAAGGATCAGAGAGGCGATCCAGAACCCAGCGATTGAAAAGAGAAATGCACCTCGATACTCAAGGCAGAAGCTTAGTAGGCCGTGATACCAGTTGCGCAACTTTTCGAAGTATCGTTCAAAGGTAAGTTGGAAGCGGACGAATGGATTGCGGCTGACGTGGGTTGAATGCGACTCTTCATGGGGCTTTAACAGGTATTTTGCCATCGTCGGAACGATGGTTCGAGAGAGGAAGTAGGACGCGAGCATTGCGAATACTACGGCCTCGGCGAGTGGAACAAACAGATATCTCGCCACGCCGCCCAGGAAAAACATTGGGACAAAGACGATGCATATCGAGATCGTCGAGACGAAAGCAGGGACTGCAATTTGAGCAGCGCCGTCGAGAATCGCCTGCTCGACTTCCTTGCCTTCTTCGAGATTTCGATTGATGTTCTCGATTTCGACGGTTGCGTCATCGACAAGAATGCCGACTGCCAGCGCGAGGCCGCCGAGCGTCATAATGTTGATTGTTTCGCCGAGTGCGGCGAGCATCAGCAAGGAACAGATCACGGAGAGCGGGATCGAGACGGCGATAATAATGGTTGAACGCCAACTTCCGAGAAAGATCAGGATCATTGCAGCCGTCAGGCACGCGGCGATGAGGGCTTCGCGAACGACGCCGCTGATTGCTCCACGCACAAAGACTGATTGGTCAGCAATCGGCTGCATTCTAAGCGCTGGAGGCAACTGAGCTGCGATCGACGGGAGCTGAGCGCGCACGTCCGAGATGATTTGCAACGTTGAGGCGTTACCGGTCTTTTGTATCGTCATCAATGCCGCACGTTGCCCGTCTACGCGCACGATGTTCGTCTGGGGAGGAAATCCGTCGCGAACATTTCCTATATCGCGAATATAAGTAGTCGATCCGTTTACCGTCTTGATAGGCAAATTGTTCAACGCAGCAATGGAACTGGGTGCACTGTTCGTCTCTACCTGGTAGTCGACGTGTCCCATCTTCATGTCGCCCGCCGGTAGAATAATGTTCTGCGTTGAGACGGTGTTCACGATATCTGAAGCGGAGAGACCATAGGCCTGCAGCTTCTGCGTATCTACATCCACTTGTATCTGGCGCTGCTTGCCGCCATAGGGGAATGGCGTCGAGGCGCCCTGAACTGTTGCCAGCTGTGTGCGAATGAAGTTGGCACCGAAGTCATAGAGCTGTTGTTCGCTCAGACCCTGGCCCGACAATCCGAGCTGCAAAATCGGGACACTCGAAGCGCTGTACTGAATGACCAGCGGCGGTTGCGTTCCTTGCGGATACTGACGAAGCGCTGTCTGTGCAATGGCTGTAACCTGCGCCACGGCCTGCGAGATATTTACCGACGGACGGAAGAAGATTTTTACGACAGAGACGCCACTCAGTGTTTGGGATTCGGTGTGTTCGATGTCATTGACTACAGTCGTCAGGTTTCGTTCGAACGGAAGAACAATTCTATCGCCCAGCTGTTCAGGCGACAGGCCCGCGTAGTTCCATACGACAGATACGACCGGAATATCGATGTTCGGAAAGATATCGACCGGCGTGCGCAGCATGACTACGGGGCCAATAACAAACAGCAGCAGCGACAAGACGACAAAAGTGTAAGGTCTCCTAAGCGCGAGACGAACGATCCACATCAAAGCTCCTTGAGACGACACTTTCTCGTGAACGACTGGAGGCTTGGCTCCACGAGAGTTGTTAACACAAGCCGGCCAGTTGACACCATACACTGAACCAAGCGTTTAGAAATCTGATGCTTCCAAGCGGTGCAGGACTCAAAGATGCGCCTTGCGGCGTTTTACGAGACGCCCTGTCGTCTTCTTTTTCGCGGGTCTTTGATAGTCCAGTCGCCTCAAACCAGCAAATACAGCCTCTACGATTGCCTCGGACTCGGAGTCATTCAAGGAACCGTGGCCGGCGAGAAGTCGAAAGATTATTGGCCCATAAATCATGTCGAGAACGATGTCTCCGTCGACAGCGCTCCGGATCTCGCCACGGTCTACGCCTCGCCGCCACATAATCTTGGCAGCATCTCTTCGAGCGTAGAGGAAACGCTCTCGAAATGATGCAAGAAATGCGGGATCACTCTGTCCTTCCGCAATAAACTGGCAAAAAAGTCTTCCTAGCGTAGACGTGTAGAAAGCGGTTAAAGACTTCAATTGCTGCGTAAAATCTTCTTTGGCGGATCCCGTATCCGGCATTGCAACACGTTCCGTCGTTCCGGCGAGATACGCGTCGAGGGCTACCATGCTCTTGTTGGGCCACCACTTATAGATCGTGGCCTTGCTAACCCCTGCCCGTCT
>Ga0209624_10003439_pt1 | contig 11202 bp, 9 predicted proteins | sample JacPinW_OM2H0_O1_FD_188565 | JGI IMG/M metagenome (GOLD analysis project Ga0209624, IMG submission 188565) | Forest soil microbial communities from Algoma, Ontario, Canada - Jack Pine, Ontario site 1_JW_OM2H0_O1 (SPAdes) (version 2) | ecosystem: Environmental > Terrestrial > Soil > Boreal... | reverse complement strand
TACCAAAACCGGAACCGATTACGACCCAGAACACCAATGGCGAGGCAAGCACACCGATCACGCGTGATTTTTGGCGGTAGAAGCGCACGATTTCCCGCCACCACAGAGTAAACGCGGGCAGCAACAAGCCGGCGGAGGCAGGCGGTAGTGGTCTCGGTAATACGGTGGTTTGAGTGACCATGAAAGGTTAGCTCGCTTTCGCCGCCGGAGGTTTAGCGGCCGCCACCCCGACTTTCTTTTTGCCAAGCAGGCCGAGGTCCCGCATTTCCCAGTACGAATTCAACATAAAAACCGCGGAAAGCGTCAACAGGATCAGGCTCATGAACAGGCCATCCACCGTGGTAATCATGCCGTTCATCAGCGTCCAGACCACGCCCAGCAGCGGAAGAATGCCGAGCACCAGAGAAAGAGCCAGCATCATAGAAAGCACATTACCTCCCGTGAACTTCTGAAGCGGACTCCGCTTCGTGTGTTTCGCTCCAGAATTTATGTCCGGTGCGGCGAATAAAGACGTCTTCGAGCGCCGGCTTGCTTACGGAAATCGCCTCGATCTCTCCGGGGAAAGCCTCAACCACTTCCGTGACAAAGCGGTGCGCGCCCTTCCGTTCCAGGCGCACCTGATTTTCGAGCACTGTAGTTTCTACGTGGAATCGAGCCCGAATGTGCTCTGCCAGCGCTTCCGCGTCGTCGGCTGCATCGAGCAGAACCACGTCGCCACCGATCTCGCTTTTTAGTTCGGCGGGCGTGCCCAAGGCGACCAGGTTTCCCTCGTTCATGATGGCCAACCGGTCACAGCGCTCGGCTTCTTCCATCAGGTGGGTGGTCACCAGAACGGAGACATGTTCCTCGTCGCGCAACATTTTCAGATATTGCCAGAGATCGCGTCGCGCACCGGGATCGAGGCCCGTAGTGGGTTCGTCCAGCAACAACACGCCGGGATGATGAAGCAATCCCTTACCCAATTCGATGCGGCGCTGCATCCCGCCGGAGAATGTTTCAACCAACTCTTTGGCTCGATCCGCCAGGCCCACGCGTGACAGGATCTCGAAAATTCTTTTCTTCAGCGCGGCACCCTGCAGACCATAAAGATGTCCTTGGTGCCAAAGATTTTCGTAGGCCGTCAGCTTCAGATCGATGCTCTGCGCCTGAAAAACCACGCCGATTTGCCGCCGCAGGCGACCCGGCTCCTTGGCCGCATCGCAACCCATGATGGTTGCCCGTCCGGCGCTCGGAATCATCAAGGTGGAAAGAATGCGAAACAGTGTGGTCTTCCCGCTGCCATTCGGGCCAAGCAGGCCGAACAATTCCGCCGGCCGCACGTCGAACGAGACTCCATTCAGGGCTGTGCGGTTCAGATAGCGATGGACCAGGCCTTGTACTGAGATAACCGGTGCGGCGGAGGCACACGATGCCTCCGAAGCGGCGTCAGCGAATGCAGAGACTTTCGATGGCAAGCGGTGTCCTAAGATGAACCCAACATTAGTTTACGACGAGACCTAGCGAAACGCCGTGGAAACGGATAAAAGTAGTCAAATAAATACGTGCCTTAAAGATTAAAGTATTCAACTCTGCGCTCATGCCGCCGTAGCATCCCGTTGCCCCTGATGAGGTATGGGCTCGGCAACCGCGACCGGGATGTGCCGCCAAACTTGAATCGCCAGAACCACGGTGGTCGCGAGCAGCAGCGCTCCCACAGCCACATGCGCCACCGTCGCGGCTACCATGGGCAACTCGGGCTGTACTGTATCTTTGCCCCAAGCCACGCGGGTCAAGAATGCAGTGAAACCCAGGCAAAGCTGAGTGATCAGAAGAGAAAGCATGAGGATCGCCGGTCGCCGCACGGCGTCAATTTGCGAATAAACCAAAAGGGCGCGAATCGCGGTCCAGGTCAGCACGAACGAGACAATGACCGCATTCACCACATGCGGCCACCAACTCATCCCGTGATGACGGAACATTCCGCCCAGAATGAGTTGTACGTACAGTACAAAGATGGAAAGCACCGTGAGTGTAAACAAGCGCGGGAGGCGTTGGTCGAACTCTACCCGCGGCTGTTCTTCCACCCACTTGCGCCCGGTGAACAGAGCGATGGCCACGGCGATGCAGAAGAATGTTTGTGCGACGGTGGCGTGCGCCGTGGAAACCGCGGGAGGCTGAAAGAATAAAACGGTAAGCCCACCCAGAATGGCTTGTGCGATCACGGTCGAGAAAGCAGCCACCGCCAGCCATCGCAGCCATCGCCGCCGCTCTACCAACAGAGTCCAAAGGGCAATGGTCAACGTCAGGGTGACCAGCGTCCCGGCCACCATGCGATGACTCCATTCGTAACGAATACCGCCAACAAAATGTGGCACCTTGACCAGATAGCCAAACGACGTTGGCCAGTCCGGGACCGAGAGCCCCGCGTCGTTGCTGGTAACTAGGGCGCCGGCTGTGATTACTACCAAAGCCGCGCACGCGGTAAACATCGCGAAGATATGATGAGCGCGGTTGTAAGTTGGCGGGATGGCTTTCAGAGTATTTCCCCTTGGGTCGACAGGGCGGGAAAAGCCGCACCTGTAGCGGACTGCGCCGATTGGCCCAGTCCGCTACCCCAAACCAGGATTTTATCAGAGCGGCATCTGAAGGCAAGCCCGCAAAACCGCACCCGAAACCTCGGCTACTCGGCTGCGGCCTTAAAGCTCTGATCCACGGTCTTGGTTTCTTTCGGACCCACCGTGACTTTCTGGTCCTGCTCGCCCAGTTTTTCCTGCACGAAGGCGATCGTATAATCGCCCGGCGGCAGGCCTTTGATTTCATACTTGCCGCTCTTGTCGGTGACGGCGAAGAACGGGCTCTTTACCACGTTGATGTACATCTTCATCCACGGGTGCTGATTGCACTTCACGGGCAGCATGATTTCTTCGCGGGCGAAATTCTTTTCGATCGCGGGCGAGGATGGTGGCTGCGATTCGTTCCACTCGCGATTGTCCTTGGGGGTGGGATGGATGTTGTGGGTAGTCATATCGTCATTCTTGATCTCGACCGTTTGACCCGCGATCACGCCGAGCACATGGGGATGGTACTTGCAGCCTTGCTGATCGAGAACCACCGGATCTTTGGGAACATCGAAGGTGCGGCTGCCCAGGCCATCTTTTACATAAACAAATACATTGGCGAGATCGCCGTCAGCGGCGACTATGTTTTCTGCCTCATTCACGCCTTTACAGGCCGGATCCTGGCTCATATCGATCTTCGAAGGTTTCGGTGCGGCACCATCAAACTTCACCGTGCCATTCACGGTTGCGACGGTGCCAGGATCAATCGGCGTGGCCGCCGGCGCGGGCGCTTCCTGCTGTGCCGTGTTGTTGCTTGACTGTTCCGTATTCTCCTTCTTATTGCACGCTGCCAGCAGCAGTAGAGCCACTAGAGGCACCGTGCTGACCGCCATGATTCTGAACCCGGCTTTCTTTTTCATGATGTCGCTCTCTCCTTAGTAGGTCATAGACCGATCAATTTCTCTTTGTCCCATGATGCCAGACCGGCAATTCTACCGCGAACCACCGCTTGTCGCATGATGTAACGGCGCCGCAGCCTGCATGTGGTCGGTTGATTTTCGAGCACTCGCCGTCTTCGCCCGCGGCATGGAGGCCGCCACTTTCCTTTGCTCTTCTGCCGTCAATTGGAAGATGTAATCGGTGAGCAGTTTGCGATGGTCTCCTTGATAGCCCTGGAACGATGGCGGCGTAGGCCCGGCAAATACCCACTGGTTGTTTTCCTGCTTGAAGAGTCCGGATGGCATCGACGTTCCCGGGCTCACAGCCTGCGGATCGGTAATCCAGCGTTCCACCCAATCCGGCTTCAAACGTTCTTTGGCCAGCAGGAAGTTCGGCGCAGTGGCGATGCTGTCGTGCGCCGGATCGCCCGTGGCATGACACTTCAGGCAGGGCGCTGCGGAACTGGAGAACAGGCTGCGAGCCATTTCGGCTTCTTTGGTGGTGAGAACCGGCACCTCCTCGGGAATGTAGGGCAGAGGCTGCTGCGACAGCGCCTCGAAGAAGCGCACCAGCTTTCTCAATTCGTTGTCGGAGAACGAGAACGTGGGCATGCGCACCTTCAAATAGGGCCGCACGCCGTTGCGGTTTGTATCCGCGATGCTGAGCGCTGGATTCGACAAGAACTTGCGCAGCCATTCGGGATCGACGCGCGCACCCTCGGTCAAAAGCTTCGGAGGCAACTGCTCCTGCGCGTCCTGATATTGCGGCAACCCCATCAGAATCGTTCCCTGACCGGGAATGAACTGATGGCATCCCATGCAATTGTATTTCTTTACGATCCACCAGCCTTCCTGAATATCGTGCCGTGCATCGCCGGGTTTGTATTGATAACTGGCGGGCAGGGAAGTCTCTTCGCTTCCCATCAGGAAAGTCGTAAGGTCGAGCACCTGATCTTTGGTGAGGTGCAGGTTGGGCATGCGGAGCGCTTCGGTTTCGCTCTTCACTTTGCCCTGATCATAAACATTCGGTTCGGCCAGTTTGTGCTCGAAAAATCCCTTGTGGTCGTACCAGGGCTGTTTCGCGGGACCGTCAGGCAGACGCGCGAGATCTTCTTTATCCTTGATCGGCTCGGCATCCTTGCCGCCGCGCTCCGCCGCCGTGGTAAACAGCGCGAAGTCGAGGCGCTCGATCGGCTTGCTGCCTTCAAACGTCAACTCCGTGCCGATGCGGCCTTCCTCCTCAAAGCCAGAAATCTCGTGGCAGCCGGAGCAACCAAAGTGACGTACCCACTTCTTACCCTCTTCCTTCAGGCTGGGATCATCCATGAACGAGGCATCGGCATAGGAGGACGGATCCTGTTTTTTCTGCGTCATGAGATAGGTAGCAATGTCCTCCGCATCCTCTGGTAATAGCCGCAGGCTCGGCATTACCGTCATGTTCTGGACTTGGAGCTCGTGCCCATCGTTCGGACACTGGCTGTGATCGAGATCGAAGTGGTAGGGAAGACCCTTCTTGGCGTAATCTTCCGGGCCGATATCCTTCTTCTCGTACGGGCAGTAGGGTCGGGTGCGCTCGCGGGCGTTGTGAATCCAGCGCACCAGATAATCGTAGTTGGCCTTTTCCCCGACGCGCGACAGATTCGCGGCGAACGTCCCGCCTTTCATCTGATCGCCTTCGCCGATCGAGTGGCAAGCCAGACATCCGCGGGTTTCGAATAATTCCTTTCCGTGGGCGGCGTTGCCCGGTTTAGGTTTGGGGAGCGGATCGGTGAATCCCGACTGCCAGATGAACGCCGAAATCGCCTGAATCTGATGATCGCTCAGGCGGAAGTTCGGCATCTTCGTGGTGGGTCGAAAATCCGTCGGCTTCTTCAGCCAGACCGGAATCCAGTTCCGGTTCAGCTTCAGCCGCGCATCTTTCAGGTTGGGCCCGACCTTCTTCATGTCCTGCATCAGGCTGTGCGACTGAAAATCAAGTTGCTGCAAACGTCCGTCCAGCTTGCTGTTTTCTACTCTTAAGTCAACCGCCTGGCCGTTCAGCCGGTTCGCTTCCTCGTTGGACTGGGCCGCATCTGCCTGCTTCATCAGATATGCAGTCTGCTTCAGGTTGTCTTTCTTCTGGGTCTCAATCTGCTTGAGTTGCTGGCTGATCGAATTCAGATCTTCGGGCTCTTTGTCATAGCCCTCAAAGCGATGACAGCCCATGCAACCGCGCTGGCGAAAGAGGTCTTTACCGTTGTTGATGGTTTGCCATTGCACGTCTCCGCTGGCCAGAACCATGTCGGCCGCGTGACAATTCTGGCAGCCCGCCTCCGAATTCTCCTTGGGGAAAAGCGGCCACAGCCAGTGCTCGTAGTTTCCGTGCGCCTTCTCCACGCTCGTGGTGGCACGACCGTTTCCCTGATGGCAGGGCGAGCAACCGAATTTTTCTGGATCGTGAATCTTCAACAATTCAGCTTCGGGATGGCTCGCAAATGCGTCGGCATACTCATCGGGCTTTTTCTCGCCCTTCGCCGTCATCGAGATGGCGGTGATTTTCAGCGGTTCGCGCGCATTCATGTGGCAGGACTCGCAACGGTCCACGATGTTGGCTTCCGCCACATTGATCTGGACAATTGCCGGATCCCACTCCGTCGCGCGTTTTTTCAACCCATCAATCTGTTGCGGCGTGAGGTCGACCATGTGGTCGGAGATGAATTCATCCATCTTCGCCTTGGCCGCGGTCACCGGCTTTAATACTTCTCCGAGTTCCAAGCTCAGCTTCGTGCGCTCGTCGCGAATCTCGTTGTAGGTCTCTTCCAGTTGCGGAAAGGTGTATTGTTTTCTGCTTCCGTCGGGGAACTCGACGGTTGCTTGTTCGTTCTTGTACTGGTCAATCTCTTTTCGCTTGCTGGCCTTCGCCGAGTCGCTGGTGCTGGTTTCGTACTCGTAGGTCAGCGCATTGACGTAAGCGCGCTTGTCAGTGAAGACACTTTGAACGGCGAGTAGGCGCGCGCTGGCATCGTCGAGCCGGTTGCGCGCTTCATCCGCCTGAGCTTTCGAACCCTGATAAGCTTTTTCGTAGTCTTGTTGGAGCGCGGCGTAGTCCGGATTCTGCTCGACGTCCTTCTCGGAGGTAGCTGACTTCGACCGCGCGGTGTTCAGGAACAAACTATAGCGATCCTTCCATTGCTCCTGGAACTCTTTCCACGGACGCTGGCCCCACGCCTCGTCCCACAAGGCCCAGAACAAGGTCGCCATCAGAATCAGCGTCGCGATCAGATAGTACGCGGCGTAGGACTTACTCGTGATCGGGTCCTGCTCGGGGCTGGGTTGTTCAGGCACCGCTTCCTCCGGAGAATCGGGTCTTAGGCCTTAAGTGGTGGGTCCCAGAACGATTGGCTCGGGCCCAACCGAAGAGCACCCCAAGACCTTAAGCCGCCTCAAATATTGAACCAGGGTGTAATCCACACATACTTGATGTGCCACAGCAGCCGCAGTCCCATCTTCAGCGGCAAGGCCACCATGGTCAGCAAAAGAAATTGAGTAATCGAAAATTGCACCAGGCTCATCCTCTTGAAGTCCTTCGCCATGTATCGTCGGAACAGCGAATACACGAGAAAGCCCCCAAGCAGGTAATAGCCGCCGACCACGACTGCACCAAAAACAGCCTTCGCCAGGTTCGACGTGATCCCGAAAATATCCGGCAGATCGCGATTCACCTCGTAAATCAGCCGGTTGTGATCCCAGGTTTGTCCCGGCCAGAACCACTGCCATCCGGGGCCTCGTATGAAAGTTCCGATGATGATCATGGCAACCCACAGAATGATGAAGCCAAACAGAAACGTGCCGATGGAAAACTTACGCTGCTTCCAGGTGTAGTAGCCGCTGCCCAGCGGATTCGTATCGATGTAAGGAATCACCATCAGGCCGATGATGATCATCGTAGGCATGACGACACCGGCGATCCAGGGATCGAAATAGACGAGCATCTCCTGCAGCCCGAGGAAATACCAGGGAGCTTTCGCGGGATTCATCGTCAAGTTGGGATTGGCGGGTTCTTCGAGCGGCGCATTCAGAGTGATCGACCAAACCATCAGAATAATGGTCACGATGATGGCGGCGAGGAATTCAATGCGGAGAAGAAACGGCCAGACGTGAACTTCCTTCTGCCAGCCCGCTTTGAACGGCCAGGTCTTGCGATGGTGGGTCTTGGCAAGAGCGGCATCGCCTTCGAGTTGCTCGATCAGTTCGTCATTGGCGTGCGCCTGCCTCCAAGCCAGATAGATGTAGAAGGCCAACAGCGGAATCAAGCCCACGATCGGTACGTTGTCTGGAGCCGAGCAAATCTCCCAAAGTTGTCGCCAGTCCATAAGAGTTCTCGCGTCTGTTACTCAAACTTTGCCTTTGCGAACCGGGCCGAAGACCGGGGTGAGGAACCTGCTTTTTCTTTTTCTGGGCTACTCTCCCGCTGCCTTTGGTCCGCGGCGGGGTTTGTCGGCTTCGGCCGCCAGCATCACCGGCCCCGGACCGGAGATTCCACCGTCCTTCCGCACGCGCCAGAAATGCACAATCATCAGGATCGAAGCGACGATCGGAATGCCGATGCAGTGCCAGATATAGGAACGCAGCAGAGCGTTCGCATCCACGATCGATCCCCCCAGCAGGCCGAAGCGGACATCGTTGTAAGGCGTCATGCCGAGCATGGAACCGAATGGACCTTCATGTCCGAGCAGCGGAGTGGCTCGCGCCATGTTCGTGCCCACCGTCACAGCCCAGAATCCGAGTTGATCATCAGGCAGAAGATATCCGGTGAAGGAAAGCAGCAAAGTAAACACCAGCAGCAGCACGCCGATGTTCCAGTTGAATTCGCGCGGCTTTTTATAGGACCCGGTGAGAAATACGCGGAACATGTGCAGCCAGACGCCAATCACCATCAGGTGCGCGGCCCAGCGGTGCATATTGCGAAGAATTTTTCCGAAGGGGACATCGTGCTCCAGATAGAGCACATCGCGAAACGCCTGCACCTTGCTCGGGTGGTAGTAGAACATCAGCAGCACGCCGGTGTAGGTGAGGATGATGAACAGGAAAAAGGTAATTCCGCCCATGCCCCAGGTGTAACTGTAGCGCACTGCGTCGCGATTGATCTTTGCGGGATGTAAGTGCAGGAAGACGTTAGAGAGCACGCCCAGAGCCCGATTGCGCGGTGTGTCGTCGTGCTTGTGGCGAAAGATCGAGGTGTAGACCTGAGTTTTCGTGGGATCTTTCAGGCCCTCAATCTGCTCCTTCGCCTTGCTGGGAAAGTCGACCCTCATGGCCTGAATGTCTTCTTTGACCCGGTCGACTAGGCCCACTTTGCCGTTCTTGCCGTTCGGATTATTTTCGTCAGCCATCATTGCCTCGTGCTTGCTCTTAGAGCCGGCGGGACCGGCTCTCTCTTACACTCCAGTTAGAAATGCTCCGGGATCGTTGAATTTAGTGGGTTGTCCCTTGGGCCACTGATACAGCCGAGAGGTGTCCACGATGATCTGCCCATCGGGCGCGAGTTCTACGTGCGCGCGATCCATGGGACGGGGCGCCGGACCTTCGAAATTGATCCCTTCACTGTCGTAGCCGCTGCCGTGACAGGGACACTTGAACTTGTTCTCGCTTGGTTTCCAGTCAGGTGTACAGCCGAGATGGGTACAGCGCGCGTAGATCACAAACACTCGATCGGGTGTGCGATCGACCCAGATACGATATTTCTGCTGGAACTTGGTATCGACGCCGAGGGCGAACTCCGAGGGGTAACCGATCTTGAAAACAGAGTTGGGTTCGAAAAGAGTGCGCGGAAGAAAAAACCGGAAGAAGGCAAGAAACCAGGCGGTTAAGAAGGCAGTCACACCGACCCAAACCAGCCGACGCCGTCGGCGGTCGATATCCGTGTTCGACGGGCCGGCGGAGGAAAGTCCAGCGGACGCCGCTGCCTTCGAAGTTCCGACGGCCGGCGTGCCTACATATTTCGTGGCATCTACCGTGCTCCGGGGCGCGGGTTGCGCCGGATTCGGGTTCGGGCTCGGGTTTGGTGGTTCGCTTCCAGGAACCGTCATGGGTGCCCTCCTGCTTCTATAAGCTCGCTAGTCTCCTGCGGCCGCCAGCAACGCTGGCGCAGCCATCTGCCCTCCGGTCGCAGGAATCGGTTCGTGGGAACGCGCTCGATCGCTGAGGGCCTGGAACACCAACTGGGTCAGCGCCGCAATGAATTTTGGAGAATCGTTCAGGCCCGCGCTCATTTCAAAGTGCTGAATGCCCAGGCGGCCGGCCTCCTCGCGGCCCTCGTGATTGATCTCACCGAGCGTTTCCACATGGTCGGAAACAAAGGCCACAGGAACGATACAAACTTCGCCTACCTTTTCCGCAGCCAGGTCGCGTAGCGTGCGGTGCAGCGAAGGCTGCAGCCACTTGCTGGCGCCCACCTTGCTCTGGTAGCAGAGTCGGTGGCGATTCGACCATCTCCCGCGGGACATAAGAAGGCGCACGGTTTCCTCGATCTGCCGCTGGTAGGGATCGCCCTTGGCCACGATTGACATTGGGATGCTGTGTGCGCTGAAAACAAGCTCGGCTCGGGCCGGGACTGCGAAACGCGACAAAGCCTCGTCGACTTTCTCCACAACCGCGTCTAAATACATCGGATGCCGATAGAAGTGTCCGACGTTGTGTACGGGGATGGCATCGTGAAAGAGCCGCTGCCACTCGTTCAAGCTGCTGCCCGTAGTGGTAGAGGAATACTGCGGATACAGCGGCAGCAAAACCACCTCGTCGCATTGCGCTGCTTGCAGCTCTCGAATGGCTTCATAGGTGAAGGGATGCCAGTAGCGCATGGCGACAAAGCAGCGGGCATCGAGTCCCCGACTGATCAACTGTGCTTCCAGAGCCTGTGCCTGCCGCTCGGTGAAGCGCCGGATGGGGGAGCCTCCGCCGATGGTTGCGTAGTGATGCTGCACTTTACGGGCGCGGGTGGTTGAAATCAGTTTGGCTAGTGGTTTACGACCCAGGCGGGCAAAAGGAAAATCAATGATGTCGGGATCGCAGAAAAGGTTAAAAAGGAAAGGCTCTATCGCAGCCAGCGTATCAGGCCCGCCAAGCTGAAACAGAATCACCCCCACACGCCGTGTTGTGCGCGTCATCCCCCAGAATCCCCAGACGGTGGGGAATGTACTCCCATCTGAGATGAGAGTCAATGGCGGAGTTGCAAAAGGAAGGCAAAACTGAGGAACATACGAGACAACAGCGCCCGCTGCTTCCGCACATTTTTCCTTTATCATCAACCCGAAAATACCAGCCAGACATGCCCGTCAGTTCTTCTTCATAACGCCCCTTCGCCTGGTTGACGAGGCCCCAAGCAAAGTGCAAAACAGTCCTAGCGAGCGGCGGTGGCCGTCACCTTCGCCTTGTCCATCTCTTCGATCACGGTGTCAGCGAATTCCGATGTTCCCGCCTGGCCGCCGATATCTTTTGTCAGCTTTTCGGGATGCCGGTATACCTTTTCGAGAGCGTTACGAATCTGCAACGATGCATCGAATTCGCCAAGATGGCGCAGCATCAACAGGCCGGAGCGCAGCAGCGCGGTCGGGTTCGCCAAATTCTTTCCGGCAATGTCGGGAGCGGAGCCGTGAACGGCCTCGAAAATCGCGCAATGATCGCCCAGGTTTGCGCTGGGAACGAATCCCAGGCCGCCGACAAACGCCGCGCACAAGTCGGAAATAATG
>Ga0209624_10003438_pt1 | contig 11202 bp, 8 predicted proteins | sample JacPinW_OM2H0_O1_FD_188565 | JGI IMG/M metagenome (GOLD analysis project Ga0209624, IMG submission 188565) | Forest soil microbial communities from Algoma, Ontario, Canada - Jack Pine, Ontario site 1_JW_OM2H0_O1 (SPAdes) (version 2) | ecosystem: Environmental > Terrestrial > Soil > Boreal... | reverse complement strand
CAGGAAGCGTTGCGCCGCTGCGAGCGCCTGGGTCTGACGTTTATTCATCCGTTCGACGATGAGGCGGTAATCTCCGGGCAGGGAACTCTTGGCCTTGAGATGCTCGAACAGCAGCCTGAGATCGAGGTGCTCGTCGTCCCCATCGGCGGCGGTGGTTTGATCGCCGGCGTCGCCTGCGCGGTCAAGGAAACCAATCCGAAAGTCCGCGTGATCGGTGTTGAGACGTCGAAGCTTCCGTCGATGAAAGCGGCCATCGAGCAGGGGGCACCGGTTACGCTGCCTCCGAAAGTAACGATCGCGGATGGAATAGCAGTTCGTTGCGCGGGCGCAGTAACGTTTCCGCTCGTCGAGCGATATGTGGACGATATTGTTACGGTTGACGAAGAAGAGATCGCCAATGCGATTCTCCTGCTCCTTGAGAAGGAAAAGACGCTCACCGAAGGCGCCGGAGCCGTAACGACGGCAGCTGTGCTGCAGCATAAGATCCCGCTAAGTGGCAAGCGAGTCGGTGTGTTCATCGGAGGCGGAAACATTGACGTTTCGCTGCTTTCGCGCATCATCGAGCGCGGTCTGGTGAAAGACGGGCGCCTTGTGCGGTTGCGCATTCACCTTCCGGACCATCCCGGGGCGTTGCAAAAGCTCGCCGGCGTGATTGCCGGGCAAAAAGCGAACATCGTCGAAACAAATTATGACCGGGCCTACTACGGAGTTTTGCTCGGCGACACGGTGATTGATATCACCATGGAGACGCGCGGACCGGAGAACATCGCCGAACTCACATCGGCTCTTGAAACTGCCGGGTACCCCCACGAACGCGTACTGTAATGAGCCAGCGTAAATTGAGTGTCAGCGAAACTCGCCGGGTCCTGACCGACATTCCGTTCAATAGACTCCTGGGAATGCAGGTTTCAAGAACCCATCGCGACGGAGTTACCATCGAGTGCAAAATCGTAGCCCGTCTGTTGAATAAGGCGAGAGTTCTCCACGGCGGAGTCAGTGCGGCTCTGGCCGACGCGGCAGTCGGCATCGCGCTGCATCGCCATTTCGGCGATCACCGCCCGATCACGACGGTTGAGATGAAAATCAATTATTTTCGCCCCGTGAAGCAAGGCCGGATCTTCGCGCGCTCCCGCTTGCTTCGCGTGGGTTCGACTCTGTGCATCGGCCGGGTGGATCTCGCCGATGAGAAGTCTCGGGCGATTGGAACGGCGCTGGTGACCTACATGATTTTGAGCGGCCCGCCACCGAGTCGCTCGTAAGCCATGTTTTCAAAACGAACGGACTGGAAACTCGAGGAAAACGCCTACACGCGCGCACTGCGCCGGCACACCGGAAGCGGCAAATCCGTTCTCGATCTCACCGTCTCGAATCCCACGACCTGCGGTTTCCAGTATGACGAAACCGCGATCCTGTCAGCCCTGTGCGCGAAAGATGCAATGCAGTACGAACCTGAGCCCAAGGGCCTCGCCGCGGCCCGCACGGCCGTACTGGAGTACTACCGGCAAAAGAATCCCTCCGAGGTTCTGGATTGCGACCGCCTTGTTTTGACTACGGGCACAAGCGAAGCATACTCGTTTCTGTTTCGCCTGCTCTGTGAGCCGGGCGACGAAATTGTGATCGCGCAGCCCAGCTATCCCCTGCTGGATTTTCTCGCCACCATTCAGGACGTGAAGCTTCGCCCGTTTCCTCTGATCTACGACCACGGCTGGCAGATTGATTTCGACGCTTTGCACCAGGTGATTGGCGTGCGAACCCGGGCAATTCTGGTGGTGCACCCGAATAATCCGACCGGGAACTTTATTGGATCGGATGAAGCCGAGCAATTGCAGACGATTTGCGGAGATCGCAGTCTCGCGCTCGTAGTTGACGAGGTTTTCCTCGACTACAAAATCCAAGCGGGGCGTTCCCGGCGGCGACGGCACGGCAGTTTTGTTTCCAGCACTCGCGCACTCACATTTGTTCTGAGTGGACTGAGTAAAATCTCCGCTTTGCCGCAGATGAAGGTTGGCTGGATCGCAGCCAGTGGTCCGGGGGAGCTGGTTCGCGACGCAATGGCTCGCCTTGAAATTATTGCCGATACGTTTCTTTCGCTTAGCGCGCCCATGCAACATGCCCTGCCCGTGTTGCTTGGGCAGCGCGAGAAAATGCAGCCGCAGCTTCTGCGTCGAATCGAAACGAATCTGGCGCAATTGGACGTCGCACTCACGCCATATGGTTCGGTTTCCCGTCTTGAAATCGAAGGGGGTTGGTACGCGGTGCTGCGCGTACCCGCCGTCGAGTCAGACGAAGAACTTTCGATACGGCTGCTTCAGGAGCACTCGGTTCTGGTTCAGCCGGGCCACTTTTATGGATTCGCGGATGAGGGATATTTAGTCGTTAGCTTGCTGACTCAGACCGATCCGTTCGCCGAAGGGATTCGCCGGTTACTCGCGTGCGTCGCCAGCAAGTGATCCGGCAACGCACGCTGCGTTCGAGAGTGATCGAATCAACCTACTTTTTCTTGCCGAAAGTGTCGCGAATGTACGTCACCACGCCTTCAATCTGTTCCTTGCTCAACGTGTTCTTGAACGGGGGCATATTGTTCTTGCCGTCAGAGACTTGCGCTTGCATCTGCACCACGGTCATCTTCTGGACGGCATCGGAATGAAGATCGGGCGCTTTGAGCGCCTTGCCCGTGGCCGACCCGGTCCCGTCAGCGGCATGACAAACCACGCAGTTCGACTTATACGTCTGCTCGCCGGCTGCGTCATCCGCTGCCGGTTTGGCACCAGCCCGCGACGCAACACCCAGCACCGAAAGAGCAATCGCAGCACCTAGAACGATCGTAACGGAACGAAGCCGCGCCGCACGTTGGAACGAAGCTTCACCCGCTGAACGTGAACCCGAACCGTCTGAGGAAACGCACTTTTCATTGTCGAGCATCGATCCTCCCAAGGGGTATCTGGCAATCCAATTATGACCGCAGCCTCATGCCGCAGATTCTGTCCGCAGAAGCCCGACTATTCTGCATCAGCGCCTTCCGGTCTGCAAAGGGAAACATGCTCTCCCTGCTTGGCTTAGATGCGCGGCAGGGGCCCGGGGACGATTCGGGCGAGGGTCTTGGGTCGCCCGTTCATGCGGGAAGGGCAGGCGCGAGACGTACGGCAAATCCCCGATTTTAGGGAAGGGGTCGGGCGAGTGGATTTAGACCTCCGACCTCCTGGTCCCGAACCAGATTCCAGGTCCTGTTGAAATCAACCGATTCTTGTTGGTTCTAAGTGAATCCCTTTGAAAGTATTGCGGCCCGTTCGTTGAAACCTGTGGAAACCTGACGAACTCGAAAGTCTTGACCGCTACAAATTGTCTACAGAGGGGAGAATGCTGAATTCGCTCAACTTGGGTGGAGCGAGGTCGCCAGGATTGTGTCGAGCCGCCTCGAAATCGAGCACGGAACTGTCGAAAAGATTCGAAGCTCCGAGTTTTGAAAGGAGTCCGAGCTAATTGCTAGAAGATCACTGCACTGCCACCAAGCTCCAAGTTCATTAGGTTCGTGAGAGTAAAGAAAACGCTGCGCCGCTCCAGCGTAAACTATTATAATCGCCAAAATCTGGGACGCAGACCTCGCCCGGAGACGTGTATGACCTTGAAGAGCTATCTGGTGTTGCTGGCGACCGACGTCGGTCGTTTGGGAGATTTCTTGGCGAATCCCTCGGCTGCGGCCGAAAACGCGGGCGTTTCGAAAGAAGAGCGCGCCATTCTTTTTTCCGGCGACCAGGGTCTGATCTACGCCAATCTGACCAGGCTTGATCCGAAATGATCAAAATGAACGACGAACATTTGATTGTGGTGGGGACAGGAATCCGCACCGTGGGCCAGTTGTCGATGGAATCCCTCGCCTGGATTAAGACGGCCGACAAAGTTCTGTACGTCGCCAGCGATCCGATCGCCGAGGAAGTGATTATGGCGCTCAACCCCGAGGGCGCCGAGTCGATGGCTCACTTTTATGGTGAGAACAAGCAACGCACAGAAACCTATCGGCAGATGGTAGAGCATGTGATGGCCAACCTGCGAGCGGGACGCCGGGTTTGTTTCGCAGTTTATGGACATCCGGGTGTTTTGGTGTCGCCGACCCATGAAGCGATCCGGCGCGCGCGGGCCGAAGGCTTCAAAGCTCGCATGTTGCCGGCGATTTCGACCGAGGATTGTCTATTCGCGGATCTGGGCGTCGATCCGGTGTCTGGTTGCCAATCGCTGGAGGCGACGGACTTCCTCAGCAACCTGCGGTATATCGATCCCCATGGCCACGTCCTTTTGTGGCAAATTGGCGGGCTGGGAGATCCCACCTTCAAGCGGTATAGTTTCGATGTTCGCGGGATGCCACAATTGGTCCGCAAATTGATGCGGTACTATCCTCCGCACCACCTCGTCCACCTATACGAAGCTGCAATCTTTCCGGGAGTCGAGCCCGCGATTCACTCCGGCCCGCTGCACTATCTTGCGCAAATCCGGCCAATGTCGAACTCGACTTTGTACATACCCCCGGTCTCAGCGCCCTTTCCGGACCCGGCAGCGTGGTGGGGGCCGAGCGGAGTTGCCGGAGTGCGCGAATAATTCGTTGCCATGCCAGCAAAAGCCCCCTCCTCTCCACAGACCCTGACCTTGGACCGAATCTACGGGACACCGGATCTTGACGGTGCCGATATTTCGCTGGTCGAGTGGAGCCCCGACGGGAAGTTCCTCACCTACTTGATTAACCGCGGAGAAAGTGTCGAGCTGATCGGTTTTGAGGTGACTACGGGGAAGCGGCGCGTGCTTTTTGATTGGGCGCGAATTCTTGGTCCCACCCTGAGCGGAAGTCTGGGCGAGCGAAATTCGTTGGGTTGGGACGCCGAGGGCGAGCCGCTTCCCTGGCGCGTCAAATCATTTAAGCCGCTGGATGCTCTTTCGCTGAATTACATCTGGTCGCCCAATGGCAAGGTGATGATGCTGGCGGTGTCAGGAAGCGGGCCTTACTACTTGTTCGACCTCGCGTCGGAGACCCTCAGCCCGAAACTGGCGATCGATCCCGCAGCCTCGGACGTCGAGTTTTCGCCCGACGGCCGATGGCTTACCTACGTACTGAACTATAACCTTTTTGTTCTGGACACGACCAACGGCCAGAGCACACCCCTGACTCAAGCAGGAACGGATGCTCTTCGTTACGCGACGTCCGATACACTGGGCGACTTTCCTCCGGTCGGTTACTGGTGGTCGCCGGATTCGGCCCGATTGGCCTGCCTGGTGACCGACGAATCCACGGTTCCTCAATTCGCCATGCAGGTCCTTACGTCGCCCGTGGGGGAGCTAGTTCGAGAGCGTTACCCCGAACCCGGAGACAAAGTCCCGTCGATGACGCTAGTTGTGCTGACGGCGCAAGGCCAGACATGGATCGCCAACGGTTCCTGGCAGGGCTATTACGTGGCGCGGGTTCGGTGGCTGCCTGACTCCAAACACCTGGCGGTCCAACTGTTGAATCGCGAGCAAAATCACCTGGTTCTCGCAATCGCGGACACAGATACCGGACAGTTGTATCCGATCCTTGAAGAGAGAGCGCCGACCTGGATCAATCTCGCTGACGATTTGACATTCCTGGCTGATGGGAAAATGTTTCTCTGGACATCGGAGCGAGAGTCCTACCGATATCTGTATTTGTACAGCATCGACGGGCGCCAGTTGGCGCAACTCACGTCCGGCGAGCTGGCAAGCGTAGGCGTGTACGCGGTTGATGAGAAAAACGGCGCGGTGTATTTCCGCGCGTACCCTTCGCCGTTCGTCGACGCGCATCTGATGCGGGTGACATACCGCGTAGACGGTCCTCAGGTGGTGGTGGGTCCTCTGGAGAGACTCACCCGCGGTCCCGGTACACATGCGGTGACGTTCTCGCCCGACTACTCCTATTTCGCGGAGCAGTTTTCTACGGTCACAACGCCACCCGCACTGAGTCTCTACACGCGCGACGGCACGTTCCACGCGGCCGTCGAGGAAAATGTTGTCGAGGAACTCGCGGGACTGTTGCAACCTGTGGAGTTTCCGCCGCTGCTCCCGGCCGCCAAAACAGGCCACCCGTCCGATGACATGTTGTTGTGCCATCGCATCATTTATCCGCCCGATATGAAGGGCGGCCAACGATACCCCGTGATTGTATATGTTTACGGAGGACCGGTATCCGGCGGCAGCTCGCGAGCGGTCGTAAACAAATGGGTTCACGTCCCGGATCTTTGGGCACAGATGATGGCAGGCCTGGGCTTCATCGTTTACTCGCTCGACAATCGGGGCTCCTGTGAAGCGCCCAGGGGGCATCGCTTTGAAAGCGCGATACGGTACAACCTCGGCCACGTCGAACTCGCCGATCAGTTGGAAGGAGTTAAATACCTGCAGTCACTTCCCTGTGTGGATCCAGCGCGAATCGGGGTTTTTGGGGGTAGCTTTGGCGGATTCATGGCCCTAAACTGCATGACTCGCGCTCCGGAGGTTTTCAAAGCAGGCGTGGCGTTCGCGCCTGTTACCGACTGGAGCAGCTACGACGCGGTGTACACCGAGCAGTACATGGGCCAACCTCGCGAAAACCCCGAGGGTTATCGAAACACCGCAATTCCGGCCGTTGCGAACGATCTGCAGGGAAAGCTGCTGTTGCTGCACGGTGCCGCGGACCAGAACGTTCACGTACATCACACGTTCAGCATGGTGAACGCGTTGGTCTCCGCAGGGAGGTTGGTGGAACTGATGATGTATCCTGGAATGGGCCACGCGGATTTCTTCCGCGTGACCCCGATTGCGCAGCAGTTGTTTGAACGCATCACGAGGTTCTTCGTAGATCATTTGTGAAACATAGGGGCGTTTAAGTCCCCAGAATGTGCAAAGGCGCTTCGCGCCATCGACCTACACCGAGCTATTGATTGGACCAAGCGATGAACGACCCAGGAGATGACCGGACTGTTACCTACGAGGTGACGGGCCAGCTCCCCACAGGCTTGCGGATCCCGCATTACACCGTCCGCAACTTTCTGGGAGCGGGAGGCATGGGCCGGGTTTACGGAGCCGTGGACGAGCGGCTGGGGCGTCGTGTCGCCATCAAGCTTCTTCCATCAGGGACCGACCAAAATTCGGATCGGGTGGAACGGTTCACACGCGAAGCGCGCGCGGCGTCGGCGCTGAATCATCCCAACATCATCACTGTTTACGAAAGCGGCGCATGTGAGGCAGGCCGTTACATCGTGATGGAGATGGTGGAGGGCCGGACGTTGCGCAAGCGCATCGCGGAAGGCCTTTCGCATGAGGATGCCTTAGACTTTGCCGGGCAAATGGCCAAGGCCGTTGCGGTGGCGCACGCGGCCGGAATCGTGCATCGCGATATTAAACCCGACAACGTCATGGTTCGCGAGGATGGTTACGTCAAAGTTCTGGACTTTGGATTGGCCCATTTGCCACTGGAGATGGAAGGTTCGCAGGGCGTGACGGGGCCCGTCATGGGGACGCTTCGCTACATGTCTCCGGAACAAGGCCACGGGCAGCGCGTGGGCACACCCAGCGACATTTTTTCGCTCGGCCTCGTGTTTTATGAAATGGTCACCGGGCTGCACCCGTTTCGATCAGCGACGGCTTTGACCACGTTTCAGACTATGGTGACGGAACCAGCGTCGCCACCGTCGACGCTCAACCCGGCGGTTCCGGCCCTGCTTGACGAATTGATCTTGGGGATGCTGCAGAAGCAGCCGGATCAGCGCCCACCCGCCAGTCGCGTTGCTCGCCTGCTGCAGGATCTACGGAGCGGAAACGTACTCACGGTCGTGCGGCCGATTGGTCCCACGAGCCGGGAACCCGGAAAAACCGTTGGACGGGAACAAGAACTCGCACAACTTGCTCTTGCGGCAGGCACGGCGGCTGACGGCCAAGGAATGCTGGTGTGCGTCGCCGGCGAAGCGGGACTCGGGAAGACCACGCTGGTGGAGGATTTCCTGAACGGCCTGGCCAGAGACGTTCCGATATCGATCGGGCGCGGCCGATGTTCGGAAAACGCCGCTGGAGCAGAGGCCCACCTGCCGGTGCTCGGCGCGCTCCAAAACTTGATTGCTTCCGATACATCCGGATTCGCCGCGCGCAGCATGAGAATGCTGGCTCCCTCCTGGTACGCACGCGTGGCGCCGACGAATGAAACCGGAAGTGGCGTGCCTGCGACGGATGCCGGAGCAGCGTCGCCGGGGCATCTGAAACGCGAACTGACGGCATTGTTTCAGGCGCTGGCGAGACAGAATCGGGTGATCGTTGTGTTTGAGGACATCCACTGGGCGGATGACGCCACCATCGATGTGATGTCCTACTTGTCCAGCCAGTTCGACCAGTTGGGTTTGCTGCTGGTCGTGACGTTCCGGGAATCGGAGTTGCTTCAAAGCAAGCACCCTTTCCTGCGCTTGAAGCTCGATCTGCAAGCGCGACGCCGCTGCCGGGGGATCGTACTGAGCTTCCTGAGCGCGGCGGAGGTGGCGCGCTATGTGGCCCTCGAATTTCCGAAGAATCAATTTCCGGCGGATTTCGCGCACAAAATCCATTCTCGAACCCAGGGGCATCCACTCTTTCTCGCCGACTTGATCCGCTATCTCAAAGATCGCCGCGCAGTGATTCAGGAAAACGGCGTGTGGATCCTGAGCGTCACGTTCGCCGAGACTGAGAATGAACTGCCGGAATCGGTTCGCAGCATGGTGCAACGCAAACTAGAATCCTCAACCGAAGAGGACCGACGCTTGCTGGCCGCCGCCAGTTTGCAGGGCCACGACTTCGATTCGGCGGTGCTCGCAAAAGTGCTGGAGCTGGACCCTCTGGAGGTCGAAGAACGCCTGGTCACGCTCGAGCGAGTCGAGCGCTTCGTCCGATTTAAGGAAGAGCACGACATGCCGAACGGCACTCTATCCTGCCGTTACCAGTTCATCCACAGTCTCTACCAGATGGCGTTCTATGAAACACTTCGACCGACGCGCAGATCAGTGCTGAGTGGTGCGACGGCGCGGGCGCTATCGGATTTCTACGGCGCGCGCAAATCAAAAATCGCCTTGCGGCTAGCTCCTTTGCTCGCGATGGCGCGCGAATGGGCGCAGGCCGCCGAGTATTATCTTCTAGCTTCGAATAATGCGGGCTATTTGTTTGCGTTTAAGGAGGCAGCGGCTCTGGCGCGGAGTGGAATCGAGGCCGCGAAAAAGATGCCGGCATCCCCCGACCGGGACAAGTTGGAACTGGCCCTGCAATTGGCGTTGGGGCGTCCGCTGGCGCTCTCCGGAGGCGCGGACGCGCCGGAAGCGGCGGCCTGTTTCGGGCGCGCCTCGGAGCTCGCAGGAGAGATTGGTGACGATGTCGAAATTTTTCCTGCGATTTTTGGCTTGTATCTGGTGTCTGCTATGGCGGGTGAGTGTCGCAAGACGCTCCCGTTCGCTCGTCAACTGCTAGGGATTGCGACCAAGAGCGGCGATGCCATCCAGTTGGCCCAGGCGAATCACGCAGTCGCATTTGTGCTAGAGCTTACCGGTGAGCTTGCTGAAGCCGAGGGGCATGCAGATCTGGTTCTGGCCGGGGAACGCCGCACCAATGCCGAGTACATAGCGAGCTTCACGGTGGATCCGGTGATTGGCGCGGAATGGATCAAGTGCCGCGTGCTGTGGATGAAGGGCTTTGCGGATCAAGCCAAGAATCAGGTACGGGCCACGCTGAAGCGAATCGATCGGGAGGATACCGACCTTCGCAGCACCTGTTATACGATTCTGATGGCCTGCATCGTTCACCAGTATTGCGGTGACGCCCCAGAGGTGCTGGCGCTGGCCGCCCGAGGGAGCCAGTTCTGCCACAAATACGGATTCGAAGCAGAGTTGCAGTGGTTCATGTTCTTCGAGGGCTGGGCTCTGTTTTCTATCGGAGACACGGCGGGAAATAAGGAGGGCAGCATTCCCGAGGGGTTTTCAGGTGAGAGGGCCGCCGGGATTTCAAAGATGCGAGCTGGTATGGAGTTTCTTGCGGCCAGCGGCGTTCGGATGTGGGCGACCCCTTATTCCGCGGTGCTCGCGGACGTACTGATCCGTCGGGGAGAGCGGGAAGAAGCGTCTCGATGGATCTCGTGGGCCCTGGAATTTGGCGGCCTTTCAGGGATTCGCCATACGGAACCAGAGCTACGCCGGCTGAAGGGGGAGATTCTAGCAGCGGAAGGACGCCTGGAAGAAGCGCAAGCGGGCTTCGAGCGGGCCATGGCGTTGGCGCGAGAACAGGGGGCGCTTTCTCTGGAACTGCGGATCGGAATGAGTCTAGCCCGATTTTGGCAAGCGCGGGGAACGCAGCGCGAAGGCCAAACGTTGGTGTCCGACATTTACGGCAAATTTACCGAAGGGTTTGAGACGGCGGATCTGATCGCTGCCGGAAGCTTGCTCGCATCGCTGCGAGCGCGCGCCGCGGAAAATTGAAACCTCGCTGTGAGCGGTATGTTATTCTTCGCCGGCGGAGGCTTCCTAAATGGCTGAAAACACACGTCCAGATTCGGGGGAAAAGGTCTCCTTCACAGCGAAGAACATTTTTACTGTTGGCGGGAGCTTGTCTGGCGAAGCTTCGCTCAGCGTAGCGCCGGACGCAAGCGACGCTGCCAAAAAGGGACCAGCGGGTATTCTCCTGAGCTTGGTGCAGCACACCTGCGTTTACGAGGATTTTTCAATTGACGGAGTTCAAGTGACGGGAAGTGTTGTCACGGGACTGAGAACGTCCTATCCCGACGGCGGCTGGACGGGCGAAGGTTACGAGTGGGGTTGCCTTGTCAACGGCGACCGCTACCTTGCCGAGATATCCGAAAAAGGAGACGCCACGACCACCGAAGGTAAGTTGAAAATGATCCAGGGAACAGGTTCACTGGAGGGAATCACAGGAGAAGGCACTTACTCGAACTCTCCGAAACCGGGCGAGAAAACGATAGTCTCGGTGCTCAGCGGGTGGTATTGCTTGCCGGCGGCGAAATCGGATGTCGCGGTGGCTTGAGGCGCACAGAAGGAGCGATCACATGTTAGGCGCAAGAATTCCTCCCACTCCATTTGCCGGTTTCACAACTGGCGGAGTTCCCCCGAGTCCGTTTTACGGAGCGGCACCGAGCGGCTTCCCTGCCAGTCCGTTTTACGGAGCAGCACCGAGCGGCTTCCCTGCCAGTCCGTTTTACGGAGCAGCACC
>Ga0209624_10003437_pt1 | contig 11205 bp, 9 predicted proteins | sample JacPinW_OM2H0_O1_FD_188565 | JGI IMG/M metagenome (GOLD analysis project Ga0209624, IMG submission 188565) | Forest soil microbial communities from Algoma, Ontario, Canada - Jack Pine, Ontario site 1_JW_OM2H0_O1 (SPAdes) (version 2) | ecosystem: Environmental > Terrestrial > Soil > Boreal... | reverse complement strand
TGCGGACCTCTACCGCCTGTATCAAGCGGAAGTCGCACGGATCGAATCGACGGGAGGTCGCGCGACGCGCGTTGTTCTTGATTACGAGCTCAAACGGAATCTCAATCGCGATCTCGCAGCTCTCGACGAGGAAGGCCGGACCGCGGAGGCCCTGGGGCAGATTGCCGAGCGGCATGGATTATCGGTGGTGGGCGGCAAGATACCCGTGCCGGACTTGCGAGTCGAGTACGACACATCCGACATGGAACGACAGCATGTGGACCTCGAACTTGCGACCCGCAACTACAGACCGCGCGCCTTGGGTGAAAAAGCGAAAGCCGGCTTCTCTCTGTATGCCCGCCGCGAGGATACTTCGCGGCTGCGGCGTGTTCTCGATGAAAGCGAAATCACGGCAAAAATCCTCTCTCTATGAATCTCCCTCGAACACAGATGGACGCGCTCGAAGCTCTCGGCTACACCGAAGAGGAGGCGCGCTTTCTCTATCTCGTCGCCACTCATTCGGGCTACTTCCTGGCGCGCCAGTTCCTGGGCTTTACCGGCGCTTCGTGGGGCAAACGAACGATGCTCTTCTGGAACAAACTTCAGGCCGACCGGCACGCACGTACGTATCGTTTCGCCAAGGGCGGCGCGGCTTACCATCTGTTCTCACGGAAGGTTTACCGCGAAATTGGCAGGGAGAATCTCCGCAACCGCCGCGAGCACGCGCTCGAATATATCCGGACCCGCATTGCGATGCTCGACTTCGTGCTGGGGAATCTCGATCTCGAGTACCTCGAAACGGAGCCTGACAAGGTCGCTTATTTTTGTACGGAACGGAAGCTTCCCAAACACGAACTGCCCTCGAAAACCTACACGGGACGCCACAGCGTCACGCCGACCGTCCGCTATTTCGTGGACCGCTATCCCATGTTCTTTTCGCCCGGCTCGGCCGGCTCGCGGACCCTAACACTCACCTATATCCAGGACACCGAAGCGAACCTCACTGGATTCGTCCATCACTTGCAAATGTATTTGCCGCTGTTTCGAGAGCTTTCCGAGTTCCGATTTCTCTTTCTGGCACGGACCGATGCGCACTTCGTCAAGGCCTCGGAACTGTTCCGTGATCTTGTCACCATTCCTCTCTCGTCCAATCCCGCGGATGATCTGCTGCGCTATTTCGCGATTCGCAAAGCGTGGGACTTGGCAAAGTACACGTCCCTAACCGAGGGAGATTTGATCTTTCGGAACCTCGCCAAGGAACGTTTTGCAGGCACGCGCTTCGAACATCTCTACCGCGTCTGGAAAATAGGACGTGTAGCCGACGCCGAAATCCGCGACGACCTGCGCGGGAGCGACAAGCCACATATCGTTCAATTCGAGACCCAAACCCTGCGAGCGATTGGTTCTTCCGACGGCGAAACAGAGGAAAACCGGTGAAGAAGGTAAATATGACACTCTTCACATCGTTCTTCACCCCCGTCTTCACCGTGTGGCCCCGCATGCTCCTTACACACAACGCGATGTCTCAAACGAAAACGAAAAGCAGCAGCGGGAAAAGTACCAAAACGGGCGGGAGCGACCCCACTTTTTCGGCTTTCAGCCGCCCAAAAAGTGCGTGGGGTCGCTCCCGCCCTGAGGCACCGTACCCGGTGCCTGTAGTCCTTTCCACCTCTTCAGATCAAACGTTCGCAATTCACTTCGAAGGAGACAGCTATGCCCATCATTAAGAAAGCGCCAGCAATTCTCACGAGAGAAGTTCGTATGGAAGAACCCGTCAGCGCGCTCCTCGATGACTACGCGCAATTCATCGAGAGCAGCCCGGATCACGTGGTGAACTCCGTATTGAAGAGAACTCTGTGGCGTGACCAGGATTACCGCAAGTGGCGCGAAGGGCGCAAAGCTCGCTTGGACGCCGCGGCGCGGCCTCCGTCCGAGCGGCCGGAGCGATCGTAATGCGTGGTGTCCTCGCATCGCGGAACTTTGTCGCCGCGATATTGGCGATGGCTACAGGAATGGTCCTGTTTTACGGCCGGCCTTTCCCTGAAGACCAGGTGTTCCTCCGGGTCGTCGCCATGCGAGCGCCGCACGTCTTCTTGAGCTTTCGCTGGCTCTACAACGGGGCACTTTTCACGACACCCTACATCGTTTATCTGGGAGTCCTGTCGGGTCTATACATCGGCACTCTCAGGTTTCGTCGTCGCGTCGCGGCCGGACGCGTCCCTCCATATCCGGAACCGCACAAGCGAGACGACTTGTTTCTCATACTGGGAGAAATACACAACCCGCGGCGCCCAGGCCCATCCGAAAGCCCGACTTGGCTGGTCATCCCCGAGCGCGGCTTGTTCACCGGGATCGCTGTCTTGGGCGCTGTCGGCAGCGGAAAGACTTCCTGCTGCATGTATCCCTACACCGAGCAGATCCTGGCTTACAAGGCCGATGATCCGGCGCAGCGGATCGGAGGTCTCGTCTTGGAAGTGAAGGGTGACTTTTGCAGGAAAGTGAAACAGATTCTGGAACGCCACGGCAGGGGCGAAGACTATGTCGAGATCAGTCTTGATTCGGAATTCCGCTACAACCCGCTTCACAACGATTTGGACGCCTATGCTCTGGCCTTCAACATCGCATCCTTATTAAACAACCTGTTCGGTCGCGGCAAGGAGCCTTTCTGGCAACAGGCGTACACCAACCTGGTCAAATTCATCATCCTGCTTCATAAGGTCGCCTACGACTACGTCACCCTCTTCAATGTCTACGAGTGCGCCATCTCTCCGCCTCTCCTGGATCACCGAATTCAAGAGGCCGAGGAGATCGTCATGGGCCGGCATTTTGTCGCGGTGCCTACACAGTTGTTTGGCGAGCGGGCTGCGGACCTGGCAGGGTTGGGTTTCGAGCATCGGTCAAGCGAGAACTGCTATGTGGCCGAAGCCACTCCCGAGCTGCGGGAGCTGCTGCGAACCAAGGGAATTTCCTTCGAGCCACGAAGCGTTCTCGACCCGGCCTATGCCGATCCGGATAAACTCGCGCAGCTGGAGGCCGTGAAGCGCTGGTTTACCGAGGACTGGCGAAGAATCGAGCCCAAGCTCCGTACCTCGATCGTCGAAGGCATTTCTGTTTTTCTTTCACTCTTCGACGACAGCCCCAAAGTGAAGCGGGTCTTTTGCCCGAAGCGGGAGTGTTACGATCCGCAAAAGAATGCGGGAAACCGGTACGGAAAGCCTCTGCCGTCGTTCTCCTGGCTGATCGAGACAGGCAAGGTCTGCGCCCTCAATTTTCCCATCGGCATGAACCCGGGTCTTGCCAAAGCCATCGGGGTGATGATGAAACTCGATTTTGAACGCGCGGTTCTGAATCGCGTGCCCGAGATCGAGGCAAATCCCGAGAAGCATTTCCGCCAGGTTCTTTTTCTCTGCGACGAATACCAGCACTTCGCGACCGTGGGTGAAAGCGATCCGACGGGCGATGAAAAATTCTTCAGTCTCTCGCGCCAGCCCAAGTGCATCCCGATCGTCGCTACACAGAGCATCAGCTCGCTCAGGTCCGCGCTGCCGGGAGACAGCTGGCGGAGCTTGCTCCAGACCTTCCGCACGAAGATCTTCCTGACCCTTTCCGACGATTTCTCAGCCAAGAGCGCCAGCGAGCTGTGCGGAAGAGAAGATCGCCTCAAAGTCAGCTACAACCTCTCGGAAAGCGGGCACGACGCTCGCGTCAGTTTGCTGACCGGGAACACGCTGTCCCACCGGGCCAATATCACCGCTTCGAAGAGCTACAACACGCAGACCGACTTCCGGTTTGACATGAAGACGTTCACTGAACTGCGCAATGCGCAGTCCGTGGTCATCGCCTATGACGGCTTGAACCCAATTCCGCCGACCTTTTGCTATCTGAAGCCCTACTACAACGACCCGAACAAGTCCTATTTCGAGCAGCTGGAGGAAGGGGCGCTCTAATGAACGGGTTTGAAACCATTCTTCCGTTTCTTAAGCCGATCGAGCACCTCATCCTTGATGACACCGTAAGCGAGGTCATGGTCAACGGTCCGGATCGCGTGTTCGTTGAGCGCAACGGATTCATCGAACGCGCTTCCGGCATCACTCTCGGTGAACGAGCGCTGCACGTAGCCGTGAAGAACATCGCACGACGTCTGGGCGATGACATTTCGGAGGCGAAGCCGATCCTTGATTCGCGACTACCGGACGGCAGCCGCGTTGCGGCCGTCATCCCTCCCTGCAGCCTCGGCGGAGTAACACTGACCATTCGCAAGTTCGATGCCCGTCGTTTCGAACTCGAAGATCTGATCCGCGGTGGAACACTCGACCGCGCGGTCGCCAATCGGCTCGAGGACTACGTGCTTCAAAAGCGCAATATTTTGTTGAGCGGAGGTACCGGGACCGGTAAGACGACATTATTAACAGCGCTAGGAAAGTTCATTCCCCCGGATGAACGCATCCTGCTCATTGAGGACACCGCGGAGATCCAACTGCACCATGAAAATCTCGTCCGTTTCGAGGCACGCCGGGAGCAGACAGGCACCCCCGCCGTCTCGATTCGCGACCTACTCAAAGCCGCTCTCCGCCATCGCCCAGACAGGATTCTGTTAGGAGAAATCCGATCCGGCGAAGCATTTGATCTTTTGCAACTCCTGAACACCGGACACTCGGGAACTCTCTCCACGATCCACGCCAGTTCCGCGAAGCAAGGCCTCGCGCGTTTTACAAGTTGTGTCCTGCAGAGCGGCGTCGAGCTACCGTACCGCGCCGTGAAGAGCAACATTGGAGATTCCCTAAATGTGGTTGTACAAATCGAGCGGCGCCCGGGACGACGGTTCATCTCCGAGGTACTCGAAATCAAGAGCTACGATCCCGACGCTGACCTGTTTGACTTCTGCGCGATTTACCTGGCGCCGCGGGACAACTCATGACGAATTCGGCGCCATTCTTTCCGCGGATGCTTTCTGCGTCGGAATACGTCCTGGCGCTCCATGCCCCGGACGACCGCGTCGCCGTTCTCGTGCGGAACCGCGCTCGCAAGCAAACCCTGCAACGCATCCTCGGCGCAGAGGCAATCGCGAGCCCCGTGTTTCTGTACTGGCTAATCGAACAGAACGACGCCGGCGCTGACATCTTCATCGGAATGAATCCTATCAAGGAGAACTCCTACAACAGAACGAAGGAAAACATCCGCGAGATTCGTCATGTGTATCTTGACCTGGATGAAGGCGCCACTGCGTCACTCCAGGCCATCCGAACGTCCGGAGACATCCCCACGCCCAATTTCGTACTGGACACCTCCCCGGAGAAACACCAAGTCATTTGGCGGCTAGAAGGACTCGATCAACATGAAGCCGAGTCGCTTTTAAGGTCTCTGGCAACGCAGTTCCGGGGCGACATCGCCGCAACGGACATATCCCGTGTGCTCCGCCTCCCAGGATTCGCAAACCGAAAGTACAACGAAAAATTTCTAGTGCGCGCAATTCAGGAGACGGACCAGATTTACCATCTTCGGGACTTCGCGGTGCAGGACGATTCGCCGGATGCGCCCCGGCACCTGGAGGACGACCACGGACCGACACGAAGATTGCCGCTCGGACACCGGAGCCAGTCCGAAGCGGATTGGGCCTACGCAAACCGCGCGCTTGCGCGTGGCGATGCCGCCGAGGAGGTAATCCGGAAAATTGCCGACTATCGCGCCGAGGATAAGGCCGATCCGGAATATTACGCTCGCCTCACGGTCACGAAGGCGCAGGCACAACTGCAGAGGCACGAATCCGCTGCCACTGAGAGAGCCAAAACGCGCGGTCCCAGTCCGTCGTCGCACTCTCCAGGATTCGAAGCACCTGAGCGTGACCGAACAAGGCTGTGAGGCAACCATGGAAACCTCTGCCAATCCGCCCACCACCAGCGATCGAGAAAGGCGACTCGCAAGTGATCCGCAAGCCTGTGCTTACGTCGTCGTCATTCCCACGACGGACCTGCCGATCGTCGAAGCGCTGCAAAAACTGATAACCACGCTTTCGTCGCAGGAGCCCGTCGTTCTCGCAATAGACTCCCGGAAGTCGTCGCTGGAAATCGTGGACTCCTGGCTGGAACACACGGCGGCGGCCGAATATCTGGGTGTCGCCCGCAGCACTCTCTATCGCTATTCCGAACATCACGAAATCGAGTCCCGTAAATTCTGCGGCCGGCTCCAGTATCGGCTATTGAGTCTCGATGAATTCAAGACTCGACACGTGCGACCCGCACGTCCGTTTCACTCTGATCGCAGTATAATTGCGTCGGCGCCCCGCTCCGGTAAGTCAGAGGAGCGCTGATGGGACTCTATCAGAGACACGGTTCACGCTTCTGGTGGATGACATACACAATGAATGAAGAGCGGTACTTTGAATCGACCAAGACGACCAGCAAACAACTCGCCAAGAAGATCTGGAAGCGAAGGGAAGGCGAGATTGCGATGGGGCTGTTCAAGGTCGGGTGGCCCGGGGAGAGGATGATGTTCGGACCATTGTGCGAAGAGTTCGAACGTTCACACTTCGCCGGGCTCTCGGAAAACACGGTCAGAGGTCATCGCTCATATATCAACAATCTGAAGCTGTTTTTCGGCGATCGCAAGCTGGATAACATCACGGCTGCGATGGTTGAGGCGTACCGCGACCAACGTCGGCAACAGCCGTCGAAACACCACCCCAACCAGACGGTCAAAGGAGCATCGGTCAATCGTGAACTCGAGTGCTTGAAGTGCATGCTCGACTTTGCCACGAAGCGGAGGTACATCGCAGAAAACCCCGCTGCGGAGGTCAAACACTTCAATGAGCTTCGCGAAAGGCCGACACGAAGGATGCTCACGCTCGAAGAGGAACGGCGAATTCTTGACGCAGCGCCCGTTTATCTTCGCGTCGCGATCATTCTGCTCGCTCAGACCGGAGGAAGAACCTACAGCGAGGGCTTTTCGCTGCGCTGGTCTCAAGTGGATTTTGATGCCAAATTGATCCGCTTGAACAACAACGTAAAAACCCCCGGTTCGGCGGAGCCCATTCCTTTGTCTCAATACGCCTGCGACGTCTTGCAGGCATGGAAAAAGGAACAGGCTTCAAAGAGCGAGTATGTCTTCCCGAGTCCGGTTCTGCCAAACCGGTCCATCTCGACTGTGAAAACTGCCTGGAAAACAACGTTGAAACGAGCGGGCGTGCCGGCGTTTCCGATTTACAACCTCCGACACGTTTTTTGTACTCGTCTCAGCGAAGCGGCACCGGATGCGGTCGTGCAGCGCGCCATGCGCCACACGAGTCCGGAAACCAAGCGTCATTACCAATTGGGAATGGCCGACCAGGTTCGCAATGCCGTGAATAAAGCGAACAAACGACTGTACGGAAAGCGAGTGGCGTTACATTTTCGTGACAGTCAGGCCGCCAAAGTCGAGGAGGTGAAAATCGCTCTCTGTAACTGATTGAAGAAGAACGAGAAGTTGGCTCCCCGGGCTAGATTCGAACTAGCAACCCTTCGGTTAACAGCCGAATGCTCTACCATTGAGCTACCGGGGAACTGATTTGTTACCGGCCAAGACTGAACATCTTACGACAGCGGTGCTTCTTGCGCAAATCGTGCCGGCAACTTCGACGGTCGCGATCCAGCGGCGCGCGTCGCGCAACTGACGACTACAGTTTTGACGGCCACCGTTCAGTGGCGCATCCTGCGCAAGCGGAGACTATCGCGCTGCGACTCCGAGCCTTGCCGCACAGCGCTGGTTGAGATCCGAGGTGATGAGTGAACGTGCTTGCTGCCGCACCTCGGCGACCGCTCGATTTCTTAAAATCCACTCCCCAAATCGGGTTGCGTACGAGACAATTATCCGTGGCGTACGTGGAAATATTTCGCGATTCGCGCGCGCTTTTCGGCGGCCACCGCAGCGCATCCTGGTTGCATGATTGGTCTCACGCGAAGTTGATTGTGCGTGGATTGCGTCCGCGGAACGTGTACGATTCTTTTCTTCAACGCGCGGGACCAGCTGGCTTCGCTCCGATTCTGCCTGAAGGGATTCACGGCGGGACAATAGCATCGCTAGAAGAGCGCAACGACCCGGCGACAACGATGAGGTGCAAGAATTGATGGCGGAAATTTCAGACCCTGCTCAACAGTTCCCAAATCTTCCGGCGCGCATTCGCGGACTAGCGCGGCTCTCTTACAATGTATGGTGGAGCTGGCACCGCGAAGCCCGTGAACTATTTCCCGCACTGGATCAACAAGCCTGGCGCGAGAGCGACCACAATCCATTGCGAATGCTCGCATTGGTGCCGCAGCAGACGCTGGACAACGCCGCGCGCGATCCTGAGTTTCTGGAACGTTTTGACGCGGTGATGGCGGAGTTTGACGCCAACATCGCATCGCAAACCGGCTGGTTCACGACGGAATACGGAGCGCCGCAAGCTCCTTTAGCCTATTTTTCCGCTGAGTATGCGTTTCATCATTCGCTGCCGCTGTATGCCGGCGGCCTGGGTGTGCTGGCGGGAGATTATGTCAAGGAGTGCAGTGATCTCGCCATTCCCATGGTCGCGGTGGGCCTGATTTATTCGCGCGGCTATCTTTCGCAAAAAATCCGCGATGACGGCTGGCAGGAGGATGACGAAAAGACGCTGGACCGCACCTACGATCCCGTCAAGCTGGTGCTCAACGGAAATAATGAACCTCTCAGAGTGCAGGTTCCGTTCTTCGAGCCTCCGGTTCACGTACTAGTGTGGCGCGCCGATATCGGCCGCGTACCCGTCTATCTGCTGGATACGGAAGTGGAAACCAATCAGCCCTGGGACCGCGCCATCGCGCACCGGCTGTACACCAATGACCCGGAACAGCGCTTGCGCCAGGAAATCGTGCTGGGAATCGGAGGGATGTGCGTCCTGAAAGCATTGGACATTCATCCCGCGGCCGTACACATCAACGAAGGGCATCCGGCGTTCGCGTTTTTGGAGCGCGCGCGCGGACTCGTGGAAACCGGCGCAACTTTCGAAGCCGCCGTCGCGAAAATCCGGGAAACTTCGGTCTTTACCACGCATACGCCGCTTTCGGCCGGCACGGACGTCTTCCCGTTTCCGCTGTTCGAAAAATATTTCAGCAGCCATTACGATAAGTTCGGCACGGACCGTAATGGTTTGCTGCAACTGGGGACGAATCCCGCGAATCCCGACGCCGGGTTTAACATGACCGTCTTCGCACTGCGCATGTCCACTTTTTGCAACGCCGTCAGCAAGAAGCACGGCGAAGTGGCGAGGGAAATGTGGAAAGACATCTGGCCGGATAAGAAAGTGGAGGACGTCCCGATTACGGCGATCACCAACGGCGTCCATCTGCTCACTTGGATGGATCCGGAGTGGCTGCAGCCGCTGTTCGCCAAGTACGTGAGTCCAGGATGGATCCGCGACCAGGATCAGCTGCAGATGTGGGAAGCGGCTGACAATATTCCCGACGAGGAGTTGTGGTCCTCGCACAACCGCTTGAAGGTTTTATTGATTGACGAAATTAACGAGCGTGCCCGCGAGGAATGGCAAAAAAAGCGGGTGCGCGCCGAAAGCGTGATTGCCTTTGGCGCTTTGCTCGATCCTGAAATTCTGACGATCGGTTTTGCGCGCCGGTTCACCAGCTACAAGCGTCCGGACTTGATCCTGCATGATTTGGATCGGCTGAAGCTGATTCTGACCAATCCCTTGCAGCCGGTGCAGATTATTTTCGCGGGGAAGGCGCATCCCTCCGATATCGCGGGAGCCCAGCTGATCCAAAGAGTTTTCCAACTGGCCCGCGACCCGAATTTTGCGGCGCGCATCGCGTTTGTGGAAAATTACGATCAGCATCTGGCGGCGCGCATGGTGCGCGGCGTCGATATGTGGCTGAATAATCCGCTGCCTCCTCTGGAAGCCAGCGGCACCAGCGGCATGAAGGCTGGCGCGAACGGCGTACCGAGCATTTCCATTCTCGATGGCTGGTGGCTGGAAGGCTACAACGGCAAGAACGGTTGGGCGTTCGGTGACGACGCGACGGAAGGAGATCGCACGGCCGCGGATGCGGACGCGCTCTATCGCCTGCTGGAGGAGAATATCATTCCGCTTTACTACCGGCGACCGGACGACGAGATTCCGCACGAATATGTGCGGGTGATGAAGGCAGCCATCAAGAGCGTGGCGCCGCAGTTCAGTTCGCGGCGAATGTTGAAGGAATATGTGCGGCAGTTCTACGTGAAGGCGCTGGGCGTGAAGAAATCTTAGGACGAGCGAAAGTTGAGCGGCGAATTGCGATACCGTCTTTACTCGAGTGAGCGCCCGGCAACCGTTCCCAGCCATACTGCTGCGAAGCCCAGCGTCACACTGAGAATCACGTTCAGCGCCGCTACAAATACGTTCCCGTCCTGCACGCTGCGCAGGGTTTCATACTCGAAAGCGGAGAAAGTGGTGTACCCGCCGATAAAACCGACCGGAATCAAATAGCGCCAATTCGGATCCCAGTTGGCCTTGCTCGCCAGCAGCGTCACGATGAACCCAATCAAAAAAGACCCGGTGATATTTACCGCGAACGTTCCGTAAGGAAAGCGCGTGCCGATACGTTCGCCCAGGTAGCCGCTCACCCAGAAACGCAGTACCGATCCGACCGCACCGCCAATGCCGACCATCACATATTTCATCATGATGTAGCGTTGCTCTCCCTTGGTACACGCAGAACCGCAGCACCGAATCGCGGGTATGCCGAACTGCGCTTACACTTTTTTTGGGAACCTTGCCGGCGACATGACTCCGCGACAAGGTCCTTGTCAGGAGTCATCATCTGCCCCGGCACAAAAGGGGACAGCGGTTAAGGGCGAACTCCTTCGCCACTTCAATGATGATACTTGCGCGCAAATAAATGTCAAATGAGGAGGTCGCGGAGCGGTTGTTTCAGTAACGAGGGCTACTGCAGTTTCTGGGTAGCGGCGTCGTGACAGATCAAATTTTCGAAAATGGCGAGCACGTGCTGGCGGTATTGCACGATCCGTTCCAGCATCGGACGAAGCTGCGGCGCACGCACGGTCTCCTTGTCCCATTTCGCCAAAACAATCGCGGGAACCTGGATGTCCTTGCGCAGTTCTTCCGCGGAATGACCGCGGAGAAAGAGGCCGTAGAAAAAGGCCGCCTCGCGCTGCGGGTATTCGAATTCCTGCAGCGGGTCTTCGATCGGGTTTGCCAGCGTCGCCATAATGGAAAACCGCAGTTTACAG
>Ga0209624_10003435_pt1 | contig 11214 bp, 8 predicted proteins | sample JacPinW_OM2H0_O1_FD_188565 | JGI IMG/M metagenome (GOLD analysis project Ga0209624, IMG submission 188565) | Forest soil microbial communities from Algoma, Ontario, Canada - Jack Pine, Ontario site 1_JW_OM2H0_O1 (SPAdes) (version 2) | ecosystem: Environmental > Terrestrial > Soil > Boreal... | reverse complement strand
AACTGTCACGCTGAGCGAACTCAATCAGATCGCCAACGGCGAGAAGAACGCCAAACCCGCGCCGCAGGCCACGCCCGCGCCCCCTCCGCCCCCGCCCGATCTGCGCGCCTCCGTTGAGCCTACGCCGCAGCCCACGCCCACGCCGCCCCCCAAACCGGAGGCTGCGCCCCCGCCGAAACCAACGCCCGAGCCCCCCAAAGCCGAAACTCCTCCGCCAAAGTCCGCGCCGCCGGCCAAGGCGGAGGCGACGCTTCCGCCGCAGCCTGAAGTGATGCCGCCCGAAAGACCCCAGCCGCCGACCCCGCCCCCGCCGAAGCTCGCCATCCAAGAGGCGCCGATTGCGCCGCCCGTGCGCCCGAAATTCGTCGATCCGCCGCCCGAACGGCCGAAGGATCCGGCGCTGGAGAAGCCCAAGCCCGCGCACAATTTTGACCAGAACGCGATCGCGAAGCTCATCGGACAGGGAAAGACAGCGACAGCCGCCCCGAGCCAGACGGCGGCCGCAGCGACGCCCCAGGGGCTGCCGCATCACGACGCGCCGCACATGTCGATGTCGATGGCTTCGGCGCTCGACGCGTGGCTGACGGAGAGCTACCTCAACTGCTGGACCCCTCCGCCGGGCATGCCTGACGGCGACACATATGTCGCGCAAATCAAGGTCGTCTTCAATCCTGACGGATCGCTCTCGGGGCGTCCGGTTCTCCTGAATCCGCCGGGCGACCGGGCCTGGCGCGCACATGCGGAAAGCGCGATGCGCGCGGTCCGGAAATGCGACCCCCTTAAGGTTCCGGCCGAATACATGCCCTTCTTCGACCAATGGAAGGTCGAAACGATCCATTTCGATCCGCGAGAGACCCAGGGATGACATCCGTACAATCGCAGCGCCGCGCTCCTCCGCGCGCGGCTAACAAAAGAAAACGAGAGTTCAGCGCAATGCGTATTTTACCGAGGCCTATCGGGGCTCTCATTCTCATCGCGGTCACAGCCGCCGCTTACGGGGGTTACGACCGCTTGTGGCATCGCCATCCGTCCCGCGTGGCGGAAGTTCCCAAACCGGCCGCAGAATCACCCATGCCCCCCGCCCCGCCAGCCGCTATTGCGGCGGCTCGAGCGTCGACGGAAGCGACGCCGGTCGAACCCCCCGCACATATGACCTCAGCACAGCAGGCCGGCTTCGACGCCTGGCTGATCAAGACGTATCTCGCATGCTGGAAGCCGGCGCGGCAGCCAGGCGACGCCGATGTCTATGTCGCGCAGGTGCGCCTCGCCTACAACCCGGACGGCTCGCTGTCGAAGGCGAAGCTCGTCAACCCTCCGTCAGACCCAGCTCTCATACCGCAGGCCAAGAGCGTCCTCGCCGCGGTCCAGAATTGCAACCCTTTGCCGGTGCCGGCGCAATATCGCCCGTTTTATGAGCAATGGAAAACCAAGACCATCCACTTCGATCCTCAAGTCGCTGCTCGGTGAGCGCAGGCGGCGAAGGTTGGTTGTTGTCCTGCGAGATCGCCTAATGAATGTTTTTTGTTTTGTGTCTCGTCGCCATGCGTTTGCAGCCTTGGCGTTCGGGCTTGCTGCGCTCGCCGGCGCGCCCGCGATCGCAGACGGCGACATCTACGTGCATGCGGGCGCCAATTTCAAACCAGTGACGATCGCTGTGACCCCGTTCGCGGGCGAAGAGGCAGGCGACAAGATCAGCGGCGTCGTCACCTCGGATTTCGCCCGCTCGATCTTCCTTCTGCCGCTCAATCCGGCCAGCTTTCCCGAAACGATCGCCAATCCTGAGGCATCGCCCAACATGGATGCTTGGAAGACGGCCAATGCGCAATTCGTGCTGACTGGAAAGGTGCTGCATCAGGATGCGGGGCGCGTCACTGCACAATTCCGTTTGTGGGACACCGCGACTGGCGAGCAGGTCGCCGGCCAGCAGTATTCGACCGACACCGCGAACGCGCGCCGCGTCGCGCATATGATCGCCGATGCGGTGTTCTCGCGCGTGACGGGCGAAAAAGGATTTTTCGACTCGCGGGTCGTTTTCGTCGACGAGACCGGTCCGAAGGAGAAGCGGCGCAAGCGGCTGGCGCTCATGGACATGGACGGGGCCAACATCAAATATCTCGACGGAGGGAAAGAACTGGTTGTCACCCCGCGTTTCTCGCCTTCCGCCCAGCAAGTCGCCTACATGTCCTTCGGCGATGGCGACCCTAAGGTGACGCTGCTCAATCTCGACACCGGACAACGCGAGTCCGTGGGCAATTTTCCCGGCATGACCTTCGCGCCGCGGTTCTCTCCGGATGGCCAACAGATCGTGCTGTCGCTCTCGGACGGGGCGAGCACCAACCTTTACTCGATGGACCTGCGCTCGCGCGCCACGACTCGCCTCACCGAGGGGTCGGCGATCGACACCTCGCCGACCTATTCGCCAGACGGTTCGCAGATCGCCTTTGAATCCGACCGCGGCGGCTCGCAGCAGATCTATGTGATGAGCGCTGGCGGCGGCGCGGCCAAGCGTATCTCATTTGGCGAAGGCCATTACTCGACGCCGGTCTGGTCGCCGCGCGGCGATCTGATCGCCTTCACGCGCATCAAAGGCGGCTCGTTCGGCATCGGCGTGATGAAACCGGACGGCTCGGGCGAGCGAATCCTGGTCGAAGGCTTCCACAACGAGGGGCCGACCTTTGCCCCCAACGGCCTCTATCTCATGTTCTTCCGCGACGCCGGCGGTGCCGGCGGCCCGAAGGTCTACATGACCGATATTTTCGGCCACGCTGAATTCCTGGTGCCGACTCCCAGTTATGCCAGCGATCCCTCCTGGGGTCCGCTGATGCAATGACGTCGCGCCGATCGACGGCCCTCGAGCAGATTGCAGTTCCGTCGGACCGAACGTTGCCCTTACGGCGGACCGGCCCGCGGTTTCGTCGGGCCCGATTTCGCCCCGCCATTCGATGCGTTGAGATCGGTCGGCTCTTTTCCTTGTCGAAGGTAATCGAGCGCATCCAGGAAAATCCAGACGAGCCGCAGCACGGGGTTCCCGGTGACGTCCGGGTGCAAGGGACCTTCAACCGGGGCCTCACGCGCCGGGTCGCGCTCGATCGCCTTTCGGTAAAAGCGCCACGTCGCGTGGCCAAGAACCGGGATGACGACGGCGAGGCCAAAGAACACCGGCAGCGAGCCGAGCACCAACGCCGCCGCAACAATCACGCCCCACAGCGCGACCGCAAGCGGATTGGCGCGCGTTACGCGCAATGAAGCGTCAAGCGCCGGCACGAGGCCGACGTCGCGATCAAGCATCAGAGGGAATGAGACGACGCTGATCGCAAGCGCGAGCGCGGCGAAGCAGAAGCCGACCAACACGCCCACGACGATCAAGGTCCACCCCCGACCGGTGCTCAGGACGTCCTGAACGAATGCGCTCGCGGCGGCGGGTGGATTTGGCCCGTAGAGCCAGACATAGATGAGTTCGGCGGCGAAGATCCATGCGGCGAAGATCGCAAGCAGTAGCAGACCGAACGCGAGAATCGAAGGCAGCGCTGGCGAGCGAAGGACCGTGAAGGCGTCACGCCCTCTCACCGCCAGTCCGCGTTCGCGCCGCCGGCTCATCTCGTAAAGGCCGATGGCGACGAAAGGCCCAATGAGCGCAAAGCCGGCCGCGAGCGGAAACGCCAGGTGCACCGCGTTGCCGAACGAGGTCATCGCGAATAGCGCGATTCCGGCGACTGCGTAGAACAGGCCGACGAATATCGGATACGTCGGCATCGCGAAGAAATCGTCGAACCCCTCCTTGAGCGCGGAGAAGCAGTCGTCCGGGCCGATGCGCCGCACTCGTGGCGTCGCAGTGAGGGCCTCAGGTCCGAAATAGACGTGGAAAGCGGAAGTCACAGCGATCCTCCTCATGTCGTCTGCGCCAGACGAGATTTGGGCGTCAGTCAGGAGGACCTTAACGTCGCGAAATCTCGCGCGGACTGTCTAGAGCAAGCCTACACCCGACCCCGCGGCCTGTCACCAGCAATCGGAAACGAAGCGCTCGAGCTCACTCACCCCGCGGTCGCCCGGCGCGCCTTGACCGCTGGCGTGCGCCGCGACCCAACGGTCTTGGTCAGAACGTAGATCACGGCAAGCGTCACGCAATAAGCGACGACCTGAAGCACCGAGGGCTGGTCCGAATAGCCGATCAGGGTGTGCAGCACGCGCCCGAACAGGCTCGTATCCGAGAGGATCGCGGACGTGTCCCAAGCCGTTTGGCTCAGCATGGTCAGAACGCCGGCCTGCTGCAGGAAAAGGACCGCCTGCGCCGCGAGCCCCGCGGCGAGCAGGCTGATGAGCCCGGTCGTAGCAGCAAACAGGCGCCGCTGCGGGATCGCCACCAAACCCAGATAGGTCAGCGCTGACACAGCAATGCCCGCTGCAAGCCCGAGAACCGAGCCGATTACGAGTTCCGCAGCCGTCGACCCTCCGGCCGCAACAAGGCCATAGATGAAGAGCGCGACCTCAGAGCCCTCGCGCATCACCGCGACCGCGCAGACCACGCCAAGAGCGAAGATCGATTGCGAGCCTGACCTCACCCCTTCGCCGACCCGCTTGACGTCGGCGGCGAGCTCCCGGCCATGGCTCGCCATCCAGACATTGTGCCAGGTCAGCATGACGACCGCGATGAGAAGGATCGTCGCGTTGAATATTTCCTGGCCAACTCCGGCCAGGGCCTCGCCGATCGCGCCCGCAAACGCCGCAACGAGCGAGGCGCCGACAACACCGGCTAGCAGGCCCATCGCTATGGCGAGCCGGCTGCCGGCGAGACCCTTCGTCACCGCCAGGACAATGCCGACGATAAGCCCGGCCTCGATGACCTCACGAAAAACAATAATGAGCGCGCCAAGCATCGCTGTTCTCTACCCGTCCTTTGCTGACTGGCTGACGCTTACTTGACGATCAGGAAACCCTCGGTCGTGTCCTCGTGGTAATCGTCAAAGAAACGATAGCGGCCCGGCCCGAGCGGGCGGATCTGGACTGCGATCTTCCCGCCGCCTGGCACAACCTTTTCCACGCGCAGCGTCTTGCTCTCGAATTCGGAAGGCGTCGAGTCGAGGTTGGACACGTCGATTATAATCGGCTTGCCTGCAGGCGCCGTCGGCTCGGCAGGCGAGAATTTGTGGTCCTTGAGCGTCACGCTCACCCTCGCGGCGTCATCCGCGACGGCGAGAGGGGCGCCCACTCCGATGACGAACGCCAAGCTTAGGACGGCTGTTGAAACCATGCGCATGTTTTGTCACTCCAGTTCTGGTGTCGCTGCTAGAACTCAACTTCGAACTTCAGATTGCCCTGCTGGTGTGGGAAGTTCGTGAGGTCGAGGCCAAAGTTTTCGCCGCTGGCATGGCCGGCGATCTCGGTCGACCAGGCCGCCGCCAGCATCACATGGCCATTGAATTGAATATGAAGCGTCGGGCCGAGATAGAGCGCCTGGCCCTGGAACGACTGAATGCCCGCCCCGTCATAGGCGGTGTCATACTCGATCTCGGCGCCCATGGTCAGTTTGGGCGTGAAGCGATAGGCAAGCGCGGCCGATACCCCGTATTCTGCGGACCATTCCCATGACTCTCCTGGCGACCTAGCATAGTCAGGGGTGTAGAAGATGTTCGTCGCCGCATAGAGCCGGTTGGGGATGAGCTCGGTATCGAGGATCCCTCTGAACGTCATATTGAAGTCGGTGATCGGTTGCCCCCCGTCGTCGATACGGGCCCATTCCGGCTCGGCGACGATCGTGACCCCGACTGGGGAGCCTGGACCGCGACCAATGACGAGGTAGCGAAATTCCGCTGACAGGCCGCTGAAGTTGGCGCCGTGGGCGTCCGGCATTCCGGGCACGTCGTTGACGGAGAAGCCCAGCCCATGAGCGCTGAGCTCGTAACCGAAATTCTGGGTCGGCACGCTCTCGAACTCGACCTCCTGCTCAAGGGCTGCGTACGTGCCGCCGCGCAGGCCCGATGCGGTCGTCGTCTCAAACTCGATTGACTTCTCGCCCTCGGCGCCGATGTCGGCTCCCTCGGTGAAGCCGAAAATGTATTTTGTCTCGAGCTCGTGATAGGGATCGGGGGTCGTCACCTGCCCGAGGCTGGGCAAGGTCACTCCGGAAGTCACCGAATTGACCGTCTGCGCCATGGCGACTGAAGCTCCTTCACATCCTGCCGCAAACAGTGAAACGAACGCAAATATACGAGCGCCGGAGCGCCGCCCCCATCGAATAGTCATCTTGCCCCACGAATCTCTACGGCTTCTAGGACTGCGATACGCAGTCAAGCACGTAACACCCGAACCCCTAGTTCCAAAAGATCCACCCGATAAATCGGAATGATTTCAATTTAGAATCGTTTCAATTCTATTCGCTGGCAGCCGTTACTGGGATTCGAGGCGGCCTCTTAGCCGACATATTGCTGAGGGCGAAGTCGCTACGGCCAACAGGCGCCGCATTGGCATGTGAGGCCACGTTGTTCGCCGAGGCGTGGGTGGCTCCCACTCGAGATTGTTCGTCTGAGCGCGAGAAAACTCTTGCGCCGAGGCGCGATTCACCTAAATAGTGATCTTGCCCAATACGCACGTGCCTGTGGTCGTGTGTCGGTCGGCGGGGATCTGGACAAGAGGCCAGTTAACCGTCCTTGGAAGACCGGCAGCCGGAGGCGAACCGGCGAACCCCGCCCAACGGGGGACGCGACTTGAAGCAACGACGGACCGGGCTTTTTTGGTCTCTGCTGGCCCTCCAAAGGTCGGCGCCCAAAGAGGCTTGTCTATCTTGCCGGGCGTGCGGACGGGACATTTCCTTGTCCAAACGATGGCTCTGATCGCTTAAGGCTATCCGGCTCTAAGCGCGTCTTGGCCACGGCGTAGCCGCTGACCGCTCGAGCGGTCCGTCGATGGCTTGTCTCAAAGCCCGTCGCCGGATTCGCGCTGCGGTCGCGTCGGCGGGTCAACGATAAGCGCACGCGTCTCCAACGCGCGAGCGCAAAGTCGCATCGCCGGCGAATCCTTCATTTGCCAGGCGCGGAGCCATCCGCGCTCTTGGGGGATGCCGCTCATGACTGACCGCATCAAGGAGTTCCTCGCGCGTAACCACGAAGATGGGCCCCGCCTGGTCGTCGATCTCGACGTCGTGCGCGAGAACTATCTGGGCTTCGCCAGCGCGCTGCCGGACACGCGCGTGTTCTACGCCGTCAAGGCGAATCCCGCGCCCGAGATTCTCGATCTGCTTGCTGGCTTAGGCTCGTGCTTCGACACCGCCTCTGTGGGCGAGATCGAGCAGTCGCTGGCCGCTGGCGCGACGCCTGACCGCATCAGCTTCGGCAACACGATCAAGAAGGAAAAGGACATCGCGCGCGCCTATGCGCTCGGAATCCGCCTGTTCGCCGTGGATTGCGAGGCCGAGGTGGACAAGATCGCCCGCGCTGCGCCGGGCGCGAAAGTGTTCTGCCGAATTTTGTGCGACGGCGCCGGGGCGGAATGGCCGCTGTCGCGCAAGTTCGGCTGTGCGCCTGAAATAGCGGCCGGTGTGCTCGAGCGCGCGCATGCGCTCGGACTTATCGCTCATGGCCTCTCGTTCCATGTCGGCTCGCAGCAGCGCAACCCGCGCATGTGGGATCGGGCGCTGAAGGTCTCGGCCGCGATCTTCCGCGATCTTGGCGAGCGCGGCGTCCAGCTCTCCATGATCAACCTCGGCGGCGGGTTTCCGACCCGCTATCTGAAGGATGTGCCCGCGATCAGGACCTACGGGCAGACCATCTTCCGGGCGCTACGCCGACACTTCGGCAACCAGATTCCGGAGACGATCATCGAGCCCGGCCGCGGCATGGTGGGCAACGCGGGAATCATCGAGGCCGAAGTGGTGCTGATCTCGAAGAAGTCGAACGAGGACAAGCAGCGCTGGGTCTATCTCGACATCGGCAGGTTCAACGGTCTCGCCGAAACGCAGGACGAGATGATCCGCTATCCGATCCGGACGGAATACGACGACGATCCGCTTAGCCCCTGTGTCATCGCGGGGCCGAGTTGCGACTCGGTCGACGTCCTGTACGAGAAGGAGCCATACCTGCTGCCGGTGTCGCTGGAGATCGGCAGCAAGGTCATGATCGAGGGAACCGGCGCCTATACGACGACGTATTCCTCGGTCGGCTTCAACGGCTTCCAGCCGCTCAAATCCTACGTGATCTAGCGTTGTTTCGAGCCGGCGGATGCGCCGGCTCGAGCGACGGCAATCGACGAGGCGCGCCTGCCAAGCGCTCCAAGCGACGAAGGGCCGGTCGCTTGGCGCTCCGTCCATTGCCAGGCGTTCCGTTCAATCAAATCCGTTTGACCTGCGGTTATTAGAAGCGACCGGCGTCCTTCGGTCGACTATGAGTCCCCTCGCTAGTCGCCCGATTCGCTCCAATAGAGAAGCCTTGAGCGTCATTCGTCGCGACAACGAGGCTTGTTTGACCACGGACGCCGACCGCTCGTCTTTCTTCATCGCGCTTGTCATCGTCGACATCTTCGTTGGCCTCGCGGACTCGATCTCTCTCCCCTACATTGTTCTTTTTCTCGTCGATCAGGCGGGCCTCAGCCCTCTTTCGCTGAGCGCGATCCTAACTGCGAGAGCGCTGAGCAGCATTGTTTTCAGCATGGCGTTTGGCGTCTGGATCGACAGACGAACGAGCGTCGCGCCGCTTCTGCTTGCGCTCGCCGGATCCGCCGTCGGATACGCTCTGCTCGGATTGACAAAGGATTTCGTCGCCCTGCTCGTGATCGCCGCGCTGCCGGCTGCAGTTGGCGCGGCCGCCTTCTCCCAATCGATCGCTCTCGCTAAGCGTAATTTCAATCAGGCCAGCCCTCACACGCTCAATCGCGCCATCGGCGTCTTGCGCGCCAGCTGGTCGCTCGCGTGGGCTATTGGGCCCGCCGTCGGCGCCATAATGATCGGCGCGGCGGGCTTTCGGGGCGCCTTCTTCGCCAGCGCCGCCTCAGGCGCAATCGCCCTCGCCACGCTCGCTCTCGTCCGCTCAAGGGCGGTTCTCGCTGAGGCGGGCCACGCTCGTCCGCCGAAACCCGTGAATGGCGGTCCAGCGATCGCGCTCGCTTTCGCAGCGCTCGCCTTGTTTCACACCGCGATGTTCCTTGGCTCGATTCCGCTTCCGATTGTGCTTACGACGTCGCTGGGCGGCGTGGAAAGCGACGTCGGAATCACGATGAGCTTGTGCGCCGCTTTGGAAATCGTCGTCATGGGAGCGCTGATCTGGAGGCCGCTCCAGCGCGGAGAGCGCGTGGCGATTGTCGCTGGCTTTGCCGCCTTCATTGTCTATTTTGTCGCGTTGACGCTCGTGCGTTCGGTGGGCGGGGTCTTCTGGGCGCAGATTCCGCGGGCGATCGGCATCGCCCTCGTCACCTATCTCGGGATCAGTTTCCTCCACTCGCTCATGCCGCATCGCGCCGGCGCCGCCGCGGCGCTGTTTTCGAACGCCGGTCAACTCGGGTCGGTCCTCGCCGCTCTCAGCGTGGGCGGTCTGGCGAAGGCTTTTGGCTACTCGTCTATCTTTGCCGTCTGCGCTTTTCTCAGCGCCGCAGGTCTCGCTCTCGTTTGCTTGACGCCGGCTGAGCCTGATTAACTTCCCGCTCGGTGCGCCTCGAGCCGGACAAAGCCGCGGCGGACAAAGCACTGTCATTCAGCCGTCATCCAGGCATCCGAGTCTTGACCGATATCGATCCCCCGCGATTGGATACCCGCGCTCGCGACCGCTCCTTGGGAAGAATGCTCGAATGAAACGCATGCTTCACGGCGTGACCGCCTTGACGGTCGCCGCTAGCCTCGCCCACCCCGTTCTCGCCGCCTCGTCCCTTCCGCTCGTCACGACACAACCCGATCCGCCGCCGGACGTCGCGCCCTATTTCATCGCCGATACGGACTCACGCTGGACCAGTCCCGAATGGTCCGCCGACGACATCGCCGCGCTCAGACAGAAGATCAAATATGTCTTCGTCATCTTCAACGAGAATCGCTCGTTCGACCACGAATACGGGACGCTTCCGGGGGTCAACGGCCTTTATTCCGACGGGAAGAATCCGCGCTCGGCCGCCGATACGCCGGGATTCACGGAAAGCTACCTCGATACGAACACCGGCGAGACTGTCTCCGTTCAGCCATTCCGCGTCGGTCCCGAGCAGAACTCGACGATCAAGGACTCTACCGACCATTCGCACCCCGGCCTTGCCGCCAAAATCGACGTGCAGAACGGCGTCCCCAGGATGGACAAGTTCGCCGAAGTCGAGTGGCGCAAATATGCGCGCGCGGGCGGCGCCGCACGCGAAGCGATGGGCAAGCAGTTCGCGCGCCTCGTCATGGCGCATATCGACTGCGACACCATCCCATTCTTCTGGCGCTACGCCAGCCGCTTCACCATCTTCGACAACAATTTCGCCACCGAAGACACGCCCTCGACGCCGAACGCGGTCGCCGTGATCGCCGGCCAATCGGGCGAGACCCAGTGGGTCAAGCACCCGAGCGAGACACAGGACGCCACCCAGGATGGCTTCACCGGACCGATCAGGGGCACGATCAACGGCGAGAGCTATTCCGGAACGGCGACGACGGTAGGGCCGCCGATAGTCGAAGACCCGCAGCCGTGGTGGGGCTCCGAGTTCGACAACACCGTCGTCGGCCGCGAGCCCGCCGGGTCCCCCAAGGAATGGTATAAGCCAGACAACATCGCCTCAAACCTCACCTTCGCGACGCTGCCGCTCACCTTCATGGGCGGGTGGATCAACTGGTTCACCGACCAGGACCGCAATCCGGCCTTCGACCTTCCCGACGTGACGAAGGACATTCCTTACATCGGCGCGCTGGGCGGCCCGCCAGTGCAATGGCGGTGGTACCAGAACGGCTACGATCACGAGCCGACTGATGCGGGGAGCGAAGCCTCCCACGAGAACTATGTCAGCCACCACAATGGCGCGCAATATTTCGGCTATATCGCCAACAATCCCGCCGAGCAGGCCAATCTGCGCGGCGAAGGTGATTTTTTCTCCGACATAAGGAAGAACGTCTTGCCGCGCACGGGCGGCGTTTTCTACATTCGCGGCGGCTACTATAACCTCAAATATCCGAGCGAATCCGCCGTCATCCAGAACCCGAACTACCCCAACAAGAACGGCCTCACGCCAACGGAGCTCGCCGCGATCAAGACGGCGAAGTCCGGCGACGACGAT
>Ga0209624_10003434_pt1 | contig 11215 bp, 9 predicted proteins | sample JacPinW_OM2H0_O1_FD_188565 | JGI IMG/M metagenome (GOLD analysis project Ga0209624, IMG submission 188565) | Forest soil microbial communities from Algoma, Ontario, Canada - Jack Pine, Ontario site 1_JW_OM2H0_O1 (SPAdes) (version 2) | ecosystem: Environmental > Terrestrial > Soil > Boreal... | reverse complement strand
GCCATCGCCAAATAAAGCTGCCGTAGTTTCTTGTTCGGCACCAGCGGATTCTCATGCAGTTCTGCTTCGCTCAACCAACCCTCCGTCCAAAAACAGAGGGTTCCGAAGAACCCTCTGCAGTGCAATCCGAATCTTTCTATGCCTTGACCGGGTCCGATGCTTCCACATTCAAGCCCAGCTCTTTCATGGCGTCCTGCGCGGCCTTCCCGTTGAACTGGCCGTCTCGTGCCAGCTTTGAGAGCGTAGCGCCCACAATCGATGCTGCGTTTATCTCGAAGTGCTGCCTGAGATGTTCACGATTGTCGCTCCGTCCAAAACCGTCGGTCCCCAAAGTGACAAGGCGTGACGGCAGCCAGGGAGAGAGCATATCGGGTACCGACTTCATATAGTCGCTCGCGGCAATGACCGGTCCCTTTGCGTCTCCGAGGGCTGTCAGCAAATAGGGCTTCCGCTCCGGTTCCGCTGGATGCAGCCGGTTCCAGCGCTCGACCGCTAATGCATCGCGCCGCAACTCCGTGTAGCTCGTCAGGCTCCAAACGTCGGCAGGCACGCCGTACTTCGAAGCCAGAATCTCCTGGGCACGGAGGACTTCATTCAAAATCGGACCGCTGCCGAACAACTGCGCCACTGCTTCGCCAGCAGCAGGCTTCAGCTTATACATTCCGCGCAGAATGCCTTCAGCCGCACCCTCCGGCATCGCCGGCATGGCATAGTCTTCGTTGTACATCATGAGGTAGTAGAAGCAGTCTTCGCCCTTTTCGTACATTCGGCGAATTCCATCCTGAATGATGACCGCCATCTCATAGACATAAGCGGAATCGTAGGTGATGCATGTCGGGACAGTGCTCGCCAGGACAATGCTGTGCCCATCCTGATGCTGCAGTCCTTCCCCAAGCATGGTGGAACGTCCGGCTGTTCCGCCCATGAGGAAGCCCTTGCCGCGGGAATCCGCAAACGCCCACACCATGTCTCCGATGCGCTGAAATCCGAACATCGAGTAATACATGTAGAAGGGAATTGAGGAGACACCATAGTTTGCATAGGCCGTCCCTGCTGCGGTAAACGAGGCCATCGATCCAGCCTCGGTGATCCCTTCTTCGAGGATCTGGCCGTCCTTTTCTTCGCGGTAGCTCAACAGCATGTCTTTGTCATGAGGCTCATACTTTTGCCCCTCGGGAGCATAGATGCCGACCTGCTTGATCGCCGACTCCAATCCGAAGGTCCTTCCTTCATCCGGAACAATTGGGACGATCAGCTTGCCGATCGCTGGATCTTTCATCAGGTGGCGCAGGATGCTCACAAATCCCATCGTCGTCGAGACAGCGCGGTTGTTCGAGCCAGCCGTCCATTCGCGGAACACGTCCAGACCAGGAGCTTTGAACTCCGTCTTCCGCACTTCACGTACCGGCAGGTACCCGCCCAGCTCTTTGCGGCGCGACTGCATGTACTGAAGCTCTGGTGAATCAGGAGCCGGCCGGTAGAACGACCCGTCCTTTGCTGACTGCTGCGGAATCGGAATATCGAACTGCTTCACAAATGCCGCCAGACCTTCGTCCGTCAGCTTCTTTTCGTTGTGAGTCGCATTGCGGGACTGCGACGTTCCCATTCCATAACCCTTCACCGTCTTGGCTAGGATCACTGTTGGGCCACCCTTGTGCTCCATGGCCCACTTGTACGCGTTGTAAATCTTCGCGGGATCATGGCCTCCGCGATGCAGCCTCAGCAACTGATCGTCGGTGTAATCCTTCACCAGCTCCAGCAGCTCAGGATACTTGCCGAAGAAGTGACTCCGAAGAAACGCGCCATCCTTCGCCTTAAAGGTCTGGAAGTCTCCATCGACGCACTCTTCCATGCGTCGCAGCAAAAGCCCGGTATGGTCACGTTCAAACAACGCGTCCCAATCGGAACCCCAGATCACCTTGATGACGTTCCATCCCGCTCCACGGAACACGCCCTCCAGTTCATCGATAATCCGCTTGTTCCCGCGTACTGGCCCGTCGAGCCGCTGCAGGTTGCAGTTCACTACAAAGATGAGGTTATCTAGCTTTTCGCGCGCGCCCAGCGAGATCGCGCCCAGCGAATCGACCTCGTCCGTTTCACCATCTCCGAGAAACGCCCATACCTTGCGCTCTGTCGGCTCGATCAGCTTGCGGTTCTCCAGATACCGCATAAACCGGGCCTGATAGATCGCATTCAGTGGCCCGATCCCCATCGACACCGTCGGAAAGTTCCAGAAATCAGGCATCAGCCACGGGTGCGGATACGACGACAATCCCGGCGTATCTCTCAGCTCATGTCGAAAGTTCTTAAGCCGAGCCTCATCGAACCGTCCCTCCAGATAAGCCCGCGCATACACTCCCGGCGAAGCGTGCCCCTGAAAATAAATGAAATCCCCCGGTTGATCTCCATACTTCGCGCGGAAAAAGTGATTGAATCCAACCTCCAGCAGCGTGGCCAGAGACGAGTACGTCGAAATATGCCCGCCAATCCCCGGATCCTTTTTGTTCTGCCCATGCACCATCGCCATCGCATTCCAGCGAAGCAGCGACTCCACCCTCTTTTCCAGCTTCCTGTCGCCCGGGTATGGAACTTCATCATGCTTCGGAATCGTGTTCCGGTACGGCGTCGTCATCTCGCTCGGCGTCGGCACCCCCGCCTCGCGCGCGCGTTGCCGCAACGCGCCGAGCAACTCCGCCCCCTGCTCCCAGTCCTGCGCTACGACGTCGTCAAACGCCTCAATCCACTCCGCAACCTCAGCACGAAAATCCTGTTTTGCGGCTTCTTCCAATTTCGTCGTCATAGTCTTCAGGAACACTCCAGTCAAGAGATTGCTGCGACATCACCACCGGGGACGCGCAATCGGTCACACTTATAACGATATAAGGCTTACGCAAAAACGTCATCTAGGAAGGTCCCGTGAGCCTCTCAGCTCCCATTCCTAGCTCGAATAATCAGCATTAATCCGCACGTACTCTTCAGTAAGGTCGCAGGTTAAAAAACGGCACTCCGCTCTCCCTATTCCCATATCCAGCCGAATCGTATACTCCCGCTTCAGCATCGCAGCGTGTGCCGCAGCCTCATCAAACAGCGGCGAACGCACCCCAAGCTCGAAAACGGGCTGATCTTCAATCACAATTCTTACCAGCGACGGATCGAACGCCACACCGCTGTATCCCGCCGCAGCCAGTAGCCGACCCCAGTTCGGATCAGCGCTCGACCAGGCCGTCTTACACAACGGCGAATGCGCAATCGACTTGGCGATTTGCTTCGCCTCAGCCTCCGTTCGCGCGCCGGTCACATGCAGCGTGACAACATGCCCCACCCCCTCGCCGTCGTCCACAATCTGATACGCCAGCGAACTGCATACCTCGCTTAACGCTTCGGAAAACGCCTCGCCGTTCCGTTCATTCAGCTTTATCCCGCTCGCACCGCTCGCCAGCAGCAGCACCGTATCGTTTGTCGATGTATCGCCGTCGATAGAGATCGAATTGAAACTTCTCTCCACTGCCGGTTCCAGGAGATCGCTCAACTCGTCGCTATCCGCAATAACATCCGTAAACAAATACACAAGCATCGTTGCGTGCGGCGGTCCCAACTGCGGATAAATCATCCCGGCACCCTTTGCCACTCCGAAGATCCGCATCTCCGCTCCATCGACATCCATTGCAACCTGCGCGATCTTCATCCTCGTATCGGTCGTCATGATGGCCCGTGCAAACATCTCCGCATGCGCCGAAGTGTCACCCAGCGTAGCCTTCAGCGCTAGCAAAGCCCCAATAACCTTCCCCTCAGGAAATGGCACTCCAATAATCCCGGTTGAGGAAGGGATTACCTCATCAAAGATGCAGCCGAAGATTTCTGCCGCAACCGCACAAGTACGAACGCAAGCATCAATGCCCGGTTGGCCCGTAGCGCAGTTCGCATTTCCTGCATTCACCAGAACGGCCCCCACCCGCCCTCCCGTAGCCGCCAGATGTCTGCGTCCTACGGTCACGGGCGCAGCCACCACCTGGTTGCGGGTAAACATCGCCACCCCATTCGTGCCTTTTGCTGTTACCACAGCCGCCAAATCCAGCTTGCCGCTTGCCTTAATTCCTGCCTTCACCGCGCCCCACTGAAAGCCCCGCGGAAGCGCGTCCGATACGATTGTTGGGTCACTCTGCATAGTCCTACTCTATCAAGTAGCCTCAACTGGTGAGCAACGTGAGTCTCCGGCGAGCAGCCTAAGGTTGGTTTCCCGCGGTTTTCCCAGCCAGTTCCGATAGACTGAAAAGAAGACAAGCAAGATAGACTTACAGGTGTGCCTGCATCCGGCTCCCATTACTTGTTGTTTCGAAAGTCAAAAGGATTTTTATCTATGAAGTTGCGGTTCCTCGTTCCATGTCTCGCGTTGGCTCTTTCAACCTTTGCCGCTCAAGCCCAGGACAATCCGTCGCCCGTCAACCCATCGAACGCCAGCACCACAGGGGTCGGGCCGGGGGACGTAGGACTCTATGTCAATCCAGTAGCGATTCATATTACGAACTCTATGACGGACACAGGCCCGTTCGCCTTCCTCGGCGACAACACAACCTCGCGAGAGTTCTGGGGCGCCAACTTCGGAGGCTACGTTAATTTCTTTCATGCTCACGGCTTCGACGCGGGTATCGACATTCGAGATGGGATTGTGACTGCCAATAACGCCCGTCTCAACAGCTTTATGGTGGGAGCGCGAGTGATCGCAAAGCCGTTGGCCGAGTCGTTCAAGCCATATCTGCAGCTCTCCATCGGAGCCGGCTCGTCGAAAGCCCCCACTAGTCCGATTAAGATAACTCGCCTTCAGTACGGTATCTATGGCGGGCTCGACTACACGCTGGCCAAACACGTGGATTTCCGCGCATTTGAACTTGGCTACGGTGCGGTCTCGACGATTAACAGTGGAAACTTCAACGGAACGGTCTCACTTCCCGCGTCAAGATTATTCAGCATCAGCGCCGGACTAGTGTTTCGCGTACCGTAACGAAGCATAGATTGCGAGAAAGATGTGGACCGGCGGGTAGACCGGTCCACATATCTACCGCCTTCTAGGGTTTGGTCTCGGTAACGTGGATGATGACGATCTTCGAGTTATTGCCCTCGGGAGTGACCGTGACCATCACACTGTTCTTGTCCTTCTCTCCAGCCGACAGCATGGTTCCGTTGCCAGTCTGAACGACAGAAGCCTGATCGCCGAGCTTCTCTTTGTAGAAGGCGACGATCTTGTCGGCGGAATCGGAACTGGTGAAGACTGATGTGACCATGGAGCCGTTGGGCAGCTTCATGTTCATGGATCCGTCACTTGTACTCGCTCCAGGGTACGGAGCTGTGCCAAGTTCGGCGGCGCTCATGGTCGAATGTCCAGTGGAGATCTGCACGGACTTCGACACTTTGTAGACGCCAAAGCCGATGATACCGGCAGCGAGGACACCAAACAGTGCAATGACGCCGATCACGATCAGAACGATCTTGACGGTATTGCCGGAGCTTGCAGGCGCAGGTGGGATGTTCTGATAAGCCGGATTGGGCGGAAGGGGAACGCCAGTACTCATCGTAGTACCTCACAAGCGAGGAATCCGGGACAACATGCTTTCGTATCGATCATGCAGTTCTCTCCTTTGGGAACCTGAGTGACGTCAAGGCGCGCAGCGGCGACGGTGCCGTTACTCCTTTGTTCGGTGAAGGGTACCGAAAGGGACGAATCAAGTCGATAAAAAAGTCAGAGAATTTAGCGAAGGACGAATTGCATCTTCATTGGATCGCGCGGACGCAGGGTGACCTTCGCCTGTGGAACTGGCGCGCAGGTGCCGAGATAGTTCATGCGCCATCGCTGAGCAATCGTGGCGATCGAGAGAACTCCCTCCATCCAGGCAAAACTCTCGCCGATGCACTGACGGTTGCCCCCTCCAAATGGGAAATAGACGAATTTGGGACGAGCCGCCTTGGCCTCAGGCGAAAAACGTTCCGGATCGAACCGCAGTGGGTCCGGAAAATACTGCGGATCTCGGCCAATAATGTATTGGCTGAAGAAGAAGTGTGCGCCCGGAGGAATGCGATACGGTCCCAGAGTTACCGGCCCGGTCGACATCCGGCCCATCGCCCACGCAGGCGGATAGAGCCGCATGGACTCGGCGAAGACCTGCTCGGTGTAACGGAGATTGGAATAGTCGGCGAGAGTGGGGAGACGACGCTGGCCGCCTGTGCCCAGGACCGCGTCAAGTTCGGCGTGAAGTCTGGCTTCAATCTCCCTGTGCTGGGAGAGAAGGTACCAGGTCCACGTCAGTCCATTGGCTACGGTTTCGTAACCGGCCAAAAAGATCGTAAGGACCTCGTCGCGTATCTGCTCGTCAGACATTCCTGCGGGAGCGGCGGAATCACTGGCCTGTTCATATGTGCTCGCAAGGAGCATGGAAAGGAGGTCGCCCTTGTCCTCACCGGCTTCGCGGTGCTCTTTGATAAGACGGCCAACGATTGCGTCGAGATGGGCCTTCGCTTTGCGGAACTTGATGATGCCGGGAATGGGAAGGTGAAGGAAGTCATTCAGTCTCGGGAATGCAACGATGAAGTTATAGATGCCCATGATCGTATTAACCTCATCGTTGATGCTTCGAATCTCCGGGGTCACCTCGGTATTAAAGAGAGTGCGTGCGACAATCTCGAGCGAAAGCTGCATGGACGCGGCAGCAATATCGATCTCCTGATCAGGCTGCCAGGTCTCGCGAAGAGTGGCAGCACATGCAACGATCTGGTCCGCGTACGCGTTGATGCGCTGTCGATGAAAGGCCGGTGCGACGATCTTGCGCTGGCGCATGTGGATCGGATCGTCCGAAGTGATCAGGCCTTCCCCGAGCAGAATCTTCATTCGCCTGACGGTTCGCTCTTTGACGAAGGCAGAGGCCTGATTGACGAGCACCTCGCGTATATATGCGGGATCGTTGAGGAAGACGATGGGAGTTCCCATGAACCTGTAGCAGGCGATGTTGCCGTAGGTCTTGAGCAGGTGCTCGAAGAGGAGAATCGGATGGCCGAGCCTCACCCATGGTTTAAATGCGTAGAAGGGAAGCGAGCGCTTTAAGCCGGGTGGCATATGCCACTCATCCCGACCGCCAACAGGAATCGCCTCCTTCGGCAAAACTTCGCGGGCTGGATGAGAGGTGGCCATTCACTCAGTTTGACTCAAGACGTGAGAGCGACGCGAGTCCTGTCGAAGAACAGATTCCTCTCCCAAGGAAATATCTCCGCCCGTCTTACAAAACTCGGCCTGTTTTGGTTGTCATCCTTCCGCGTAGCGGGAGGATCTGCTTTTCCTCCGGGTGAGTCCGGCCAACGACGGATTCTACAAATCTTACCTCGCCAGAAAATTATCTTTCGCGTTTTCAGCCCAAAAATCGCGTGTCAAGCTCAATAGCACCCTAAACCATTATTATCCAACAACATAAGAGTGGCACCTTAGTTACTTCCAATAGCTATACTTAAAGTAGGGGAAGATTCATCAATAAACCAGGACTTTAACCAGCAGTCGAAGCGTAACCCAAATGTTTGGAATACTTTGGAGCCAATTTATTTATTATCAATACTTTGCAATCAAAGTCCATGCCTAAGCCTAGATTTATCAATACTTTGCGCGTGAGAATGGGGGAGGGGTATCCCAGTCTATGGTCTATACGGTGGGAACAGTGAGGTGAGAGGAGACAACGTTCCAAATGCAGCCCTGGATCTCATCAAGCGTGGCGTCATCGCGAATGGGGATAACGCGCTGGGGTTCGCGGGCCGCAATCTCCTCATACTTTTCGTAGATGCGCCGGTAAAACTCATCGGACTCTCGCTCGAACCGGTTTTCGTCCGTGCCTTGTCTCTGGACCACGCGCCGATTGCGTAGCCGGGCCCTCCGAAGAGAGATTTCGAGAGGAGGAAGGAGCAGAATCGTCAGATCGGGCTGGAGGTTGTCACAGGCCGCGGCATGCATCGCGAGGATGCGTTCGCTCCCAAGCTGGCGGCCACCTCCTTGGTAAGCCTCAGAAGAGTCCGTATAGCGGTCGCAGAGGACGACTGAACCTTCCTCCAGCGCCGGAAGAATAATCTCCGCAATGGACTGGGCTCGGTCCGCGAACATCAGTGCCATCTCTGCGGCGGGAGCGATGGGGCCAAGCGTAGCTTCTGACTTGGAGTCCAGGAGAATCGAGCGGATTCGGTTCCCAAGAGCGGTTCCACCGGGCTGTCGAAGGACAACGACCCTTCGCCCTTCTGCTTCCAATGCAGCCGCCAGACGACGAATTTGGGTGGTCTTGCCAGACCCGTCAAGGCCCTCAAAAGTAATGAAATATCCGCGCGGCATGACTCCAGTTTACCGTGCGTAAGGCGATTGGATAAAAGCTATTTGCCGTTGGCAACACCAGGTCCCGGCTGCCACTGCACACCGCCTGGCGTGATCGTAATGCTGAGCAAACCCTCGGCTCCTTCTCCAAGTAAGGGACCGTCCGACTTGTGATCCTGATGGGCACCATCTGTGTAGAGGAGCTTCATTCTGCCGGAGCCGAGAACTTTGAAGCGGTAATGAAAGTCGGAACCTGGAGCGAGGTCCTGCGTCCCGAAGCTGGCACTGGGATAGTCCACCTCGAGCAGTTCGATACGCTGTGTTGTCCGGTTGCTAACAGTCGCGGAGATATAAGGGGAGTGGCAGCCCGCGGCAGTGAGAAGGCAAGCGATTGTGGCAGGAACAAGAAGACAACGCATCTAGATGGTTATTTTAGCTTCGATTTTATGTCTCGCAGTAATTCGGGAAGCCGATTGAAGAGTGCGGCCGAGCGTAGCCACTGTCGGTTATCGATGGCGGGGTAACCGCTAACGACCTTTCCGGGATCTACATCGCCCGGAATACCACTTTGTGCTGTCGCTATAACCCCGTCACCGACAGTGCAGTGGCCAGCAACGCCGACCTGACCGGCCAAGATGACGTTCTTGCCAATAACGGTCGACCCGGCAAGGCCGACCTGAGCGCAAAGGAGGGTGTCGGGTCCGACGGTTGAACCATGACCCACTTGAACGAGGTTATCTATCTTCGCGCCGGCGTGAATACGGGTTTCGCCGATGGAGGCTCGGTCGATGCAGGAATTGGCCTGGATCTCGACGTTGTCTTCGATGACCGCGGGGCCGGATTGGAGGATCTTGTACCAGGTGCCGTCGGATTGGCGGGCGAAGCCGAAGCCGTCTGCGCCGACAATTACGCCGTTCTGCAGGATAACGTTGTTGCCGAGACGACAGTGCTCGCGCACGACGGCGTGTGCATGAGCGAAGAGGTTATTTCCGGCCCGGGCGTGGGGGTAGAAGACGACGTGGGGCAGGATAGTGGCGTTGTCCCCGATGGTGACGTTATCGCCAATGACGGCATAGGCGCCGATGTGGGCGTTGGCTCCAACGTGGGCAGTGGGGGCGACGGCGGCAGTAGGGTGGATGCCCGGTGGATAGATGGGAGGCTTGTAGAAGAGCTCGATTGCAAAGGCAAAGGCAAGGTAGGGATTTTCGACGCGGAGAGTGGCGGTGGGGAGTTCGGGGAAGCTGGGTTCTACGAGGATAGCGGTGGCTTTCGTGGTGCGGGCGAGGGAGGCGTACCTGGGGTTTGAGACGAAGGTGAGGTCTCCGGGTTCGGCGGTTTCGATGCCGGCAACCCGGGTGATTTCGGCGGTCGGATCGCCGAGGAGGGTGGCGTCGAGGTATTCAGCCAACGTGGCAAGTTTCATCGATTGCATGGAGGGATTATAGAGACCGGGATAGGGAGTAGTAGGCAAAGGGAAGAGAGTAGCAGGCGAGAAGTGCGGACTCATGCTTTCACCTCCCTACACCCGATCCCTTAGTTTGGGCGGGTGTTGGGGGGAACCAGGTTGCTGAAGAGGTCTTCCTGCATGGAGGGGACCGAGGAGGCGGGAAGGGGCTTGCGGCGAGAGGGGGTGGTGATAACGGCGAGGAGTTGGAGATCGCTGATAGAAGTCCGGGGAATGTAGATGCGCTGGGTATTGGAACGGACATCGGGTGGGGTTATGTGCAGGCCCTGATCGCCGATAAGATCGTCGGTCAATGTGATGTCGAGCGGTGCAAGACCCTCGAGCAGATCGCCGGTACGGAAGGTCATGCGCAGCCAGAGGCCCTCGGTGCGCGGCTTGGCGAGAAAGGTACGACGGGTGAGCCGTTCAGGGTTAATGTTGTCATTCAGGTTGAAGTCGCGGATATAGCAAATGTGCTTGATGTCATCGAGAGGAAGAGAGGCTACACGCCCCGAAAGATCCAAGAGGTCAATGGCGCGGTTGCGGACGAAATTTGAGGGCGACAGGTAGCCCGGTAGCGTTTCTCCGGTGAATCGTCGCACTAGAACCTTCTTGTGTGAAGAGGACATAGGTTTTGGGATTGTCGCATGAGTGTGGTGAACCAAATACGAAAAACGTGCGGATTTGGTAGTCAATACGTCAATGTCATGTTAGACTTACGTTTTGTGCCTACGTGTCATGATCTTTATAAACGCTTGATTCGCCGGAGCTTAGGTTCGGTTTTGAGCGGGTTGGAGTAAACCTACCTGTATGGCAGATTATATCTATTTGCTGGAAAATCGACTGTCGAAGGCGCAGCAGGCTGCCTTGGCGGCTGTGCGTCAAATTGCTCGTACTAAAGGGCTTACCGTTTTCCTGGTGGGGGGAGCGGTGCGCGATATGACAAGCGGTTCTCCGGTGCGGGATCTGGATGTAGTAGTTCAGGGAAATGCTCTCAAGTTAAAGAAAGATATAGAGAAAGCCCACGGGGAAATCTCCGGCGAGAGTGAAGCGTTCCAGGTGGTATTTGTGCGGTTTCCTGGTGGTGTTCGGATGGCAATTGGCAGCACTTTGTCTGTCAGTTTTCCGAAGCCCGGCAAGCCGATGGTGAAGGCAGCTAACATCCTTGACGACCTGCGGCGAAGGGACTTTACCGCGAACGCGATGGCGCTATCGCTCAACGATGGATCGTATGGGCTATTGATGGACCCGTTGAACGGAGTTGCCGATATCGAGAACCGGGAGCTTCGGCTGGTCAGCAACTACGGATTTATCGAAGATCCGGTCCGGATGATCCGGGCCGCGAGACTGATGGCGCGGCTGGGCTGGCAGATGGATGCGAAGACTCAGGAGCGATACGAGACGGGCAAGAAGGAAGGCTACATCTCGGTGCTGGACTCGTT
>Ga0209624_10003433_pt1 | contig 11218 bp, 6 predicted proteins | sample JacPinW_OM2H0_O1_FD_188565 | JGI IMG/M metagenome (GOLD analysis project Ga0209624, IMG submission 188565) | Forest soil microbial communities from Algoma, Ontario, Canada - Jack Pine, Ontario site 1_JW_OM2H0_O1 (SPAdes) (version 2) | ecosystem: Environmental > Terrestrial > Soil > Boreal... | reverse complement strand
TGCCTCCGCTGCACCCCACAACGAGCGTCGCCGTCAATGCAACTGTGCCTGCAAAGAACAAGAACATCCAGAAGCGGCCTCCCGTTGAAGACAGTCCCCAGCCTCGTCTCGCAAAGCGAACCCCCGCAAAGGGGACGAAGCCGAGCAGCAGTGCAAATGAAATCACTGCGCCGCGCAGAGCCTTCGCGGGAGCCTGATTCGCTGCAGCTTGAACATTGGTCGCTATCGTGAGCATCGTCGTCGCAGCAGCGCCGGTCGGCGTAACTGACGCGGGCGAGAAGCTGCACGAGCTGTTTGCCGGCAGGCCCGAGCAGCTGAACGTTACTGCGCTGTTGAATCCGTTCTGCGGCGTCACACTCAGAGTTGCCGTGCCCGTCATTCCTGCGGCAATACTGAGAGAGGAGGGATTCGCGGCGAGCGTGAACGTCGGTGTTGGAGCAGGACCAGCTCCGGTGACCGACACAGCGCTGGACGTACTCGAGCTATAACTGGAATCTCCCGAGTACTGGGCCACGATCTGTTGCGCGCCGGTGCCATAGACCGTTGCTGTGAGAGGAACGGTCGATTGCAGACCGTTCAGAAAGACATTAAGGGTATAGTCGCCGCTATCGGGCGTAACGAGATCGGATATTCCGTCGCGATTAAGATCAGCGACGGCAAAAGCAGAGTTGAAGATATTCGGCAAATTGTATGAGACTAACGGTCTATAAGTTCCATCACCGACTCCTGCAAGTACGCCGATGGAGTAAGAGGCCGTCGTGCTTGTCAAAGTGGCACCAAACGAAGCCACGATGTCTTGTAGGCCGTCACCCGTCACGTCAGCAGCAATTAGTCGTTCCGGAATTTCATTCGTTATGCTCAGAGGATAGGTCACCTGCGGAAGAAAGGTGCCGTCTCCATTGCCAGCCAGCACCTCAATATTGTTATCAGTTTGGCTAAAGATCGCAAGGTCAGCGATCCCATTGCTACGGGAGTGCAGTATCGTTCCGATCAGCGGATTCGTGCCTGCAGGATAAGAGACTGCTGGCTGGAATGTCCCATCCCCTTTGCCAAGCAGAATAAGAACAGCATTTTGATTGCTGAGCGTGACTGCCATATCGGCGAATCCATCGCCGTTGAAATCCTGAACCACAAGAGAAGTAACGCCCACCATTCCTGGATTTGTAATCGGAGTACCGAATGTCCCATCACCTTTACCTGGAAAAACGTAAAAAACAGGTGCGGTCGCCGAGGTCGTGTCTGTAACTGTCAAATCAGGAATGCCGTCCCCGTTGAAATCCCCAGTCGCAGCGAAACCTAAAGTGAGGCCCGTTTGGTAATTAGAAGGAATGAGCGTCTCGACATTCGGAAATGTCCCATCACCTGCACCCAGAAACAGAACCATCTCGAACGTGTAAAAGCCGCCTATGAGTGGGTCCGCTACAGGGTTAGTGTTGTCGGCGAATACGAGATCCGGAACCCCATCTCCGTTATAGTCCGCTACGACGGGTAAACTTCCGCCAGCCCCCGGATACCCGGAAACATTAGCCAGCGGTTTGAATGTTCCATCTCCACCGCTAATATAGGGAACGAGAAACGTTCCTCTTGCGTCTGGGTCTTCAGTGACGAGCAGATCAGGAAAACCATCCCCATTCAGATCCAGAGCAGTAATAGCGCCTGGCTCGCTTGATGCAATCGGCGTTACGGGAGAAAAGCTGCGGGTAAAGCTCGTGGGATCCAGCGCCACAGTTCCAACAGCAGTGTTACTCGTTTGATTTTGAAAGAGCATCGAACCGGTTGGATTACTTGCTCCGGATGCCGAAAGCATCGCCGTCAGAGTGGTGGTGTTGCCCGACCCTGCGGCAGAGGCAAGCGTCACGGTGGTCGGTCCCGTTCCCGTGATGGTCACCGTCTGAGCTGCCGAAGTACTGGACGCAAGAGTCGCGGTCGGCAGAAAGGTCGCGGCAATCGAATGTGTCCCAATGCTGAGAGCCGTCCTCACCGTCGCCGTACCGACGGCATATCCGTGGGATGCGTTGCGCACAACCTGAACGGACCCTAGATAGAGTTTCCCATCGAAGAAGTTGACAGTGCCTACCGTGACCGGCTGGCCTCCAGACTGAACCGACGCCGTTAATGTGGCAATCTGTTGCGCCGCAATGGAATTTGACGGAGTGACCGTTAGAGTCGTTGTGGTAGCTGTCGCTGCCCTCGCTGGAGGAGCGAAGAAGCCGCAAAACAACAAAGCAGATAAAAATACCACCAAGTCGAAGGAGCGTTTTGTACTTCGCTTCGATGAGAAAAAATCAGCATGCACCATATGGGGAAGTCTTTCTTACTCGACATTAGAAAAGACAATCGAGGGTAGCACTACCTGTTACAGAGGGGAACTAAATACTTCGCAAGCTCTCATATATCTTCATTTGACGAGCCCAAACCGATACACAACAGTTTCTGTGGAGTCGAAAACAGCAAAGGGCGCAGGGCCATTCCCCGATTTCGACTTCGCATGCGAAAGCGCCGTTTGGGGTATACAGGACGGATGGGATTTGTACGGGAGAAGCGGTTTAAGACGCGGAGTGTGGCGGGGACTTTGGCGATGGGCGAGAGGGTGGTGGAGATGTTGTCGCCTGTTCCTAAGCTGATTGTGCTGCGCGGAGATTTGGGTGCGGGGAAGACGACGCTGGTGAAGGGGATTGCCGCGGCGCTGGGTGCGGCTGAGACGGAAGATGTGACGAGTCCTACGTTTACGCTGGTGCATGAGTACAGAGGGCCGAAGGTGAGGCTGTTTCATCTGGATCTTTATCGGCTGGAGACGGAGCGGGAGCTGTTGACGCTGGGGCTCGACGAGATGGCCGAGGAGCCGGATGCGCTGGTGCTGGTGGAGTGGGGAGAGAAGTTTCCCAGCGTGGTGGAGCGGGCCGATGGTGAGATTGCGATCGAGCATGCGGGCGGGGATGAGCGATTGTTTCTGGTGCGGTTGAAGGGATAGCGACTGCGCCTTCGGGTGGCTGGCCGTGCGGGCTGATTTTTCGCCACGGAGGGTCGAAGCCTTTCCTTATTTAAATTTTTTACAAACGGGCACAATCCAGTTGGCTCGTGCTTGCGTTGCTCCTATAACGGAGAAGCAAAGATCAACACTGCCCAGAGCGATCTTTCGCCGGCAGCCTTCCTCTTTCCGCCTCCCCATCTGATTTAGGCCATCTACAAATTTCACAAACCATAGCGAATTCCATGGCCTCAGGAGGGCCAGATTATGAATGGAAAGAATCTTACCGAACCGGTAGTGGGCTCACTACCACGTCGATCGTTTGTTACCCGCGCAGGCATCTTTGGATTGTCGGCGGCAGCGGCAGCTTTCCTCCCGGGCATGCCGGTCAGAGCCCAGGAGTTTAATAGCGAAGGCCTCGATAACCTCAGCGGAGATACTGCGCAGGAGGTCTTTACGGCGGCGCTGATCGCCGAAGACCTGGCCTCGACGTTTTATTACAACGGCCTGACTGGCCCAGTCATTATGGATCCCAATTTGGCGGGTCCTGGCGGAAGCGCGACGAACGTAACGTCGAGCGGCGACGCTGGAAACGTTGGTTATTTTCGGGCGGCTTTGAGCGAGGAGATCACGCATGCCAACCTGCTTCGCTCTTTGATTGGAAAGACTTCTTCGACCACCGATCCGGTGCAGACGTTCTATCTTCCTTCGTCGGCATTTGAGACGATCGGAGGGTTTACGGGGCTTCTGGATGCGCTGGAGAATGCGTTCATTGGAGCGTATCTGACGGCCACGATTGAGTTCGCGCAGATGGCTGTTGATGCGAAGGGATTTGGGCATCGGCAGCGGGACTCGTCCGGCAAACCGTACCAGACGACCGACCTGGAATACTTCGCGCAGGTCGCTGCTTCGATCATGGGGGTTGAGTCAGAACATCGTGTGCTGGGCCGCGACGTGTCGGGGATGATTCCGGCGAACAATCGGAATTATGAGCTGCAGGATGGCTTGACGTCGGTGTTCAACGGGAAGAAGTCGGCTGTGGTTGCCCTGACGCCGTTTCTGGCGCCGGGACCAGGGCTGACGGCCTACTCGCTGCAGGATGCGCTGACGAATGCCGGGACGGTTGCGCTCGCGGTGCAGGGCGCGCCGCCGACGCCTCCGATGTATCCGAAGAACCGGGATCACGAATGGTAAGTCGGTTCTGAGGTGATGCGAGAGAAGGACCTAGGGCGCGACCTCTCGTTGCGCCCTATGTGTTCTGGCTGCGCTTTGTGGAGCGGCCGGTGTAGCGGTAGATGGCGCACTCCTCGTCGCCGGTGGAGCCGTACTCTTTTTGCTCGGCGATGGCGGCGAGGTCGGCGACGTGGTCTTCGGGGGACATGGCTACGGGGCCGAGGAAGAGACGGGTGAAGGCGGGGTGCTGGTCGAGGACGGTGCGGCACTCGGCGTTGACGTAGAGGATGTCGAGGGTGTTGCGGCGGCGGGCGAACTGGGCTTCGATGCGGCGGAGGAGGAGCTTGAGGACGGGGGCTTCGAAGGGATGGAAGAGGAAGGCGAGGGTTGGGGTGCGCGGGAGGTCGAAGGTGAGGGCGTCCTGCTCGTAGAGTTGGATGGGCGCGAGGCGTGGTGCGGTCGTGTCGGTTGCGTGGGCTTTGCGCCAGAGGGAGAGATTGCGCTCGGCGATGTCGGCCATGGCGGGGTTGAGCTCGATGCCGATGATTTTGTGGAAGGGGAGTTCGCTCGCGACAAGCATGGCTCGGCCTTTGCCGGCGCCGATGTCGAGGAAGGTGTAGCTGTGGATGGGGTGGGGTGGGATGGTCTCGCGCCAGTGGCTGATGAGAGTGCGGAGGATGCTGGGGGCGACGCCGTAGTAGGCGGTGACGAAGGCGTCGTTGGGGTGGCCGGTGATGAGGTTGCCGGCGGGGACGAGGCCGCTGGTGTCCAGATTGTGGGCGCGGTCGAACGGGTGAATGGGAGTGGCGGTTAGCTTGAGGAGATCTTGCGGACGCTTTCGTGGCGGCGGCTTGAGGATCGGCTTCTGCTTGGCGACGAGGAATGGCTTGGGCATGGGCGCTAACGGATCTGGATGAGGCTGGGGTTGCCGTCGAGGCCGAGGATGCGGCGGCCGGCGGGGGTGATGTTTTTGGGCGTCCAGGTGGGCGTGGTGAGGATCGTTACTGTGGTTTGGGTGACGGTTTCGAGACCGGCGAGGCGGTTCGCAATTTGGGCGCGGAGGTGGGCCTCGGCGGCTTCGGTGGGGTGGGTGGCGATGAGGTCGATTTGGACGACGTATTTTTGCGGGACGCCGGGGATGTTGGTGCCGGGGGCTTCGAGGTCGCGGGTAATGGTGATGCTTTGGATGAGGCCGAGGTCGACGATGTTGAGGGGGAGCTCGGGGTCATAGCAGTCGCGGAGGGCGGCGCGGATGTCGGCTTCGGTGAGCATCAGTGTTGATGATAGCGAAGGCGGTCGTGCTTCGCACGATGCCCACATCTCAGAGTCGAGATATGGGGCACCCGAATTTTTTGGCTGGGTTAGTGTTTGCGCTCGACTAAATATTTGGCTAGAGATTTGAGGGGCGTGGCGGCTTCGCCGAAGGGGGCGAGGGCGGCGAAGGCGTCGGCGACTAGCTCTTCGGCGTCTTTGAGGGATCGGTCGATGCCGAAGACTGCGGGCCAGGTGGCCTTGATGCTGGCGGTGTCTTTGCCGGCGGTCTTGCCTAGTTCGGCGGAGCTTTGCGTCATGTCGAGGACGTCGTCGACGATCTGGAAGGCGAGGCCGGCTTTTACGCCGAAGGTGCGGAGGCGGGCGATGGTGTCGGCGGAGGCTGCGTGATGCTCCTGCAGGGCGGCTTGCAGAGGGTCGAAGTCAGCTTTGGTTGCAGCGTCGGCTTCACGGCCTCTGCGGCCTGGGCTGCCGGCCAGGCCCATGGAACCTCGCATCTGGCGGATTCCGTAGAGGCCGCCAGAGACGAGGCTGGTGGTGATGAGAGCTCCGGTTTTAGCGCGGTGGATGGCTTCGACCAGCTCGGCTGTGGGTGGTTGGCCTTCGGCTTCGATGTCCATGACCTGGCCGCCGATCATGCCGGAAGGGAGCTTGGTGTCGAGGTCGCCGATACGGCCTACGCCGGTGCCTACGGCGAGGGATATTTCGCGGAGGATCGCTACCGTTGTGGCGGGTGGGGAGGGGAGATTGGCGATGGTCTGGAAGGCGAGGGTTTGGAGGGCGTCGCCGGCCAGGATGGCGGTGGCTTCGCCGAAGAGGACGTGGCAGGTGGGCTGGCCGCGGCGAAGGTCGTCGTTGTCGAGGGCGGGGAGGTCGTCGTGGATAAGGGAGTAGGTGTGGAGCATCTCCAATGCCGCACCGAGGTCGGCAACGCCTTCGGGGTAGTCGCGGGTGCCTGCGACCATGCGGGCAGCCTCCATGCAGAGGATGGGGCGGAGACGCTTGCCGCCGGCGAAGGTGCTGTGACGCATGGCGCGGTGGATGGAGTGAGGCAAGGTGTCGGGCGCGGGCAGGAGGCGTTCGAGGGCGGCATCGGTGAGCTGCGCGCCGGAGAGGAGCAGGGTTTGTACGGTGGGGAGCATCAGGCTTTGATGATAAATCAGCGAGTCGTATATGACCTTTGGACGGAGTTGATTTGTGACCGTGGGTTCTAGTGAGTGCGGATCGAGGACTTGCGCATCAGGATTAGGAGGAGGATGGCGATGGAGAGGAACGAGACGATGTCGCCGATGGTCTGGTCGGGGGGTTGGGCGTAGGTGATGTCGATGTTGGATGGGCCGGCGGGAATGGGGATGGCGATGAGGCCGTCGTCGCGTTGCTCGCGATTGGTGATGAGGGTCTGGTTGAGGCTGATGCGCCAGGTGGGATAGTCGCGGAGGTTGAGGATGAGGATTTGCGGGATGGGAGAGTTTAGGGCGAGACGAGTTGGCGCGGGACCGGGTGTGGCGTTGGTGGGAGCCTTGGCGTCGGGGTCATCGGAGAGCCAGAAGGCGGGGTTGGCGTGGGCGAGGGAGTCGTTGTCGGCGGTGGTGGGGGTGTATTCGTCGGTGGGGTCGGTGCCCTGGTTGGAGTGGAAGAGGGCTTGGCGGGCCTGTACAGTGTCCTCGTCGTCGCAGGGTTGGTGGAAGACGGCGTAGGCGGGGTAGGTCAGGGCTGCGGCTATCGCGATGGTTAGCGCAGCTGTGGGGATTGGTTTTAATTTTCGTGTGGGTAAGGCGATGGCGATGGTGAGGCTGAGGACAGCGGCGAGGATTGCGAGGAGACGCCAGGGGAATTGCAGGAAGGCGAGTTCTGGGGCGTGATTCCAGATGAAGGCGGTGATGGGGGTTAAGAGCAGGGCGATGGCGATGGTGAGTATAGCTAAGGATGTGAGAAGAGGTGTGATGTTGGAGGTTGTGCGGCTGCCGTCGACAAAATGCGGGGGTCTCTCCACTTCGCTCCGCTCCGGTCGAGATGACGCATCTTCGCTTAACCTCTCGGGCGTAGTTTGTCCGAATCTCTTCCTGGTGTTGCGGACGAGAGCGACGGCGAGGACTGCGACCGTGATGGTAATGAGGGTGATGGCGATGAGGGAGGCGGTGTGGAGGACCTGGTCGTGAAGGATTTCGCCGGTGCGGTGGAAGAGGAAGTTGTCCTGGATGCGCATGCCGGGGAGTATGGCCATGGCGATCTGGACGTAGCGGCGCTCGTAGGCGGCGGGGAGGATGTAGAAGGCGGCTAGGCCTAGGCCCAGTGCGGTTCCGGAGATGGTGTTGAGGGTTAGTTGGAGTGGGCTTTGGGTTGTGGCGTTGCTGGTGTTGGAATGGGCGGGAGCGGTCGCGCTATAGCGCGATGCCCACATCTCAGAATCGAGATATGGGACACCCGGATTTTTGGCTAATCGAATTACGGTCAGGAGGGCGAGGGCGTAGCAGGACATGACGGCGGCGGGGGCGTTGGTGAGCCAGAGGAGGGCCACGGGAATGGCGATGCCGGGGATGGTGACTCGCTTGCGCAGGATGGCGTGGAGGAGGAGGGGAATCCAGGCTGCGGCGAGGAGTTCGGCGTAGGCGGTGCGCTCGTAGGCGGTGAAGAGCATGTAGGGATTCACCACGTAGAACGTTGCCGCGAGCAGGGCGGCGGTGGGGGTGGTGAAGTCGCGGACGATGCGGTGCAGGGCGAGGCCGCTGGCAGTGAGGGCGAGCCAGGTGTAGACGATGGGAGTCCACGTCCAGGGGAGTGTGAGGCCGAGGATGGCTCCGATGGTCCAGGAGAGGGGTGGGTAGAAGACGAAGCGAGGTTCGCCGGCGTTGTAGGCGGGGGTGTAGGCCCAGTGCGGGTGGAGGTTGCGGTGGGTGAACTGGCGGGCGGCCTCGAGCCAGTTGAGGATGTGGAAGTCGAAGTCGTGGCCGCAGGAGCAGCCGTGGAGGATAAGGGGAAGGACGGCGATCAGCGCGGCGACGGGTAGAAGGATGTAGGGGATTCGGTCGCGCAGCATGTGATTGAGGGTATCGCAGTGTGCTGAATCAGAGGCTGATTTTCAGAAGGGGTGCAGAGGCAATGCGGGTATGTTGCGAGGTGCGCGTGCTCAGCAGGAAGAACAAAACAAATACAGGGATCCTTCACTCCGTTCAGGATGACGACGCAAAACTCAGGATGACACGCAAAACTCAGAATGACGACGCAAAACTCAGGATGACGCAAAACTCAGGATGACGACGCAAAACCAAGGCACAGCAGCGGTATTCTTCTCTACTTTGGGGTGAGGGTCAGGGTGTGGGTGATGGTGGCGTCGACGGCGGAGTTGGTGAAGGGCATGGGGAGGGTGGTGCCGTGATACCAGACGGGCCATTGGCTCATGAACCAGGGGCTGGCGGGGTCGCCGGATTGGCCGAGGACGATGTTGAGGGTGCTGTGGTCGAGGTTGGAGAGGTCCGCCGTGAAGCGTTCTGATGGGCCGAAGCTGCGGCCTACCTGCTTGACGGTGGTGTGGTCACCGCTTTGTGGCTGCGGGCCGGTGCCGATGGGACGGCCGATGAGGAGCTGAAGGATGGGGGACTGGCTGAAGATGGGGTGCTCGATGTCGATGGGATTGGCCTGGCCGTAGCGCCACTTGGCGAGGTCGAAGGGGGCCTGGGCGTTGTGAAGGCCTTCGACGACGGCGGCGGTGAGGAGATCGTCCCAGGTGGGGTATTTGGCGGGGAGCCAACGGGCGGGAGCGTGCATGATGAGCCACTCTTCGGCGTAGGCTTTTTCGCCCCAGACGTAGAGCAGGGAGGCGTCGAATGTGTGGTGGGCGGGCTTTGATGCTGAGGCGGATTCGGGGGCGGGGCTTAGTTGCGGGTCGAGCAGGAGTGGCCAGAGGGCGGTGCGGGCGGCGTCGACGATGGCGGGGGCTGCGGCGTCGGCGTCTACGTTGCCGTCCCAATCGCGGAGGAGATCGGCGGCCTGGTGGAGGCGCTTGGCGGTGCTCTTGTCGGTGAAGGCGGGTGCGGTGGCGTGGTCGATGGCGTAGGCGAGGCGCTGGGCGATGACGTGGTCTACGTCGGAGTAGACGTCGGTCTGGAGGGCGAGCATGTCGGCGGAGGTGAGGTGGTCTTTGGTCGAAAGAGCCCGCTCGGTGAGGACCTTCCAGATGCGTTCGTTGCGGTAGGGCGCGGACCAGTCGAGGGTGATGGGGTAGAGGTAGTCGTCGGGGGTGACGCGGGCGTTGGCTGTAGCGAGGATGCCGTTCGGGGGGTCGAAGGCCTGGGGGAGCTGGTCGAAGGGGATGTAACCGGCCCACTGTTGCGTGGTGTCGAGGGCATCGGTGGGGACGGGGCTGATGGGGGTGGGCTGGGTGAGGCTGCCGCGGATGGGGATTTTGCCGAGGGCGTGGTAGCCGATGTGGCCCTGGTCGTCAGCGAAGACGAGGTTTTGCGAGGGACCGCCCCAGTTGGCGAAGGCAGCGTGGAGGTCCGGCCAGCCTGTGGCGGAGTTGACGGCGAAGAAGGGGGCGTTGAGGGTGGCTGGGTCGTAGATGGTCCAGTTGAGCGAGAGGGTGCGCTTTTCTGACGGGTAGATGCCGGAGATGATGGGCGTCGTCAGATCGCCATGCTTGGTGGCGAGAACGTCTAGTACCACGTCTTCGCCGCCTTTGACGTGGATGACCTCCTGCTGGTGGAGGACGGGCTGCCAGGTGCCGGCGGGGGTCTGGTATTCGGCGGTGTTGCCGGTACCGCGGAGGTGCTCGATCTCGAGGTCCTGAACGGTAGCGCCGAGGTTGGTGAAGCCCCAGGCGATGTGGGCGTTGTGGCCGACGATGATGAAGGGGCTTCCGGGGAGGGAGACGCCGGAGACGTGGAATTCGCCACTGGGGGTGGGGGCTTCGAGGTCGGCTTGATACCACGTGCCGGGGACGCCGTGGTTGAGGTGCATATCGTTCGAGAGGAGCGGCTTGCCGGAGGCGGTGTGGGCGCCGGAGACGACCCAGTTGTTGGAGCCGGCTTTGCAGCCGTCACACGTGGAGACTGGAGCCAGGATTTGGTGAGCGGCGAGGAGGTCCTGGATGTGCTGCGGCGTGGTGAGGCTGCTTTGGGATTCGTCGAGAGGAATGTCGGGGATGTTTTTTTGGGGGGCAGTGAGGTCGATCGTGGGCTGGGCTGGGGGATGGTCGCGCCAGGAGCCTACGGGGTAGAGGTCGGCGAGGAGGGTTGCGGGGAGACGGGCGCTGAGAGCTTCGCGGTCGAGCTCGTCGGGGAAGCTATTGGTGAGGTCCTGGAACATGGCTAGGGCGACGAGGATGGTGTCGCGGGGGGTCCAGGGATCGGGTTGATACCGGAGGATGCGGAACTCGAGCGGGAGGTGCGCGCGCTGGGCTTCGATGGAGGCGTTGACGCCGCTGGAGTAGAGGGTGAGCCAGTGGAGCTGGTCGGGCGGGAGGACGGCGATGGCACGGTCGGCGGCGACGCGGATCTGCATGGTGCGCTGGGCGCGGTCATGGGGGATGAGGGCGGAGCCGAGGATTTCGGCGAGGGTGCCGGCGGCGTGGCGGCGAAGGGTCTCCATCTGCCAGAGGCGGTCCTGGGCGGTGATGTAGCCCTGCGCGACGACGAGGTCGTCCACCGAGGCGGCGCGGATATGAGGAACGCCCTGGTTGTCGCGCTCGACGGTGACAGGAGCGGAGAGGCCGGGGATGGCGATGGCGCCGTCGAGTTGGGGGAGTGAGTCGCGCATGGCCTGGTGGACCCAGTGGCGGGCGTAGAAGAAGGCTGCGGTAGCGAGGAT
>Ga0209624_10003431_pt1 | contig 11224 bp, 11 predicted proteins | sample JacPinW_OM2H0_O1_FD_188565 | JGI IMG/M metagenome (GOLD analysis project Ga0209624, IMG submission 188565) | Forest soil microbial communities from Algoma, Ontario, Canada - Jack Pine, Ontario site 1_JW_OM2H0_O1 (SPAdes) (version 2) | ecosystem: Environmental > Terrestrial > Soil > Boreal... | reverse complement strand
GGTTTGTCGTGGCGTTCGGCATCTTGCTGTTGCAAAGCTGCATTCTCGCGACCGGGAATTACAACTGGTTCAATCTTCAGACCATGTTGTTGTGCCTGACGCTGTTCGACGACGCAGCGCTGCGACGGATATTGCCGGCTCGTCTTCTTGAGCTCGCGCGGGCGCGCGCAGAAGCTCAGGCGCCGCGGCTGGCGGTGACAATCGTCGTCAACGCGGTCGCGGCGCTGATGGTGTTTCTAAGCCTGGTGCAGATGGACGAGCGTTTCGGCGGCAGTTTGCCTGGGCCGGCGCTAGCGATCGACGACCTGTTCGAGCCGTTTCATATCGTGAGCCCGTACGGCTTGTTCTCAGTCATGACCACGACCCGCAACGAGATCATCGTCGAGGGGTCTGACGACGGCATTCAGTGGCGCGAGTACGAATTCCGCTACAAGCCCGGCGATGTTGAGCGCCGTCCGCCATGGAACATCGCTCACCAGCCCCGGCTCGACTGGCAGATGTGGTTCGCCGCGCTCGACGATGCGCAACGATTGCCATGGTTTTCGCGCTTTCTCGAGCGGCTGCTGGAAAATGAACCTTCGGTGATCGCGCTGCTCGAGAGAAATCCTTTTCCCGACAGGCCGCCGACCTATGTGCGCGCTGAGCTTTACGACTATACCTATGCCGGAAATGACGACCATGCCGGCCGATGGTGGAGTCGCCGATTGGCGGGACTTTACTTTCCCAAGGCGCGCTTGAAGACGAAAGGCGAGTGATGTGATCGATTTGAATCGCCGTCATTGCGAGGAGCGAAGCGACGAAGCAATCCAGAAGCCGTAGCGCGCCCTACGTTCCCCTTGGATTGCTTTGCTTCGCTCGAATGACGCCTTTTTTGGTCGGCCGATATCTTCACTCCGCGGCCGGTCCTGGTTCATCCGCCCCGGCGAGGTGACAGGCGACATTGTCGCCGAAGAGAGGGCGCTCGGATTTGCAGATCGCGATCGCTTTCGGGCAGCGTGGATGGAACGGGCAGCCGGGCGGGGGATCGATCGGGTTCGGCGGCTCGCCGCCAATCGGCGTGCGCGCGCGTCCGCTCATCGAAAGGTCGGGCACGGCGTCGAGGAGCATGCGCGTATAGGGATGGCGGGGTCTTGCGAACAGCGCGTCGGTCTCGCCGATTTCGACCAGCCGGCCGAGATACATCACGCCGACGCGAGTCGCCATGAAGCGCACCACCGCGAGATTGTGGGTGATCAAGAGATAGGTAAGGCCGAGCCTCTCCTGCAGGTCGCGCATCAGGTTCAGTATCTGCGCCTGGATCGAAACGTCGAGCGCCGAGGTCGGCTCGTCGCAGACGATGAAATCGGGGTGGGCGGCGATGGCGCGCGCGATCGCGATGCGTTGGCGTTGACCACCGGAAAATTCGTGCGGGAACTTGGGCGCGTCAGCGGAATGGAGGCCGACGAGCTCGAGCAACTCATCGACGCGCGCCGCAATCGCGCGCCTGCCAAGGCGGCCCGCTCCTCCGTCGCGCGGGCGAAACACCCGGACCGGCTCGGCGATGATGTCGCCGACCCGCCAGCGCGGATTGAGCGACGCGAATGGGTCTTGGAAGATCATTTGGATGCGCCGGCGAACCGCGCGCCGCGTGGGTCGATCGCGGGTCTGAGCGAGGTCCACGCCGTCGATCATGACCTGGCCCTGGCTCGGTTCGAGCAGCCCGACCACCATACGCGCCAGCGTCGATTTCCCTGCGCCGGATTCGCCGACGAGCCCGAACGTTTCGCCCCGCTCGATCGCAAAGTCGAGGCCGTCGACAGCCGTGAGCGTTCTGCGCGGCTCGCCATCGATCAGCCGTGAGACCCATGGGCTGGAGACGTCGAACACGCGACCGAGCCCGTGCACTTCGACAATTGGGTCGGCGGCCTTCAATTCCGGATATCCGTGGCGGCGGGCGACCGGTCATAAAGCCAGCACGCCGCGCCTCGATCGCCAACCGCGATCAGCGGCGGGCGCTCGGCGCAGCGTTCGAAAGCCTGTGGACAGCGCGGGGCGAACGCGCATCCGCGCGGAATCGCGGAAAGTCGTGGCATGGCGCCGGGAATCTGCATGAGCCGACGGGCGCGGACCGCAAGGGTCGGGATCGCAGCCATCAACCCTTGCGTGTAGGGATGCATAGGATTGCGTATGAGTTCGTGGACCTCGCCAATCTCTGCGATGCGGCCCGCGTACATGACCGCGACCCGATCGGCCGTCTCGGCGATCACGCCCATATCGTGGGTGATCAGCATCACTGCGGCGCCATGCCGCCGCGTCAGATTCTTGAGCAATGAAATGATCTGCGCTTGCACTGAAACATCGAGCGCGGTCGTCGGCTCATCCGCGATCACGAGCTGGGGCTCGGCGCAGAGGGCGAGCGCGATCACCACGCGCTGGCGCATGCCGCCGGAGAATTCATGCGGGTATCCGTCGACGCGGTTCTCCGGCGAGGGAATGCCGACCTCGCTAAGCCACGCGATCGCCTGTGCCCTCGCCTGTCTTCGCCCGATCGGCTTGTGAGCCAGGATCGTCTCGGTGAGCTGATCGCCGATGCGCATGAGCGGGTTGAGGCTGGTCAGCGGATCCTGAAAGATGATGCCGATGCGCCGTCCGCGGATCAAGCGCATCCGGGCCGGCGGCAGGTTGTCGATGCGCTCGCCGTCGAGCCGGATTTCGCCGCCGTCGATCCGGCCGGGCGCGTCGAGAAGGCCAATGACGGCGAGCCCGGTCAGCGACTTGCCGGCGCCCGATTCGCCGACGACGCCGAGCACTTCCCCTGGCGCGATGTCAAACGAGACGCCGTCGAGCGCGGTGAGCGCCCCCTTTCGTGTGGCGAACTCGACTCTGAGATCGCGAACCGAAAGCAGCGGGCCGGTCATTTCAGCCTGGGATTGAGGGCGTCGCGCAACCAGTCGCCGAGCAGATTCACGGCCAGCACCAGCGCCGCGAGCGTGAGGCTGGGAAACGTGACGATCCACCATTCGCCCGAGAACAGGTAGTTCTGCCCGATGCGGATCAGGGTCCCGAGCGACGGCTGGGTAGGCGGCAGGCCGACGCCGAGAAAGGATAGCGTCGCCTCTGTGATGATCGCGAGCGCCAGATTGATGGTCGCGATCACCATGACCGGCCCCATCACGTTGGGCAGGACATGAGATATAAGGATTCGCCCGTGCGAGAGCCCAATCAGCCGCGCCGCCAGCACGTAATCGCGATTCTTCTCCACCATGGTGGAGGCGCGCACCGTGCGCGCGTATTGCACCCAGAACGATAGCCCGATCGAGAGCACCAGTACCGCGAACGCCGACTCGTCCCGGCTTGCGGGCTTCAACAACGCGTGGGCGACGCCGTCCAACAGCAGGGCGATGAGAATGGCCGGAAAGGTGAGCTGCACGTCGGCGATCCGCATGATCACCGAGTCTGCCCAGCCTCCGGCATATCCCGCGATGAGCCCAAGCGAAACGCCGATTAAGGCGCCGAGCGCCACACTGCAAAAGCCGATCGCGAGCGAGACGCGCAGCCCATAGAGGATCGCCGACATGAGATCCCGTCCCTGGTCATCCGTTCCCAGAAGGAATCGCGGGTCTCCGCCGGCGATAAAGCTCGGCGGATCGAGCGAGTCCGACAGGTAATTGGTCGCGGGATTGAACGGGTCGGTCGGCGCGATCCAGGGCGCCAGCAACGCCGCCAGAAAGAGGATGATCGTCACAATACCCGCGGCGACCGTGACCTTCGATGACAGGAAGCTCGCGAGAAGATCATTGTCCTTGAGGCGCCCAATCAGGGTCCGCTCTGACTCGGACGCGCTGTTCCGCGGCGCCGCGATTTCGCTCATTTCAGCCTTGGGCGCGATGCAAATGGGCGCGCAGCCGCGGGTCCACGGCCACGTAGATGAGATCGACAATGAGATTGATGGCGACGAACAGCGTCGCGATCATGAAGAGATAGGCGGCCATGATGGGAATGTCGGCGTTCTGAATCGATTGCAGAAAGAGCTGGCCCATGCCGGGCCAGGCGAACACCGTTTCGGTAATGATGGAGAAGGCGACGATCGAGCCGAGCTGCAGGCCGACGACCGTGATCACTGGAACGAGCGTATTCTTGAGCGCGTGGCGGAAATGGACGGCGTGCTCGGAAAGCCCTCGGGCGCGAGCGAACCGGATATAGTCCGAGCGCATCACTTCGAGCATCTCGGCCCGCACCAGCCGCATGATCAACGTCATCTGGAACAAAGCCAGCGTGATCGAGGGCATGATAAGGGATTTGAGCCCCGAAACCGTGAGCAGGCCGGTCGTCCACCACGAGCCAATGCGCACGACGTCGCCGCGGCCAAACGAAGGCAGCCAGCGCAGGACCACCGCAAACAGATAGATCAGCAAAATGCCGATGAGGAACGTCGGCAGCGATATGCCGATGAGCGACAGCGCCTGGAGCAGTCTGGCGAGCGCGCTATCGCGCCGCAAGGCGGCGTAGACGCCCATCGGGACGCCCGCCGCCAGCGATAGGATCGATGCGGCAAGCGCGAGCTCGAGGGTAGCGGCATACGCGCGCCGATGAGATCGGCGACCGGCTGCTTGAACTGGTAGCTCACGCCGAAATCGAGCCGCGCCGCGTTCATGAGAAAACGCGCGGCCTGAACGATCGTCGGTTGATCGAGACCGAGCTGATGGCGCAGCTCAGCGCGCTCATTTGCCGAGGTCTCGATTCCGACCATCTGGTTCACCGGATCGCCGACATAGCGGAACATCGCGAAGGCGATCAGCCCGACCGCGATCAGGACGCCGACCGACGCCAGCAGACGGCGCAGGAGGAAAGCGATCATCGGCGCCGCCGGCAGGCGCTGCGCGTTGCGGGATTGCCTCGAGACGGCAGCGAGCTCATCGGCGGCCGCTCCCCGTCAATCCTTCGTGACCCAGGCGAAGGTGTAATAATTGTCCGGCCGCTGGATCACGTGAGTGGACTTCGAAACGCCCCAAGCCAGCGCCTGCTGATGCAGCGGAATATACCCGACGTCGTCGAACAACGACATTCGCCAGGCTTCAGCGAAAATCTCGTCGCGCTTCTCTTCGTCCGGTTCTTGCAGGGCAGACCGGGCCAGCGCATCGACCTTCGGATTGCAATAGTCGCCGACGTTGTTGCCGCCCCAATTGGTCTTCGGGTCGCGGCAACCCATGATGTACTGGAAGACGTTGAAGCTCTCGAGCGTCGTCGGCGTCCAGCCCAAGAGATAGAACGAACTGTCGTAGCCCCCGGCCGCGGAGATCGAGGCGAAGAATTTCGATTTGGGCTCGGCGTTGAGGTCCACCTTGACGCCGACCCGCGCCAGCATGCCGACAACCGCCTGGCAGATCTGCTCGTCGTTCACATAGCGATCGTTCGGGCAATCCATCTGCACTTCGAAACCGTCGGGATAGCCCGCCTCGGCGAGCAGCTTCTTCGACTGGGCCGGGTCGAAGGGAAGACGATGGAAGTCCTTCGACAATGAAAACAGCGAGGGCGCGATCATCAGCCCAGTCGGCGTCGCCTGTCCGCGCATCACCTTCTTGTTGATCGCCTCCTCATCGATCGCCTGATAAAACGCCTTGCGGACGCGGACGTCCTTGAACGGGTTCTTGCCCTTGACGCTGGAGTGGCCGAGCTCGTCGCGGGACTGATCGATTCCGAGGAAAATGGTGCGAATCTCCGGGCCTGCCAGCACCTCGGTTCCCGGATTGGCGTTGACCCGGGCCTGATCGTTGAGCGGCACTGGATCCATCCAGTCGACTTCGCCAGACAACAGCGCGGCGACACGGGTCGCGGCGTTCGGGATCGGCGTGAAGACCACCTCGTCGATATTGGACCTTGGCTTGTCCCACCAATTCGGATTGCGCTTCCAGACGGTCTTCACGCCGGGCTCATGGCTGACGAGGATGAAGGGTCCGGTCCCATTGGCGTGCAAGCCCGCATAGGGTGGCGTCGTGGCGTTCATCGCGGTGGCCTCGGTCGCGCCATGCGCCTCAGACCAGCTTTTGGAGAATATGCCCCAGCTCTCCCACTCGTTGATCAGCAACGGATCCGGCGCCTTCAAGAGAAAGTCGACCGTGTAGTCGTCGACCTTCACAATCTCAGCGTCCGCAGGTAATGCGGCCCTTGAGGTCGGAGCCGGGGCTCAGCACGCGATGGGCCGAGAAAATGACGTCGTCAGCGGTAAAATCCTGGCCTTCATGGAACTTGACGCCCTTGCGCAGATGAAAACGCCAATGCAGGGGATCGAGGACTTCCCAGCTCGTGGCCAGGGATGGCTCAATTTTCATGTCCGGCCCCCGCCGGACCAGCCCCTCGTACACGGCCCCGTTCACGCTGAGGCTGAAGCTCTCGTTGATCTGGTAGGGGTCGACCGTTTTGAGCTCCCCCTGGAACGCAAAGCGCAGCACCTTGGATTCGGCGGAGCCGGCCAGCGTCGGGATCAGCAGCGCGCCAACTCCGATCGCGGCGAGAAACAGCGATTTCGCGCTCGGCAGTCTCATCCATCGTCTCCGCGAGATCTGTTGTCCCGATGAGCCTGCGCAGGCAGCTGGTCGAGACTTAGGCGAAAGACTAAGCAAAAACGAAGCCGCCGGTCCAGGCGGCGCTCTCGACTTGCCGGATCGACGGCAAAACATCGGCCTGCGGGCAAATGCGCGCTTGCGCAGGCGACCTCGCCAGCATAGCGAGGAACCTGGACTTTTGCCTTTCGAGGGCATGCGATCATGAAGCTCATCCTGGCGGTCATCAAGCCGTTCAAACTTGACGAGGTGCGAACGACGCTCGATCGGCTTGGCGTCAAGGGAATGACGGTCAGCGAGGCCAATGGCTACGGCCGGCAGAAGGGGCACACCGAGATCTATCGAGGCTCTGAGTACAACGTCGCCTTCATGCCGAAAGTCCGTCTCGAGATCGCGGTCAGCGATCACGAGGTTGAACCGACGATCGAGGCGATCCAGGTTGCCGCGCGCACCGGCCAGATCGGCGACGGCAAGATTTTCGTCCTGCCGATCGAGCGGGCGGTGCGCATCCGCACCGCGGAGACTGGCGACGAGGCGTTATGACAGGAAAAGCGACGCCGGTGGCCCTCGCTGGCGCGCGCCGCCGTTCGCTGTCATAACGGAACAATGATTCGCAGCGTGATCGCGGAGGCCGCGCGCGCCGACCGGACCCCTCCCGCCGACCCGGGATTTGGGGTCTATGTCCATTGGCCCTTTTGCCTGTCGAAATGCCCGTATTGCGACTTCAACAGTCACGTGCGCGGCGGGGGAATCGACGAATCGCGCTATCTCGCGGCGTTCAAAGCCGAAATCGCCCATCGCGCGGGGCTTGCGCCGGGCCGTACGGTGCGCTCGGTGTTCTTTGGCGGCGGTACGCCCTCGCTCATGCGTCCTGAAACGGTGCAGGGCGTCATCGACGCGATCGGGTCCGCCTGGCGCCTCGACAAAGACGCCGAGATTACGCTCGAAGCCAACCCGACCAGCGTCGAAGCTGAGCGATTTCGCGGCTATCGGTCGGCCGGGGTGAATCGGCTGTCGATCGGCGTTCAGGCGCTCAACGACTTTGATCTCAAGGCCCTCGGCCGCAAGCACAGCGTCGTCGAGGCGCTGGCCGCCGTGAGGCTCGCCGCGTCGCTGTTCCCGCGCTTCACGTTCGACCTCATTTATGGCCGGCCCGGGCAGAGCGACGCCGGTTGGCGGCGCGAGCTCACTGAGGCGCTCAACTATGTCGGCGACCACATTTCGCTCTATCAACTGACCATTGAGCCCGACACGATGTTCGAGCGCTTGCGCGATGCGGGCAAGCTCGAGCTGCCGGACGAGGAGCTGAGCCTCGCACTGTTCCAGTCCACACGGGAATTGACCTATGCGCGCGGTCTGCCAGCCTATGAGGTGTCGAACCACGCGCGCCCTGGCGGCGAGAGCCGTCACAACCTCATCTATTGGCGCTACGGCGAATATGCGGGCGTCGGCCCCGGCGCGCACGGCCGCCTCGTGACTGCGAAGGGTCGATTGGCGCAGGAGACTGAGCGGCATCCGGAAATGTGGCTGACCCTGGTCGAGAGCGAGGGCAACGGCCTGGTCGAGAGCGTGCCGCTCAGCCGTGAGGAGCAGGGTGACGAGTTTCTGCTGATGGGCCTGAGGCTCAGCGAAGGCGTCGACCCGCGGGCGTTTGAAAAGGTCAGCGGCCGCCTCATCGATCCCGAGCGGATTCGGAGCCTGGTCGAGGACGGCTTTCTTGAGCGCGACGAGCGCGGCCGCATCCGCGTGACCGCCATAGGCGCCCCGCTGCTGGACACGGTGGTCGCCGACGTGGCGGCTTGAGGGTTTGTCCGGCCGAATAGGCGACCCCGCCCGGATGCGCGGTCGCGTTCGTCAGCAACTGTTCCAAGCACTGCCTATGTGCGTGCAATCTACCGGACAGTACGACGCCGCCAACTTTTGGGTGACGCGAAGCCTCGGTGGACGGCGGCGCGCGCCATGATCGGCGCACGCGCTGACGCGCCCACTTGCAAGGCGTACATCTGATTTGTACAAGCGATTGTACAGGAAAGATGTACGCATGACCCACGTGAACGTCACTGACCTGAGACAGAACCTGCCCGCGTACCTCGAGCGCGCCCGCCGGGGAGAGCGCATCTGGGTGACCTCCCGAGGCGCCGTGATCGCGGAGATCATGAGCCCTAAAGCAACCGAGGAAGAAGCCGAGCTCATCCGCAGGCGTTTGCGGAAAACCGTGTTGCGGTACGACCTGCCGGCCGAACCTGCGCATGCGCCTGGGGAATGGACGGCCAATCAGTGATCGTCCTCGACACCCACGTTTTGGTGTGGTGGGCTGGCGATGAGAGAAAGAGGCTATCCCGCAAAGCGGTTCGTGCGTTGCAGCAACACGGCAAACGCAACGAGCTTCTCGTATCGAGCATCAGCTTTTTCGAGATCGTGACGCTCGAGCGCCATGGACGCCTTCGCTTCAGCATGCCCGTAACGGAGTGGATGGCGAATGTGAGGCGGCTGCCCGAATATCGACTTGAACCGCTTACAGACGATATCGCCGAGCGCGCGGGTCAATTGGGCGACGCCTTCCCCGGCGATCCCGCGGACCGGCTGATCGCGGCGACCGCGTTGGTGCGGAATGCGCCGCTCGTCACGCACGATGACAGGCTGCGCGAGTTTCAATCTCTGCAAATCATCTGGTGAGTTCGAGCGCCGGATTCGGGCTGCCAAACGGATGACTTCTCGAGCGCGACGAGCGCGGCCGCATCCGGGTCACCGCAATGGGCGCGCCGCTACTCGACACGGTGGTCGCCGACGCGGCGGCTTGAAGCCGCGATGACGGGGGATCCGGGTAGCAGAAAGTCGACATAAAGATTGACATTTACAGAAACGTCGGATAGACTTTTGCAAGTCATGGACTGGAGGCTCCATGGGCTTGACGGGATGAGAAGCGTTTCACAATCCGTTTGCCCGGCGATTTTGGGTCGGAAAGGGCGTTTCGAGAAAACAGCGAAACGAAAACGAGGTTAAACCCTTGAAAACAAACAAAACGGCGAAATGACTGATTCGGCGCTCATAATGATTTTAATGACTTACGACCCGCTTTGCGAAACGTTTCGTTGCGCATGGCGAAATATTCCTTTCGGTTTCGTCGGTTTTTGGCCGTTTCGGCGTAGGAAACGAAATGATTGAAACGAATAAGGTTCGTGGCGCTTGCACGGCTTCGCCGGGAGAAGCGAGGGAATCCGCCGCGAGTTGCGCGAAAGAGCAGTTAAGCGATTGAAATCATTGCCGCGCGTAAACTTGTGCCCGCGCGCCGGCTCGAGCGGACCCGTCGCTAATCCGACCCGATCTGTGCGTCGCCTCGGACGGATGGCCCCAGATAGCTCAGCGGATTTGCTTTGCATTTCTCGAATTCAGCGTCGCGCTGGTGAACCTTCAGATCTTGAGACCCAACCGCTTGATGGCAGATCGCACGCACCTGTCTTGCTTCACAATATCCGCCGCATCCTGCAATAGATTGCGCTACACTCGAGAGCACAAACGCGAACGCGATGGAAGCAACGGCAACACGATGAGGCAACCATCTCTTGGAGCGTGGCTTCGTCATCACGGCTTCCTCTTCAATTCACATGAATATCAATTGCACGCGGGGCGGACCGTGCCGGAAAATTCCGGCGCTTTTTGGGAGGAGGACCGAGCTACGGGGACGCAGCCGCCTACTCGGCCGCATGCCGACGCGGCAGCGCCCCTTTGTCGAGCGCCTGGCCTAAGTCCTCGATCAGATCCTCCACGTCCTCGAGGCCGACCGACAATCTGAGCAGACCAGGGGCGATGCCGAGCGCCGTCCGCTGTTCGGGCTTGAGCCGCTGGTGGGTCGTCGTCTCCGGATGGGTAATGAGGCTCTTCGCGTCGCCGAGGTTATTGGAGATGCCGATGATGGTCAGCGCGTTGGCCACCCGGAACGCTGCCGCCTTGCCGCCGGCGACCTCGAAGGTCACCATCGTGCCGCCGCCTTCCATCTGCCGCTTGGCGAGCGCCGCCTGCGGATGATCGGCGCGACCGGGATAGAGCGTGCGCACAATCGCGGGATGACGGCTGAGGAAGTGCGAGATCTTGCCCGCGCTCTGCGTTTGCGCCGCGACGCGAACGGGCAGGGTCTCCAGCGACTTGAGCAGCGTCCAGGCGTTGAACGGCGAAAGACAGGGCCCGGTCTGGCGCAAGAAATTGTGGATATGGTCGGCGATGAACTTTTCGCTCGCCAGGATGACGCCGCCGAGCACGCGTCCCTGGCCGTCAATGTGTTTGGTGGCGGAGTAGACGACGCAATCGGCGCCGAGCTTCATGGGATGTTGAAGCAACGGTGTGGCGAACACATTGTCGACCACGAGAGTTGCGCCGGCCTCATGCATGATCTCCGCGACGCCGGCGATATCGACGAGCTCGAGCGTCGGATTGGTCGGCGATTCGAGGAACGCCGTCTTGGTGTTCGGACGCAGGGCCGCGCGCCAGGCGTCAAGATCGGCGCCATCGACCAGGGTCGAGGCGACGCCGAAACGCGGCAACAGCTCCTCGACTACATAGAGACACGAGCCGAACAAAGCCCGCGCGGCGACGATGTGGTCGCCAGCCCTCAGCTGGCCCATGAGCGAGGCGGTGACGGCGGCCATCCCGCTCGCGGTCGCACGCGCCGCCTCGGCGCCTTCGAGCAG
>Ga0209624_10003430_pt1 | contig 11229 bp, 7 predicted proteins | sample JacPinW_OM2H0_O1_FD_188565 | JGI IMG/M metagenome (GOLD analysis project Ga0209624, IMG submission 188565) | Forest soil microbial communities from Algoma, Ontario, Canada - Jack Pine, Ontario site 1_JW_OM2H0_O1 (SPAdes) (version 2) | ecosystem: Environmental > Terrestrial > Soil > Boreal... | reverse complement strand
GCGCTTCCGGGAATCTTGGCGGATGGCAGCCGGCGCGGGCGCTCATGCTGCTGCACGTGCTGACTGGGTCGGTGGGGACGCCGGGCGGACACAATTTAAATGCGTGGAACAAATTTGTTCCCAAGATCTTTAAGACGCCGCCGCCGCAGAAGAGATGGAATGAATTGCTTTATCCGCCGGAGTGGCCGCTGTGTACGCATGAGATGTCATTTCTGCTGCCGCATTTTTTGAAAGAAGGGCGCGGGCGGATTGAGGCTTACTTCACGCGCGTGTTCAATCCGGTATGGACTTATCCGGATGGATTTTCGTGGATTGAAATGTTGCGCGATGAGCAGAAAGTTGGGCTGCACGCCGCGCTTTCACCTACCTGGAGCGAGACCGCGTGGTTTGCGGATTACGTGCTGCCGATGGGCTTTAGTTCGGAGCGGCATGATTTGATGAGCCAGGAGTCTTATGCCGGGAAGTGGATTGGATTTCGGCAGCCGGTGGCGCGGGTGCTGCGCGAGCGGGCGGGCGAGAAATTCGAGTACACCTATCAGGCGAATGTCGGCGAGGTTTGGGAGGAGGATGAATTCTGGATCAACCTGTCTTGGGCGATCGATCCGGATGGGTCGATGGGAATCCGCCAGTGGTTCGAATCGCCTTATCGTCCGGGGCAGAAGTTGACGGTGGATGAATATTACGGATGGATGTTTGAAAACTCTGTGCCGGGATTGCCGGAAGCTGCCGCGAAAGAAGGATTGAAGCCGCTGGAATACATGCGGAAGTATGGCGCGTATGAAGTTACGACCGATGTTCACCGGCTGAACGAGAAAGCCGTTGCGCCGACGGATCTCGCGGGCTCGGATGTGGCCGCGAATGGCGTGATCAAGAAAGATGGCAAGGCTGTGGGCGTGATGGTGGATGGCGAAGCGGTGGTGGGCTACAACACGCCTTCGCGCAAGCTGGAATTATTTTCGAAGACGATGGCGGATTGGAAGTGGCCGGAGTTTGCGCTGCCGGAGTATTACCGCAGTCATATACATCGGTCGGCGCATGGGGCATCGCTCGGGAAGCCGGCGGCGGATTTTGATCCTAAATATATGCCGCGGGTGGAGTGGCCGAAAGATGCTCACGGCGACGTGTACACGCTGCTGCCGATTTTTCGATTGCCGAATTTGATTCACACGCGCTCCGGGAATGCGAAATACCTGTATGAAATTTCGCACAAGAATCCACTGTGGGTGAATCCGGTGGATGCGAAGCAACTGGGCGACATTCGGACGGGCGATCTGCTTAAGGTGCATACCGAGATTGGATATTTTGTGCTGCACGCGTGGGTGACCGAGGGGCTTACGCCGGGAGTTGTGGCTTGCTCGCATCATCTGGGGCGCTGGCGCGTTAATAAGGATGAGAAGATCGAGCGCATGTCGAGCGCGTGGGTCGATCTGAAAGAGGTCGGCAAAGGGCAGTGGAAGATGCGGCAGATTGAGAACGTCAAGCCCTACGACAGCCCCGATGCCGATACAAAGCGCGTGTGGTGGAGCGATGCGGGCGTGCATCAGGATATTACTTTTCCGGTGCATCCCGATCCGATCAGCGGCATGCACTGCTGGCATCAGTTGGTGCGCGTGGAGCGGGCGGCGGCGGACGATCACTACGGCGATATTTTTGTGGATACAAATCTTTCATTTGCCGTCTATCAGCGATGGAAGGCGCTGGCTCGGCCTGCACCGGGGCCGGGTGGGTTGCGGCGACCGCTTTGGATTCCGCGGGTGGTGCGGCCGGAGGAGAAGGCGTTTTATATGGACAAGAAGTGATAGTGGATGCAGTTTACGCAGCCATGGCCAACTGCTGACTTTGGTGCATCCGCCTGAGTACGACGAAGTGTAAAATGTGAAGATGCCGTTGAATTCCAGTAATTCTAATTTCAAGAAGCGAACGCCTCCTCCCGACGAAACTTTTGAAGAAGCGAATTATTTGAAGGCGCTGGGCGAGAAGCAGAAGGTCGTCAGCCTTAAACTCGCCGACGGCGAAATTGTGCGCGGATGGATCGAGTATTACGACAAGAATATGGTGCGAGTTACGCGCGACGATGGGCCGAATCTTTTTATCTTCAAGCATGAGATTGTTTATATTGCAGAGGACGGGAAGAAGAAATAGCTAAGAACAGTTGCCGGTTGCCAGTTCTCAGTTCTCAGTTTCCGGTCTCCAATCCTGGAATGAATTGCCTCTTACTGAAAAGCTTGAATTTCGCATGACATCTACCCAATCTTCCGAACTTATTCTCCATATGCAGGCTGTGGCTCGCGAGGCGGGCGAGCTGCTGATGGGGCATTTTCGGCGGCGTGTGAAGATTGAATATAAGGGCAGCGCTGACCTGGTTACGATTGCCGATCGCGAATCAGAGGCGCTGATTCTTTCGCGGATTCGGGAACATTTCCCTGCGCACGATGTGATGGGCGAAGAGGGAACGCGCATCGAGACCGGCAGCGATTACAAGTGGTATGTCGATCCGCTCGACGGCACGACCAATTTTGCGCATGGCTATCCGGTGTTTTGCGTTTCGCTGGGCGTGGAGTTTCGCGGTCAGCGCAGAGCTGCGGTTATTTACGATCCGACGCGCGATGAAATGTTTAGCGCTTCGAAGGGAAACGGCGCGCGGCTGAATGGCGAGGCGATTCATGTTTCTTCGATTGCGAAGCTCGCCGAGTCGCTAATTGCCACTGGCTTTCCCAGTCACAAGCGGCACAAGAATCCCAACATCTATTTTTATCATCACCTCACGTTGCGCTCGCATGGAGTGCGGCGGGCGGGCTCGGCGGCGCTCGATTTGTGCAACGTTGCTGCCGGACGGTATGAGGGGTTCTGGGAGTTTAATCTCAATCCCTGGGACACGGCGGCGGGCGTGCTGATTGTGGAAGAGGCGGGCGGGCGGGTCACGGATTTTTCTGGTGGACCGTTCCAGATTGACAGCCGCGAGACTCTGGCCTCGAACGGGTTGATACATGACGAATTGCTCGCTGAGTTCCAGAACATTTTTGCCGGGCGCGGGCTGGAGGATTTGCCGAGCCCCGTCGGGTATGGCAGGGAGCGGCACCCTTAACTCATCGCGAGCGCTGCAATTTCTGCGCGGTACAATACTTTCGTGAGACTCGCGGCCTTGTTGAAGTCTTGAAAGACAAGGCAGACAGAGTCACGCGGAGGGAAGCTCACCAACTTGTCCAGCTCTCTTTTGACTCGTGAAGTTACCAAGCGCGCCGATCGTTTGCGGCTGCGTGGCCGCATCCTTTTTCTTACCGAAGATCCGGAGCTGATCAAGAAGCAGCTTGCGGGTTGGGACATGCCTTGGGACACGAAGAATCCTGCGGCGAACCCTAAGCTGCGTGACGATATTTCTACCGACGAAATTACTCCTGCGCACTTTTGTTTTTACTTCGATCAGACGCTGGGCGAGATTCCTTATGCTGGGCTGAAATGCGGTGGAGTTGCGCCGATTGGCCGCAACGACGTTAAGCGCGGCGGATTTGTTTGTTCGGTTAGCGGGAAGCGGCGGGGCAAGGGGTCGAGCCGGGAGCAGTCTCCTTATGCCGAGATGTGCGCGGGCATTCAGGTGGCGATTGCCGAGAATATTGAGCGCATCTACAAACAGAATTGCCAGAATCTGGGGCTGCTGACCTCGACGAATTTTTCGCTGATCGATCGGATTCGGGCGGCGGACGAGATTGCTCTGAGCGAATTTACTGCGGGCGAGGATGAGATTACGCGGCAGGTAATCGAGTACGGTGGATTGTTTCCCTTCAACGTGGCGCGTATGCAGGGCAAGGTTTTTCTGCCGCCGATTCAAACGGCTGAGCGTTCGATGACTCTAGCCGAAAAAATCTTTGCCGCGCACATGGTGGCATCCGATGGCAGCGTTGGCGTTGCGGCCGTGCGCCCCGGCGACACTGGGTTTACACGAGTGGATTTGCGATTCAGCCATGAATATGTCACGCCGATGGCTTCGATTTTTTATGAGCAGTACGTCGGCAAAGATGTCCCAGTAAACGACGCCTCGTCCATTCGCTTCTTCCGCGATCACCTTACTTTTCTCGATGAGGTGATTTCGGAAGAGAAGAAAAAAATGGGGCTGCTTGACCTGGCCACGCAACTCAAGCTCAAGCAAGCCGACTTCGCGCGCCAGCAGGGAATCAAGCTGCATGGCGAACTGACGGACCGCAAGGGTTCCGAGGGCATTTGCCATTCTGTGATGCTCGAAACTTATGCGCTGCCGGGGCAAGTGAATGTCGGGTCGGATTCGCATACGCCGCATGTGGGCGCGATTGGCTGCATTGCTTTTGGGATTGGGACGACCGACGTTTTTAATGCCTGGATCACGAAGGATGTGCGGGTCAAGATTCCGGAGACGGTGAAAGTTGTGATTCGCGGCCAGCGGCGTCCGAATGTTACGGCCAAAGATTTTATTCTTAAAATTCTTGCGCTTGATTACGTGCGCAGCGGGCAGGCGCTGGCCAAGGTGATGGAGTATGCGGGCGAGGCGGTCGAAGCGCTCAGCGTGGATGAACGCGCGACCATGACCAACATGGCCGCTGAGATTGGAGGCTTTACCGGTATCGTTGCACCCGATGAAAGAGTTGTTGAGTTCCTGATAGAGCGGCGTGGCATGCCGCGTGCCGAGGCGGAGCACATGATTGCGGGACTGCAGAGCGACCCGGGCGCTGAATATTCGCGCATTATTGAGCTCGATGCCGCTGAGATTACGCCTATGGTTGCGACTCCGGGCGATCCTGGCAACGGGAAATACATTCGCGATCTCGCGACGCCTGTGCCGATCGAAATTGCCTATGGCGGAACATGCACCGCCGGCAAGAACGAGGACATGGATATGTATGCCGCTGTGCTTGCCGATGCGCTCAAACATGATCGGCGCGTTTCAGATCACGTCCAGTTCTGGATTCAGTTTGGCTCGCAGGAGACGCGTGAATACTCGCGGCGCAGAGGCTACATCGAAATCTTCGAGAAGGCCGGAGCGCGCATCATTGAGCCTAGTTGCGGGGCTTGCATCAATGCCGGGCCGGGGGTTTCTACTCGTCCCGATCAGGTTGTGATCAGCGCGCAGAATCGAAATTTTCCCGGACGCAGCGGGCCGGGGCAGATGTATCTGGCTTCTCCGCTGACCGTGGCGGCTAGCGCGGTGGCGGGATATATCGTCGAGTATGAGCCGAGCGATGCGAGGGAATTGGTTTCAGCCTGAGCCGTGTAGGGGGGCCGTCCATGGTAGATAAATATATTCATCCCTCGATCGGCAGCTATTCCTTTGACCAGATATAAATCCGCCAGCGCTTAAACCGCATGCAATCAGCGAATTCTCACCCTTCATTAGCGTAATCCCCAAAAGTGGACATGCGCCAAAGTGCGCCAAGGTGTACTATTCACTTCAGCACTCCGACCACTAGATCTTCATCTTCAGTTTTTGATCTGCACAGGGCCGGCGCCGTTCTGACGCCCACTATTTGTTCCCTGCGATGACACACGCACCGAATAGCGTTTTCCGGAATCGCGAGGGAACACATGAAAATCCTGCTCTACAACCCCGACAACGGTGTTACGCGTAATTTCATGCCGCATCTGTGGATGTTTCTTTTGCAGGCGCTGACGCCTCCGGGGCACGAAGTGCTGCTGATCGATGGCAACGCTTCTCCCATGGACGAAGCGGGCATCGCGCAATATGTGCTCGACAACAAGATTGGACTGGTCGGCATCGGCGCCATGACGCGAATGGTTGCGAAGGCGTATCGCATGGCGGATGCGGTGCGGGCTACGGGAGTTCCGGTGGTGATGGGCGGTCCGCATGTCACGGAGATGGCCGATGAGGCGCTTGGGCGCGATGGCGGGCCTCAGCACGCCGATGCGGTGGCGCTGGGCGAGGCTGATTCGACTTGGCCGCGGATTGTTGAGGATGCCGCTCGTGGTCAGCTCAAAGCTGTTTACGCGCCGGTGGATGCGTTCGGGCAGGAGAGCAAGCCGTCGCTCAAAGATTATCCCGTCATACCGTGGCAGTCGATTGATCTGAAGCAGTTCAACTTAGTGCCGAAGTCGGCGATGCCGCTGCTGGAGAGGATTGGAGACGGCTGGGGATCGTTTCGTATTATCCCGGTTGAGTCGGGGCGGGGCTGCCCGTATGGGTGCGAGTTCTGTACCGTTACAGGATTTTTCGGCGACTCGATTCGCTTTCGCACTAATGAAAGCGTGGTGAATGAACTGCTGTTGTTGAAGGCGCGCGCCCGCAAGGAGAAGGGGCAGATGGCAGTCTTCTTTATTGACGACAATTTTGCCATCAACATCAAGCGGACGAAGTCGCTACTGCGCGACATTATTGCGGCTGGGGCGCAGGTGCATTGGGTGGCGCAGATCAGCGCGAATTTATTGCGCGACGAAGAACTGGTGGACCTGATTTCGGCTTCGGGAGGGAAGTGGGTTTTTATCGGCATGGAGTCGATCGATCCGACCAATTTGAAAGATGTGAATAAGGGATTCAACAAACCGGGCGAGTATGCGGCAGTGCTGGAGCGGCTGGCGGCGCGCAATGTGTACGCCATTACTTCGTTTATTTTTGGGATGGATAACGACACCGTTGGCGTCGCGGATCGGACGCTGGGCGAGGTTAAAACATGGCCGCCGGGTCTGCCGATTTTTGGATTGCTGACTCCGCTGCCTGCTACTCCTTTATATAAGCGACTGGAAAAAGCTGGGCGGCTGACGCGGCCCAAGCACTGGCAGGAGTTCATTCCCTTTGCCATGGCACACACGCCGTTGAAGATGACGGTCGATGAGGCTCATGCCGAGGTGAATCGCGGGTGGGCTGAGGCTTATAGTCCTCAGGCGCTGGCGGCGGCGGTGGATTCGTTGAACGATCAGCCGCTTGGTTATCGCGTCAACATCTTTCTGGCGCGGCTTTGCTTCCGCGGCATTTACTTTCCGATGATGGGGAAGATGGCGTGGGTGAAAGTCATCGCGCAGAATCGCCGGACGATTTTCAAGCTGGTACGCGAAGGATTCAAGCCCGGAGCGTGGCGCGGCGCGGCAGCGAGGATCCCCGCAGAGCCAGCGCAGCAGGCGGAAACGCCGGAAGTGCTGGCTCAGGGCGCGGGCGGGTAGGGAAGCGCGGGGTTCGCTGCGCTCGATTAGCGAAGACTAGCCGTACTGGCCCCGTCATTGCGACGGGCTAGCCGGTACTATTCCTCTTGCACGCGCCCCAAAAATTCCTGCTACAATTTTCGCAGTTTCTGTTACCCTCCCGAGTTCTAGGAGCACTGAAGAAATGGCATACATCATTGCCGAGCCTTGTATCGGTACCAAAGACACCGCTTGCGTCGACGCTTGCCCGGTCGACTGCATTCACCCCAAGAAGGATTCTGAAAAGTACGCGACCGAGGAGATGTTGTATATCGATCCGGTCGAGTGCATCGACTGCGGAGCCTGCGTTCCAGTCTGCCCGGTTTCGGCGATCTTCGCCCTCGACGATCTGCCAGAGAAGTGGAACGCGTTCACTGAGCGGAACGCGAAATATTTCGGAAGATAGGTTTCGGCCGTCGGCCTACAGTCGTCAGGTAGAGCATCCCCATTGGCGCACGCCTCATCAGGCTTGCGCCTTTGTGTTTTCGAGCGGGGATCAACTCCCCTGAGGTCGCGCCAAAAAGATTTTCCCGATGGCTGACGGCTGATGGCTGAAGGCTCGCCCCATCCATTACAATCAAAGCTTCACCCATGGCGCTGAAGGAGTCGGAAGCGATCGTTCTGCGCACTTATCCGCTGCGCGAGTCGGATCTGCTGGTTACGCTTTTTACGCGCCTCGAAGGCAAGGTGAAGGGCGTGGCGCGCGCGGCCAAGAAGTCGAAACGCCGCTTTGGCGGCGCGCTTGAGCCGCTGACGTATGTGCGGGCGGTGTATGACGAGCGCGAGCGGCAGGAGTTGGTGCGGCTCGATTCGTGCGAGGTCATCGAGTCGCCGATGTCAGGCGAAGTGACGTTTGCGCGGGCGACCGCGCTGGCGCATGTGGCCGAGTTGCTCGATCAGTTAATGCCGGATCGCGAGGCTAGCGATGCGGTGTTTCGGCTGACGTTGGCAGTGATTGCGGAGTTGCGCGGGTCGGCGCTGTGGATGCCGGTCACTTACTTCGAGCTGTGGATGACGCGGCTGATGGGCTTTTTGCCGGAGTTCGCGGAGTGCGCGGTCTGCGGACGCTCACTCAACGGCACGCGAGCTTATTGGCACGCTTTGGCTGACGGGCTCGTTTGCGCGGACGATAAGAGAATTGCGTCGTCGGAGATGTCTCCAGAGTCGCGCAAGATTGCGGCGCAGATGCTGAAGTCGCGCGCGTCGGAGTTTGCAGGGATTGAGTGGCCGAAAGTGCTGGGCGCGGATTTGCGGAAGTTCTTGATCCAGATTCTGGAGCGGCATATTGAGAAGAAGTTAGTGACGGCGGGGATGCTGGATAAGATCTAGCCGTGAACTCGACAAGATGAATTCACAAAAAATCAATTCGCTGACGTTTCAGGAGTTGATTCTCAAGCTCCAGGCGTTCTATGCCGCCCGCGGCGCCGTAATTCAGCAGCCTTACGACGTTGAAGTCGGTGCGGGGACGATGGCTCCCGAGACGTTTCTGCGTGTGCTCGGGCCGAATCCTTATAAGGTCGCGTATGTTCAGCCATCGCGGCGGCCTGCCGACGGGCGATATGGGGAGAATCCGAACCGGCTGTTCAAGCACATGCAGCTCCAGGTGATTCTGAAGCCTCCGCCGGAAAATGTGCAGGAACTTTATTTGGAGTCGCTGACCGCGATCGGCATCGATCTGCGGCAACACGACATTAAGTTTGAGGAAGACAACTGGGAGTCGCCGACCCTAGGGGCGTGGGGAATTGGGTGGCAGGTGATGCTCGATGGGCTCGAGGTCACGCAGTTTACTTACTTTCAGCAGTGTGGCGGAGTGGATTTGGATCCGATTTCGGCTGAGCTGACTTATGGGTTGGAGCGGCTGTGCGCGTTTTTGCAGGATGTGGATTCGATCTACGACATTGTTTGGGCGCGCGATCCGGAGACTGGCAGGGAAGTGAAGTACGGCGACGTGCGGCTGGCCGATGAACAGCAGTTTTCGGCTTACAACTTTGAGGCAGCCGATGTGGCCGGCGCGTGGAAGCATTTTGAGTTGTGCGAGGCGGAGTGCAAGGCGCTGCTGGATCGCTATGCGGCTTTGGCCAAGAGTACAGACGATGGCGACGGTTTGGTACGCGAGAAGCGGCGTTTTCCGTTGCTGGGGGCTTACGATCTTTGCCTGAAGTGTTCGCATTACTTCAATATTCTGGACGCACGTGGGGCGATTTCTGTGACTGAGCGCGTGGGCGTGATTGCTCGGGTGCGGGCGCTGGCGGTGGGGATTGCGAAGGCGTGGATGGACCAGCAATACGCGCCAGCCAAGAGTCAAGAGAAGGCACAGGCCGCAAAGCTCGCTGCGAAGGACCCGAAGGAAAAGAAGGGAACGCTCGCTCCTGTCGGATGACGTTTTGTTTCTGAAATTATGAGCTGATTATCAAATGCCAGATTTTTTACTTGAGATCGGTTGCGAAGAGATTCCTGCGCGGATGATTGAAGGCGCGATGGGTGAACTGCGCGAGCGCGTCGGCACGTTGTTGCAGCGTGAGCGACTGGCGCCGAGCGGAGCGATTACCTGGCTTGATACGCCGCGACGGCTGGCGTTGATTGCTCCCGGAATTCCTGCGGCGCAGCCGGATGTTACTGAGCAGGTGACGGGGCCTTCGTCGCAGATTGCGTTCAAGGATGGTCGGCCTACTCCGGCGGCGCATGCGTTTGCGAAGAAAGTTGGCGTCGATGTTGGCGCGCTCGAACGCGTGACCACTGCGAAAGGTGAATATTTGGGCGCGACCGTCTCGCGCAAGGGACGAGCTGCGGCGGAAATTTTGGCGGAGTCGTTACCGAAGGAAATTTCTTCGCTTTACTGGCCAAAGAATGTGTATTGGCGGAAGCGAGGTGAAGTTTTTGTTCGTCCGGTGCGGTGGCTGGTGGCGATGCTGGACGGGGATGTGGTGCCGGTGGAGGTGTTCGGGATCGCAGCGGGGAAGACTTCGCGCGGACATCGGATGCTGGCGCGCGAGGGCGCGACGATTACGCGGCCGAGCGTCTATGTCGAGTCGCTTCGTACCGCGAAGGTGCTGGGCGCTCCCGAGCGCGAACACGTGATTCGCAAGGCGCTCGACGCGGCGACGCGCACGATTCCGGGCGCGCGCTGGCGCGACGACGAGCCGCTGGTGGCGACGGTGGTTAATCTCACGGAATTTCCGTCGGTGATTTTGGGAAACTTCGACGCGGAATTTCTTGCGCTGCCGGAAGAGGTGCTGGTGACCGTGATGCGCGATCACCAGAAATATTTCGCGATCGAAGACGCCGGCGGACGGCTGCTGCCGCATTTTCTGGCGGTGCTCAACACGGACGGAGATTCGGGTGGGCTGATTCGTCATGGCAATGAGCGCGTACTGCGGGCTCGCTTTAATGATGCGCGCTTTTTCTGGCAGACCGACCAGAAACAGAATCTGCGCGAGCGGGTTGAACTGCTCAAGCACGTCACGTTTCAGAAAGATTTGGGCAGCTACTACGAAAAGACGATGCGGGTGCAGCACCTGGCAAGCTGGCTGTCGGAGACGGTCAAGCAAAGCGGGATGGCCATCCGGCCGGGCGTAGTTCATAAGGCTGCGCTGCTCGCGAAGACTGATCTTACGACGGAACTCGTGAAGGAATTTACCGAGCTCCAGGGAATTGTGGGCGGGCTATATGCGCGCGTGCAGACGCTTGACGAGGAGATTCGACCTGACGTGCAGGCTGCGGTTGCGACCGCGATCTACGACCATTACAAGCCGGAGTCGATGGAAGACGATGTGCCGCGGACGATTGAGGGCGCGGTTCTTTCGATCGCCGACAAGGCGGACTCGATCGCCGGGATGTTCGCGCTCGGCCTTGTGCCGAGCGGATCGAAGGATCCGTTTGCGTTGCGTCGGCAGGCGAATGGAATTGTGAAGACGATTGCTGAGCACAAGCTCCCGCTGCGGCTGCTCGAGATCATGGTCGATGCGCGGGAACAGTATCGCGGGGCGGCGGCCGAGAAGAAATTTGCGAATGCGGATTACGCGGGATTGGTTCGCGCGTTTTTCCGCGAGCGGCTGGAATTTTATTTGAAGGAAG
>Ga0209624_10003429_pt1 | contig 11237 bp, 13 predicted proteins | sample JacPinW_OM2H0_O1_FD_188565 | JGI IMG/M metagenome (GOLD analysis project Ga0209624, IMG submission 188565) | Forest soil microbial communities from Algoma, Ontario, Canada - Jack Pine, Ontario site 1_JW_OM2H0_O1 (SPAdes) (version 2) | ecosystem: Environmental > Terrestrial > Soil > Boreal... | reverse complement strand
GCTGAGCGGGCGGTCGCAGACAGTCTGCATGTCGAGAGCGATCGGGATCGCAAGCCCCAGCCGGCCCGCTCCATGACCCTTGTTAAATCCGGGCCGGGTGCTTCAAGCATCTCACCCCCAGCAGCCGCAGAATGACGTCGCTAGCGAAGGCGCCGCCCAGACTTCGGAGTGTAAGGACCTGCGGCGTCGGGGCGTTTGGAGACGTGCCGTTGCCGCAGGCCCTCCGTCACCCGGCTCAATTATTAACTCCGTACGGATCGGCCTTTGATTCCGCCTCGCACAGGCGGCCCTCAGGGCACGTAAACACATCCGGCTGCCGTTTAGATGTTGCGGATTTGTCACTTTTCGCAAAAAAAGCAGTGATCCACAACTTGCCGTTGAGGCGACACAAAGAAACCTGATTAGGGCGATCAGAGTGCAATCGCTGAGAATCAGCAGTCGATTTGCTCTTAGAGGACAGTGATGTCGGCGTCATCTCGATCCGAAACTCAAGAGGCCCTCACGCAGGAGTTGCGGAACGCCGCAACGTCATCGCCCGCCTTCGATCGGGGTTTGGCTGCGAAGATTGGAACTCGCATTGCAACGAGACGCAGCCTTTGCGGATTCTCTCAGCTACAATTGGCGGCAAGGCTGGGCATCGAAACCGCGGAAGTGTCGGCTTACGAGCAAGGCGAAAAGCGGATGAGCTGTAAGCTCCTGCTTGAAACTGCCAAGCAACTGAACGCTACGCCGCGTTTTTTCTTTCAATAATCTAGTTACGAGCCTGGACGTTTTGTCGACAGTGCAGGTCATATGGCCCACGTAAGGTCAGGTCAGAGCGCCATAGGCTTGACGGCGGAACCTCAGAATCTAGGGGCCCGAAGGGCTTCGATAATTGCCGCGTCGCGGTTGTATTCCTCGACCCTCACATTCCAGTCTGAATCTTAGGCCGCATTCCAATCTTCTATCGTATAACCGCGAAAAAAGTAGTCCGGCTGCACGTCCAGCAATTTGGCAATCTGAAACAAAAGCCTCGCATTGATGCGCTCTGCGCCTGCTTCATGGGCAGCGAGGGTGTCGCAATCAATATCCAGTAACCCGCTGAACTCTTGCTGGGTCATTCCACGCGACGTTCGTTTGACGCGAACACGACTCCCTATGAACATGTCGACGGAGGACGCTTGGGTTGTGGCATCCAGGGAGGCTTCCGACCAAACTAGCTCATCTGCCGGCGAGTTAGCCAAAGTGGACATTCTCATCGCTCCCTCAGGTTGCTTAACGCTTAACTTCAACCTCAGATAGAAATGTGGTCACTTTATGTCAGTGGCGGGGATGCGCGGAAGCGTGCCTTGCTGGTCGTATTTTTGCGCCAGCGTCGAGATGCGTGTGCGGCATGGCATGAACCTCCAGACGGCGGCGAGGGTCAATCATCGCGCTGCAAACCGTCTACATTATTTGGCCGGATATTCGAGCCGATCGACGGAGTTCTTCGGGTTCAAGTCCGGAAAAGACATTATTGCAGTTCGAGATTGTTCTCTGACGCGATGTCATCTCTCACATAAGCCAGCATAGCGGCAGCCGCGGGATCAATCTTTCCAGTAAGCTTTGCGCATAGATTGACAAGCTCGGTGCACATGACTAACATAAGACGTAGATCTTGCTTTGACAGTTGTGACTTGTCTGTCTCTGAGTCTGGCTTCTTATTCATCCGCGCCGCCATTGCTCCCTCCACGCCCCTTTGATGAAAACCTTAGAGCCTTAACAGGAGGTTTGACTCTTGTCTAGTGTAATTTTTGTTTAGAATGAGTCAAATCAAGTTCAACGTTAGACTACACTCGACTACAGGTAAGAAGGCCACTTTTACTACTGTCAGGTTGTATTTGAAAAAAGACATTAGAGTTAGTTAGCCACGGGGCAAACATCCCGGCGCGGGTCTGCATAAACTGCGATGAAACGAGTCATTCAGTCAGTGCTGGCCGCTGCGATCTTGCTTGGGACGACGGCGACCACCCGCGCTGAAAGCGTCATGAAGCAATGCGGCGAGCAATGGCAGGCTGCGAAATCGGCAGGAACGACGAATGGCGCGACGTGGCCTCAGTTCCTAGCCCAATGCCGAGCGCAGCTCGGTTCTGGAGCTGACACAGCCGGTCCTACGCCTGCTCCGAGCACCCAGCCTCAAACGGGCTCCTTATTCCCGTGGCAAACGCCGGCCGCTCCTACCCCAGCTCCGACGGCCGCTGGCAACCAAAGCGTCATGAAACAGTGTGGCGCGCAGTGGCAAGCCGGAAAGGCGGCTGGAACGCCAGGCGGCGCAACCTGGCCACAATTCCTGAAATCTTGCCGTGCGCAGCTCGCCTCGACGACAAGCGCTCCGCCACAGGGCGGATTTATGCCAGCGCCTGCTCCAGCACCGGCTCCCGCGCCCACGCCAGCGCCGACACAATCCGGTTCACTGTTTCCGTGGCAGCGGCCAGCAGCTCCACCGGCTGGAAGCGCCGCGTCGACCGGAGGCGGATCTGCGTCGGCGCAGGAAGCTCAATATCGCTGTCCCGGATCAACTGTCGTTTGCGTCAATGAGCACTCGCACATCTACCATTTCCCTGGAACACGCGATTACGGTCACACGAAAAGCGGCGCTTATATGTGCGAGGCAGAGGCTCAGACTTCAGGTAATCGCGCAGCGATGAACGAGCGGCATCCATAAGGCCAGATCAATTCAATGTTCGACGCTGCTATGATGAGGTCCTCATCGACATTAAGACCTTCGAAGCGGACGTCCCCGATTCTGAGTTACACGGGTTGGTGACCCGGTACGAGCAGTTTGGCCGAGCGCGTCGGGAACCGTTCTATGCTGGGCGGTGAATGGCGCTGAACAAATCGCCCCGACCCCGACGCGACTTGGTTTCCGCCGGCTCTCTTGGCCCGATACAGCGCCGCATCCGTTTGCCTAAGGAGCGCTCCGAGCTCGGATGCGCCCAATGCTTCCGTTCCCACGCCGACGCTGATGGTGAACTTGGCTGCGGGATGTTGGTGAACAAGCGCACGCGCTTCGCAGGCCTCGCAAAGACGCTCTGCAATCATTGTAGCCTCGTCGAGGTCAATGCCGGGCAAAAGGATCACGAATTCGTCTCCGCCCTGTCGTCCAAGTACTGCCGAGCGGCATCCGATCGACTCTTCGAGCACCTCGGCGATATTTTTGAGAGCGCGGTCTCCAGCCTCGTGCCCATATCTATCGTTGAGGTTACGAAAGCCATCGATGTCGCACAGGAGCGCGGAGACCGGCTGTCCCGAGCGCCGTGTTTCCTCAAAAGCCTCGGCTGCGACAGCCTCGAACCCTGGTCGGTTCAGCAAGCCCGTCAACCCGTCGATCCTCGCTGAGCTGACCAGCTTCTGATGCTTTAGCTCTATCCGCGCGAGAGTTTGCCGTATGCGGACCGCAATGATCCAGCCGACCAAAACCGTAGGCGCGGCCGAAATCGACAAAATGATCTGCCAGAGCTCGCCAGCGCTGAGGGTCGTGCACGCAACGCTCACGCGCAAGGCGATCACTAGGGATGTCAGAAAGGCCAACACAAAGATGGCAGCAACGATCTCAGTAGTGATTGAGCGAATTGCGCCGATACGCCTCAGCGAAATCTCATCCAGAGCAACCATTGCCACGACTTCCCCTACGCGAGAGCAATGATTTGCTTTCGCTCCTTTGCGTAAGGTCTCTAAGGGGCTGCTCGTGGAGGTTCGCTGAACCAAATGCGTAGGATTGTATTCAAATGCATTTAAGGGCGAGTCGGTGTCAGAGCGCCGCCTTGATAATCGAATTGTGCTTGGACGTGACCCTGCAATAACGTCATGCACGCTCTGCACCGACCGAATTGCGAGGCCCGATTCTTAAACCATCCTGGTCCGAGATTTCTTTGTGTCGCGCTCCACCGGCTCGAAACTCGTCTCAGGGCGCGGCGGCTCCCACAGCCCGCTGCGGGTCCGGCCAATGGAGGAGGGTCGGAAGTCCTCTCTGTCGTACCGCCCGGCGGCTCTTCCGAAGCCATGTGTTCCGAGCGGCTGCGCATCGATTGGAATAATCGCCGCGCCCTTGTCGAGTCACTCTTTGTTAAGTGTTGGTCCTGACCTGAGGCTGTCGTGGCCAGCTCGGATGAGGCCTCCTCAAGCTCAGCTTGGACGCTGTAGGCGGCGTCTTAGGGGCGCCACTCGTATGGCAAAGAAGCCGCCATCCGTGCCAGCTCAATCCCAGTGGGCGACGCCACCGTGAGACGAGCACGTTCCACGATGGTGCTCTGAAAAGCTTACGCTGCCATCGCGGCACTCCGCGGTGCGCTTCTCGGGTTCCGCACCGCAAGACGGCGAATGCACCACGTGATCGGACGAATTGACGTAGTGATTATCATTGCAGCTGTAGGCGAGCGCTGAGCTAGCGTGCCATACAAGACAGACGAACGCCGCAACGAATAGATAGCGCATCTATTTCTCATCCTTAAGACTGCGCTTGTTCACCGGCGTCCGAATGACCGTTGGTCGGACCTCGCGAGGTAATTCACGACGGAGGCTGAAATCCGCGTCGATCATCATACGGGTTGCCGTGTCTAGCCGGCTCGTTTTGCCCGGGACTTTGCCCAGGAACGTGTTGACCAGTGAGCGCAGCCAGGTCGGCATCAACTTGCCCTCGATTATCTTGCGGCATAATTGGTCGGCATGAGCAAAATGTACAGAGCGGCTGTCGTAGCCTTTACGGCAGCACTGATCACCTCCGCGGCCCAGGCCGATGGCTCGAACACATCCGCACAAGGGCTGCTGTCGGCCTGGAAAGGCGAAGACCCCAATATGAGAATGGTCGCCGAGGTCATCGCGAGCGCGTTCGCTAGCGGCCTTTCTTGGAAGGGCACATTAGCAGGAAAGGAAGTCTACTGCCCGCCGCAAGGATTTAAAGGCGGCCAAGTCATGGCGGCCCTTGACCAGTTTCTTGTGAGCAATCCCGATATGGCTGAGAAGTCCTATGGCGACGCGATGGCGGCCTCGCTTAGCCAGGCGTTCCCGTGCCAGCCGCAATAGACCCTTGAGGCGTCAATTCGACTTCGTGCGCAAGCGGCTCGCTCCGCGCCCACCAAAGTCTGGAAATCCCGGGGTGTGACTCCGCGAGCAGATGTTCCATTCTTTCGCGGCGTTCCTTCTGACAATCGGAGCAGCAGCGCCCAGGGCGATGCGGTAGATGTGCTCGAAGCTCTGGTCGTAAGTCGAGGAGGCTGCACGGACCGCAATACGTCGACTCCGGTCGTCCGTGATGTCGTGACGCCGATTAGCGAAACGCGTACGAATTGACGCTGCTTCGGAGGGGCTGCGATGTACCTGCCGAATTTCCTAGATGGTTTCGACCGGCTCGTCGCCTTCGATGCGGAGACGACTGGCAAGCGTACACACGACGCCGAGTTCATTCGCAAGCAACCTTTTGCCTGGAGAGCCCCTGGCATCATCATCGAAGTCGGTTTCGTTGAAATGCTGCGCGAAGGCGATGGCTGGCGCAAGGGCGATGCGTGGAGCTCCAGGGTCAACCCGGATGGGGCAATCACCCCGAGGCCATCAAGATCCACAGGATTCGGGCAGCCGATCTCAAGAACGCTCCACGGTTCCCGACGATACTGGCGAAAGTGAAAGACTTCGTTGGAGAGTCGCCGATCATTGCCCACGCGTACAAGAACGAGCGAGATTTCCTCGACTACGAGTTCGCCCGTGCCAAGGTGATTGAGTGGGGCGAGAGCGCCTACGCTGAAGAGCGGTACATTTGCACGCAGGTCCTATTCGCACAGCTTTTCCCTGGAGCCATCAAATCGCTGACCTCGATGTGCGATCGACTGGTGCTAGACATCAGCGAAAGAGACGACCGGCACGGCGCATTGTTTGACGCCGACATGACTGCCGATGCGCTCATCCTGCTGGAGCGCCAACTCAAGCCCGGTGAGAGCGGTGCGCCGAGATCATGGACGTCTACCTGATAGGCATGACGGCAGCGTCAAAAAGCGCCATTCAGCCAATGCGGCCCAGATCGGGCGGCCGACCACCTGCGCGGCATCCGCGGAGTGGCGCGCGAAAAGAGAACAGGCGATTGTAGAGCGCCCAGATGAAGCCAACGCCGGAATCATCGAGTCATGAAGTTCTCGCAGGGCTCGTCGAGCGGGTCACTTTCCATAACGGCGAGAACGGCTTCTGTGTTCTCAGGGCGAAGGCGCGCGGCCACCGCGATTTGGTGACCGTCGTGGGCCATGCCGCCATCGTCTCCGCCGGCGAGTGGATCACTGCATCGGGCGAATGGATCAACGACCGCGCCCACGGCCAGCAATTCAAGGCGCGGTTTCTCAAGACCTCAGCGCCGAGCTCAATTGACGGGATCGAGAAATATCTGGGCTCCGGGATGATCCGGGGCATCGGGCCTGTCTATGCCAAGAAGATGCTCAAGGCCTTCGGGGAGAAGGTGTTCGACGTCATCGAAGCGGAGCCCGATCGGCTTCGCGAGGTGACCGGCATTGGCGCGGTTCGAGCCAAACGGATCACGGACGCCTGGGCCGAGCAGAAGATCGTCCGGGAGATCATGGTCTTCCTTCACAGCAACGGGGTCGGCACCGCCCGGGCGGTGCGCATCTTCAAGACCTACGGCGCAGACGCCGTGCAGGTTATGACCGAGAACCCCTATCGGCTCGCCCGGGACATCCGAGGCATCGGCTTCAAGAGCGCCGACGCGATCGCAATGAAGCTCGGCATCGAAAAGACCGCCATGATCCGACTTCGCGCCGGGATATCATACGCGCTGACCGAGGCGATGGACGAGGGTCATTGCGGACTTCCTACGGACCAATTGATCCCGCTCGCTGAGGAATTGCTCGAAGCGCCGAAGGAATTGATCCTCACTGCCCTCGAGCTGGAACGATCCGACGGCGCGGTGATCGGCGACAAGGTCGGCGACACCGCCTGCACCTTCCTGGCTGGCCTCTATAGGGCGGAGCAGGTGATCGCCGATCGGCTGATCCGCATCGTAAGCGGCAGGCTGCCCTGGCCATGGATTGACGAAGAGAAGGCGATGCCTTGGATCGAAAAGCGCAGCGGGCTGCAGCTTGCCGACAGTCAGAGGACGGCGATCCGCTTGGCGCTGATGGCGAAGGCACTGGTGATCACTGGCGGCCCGGGCGTGGGCAAGACGACGATCGTCAATTCAATCCTTAAGATCCTCACAGCCAAAGGCGTGCGACTATTGCTTTGCGCCCCCACAGGCCGTGCGGCGAAGCGCATGACCGAAGCGACGGGCGTCGAGGCCAAGACGATCCATCGGCTGCTGGAGGTCGATCCCAGGAACGGTGGGTTCAAACGCAACGCTGACAAATCTCTCGATTGCGATCTGCTCGTGGTCGACGAGGCCTCGATGGTCGACGTGATGTTGATGCAGGCGCTATTAAAGGCGACGCCAGACAACGCGGCGCTGCCGATCGTCGGCGACATCGACCAGCTGCCATCCGTCGGACCTGGCCAGGTGCTGGCCGACATCATCGCCTCTTGCGCTGTACCTGTGGTACGCCTGACCGAGGTGTTCCGGCAAGCCGCCGCGAGCCGGATCATCATCAACGCCCATCGCATCAATCAGGGCGCAATGCCCGACCTCAGCACGCCTGCCGGCGACAGCGACTTCTACTTCGTGCCTGCCGAGGATCCCGAGACCGCCGTTGCACGCATCGTGGAGTTGGTCAAGACTCGCATCCCAAAGCGTTTCGGCTTGAACTCCATCCGCGATATCCAAGTTCTCTGTCCGATGAATCGCGGCGGCGTTGGTGCGCGTTCGCTCAACATCGAATTGCAGGCGGCGTTGAACCCCGCCGGCGAACGCAGGGTCGATCGTTTCGGCTGGACCTTTGCGTCCGGTGACAAGGTCATGCAGATCGAAAATGACTACGACAAGGAAGTCTACAACGGCGACATCGGCTATATCGTCGACGTCGATCCCGAGGCGGCCGAACTGGCCGCGACGTTCGACGGGCGGTCGGTGACCTACGGCTTCGGCGAGCTTGACACCTTGGTCCCCGCCTATGCCGCCACTATCCACAAGAGCCAGGGCTCGGAGTATCCAGCCGTGGTCATACCGGTCCGAACCCAGCACTATGCCATGCTGCAGCGAAATCTCCTCTACACCGGGATCACGCGTGGCAAGAGGCTTGTGGTTCTCGTCGGCCAGAAGAAGGCCATCGCGATCGCGGTTCGCAACGTTTCGGGCCGGCGACGCTGGTCAAAGCTCGACGAATGGCTTCGGCTCGGCGCGCCCTCCCGACCGTCGAATTCATCGAAGGCTGATTGAAGAGCGGTGAGGCCAAACTTCCTGCAACAACCGGAAGTTCGTCGCCCCGCTTGGCGCTACGCCGCCTTTGCCTGCGACGAGCCGGCGCTCTCCATGGCTCTGAGATACAGGTCAAGCAGGGACTCCTGTTCGTCGCGCTCGTCTTTGTCTTGCTTGCGCAGGCGCAAGATTTCCCTGAGGACTTTCACATCGAAGCCCTCTCCCTTGGCCTCTGCGAAGACTTCCTTCTTGCCCTCACTCAGCGCCTTGATCTCTTCGTCGATGCGTTCAACGCGCTCGACGAAGGCGCAAATGCGATCGCCTGGGATTCCTGCGAGGTTTGTCATGCCTGCTCCTTCTTTCTAGAGGGCATACGGTATAGCGACAAAAGTCACCGAGAAGTTAATTGAGCCGCCGAGAATGCGCGCGCCTGACGCGAAGCTCATGCTGCCGCTCGCGCGCTGGTGTCGACCCATCGCGTCGCAATCACGGATACCTATGATCGACTCGCGCTGACGGTGTAGATTGCGACAAAACGCACTATCCGGTCCTCGGCGCCAGAGCCAACTCGACGCTCGAATTCGACCGCTATAGCCTCGCATCTTATGTGATGAGCGCCCGACCGAAGGCGTGAATTGCCATGGCTGCTGTTGAACGATCCCTCCTTAGGATCGACCTACCTCCGGTTCAGCAGGAATGACGCCGCAGCATCGCGTCAAGCCACTGATGCCGGCGATGCGCGGGGATCGCAGCCCGTTCGTAGCGCTGATGGAGGATTGGTTTCCGCGCGGTGTTTTCGGCAAGCACCCACACCGAGGGATCGAGACCGTGACCTATGTCGTCGAGGGCCGCATCGATCATTACGACAATCAGGGTCATGAGGGCACGATCTTGCCAGGCGACGTGCAATGGATGACCGCCGGCCGCGGTCTGATCCACAATGAAATCCCCGCCGAAGGCGTCACCGTTCACAGCCTCCAGCTCTGGGGCGATCTGCCGGCGGCCGACAAAATGACCGGGCCGCGTTACCAGGATCGTGCCGGCGATGCTGTTCCCGTGGGGCGACAACCAGGTGTGGTGGTTCGGGCTTTCTTCGGAGCTAGCGTTCCGCAGGCCAACGTCGTGCGGTAGGTGGCGCTGTTCGGCGCGCAGAACCTCGACGACTGGGGCGTACGCCGCACCGACAATCGAACCGTTGTCACCCCCCTACTGTGCTTGCGGATAGCGCGACACTCTTCCACTCCACTGAGTCGCGCTTGCCTGTCAGAACGTTGAAGAGTGTGTTCTTTCCGTCCCGCCAAAAGCGGATATCAAACCGCCGCCGACCCAACCGCAGATCAGTCAGTGTCACGTCCGGCAGCCAATCCGGCAGCGCGGGATCGACGTAAAGCTTCCCGCGCGGCGCGTCCTGCTGCAGGCCCAGCATCGCCTGCAGCAGCATAAATGGCGCTCCCGCCGCCCAGGCCTGTGGTACGTTGGCGCCCAAATACTGTACGGGGAAACTCGTGGCGTCGCGCTGCAACCCGCCGTAAAGCTCCGGCAGCTGATTCAGCAGAAAATGGCTTGCAGCGCGGCTGATGTCACGAGCCACCGCCGCCGCCTCTGCGGCAAATCCGTAGCGCCGCATGCCGAGCGCGATCAGCGAGTTGTCATGCGGCCACACCGCCCCAGTTTGATAGTTGTATGGATTGAACGCAGGATGATCCGCCGATAGCGTCCGGATTCCCCAACCGCTCCACATGTCCTTGCCCATTAGCCGCTTCACCACGCGGCCGGCGCGCTCCGGTGCGATGATGCCCGACCATAGGCACTGCCCGACATTGGACGCCGCCGACAGCACCTTCTTCTTGTCGCCATCCAGCGCGAAGGCATAGAAGCCGGACTGTTCGTCCCAAAAATCCTCGTTGAACTTTTCGAACAGCGCTGTTGCCTTCTTGCGCAGCACGTTGGCGCGGCGCTTGTTGCCGAGCTCATCATAGATTTCGGCCATGCGCAGCCAAGCATCGTAGACATAGCCCTGCAATTCGCACAGCGCCTTCGGTCCGCGCACAAGCGTGCCATCAGGATACATCACGGCGTCCCCGGAATCCTTCCACGCCACATTTTCATAGCCGGCCGTCGAACGCGTCTGCCCCTGGTTGTAACAGCGATAGAATTCCTCGTTGCTAGTGCCGATCTTCAGCACCGCGCGCTGCCATTCGTTGATCTTGCCGGCGTGCTCCGAAGTCGCGCTAAAATAGGTGCATTTCCGCGGCGCCAGGATGCGCTTCGCGCCATCCGCCAGGTCGTAGATCAAGCAGCGATGCCAGGCTTGCCCAGCTTTCAGCGCGACGTCGAAGCTCAGACGGCCGTTGGCGTTCACGGCCGGCTCGCCGTCTCCCTCGGCGGTTCGGACGATCACTTCGCGACAAAAATCTCTGTTACGATAAGTGATGCGCAGCACCTGCCGCTTGTCCGACCACGAGGTGGTGATGCGACCGCGGCGCACGATGCCATCGCTCTTGACCTCGAAGATGTCGGCGAAATCGGCGCGGATCGCGATCTCCAGGTTGAAGCGCACCGGACGCTGACTGTTATTGGTGATATCAACATCCTCGTGCAGTCCGCCCTCGATATGGCGGCCGATCACCAAGCCCAGCGTGCGCGCTGCGATCGGACCGTCCTCGCTCGTGAAGGCGCGATTAGTCTGGAAGATGCGCGACGCATGAGGGGCGATAGCGCCGCCATTCAGCAGGTCCCACGGCTCGCCATTGACATAGATCGCCCAGGCGCTGATCACCTTGGTGTCGCGAAAATACAGCCCACGGTTGCTAGGCCAGTTCACCTGCCCGTCGGGCTCCGTGAGCAGCACCGACTGTCCCTGATGGATGGCGATCTGCGCCGGGCCGACCTGCACCTTGAACGCCATCCGAGATTCCCCTTCGACGGCGACTGAACG
>Ga0209624_10003428_pt1 | contig 11238 bp, 9 predicted proteins | sample JacPinW_OM2H0_O1_FD_188565 | JGI IMG/M metagenome (GOLD analysis project Ga0209624, IMG submission 188565) | Forest soil microbial communities from Algoma, Ontario, Canada - Jack Pine, Ontario site 1_JW_OM2H0_O1 (SPAdes) (version 2) | ecosystem: Environmental > Terrestrial > Soil > Boreal... | reverse complement strand
ACGACCACCGAGCTGTTGGCTGTCGTCGAAGACCTCAACCGCCGCGACGACATCGACGGCATCCTCGTACAGCTTCCCCTGCCGCCGCAAGTCGACTCTAAGAAGGTGCTGCTGGCAGTCGATCCTGCGAAAGACGTCGACGGATTCCATCCCATGAACGTCGGCTTCCTTTCGACGCAGCGTCCCGGACTCGTGCCCTGTACGCCCGCCGGGTGTCTCGAGATTCTGAAACGCAGCAACATTCCGATTGCCGGACGGGAAGCCGTCGTCGTTGGCCGCTCTGACATTGTCAGCAAGCCCGCAGCCATGCTGCTGCTGAACGCCAACGCCACAGTGACCGTCTGCCACTCGAAGACTCATGATCTGCCCGGCGTCTGCCGCCGCGCCGACATCCTGGTTGCCGCCATCGGCCGGGCTGGCATGATCACCCGAGAGTTCGTCAAACCCGGTGCCACCGTAATTGACGTTGGAATGAATACCGTGACCGATCCGGCGGAATTTCACCGGTTCTTCGCTCGCAACGCCAAAAGGGAAGAGACCTTCCGGAAAAAGGGATCGACGCTGATCGGCGATGTGCACCCCGAGGTCGCCGAGGTCGCTGGCGCGTTGACACCGGTACCCGGCGGTGTCGGCCCGCTGACAATCGCGATGCTGATGTTCAACACAATCAAAGCGGCAAAGATGCGGCGGGGAAGCCGCATGCCAGAGCTGTCCCGCGCCTAACTCCACAATGACAACTCACCACCGAGGCACAAAGTCACAGAGAAAACACATATCTCTTCAGCCCTCGTTTTCTCTGTGTCTCAGTGCCTCCGTGGTGAAGTCGCATTTGGAGGATTCGTGCTGAAAGTCGGCCTCACCGGAGGCATTGCCGTCGGAAAGTCGGTGGTCGGAGAGATGTTCGTCGCGCTGGGCGCGCACCTTGTTCAGGCGGACCGTATCGCTCACTCGCTCATGCAGCCAGGCGAGGCCGTCTACAACGAAGTCGTCCGGCACTTCGGCCGCGAGATTCTCAACCCGGACGGTAGCATCAACCGCGCCAGACTCGCCGAAGCCGCGTTTGGGCCTGCCAACGTGGACGAGGGCAAACGCGCCTCGCGCATCGACGAACTCAACCGTATCGTCCATCCTGTTGTCATCCGCAGCCAGGATGAATGGATGCATGACGTTGGCTTGCAGGATCCGCACGCGGTTGCGATTGTCGAGGCCGCCCTGCTGCTCGAAGCCGGCGCCGCCAAACGCTTCGATCGGCTGATCGTCGTTACCTGCACCGACGACCAGCGCGTGGCCCGCTTCGCCGCCCGCCAGAAGATGGACCTCGAATCCGCCCGAAAAGAAGTCGTCCGTCGCATGGCTGCCCAGCTTCCCGATGAAGAGAAGATCAAGGCCGCCGATTTCGTGATCGACAACTCCGGCTCGCTCGACCACACTCGCGAGCAGACGCGTGAAATATGGGAAAAGCTGACCACAGCGGCAGAAACGTCCTGACTTCTTCAGCTTTGTCATCCCGAGCGGCGCTGTTTGCCGCGAAGGACCTCTGCAAGTGTCCGGCAGCCCTTCGGTCTTTTGCCCTCGTTTGACCGGCGAGGCGTGCTCAACCCTCCGCCATTGTTTAGAATTGATTCAGGGACCTTTCTACTCCCCGATGCCGTACTAATGGTTAGCTGACAGGATCGTCGAAATTATGAAACTCGTACGTCCGTTGATCTTTGCCGTGGCTCTGGCTGGGGCATTCTTTTACTTCACAACTTGGCGTTCCAACGCCCGGGAAGAATCCCACTCCTCGAACTGGTTCGGCCGCCCCGATCATGTGGAGATCACCGAAGCCGCTCCTGGCGAGCCCCTCGATGGCGAAGAACAGAACAATATCTCCGTCTACAAGAAGAACATCCCTTCGGTAGTGAATATTACGTCGCGCGCCATGACTTTCGATTTCTTTTACGGTCTGGTGCCACAGGAAGGGCAGGGCTCGGGATTCGTCATCGATAAAGAGGGCCACATCCTGACCAATTATCACGTGATCGCCGACGCCCGGCAGGTCGAGGTCACGCTGCACAACCGCAAGAAATTCAAGGCAACGGTCATCGGCACGGACCCGCCTCACGATCTTGCGGTCATCCAGATCAAAACGCCGGATCTCGTTCCGGCCGTGATGGGCGATTCGCGCAACTTGCAGGTCGGCCAGAAAGTGTATGCCATCGGAAATCCTTTTGGTTTGGCCGGTACGATGACGCGCGGCATTGTCAGTTCGATCCGTCCCGTTCGCGAGCCCAATGGCGCCATGATCGACGAAGCCATTCAGACCGACGCCGCGATCAACCCCGGCAATTCCGGCGGTCCGCTGATGAACGGCCACGGCGAGGTCATCGGCATCAACACCATGATCCTCTCGAATTCGAACCAGAGTGCGGGCATCGGCTTTGCCATTCCCATCAATACTGCCAAAGCCGTCTTGAACGATCTCATGACACTCGGCCGCGTACGTCGCCCCGCATTAGGCGTACGTACCATCCCCATCAGCCCCGAACTCGCGGATGAAATGAGTTTGCCGGTCGATTACGGATTGCTGATCGTGCAAGTCGTTCCTGGAGGATCGGCGGATCAGGCAGGCTTGCACGCTGGTACCGAGCGCGCCTACCTGGGAAATATTCCCATCATGCTCGGCGGAGACCTGATCATCGCCATCGACGACCAAAAGGTTGAATCCGAGGAAGATCTCTCGCAGATGATGAACGACCACCGCGCGGGAGACAAAGTGAAGATCACGATCTACCGCAACAAGAAAAAGATGGATGTCAGCGTGTCGCTAGGCGAATCCCGCCAGCAGGTGTGAGGATCCGAACTCCTTACTCGGCTGCTTAATCCGCGGGCTTGATTCCGACCGCGGTGTACAGTTCACCGCTGTCGAATAGCGTTCCGTCTTTCATCACCGTGCGGCAGCGGCGGATGTCGCTGATCCGCTCTGCTGGATTTCCTTCGACCAGCAAGAAATCCGCCCGCTTGCCAGGAGCAATCGAGCCCAGTTCCTTGTCCTGCTTCAAAAGCCTTGCGGCATTGTAGGTTGCGATCTGTAGAGATTTCGCCGCCGGAATGCCGGCCTGCACTTCCAGTTCGAGTTCGCGATGCAACATGATTCCGGCCGTGCTGTCGGTTCCCGCAAGGATCGGAACTCCTGCGTCGTACATGCGCTTCGTCATTGCCAGCATCGCCCGATAGGAATCCTTGTAAAGCTGATCGTTGGCCGCAGTGACGGGCAGTCCGCCTGAATACGCTCCGCGCTGTACCTGTGCCGGAAGACGGCTCAACACCGGCGCTATGTCGGGCGAAACCTGCCCCGGTCGCTCCGTGAACATTCCCTCGAAGGCTCCCAGGGTGACATCCACCGTGGTGTGATGATCGAGTAGCAGCTGGATAAAGTCGTTGACTGGTTTCGACTGCAGGTCGAGCTTGGCAGCGTTGTCGCCAACCGCGGTGAAGCGCTCGGGGGTGCTCGTGTCTTTTACCTGGGCCGCAAAGAAATTCAGGAAGATAAAGTTGATGTGCTGAATTTCGTCGGCGCCGTCTGTCACGAATTGCGCAGCGGTCATCCCGTTCGGAATGTGCCCGCTCACCCGCAATCCACGCGCGTGTGCCGCTTTGACCACCGCAGGAACGAATTCGGGTTTCAGCGAGCTGTAAAGCTTGATCTGGATGTACCCGAGATCGGCATAGCGGTTGACCGCAGCTACCGCCTCAGCCTCGGTATCCGCATAGAGGCCGGTCGGAGCCTGATATTCGCCGTGCCCATCGATAAAGCCTGCTTTCCAGACGCGGGGACCGATCGCCGTGCCCTTCGTCCATTGATCCTGTAGACGCTGGAGATCGGTGATGTTGTTCCCCATATCTCGAATAGAAGTCACGCCGCTCGCCATGTTCATGATGCCGTCGACGGCCTGCGCGTGGGAGTGCATATCAAATAGCCCGGGAAGGAGCGTTTTTCCCCGGCCATCGATCCGTTCAGCGTCGGCTGGAGCCTGCACACTGCCAGCGGGACCGATTGCAGAAAATCGGTCGCCGGTTACGACAACTGTCTGATCTTCGCGCATTGTGGCCTGTTCCGAATCGAACAGGCGCACATGTTCAATCGCGGCGGGATGGGAGGGATGTTTCGCCAATTCATGGGCCAGCCGTGCGTAGCGCTCGTCACGCGCTTTCAGGTCGAGCGCATAGAGTTGATCGTTCGTTTTCTCCCAGCCTTCGCGGAGCAACGAGAACCACGTCCCCGGCACTCCGAAGAAATGATTGTCGTCATCCACCCATAACGTCTGGGGCTCGAACGAAAGCCCGGTGATGCCGAACTCCGTGACGTGTAACTTCTGCCCATGTTCTTCGAGGGTGAGATCGGCGAGCCGCTCGAGGCGCGCCTCGCCAGCGGGAAAGAGCCGGACCGGCGCGCCGTTCGCTCTTTTAAGAGCTGCCACCAAGAACGCCTGCTCGGCCGCCGATCCGTTGTTACTCACATAGAACGCGCCCGCTCGTGCCTGCCCTTTCTCCGTGGTGCTTTTCCAGCTGGCGATGCCATTGTTGATTTCGAAATGCTCGTCGACCGGCGCCTTGAGATAGTCGTTGCCGGTTTCGTCGACGCGCAGCGGAAGACTTCCAGCGTCGAGCCAGTACTTTGCCGATATCTTCGGACCCCGCCCGCGATCGTTAAATTCGAACGTGCTTTCCACGAGTCCATCCGGGAAATAGGCATCGACCTCACTCCCGGCAACTTTTCCATTGGAGGCAATGGTGTAGCGGATCACTTGTGTTGCCTGTGCTACCACATGCGGTTGCAAGGAGCACAAGACAAGATACGCGACAGCCAGAGTACTGAGCGGAGAGCGAAATCGCGACATGGGCAGATAGTGTGCCACATTCCAGAAGACTGAGTTAGACTTATCTCCTGCCTATGACCGCCGCCCTTTAATTCGGCTCCTGCATCCTGAGCGATACCTGCGTGGAGGTGTGCGCAACCCGCTCCTGTCTTGACGTTTCATCAAGTAGCTTGATAGCGAAAGGAATCCCCATGCAATTCGTGGACAAGGCATTCGCTCGCCGGCTGGAGTCGTGCGAGGAGATGCCGCAGGTGTTCTACGCGCGTGAATTCAAGAAGACGCGGCCCGAGATCGGCGCGGCCGAAGAAGAAATCTGTGGCGGCCACATGATCTTTGCCGGCCTCGGTTCGCCGATCGGCCGGGCAACTGGAGTCGGACTCGATTGCCCGCTTACCTCAGACGATGTCAACCGCATCGAAAGGTTCTACGGCGAGCGCAAAGCGCCGTCACAAGTGGATCTGTGTCCTCTACACGGTCCGGACATCTTCGAGATGTTCAAAGATCGCGGTTATGCAATCGCGGAACTGAACAATGTTCTCTACCGCAAACTCGATCCGGCGGAGAAGTTTCCTCCGCCTCCCGATTACTGTCAAATTCGTCGCAGCCCTCCTGAAGAGGCCGACGTAACTGGAGCGATCGTCGAAAGCGCCTTCTTTCCCGACGGTGCACCAGAGCCGTTCCAGGGCCTCATCGCGCCGCTCTATCAGATGGAAGGTGCCCTCGCCTTCGTCGCCACCGTCGATGGCAAACCGGTGGCTTGTGGGACCGGCCTGGTCATTCCGCAGCACAAGGTCTTTGCCTTGTGTGGAGCGGGCACTCTAACCGCATATCGAGGAAGAGGTTTCCAGACGGCATTATTCCGTGCACGCATGGCAGCCGCTGCCGAAGCTGGATGCGAGTACGCGGTCTTGGTCACGCAAGGCGGCTCGGCCTCACAACGGAATGCCGAACGCCTCGGTTTCCGCGTGGCCTACAGCAAAGTCACTGTCATAAAACAGACGACGTAGCGTCCGCTCCGGGCGGCGGCATTGCCCTCTAGGCGTCCCGAATTGCATAGTAAGGAGGTGATGTCCGCCGAAAATGCCACGCTGCAAGGCAAGCACATTCGCCTCGAACCGCTGGAGAGCAATCACGCCGACGGACTGGCCCGCGCATCGGCCACCGATCCCTCTTTGTACCGCTGGAGTCCCGTTCCCCAGGGAGTGTCCGAGGCCAAGAAATACATCGACACAGCCCTGGCCTGGCAGCAAGCTGGCACCGCCGTCCCGTTCGCAGTGATTCGCGTGCAGGACGGAGCCGTGATCGGTTCCACGCGCTTCTGGAATATCGAACGGTGGGCATGGCCCCAAGGACATCCCGATCACGGGCGCGGTTTCCCGGACGCCTGCGAGATCGGTTATACGTGGTTCGCGAAGTCCGCGATTCGTACCGGTGCGAATACCGAAGCCAAGCTCCTCATGCTGAGGCACGCCTTCGAGGTCTGGCAGGTCCTTCGCGTCTGCTTTCACACGGACGCGCGCAATCAGCGTTCCCGTGCCGCGATCGAGCGCATCGGAGGCCAATTTGAAGGCATACTCCGTGCGCATCGCATGGCCGCTGATTTCATCCCTCGCGACTCGGTCCGCTATTCGATCGTCGCCTCAGAGTGGCCGACCGTGAAGCAACGCTTGATTCAATTCGTCGATCGATAGCAAATTCGCTTTGATTACGCGATTGTCTTGGGCTCGAGTCCGTACGCCTTGACCCACGCATCGTAGTTCTCCTGCGTCGCCGGCCACTGAAAGCAAAGCCCATAACCATCCGGATCGCGGAACCACAACAGCTTCATTCCGTAGGGTGCGACTTTCGGCTCCTTCAGATTGACTCCGTGAGCTCGCAGATGTTGATAAGCCGCATCAAGATCTTCACAGCCGAAAAACAGGCACGTATCCTCGTGCGCCGCGATACGCTTAGGGTCTGGGGCTGCCGGGCGCTGATCAGCTTCATAAGCCGTATTCAGCATCACTTCCGCGCCGTTCAGTCGCAGCCCCGCCCAATTGCAGTCGTCGCCCGGCTGGGATGTGCTCCAGACCGTGAATCCCAGCACGTCGCGGTAAAAACGGATCGACGTCGGCATATCAAAAACCTGGATGAGAGGGGCAACTCCGTGAATATCCATGGCGGCGATCCTCCTGCGTGGCGGGAAAAATATATCAAACGGCAGTAGATCTCTCTTAGGTGCGGTCAAAAGTCATACCACGAAGGACACGAAGTTGCGCGAAGGGCTACTTTTTCACCAGATTTTCCTTCGTGAAACTTCGTGCCCTTCGTGGTCGAATTCTGCTTTGATGTTAGACCGCGGTCTCGGCAAAGAACTCGGCAATCTCCAATACTTCATCACCACTGAGATTCAAATCGCCCGCGCGCATCACCCCCTCGGCCTGCTTGGCGTTGCGCGCTCCCACGATTGCGCCCGTGACCGCAGGATTCTTCAGCGTCCATGCGATTGCCACCTCTCCCGGCGAACCTCCGTGATGTTTTGCGATCTGTTGCACGCGCTCCACCAGCGCAAGATTCCGAGAAAGATAGGGCTCGTTAAAATCCGCATGCCCCTTGCGCCAATCGTCTTTGGGTAACTTGGAAATTCGCTCGCGCGTCATGGCTCCAGTCAACAAACCAGACGCCATCGGCGAATAAACGATGACCCCAATCCCTTGCCGTTCGCAGAAGGGAAGAATTTCCCCCTCCACCTCGCGATGGACCAACGAATACCGCGGCTGCAGCGAAGTCACCGGCGCGATCGCAGCCGCGCGCTGCAGTTGCTGCACGTTGAAGTTCGAAACTCCGATCCACCGCACTTTCCCTTCGCGCTTCAGGTCGGCCATCGTCTGCCAGCCTTCTTCCAACTCAGGAGAGTCTGGATCGGGCGGCCAGTGAATCTGATAAAGATCGATCACGTCGACGTCCAGCCGGCGCAAGCTGTCTTCCACCTCGCCTCGAATTGACTCTGCCTTTAGAACCTTCTGCACCAGTCCGCGCGAATCCCATCGCAGCCCGCACTTGGTGAAGATATAAGGTCGCGCTCCAGTCCAACTCTTGAGCGCCTTGGCGACCACTTCTTCCGAATGTCCGAGTCCGTAAACCGCCGCCGTATCGATCCAGTTGACGCCCAATTCAAGAGACCGGTGAATGGCTGCGATCGAGTCATTGTCATCCTGCGATCCCCAGGCGAATTGCCAGCCCGACCCGCCGATCGCCCACGCGCCATAGCCCACAGGAGTAATGTTCAAATCCGAGTTGCCAAGAGTGCGAGTTTGCATTCCAATCTCCTTTCGAACTTTGATTCCCGTCCCACAGCTTCCGATTCAGAACAGGAACTAACGAATGAACGCCGAAGAAATTCGTAAATATTGTATGGCGTTTCCTGAAGCCAGCGAGAATCTTCAATGGGGAGATGACCTGTGCTTCAAAATTCGCGGCAAAATTTTCACGATCGTCAATCTTGACAATCCGCGACTCTGCTTCAAGTGCGCGCCGGAAACCTTCGCCGAACTGATCGAACGCGAGGACATCCATCCCGCTCCCTACGTCGGCCGCTACAAATGGGTGATGCTCGATCGTCTCGACGCTCTCGGACACGAAGAACTGCGCGAGTTAATCCGGCAATCCTACGAACTGGTCGCGGCGAAGGCGCCCGGCAAAACCGCAAAGGACAGTGGCGCCAAGAAATCCGGAACAAAGTCCAAGAAGAAGCGCCCTGCCGCACAGAAAAAAGGAAAGAAAAAGCGATAATTCCCGCGCCACCCGACTTCAGGTTTCGGATTTGACTCTGCTCACTTCACTCGGCTAGCCTCAAGAGTCCTTGAGTTACCGGATTCCCGCAACCCTCACATGCGATCTCCACACAAATTGTTGATTTTCGCGGCCTTACTGGTTTTCGCCTCCTACGCCTCAGGCGCGACGCACCCGGTCCATTCCCAACACGGCATGGTCGTCACCGTGCACTCGATCGCGTCACAGGTAGGATCCGACATCCTGCAATCCGGAGGTAACGCCATCGACGCCGCCGTCGCCGTCGCTACCGGATTCGCCCTCTCCGTGGTTCATCCCCCCGCCGGAAATATTGGCGGCGGCGGATTCATGCTCATCCGCATGGCCGACGGCAAGACCCACTTTCTCGACTATCGCGAGAAGGCACCAGCTGCCGCGACTCGTGACATGTACCTCGACTCCCAGGGCAATGTCATCCCCGGAGCCAGCGAGATTGGATACAAGTCTATCGGAGTTCCCGGTTCGGTCGCTGGCATGGTCTATGCCGAGCAGAAATATGGAAAGCTGACCCTCAAGCAAGTGATGGCACCAGCCATAAAGTTGGCCCACGACGGCTATGCCCTCACCTGGGGCGAAGCCGCTGACATGCACGACGAAGGCTTGACGAAGTTCGAGGAATCTCGCCGCATCTTCCAGCGCAACGGCGATTTCTACAAGGCTGGGGATATCTTCCGTCAGCCCGATCTCGCTCACACGCTTGAGCGGATCGCCGAGCATCCCGACGACTTCTACCACGGCGCTCTCGCCCGCGAAATAGCCGCCGCGCTGCAAAAGGGCGGAGGGCTCATCACCGCGGACGATCTTGCCAACTACGAAGTCAAAGAGCGCGAGCCTATACGCGGCACCTACCGCGGATACGAGGTCATCAGCGCTCCTCCGCCGTCGTCGGGCGGCACCGTGCTGATCGAGTCCCTCAACATCCTCGAAGGCTACGACCTTGAGAAGATGCAGGACCGCTCCGCACAATCGATCCACTACACGATTGAGGCCTTCCGCCGCGCTTTCTTCGATCGCGCCGAGTTTATGGGCGATCCCGATTTCGCCAAGATTCCCGTCGCCCAGCTCGTCGACAAGAAATATGCAGCAGCCTGGCGCGAGAGCATCGATCCCCACCACGCCAGCGCCAGCAATGAATTGAAGCGCCCCGCGGTATTCAACGAACTGGAGCAGTACGCCGCGTCCCATCCGCCGGCCATGGCGCCGCACGAATCCAATCACACCACGCACTACTCGGTGATCGACGCCGAGGGCAACGCCGTTGCCGTAACCACCACCATCAACGACTGGTTCGGATCTCGCGTCACTGCCGATGGCCTGGGATTCCTTCTCAACGATGAAATGGACGACTTCTCCGCCAAGCCCGGCGTTCCCAACGCCGACGGCCTGATTCAGGGTGCGGCCAATGCCATCGGCCCGGGCAAGCGTCCGCTCTCGTCGATGACTCCCACGATCGTCGTGCGCGACGGCAAGACTGTGCTGGTTCTGGGATCGCCCGGCAGCTCGAAAATTATTACCACTGTCGCGAATGTCCTGATGGGCGCCGTCGACTACGGGATGAACATTCAGGAAGCGGTCAACGCTCCGCGTTTCCACAATCAGTGGCTTCCCGATGTCGTAAACGTAGAAAAATGGTTTTCTCCTGACACGCTGAGTGCCCTACGCGCCATGGGATACAAAATTCAAGTCGGCCTGGACGCCGCGGGCGATTCTCCGTATTGGAGCGATGCCGAATGCATCGCCGTCGATCCCAAGACAGGTGACCGATTGGGTGCTACCGATGGACGGAATAGCACTGGCAAGGCTGTAGGATACTAGTGAAGCATTGTTGATGGCTGAATCGTATTCAGCCACTTTCGAGGGGCTTGCATGCAGAAAGCAGTCTCAACCTATCTCTTCGTGAAAGAACGTCTGCACCCGGGCATACTGGACGGACTCGCCCGTAGCGGTGTGCAGGCCATCGAGATATTTGCCGCGCGGCAGCACCTCGACTATGCCAACCGCAAGGCCCATGTAAAGGAAATTGCCGACTGGTTCCGCGGCAGCGGCATCCCGCTGAACTCCGTTCACTCACCGCTTTACGCCGACTACGAGTGGGGACGCGCCGGTGCGCCTCCGATCAACATCGCTTCCACCGACCGCGCCGCTCGTGTCGAGGCGATGGACGAGATCAAACGCGCTCTCGAAATCGCTGAGCAGATTCCATTTCGCTTCCTGGTGCAGCATCTGGGTGCGCCCAACGAAAGTTTCAGCGAGAAAAAATTCGAGGCAGCGATGACCTCGATTGAGCACCTGCGCGCCTTCGCCAAGCCGCTCGGCGTCCGGATTCTGCTGGAGAACATTCCCAACGATCTCTCGACGCCTGACAAACTCATCGAGATGATCCACAGCGCTCATTTCGACGACGTCGGCGTCTGTTTCGACTTTGGGCACGCACACATGATGGGCTCGGTCGCTGAGGGATTCGAAATTCTGCGCAGCCAGATCTGCTCCACGCATATTCACGACAACGACAAGATGAAAGACACGCACCTGTGGCCGGGCCAGGGAACCATCAACTGGAAAGAAGCCA
>Ga0209624_10003427_pt1 | contig 11238 bp, 7 predicted proteins | sample JacPinW_OM2H0_O1_FD_188565 | JGI IMG/M metagenome (GOLD analysis project Ga0209624, IMG submission 188565) | Forest soil microbial communities from Algoma, Ontario, Canada - Jack Pine, Ontario site 1_JW_OM2H0_O1 (SPAdes) (version 2) | ecosystem: Environmental > Terrestrial > Soil > Boreal... | reverse complement strand
TTGCCGGTGAACACCCCGGGGTTGAAGCTGGGGAGCGAGCCCATTCCGTACACGTCGCCGTTGACGGGATCCAGCGCCACGAACGCGCCGCCGTCGGCCGGGTAGTTGGAGTCGATCGACTCCTGCAGGGACTTCTGGCCCACCCCTTGCAGCGCCGCGTTGAGCGACAGCCGCCGGTCGAGCCACTGGCTCTTGGCGCCGACTTCCCAGGTGTCGGCGATCTCGGCCTGGAATAGATCGTGCACGCCTAGTTGAGGAGGGACTTCGTGTGACACGATATAGCCCACGCCAGTCTGGTTGAAGCCGCCACTGCGAAACCCGCGGCTCCAGCCGCCGTAGAACGTCAGATCGTCGGTCGGCTTGAAGCGCAGCGTCGCCTTGGGCTGCGCGGCGTCGAACGTCGCATCGCGCACCTCACCGGTATAGGCGGTCGGATCGGGCAGGAACCGTTCCGGCGTCTCGGTCGTGTTCTCGCGATGATCCTGGTCGTAGCGGATGGCCGCATCGAGTTCCCACTGCTTATTGAACTCGTAGGTCGCATCGCCAAATACCGCCCAGGCGTTGTTGCTCTGCGAGTCGGCGAGGAAGGTGAGGTTGGTGTTAGTCGCGATCGGATTGGTCGGATCGACAATCGGGGTCTCATAGACCGGCGGGATGCCGTCGCCCCGGTCCACCAGATTGCCGGTGGAGATGAAGCGGTCGGTGTGAATGTAATAGGCTCCCGCGATCCACGAGAAACCGCCGATCTGGTTCGAGGTGAAGCGCAGCTCCTGGCTGTAGGTCTTCTCGTCGATGAATTGGCTCTGGCTCTCATCGAAAGACCCGCCGTCGGTGGCCAGCAATGCCCCATAGTAGAGAGGGGCGAAGTAATTGTAGAAGATGGAAGTCTTGATCGGCCGGAAGTCATAGGCATCTCCGGTGTCGATCTCCTTGGTGTGGTTGTAGTCAGACACCGAAGTGAAGGTTCCATAGTCGACGCGGTAATCGAGCTTGAGGGCGAGATCCGTGATATCGCGATTGTCCGTGCCGAGGTTGTTGTCCTGGATCGGGCTCGAGATATCATTCGCATTCGGCGGCGTGCCAAATGGGTTGGCCGGCGGCTGAAAGCTGCTGAACGGATTCGATTCCTGCAGACGGGGAATAACGTAATAGTAGGCGGTGGTATCGACCCGATCGCGGTAGGCGCGCAGGTCCGCCGTCAATTGGTCATTGGGTTTCCACACCAGGCGCAACCGCCCGGAGTAATCCCTATACGGGTCCGCCTTGCGGTCGAGATAGGTGTTCTCCAGGTAGCCGTCGGTGTTATAGAAATTGAGCGAGGCGCGATAGCGCAGCGTCCCGGCCGAGTCGATCGGGCCACTGACGGCGACCTGAGCCTTTTCCGACACGCCGTTGCCGACGCCGACCTTGCCGTCGCCTTCAAAGTGATCGGCCAGATCCGCGGTCTGAATGATGATTGCACCGCCGATGGCATCGCGCCCGTAGAGCGCGCCCTGCGGACCCTTGAGCACCTCGATACGCGTGATATCGAACAGCTCCTGGTCGAACTCGTAGGGATTTGGCTCGAGCACGCCATCCACCAGCACCGCGGTCGAAGGCTCGCTGTTGCGCGCCTGCGAGATGCCGCGGATGGTGATGAAGGAATTTCCGACGTTCTGCACCTCGACCAGGGTCATGTTCGGAACCATGGAGACGAAGTCGCGGGGGGATTCGATGCCCGCCGACTTGATCGTCTGCTCGGTGAAGGCGTCTTCCGCCACCGGCACGTTCAGCAGCGTTTCCTCGCGCTTGCGTGCCGTAACCACGATCTCCTCCAACTCGTCGGAGTCCGCCGCGAGTATCGGTTCGGCGGCCAGGATGGCTGCCAGGGCGGCCGCCACCAGTGGGGACAATCGAAGCATTGGAGAATTCATAGGACCCCCTGTCTCAAGTTATTAGGATTGTGCGAGCCGGTCGCCTTGGGTCTGCTCGCGTTCGAGTTGTGAACGCACGATCTGCGCTCCGCCGACCATGGCCCGCAACTTGCCGAACGCGACGTCACGGGGTAGGTACTTCATGCCGCAATCGGGCGCGACGATGATATCGGCGGCCTGGACGTAGGGCAGGGCCCGCCGGATGCGACTGGCAACCAGCTCGGGCGATTCGACCTGGTGCGTGGACAGATCGATGACGCCGAGAATGATTTTCTTGCCTGGAAGCCCTTTGAGAACCGCGCAGTCGAGACCGGATTGCGCGGTCTCGATCGATACCTGATCGCAGCTGCACTCGGACAACTCCGACAGGAACGAATAGCCGGAGGGGCGCGAATGGATGATCGCTGCGTAGCCGAAACAGATGTGCACGGCGGTAGTACCGGTGATGCCGTCGAGTGCGCGGTTGAGTGCCCGCAGCCCATACTCGCGCGCTTCCTGCGGGCGCGCCTGCATGTAGGGCTCATCGATCTGCACTATGTCAGCGCCGGCGTCGAACAAATCGCGGATCTCGGTATTGACGGCCACTGCGTAGTCCATTGCCGCGAGCAGCCGGCTGCCGCCGTAGAAGTCGATCTGCGCCTGCTGCGCCATCGTAAACGGGCCCGGCACCGTCACCTTGACGAGTCGCTGGGTGTGCCGGCGCAGGAATTCAAGGTCGCCGACCTCGACCGGGTGGCGACGCCGGATCGGGCCGACGACGCGCGGTACCGGATTGGGATGGCCGCTACGGTCGAGCGCGGTGCCTGGGTTGTCCAGGTCCACGCCGTCCAGCGCCGTGGCGAAGCGGTTGGAGTAGCTCTCACGGCGGATCTCACCGTCGGTGATTATGTCGAGCCCGGCGCTCTCCTGCGCCTTGATTGCTACGACGGTCGCATCCTCCTGGGCCTCTGCCAGCAACGGTTCCGGCACTCGCCAAAGGTCACGCGCGCGCACGCGCGGCGGGAATCGATCCGCGAGTCTCTTGCGGTCGATCAGCCAGTCCGGCTGCGGATAGCTCCCTACTAATGTCGTCGGAAACAGCATGCATCCCCTCAATCGACGCCGGCGGCCACGGCGCGGGTCGGGCTCGGCCAGGCGATTCCACTGGCGAGCTCGGCACGGATGGCCGCCCCGTGCTCATTCAGCAGCGGCGCCGCGCGCACAGAGCGCGCCCGTTCGCCGCCGAATTGCACTGCGGGCCGAATCGCGCGGCCGGCGTCGTGCGGTGACTCAACCGGAACCACGAGCCCGAGGTGCTTTACCTGCGGATCGTTGACCGCTTCGTCGATGCGGTTGATCGGCGCGTAAGGGACGTCATTCTTCTGTAAGCGCTCGACCCAGTAGGCAAGTGACTGACGCGCGAAGCGATCGTCGAGTTCGACCTGCAAGGCTTCGTATTCGGCAATGCGGCCCAGACGGGTGTTGAAGCGTAGGTCGGCGGAAAGCTCGGGCGCATCGAGCGCCACGAGCAGGCCCTGCCAGAACTTCTCCAGCGAGGATAGATGAATTGCTATCAGCCGATCGTCGCTGGTCCGCAGAATGTACGCCTGGGCGAGTCGCGGACGATCGGCAGATGTGGGCGTCTGACCGAGGGCGAAGAACGAAGCAAAGGGCTCGACTGCAAAGTGCGCCATGGCCTCGATCATCGATACTTCGACCAGGCCGCCGTGTCCGGTCCGGCTCCGCTGCACCAGTGCGGCCAGAATGCCGTAACTCGCATAAAGGCCGGTGATCGCGTCGGCCAGCGCGGGGCCCAGAAATCGCGGGCGGCGGTAGTCGACCACGACACTCAGAAATCCGCTCAGCGCCTGCGCGACCGAGTCGTAGCTCGGACGATCGGTATATGGGCCACTCGAGCCAAAGCCGCTTATCGAGCAGTAAACCAGGCGCGGATTTATCTGCAGCAGCCGCGCAACACCGGCACCGAGGCGCTCCGCGGTGCCTGGCCGGAAGTTCTGGATGAAGACATCGGCTTGCCGAATCAGCCTATCGAACAGTTCGTGATCCGCCGCAGCCTTTAAGTCCAGAGCGAGACTGCGCTTGTTGCGGTTGTAAGCCTGGAAGTGCGGCGAGTACTGTCCACCCTGGTAGCTGCGATATGGATCGCCCTCAGGGCTCTCGATCTTGATGACATCGGCGCCGAGGTCGGCGAGCATCATGCCGGCGCACGGGCCGGTGATGAAGGTACCTTGTTCAACCACGCAAATGCCCGCGAGCGTGTTAATCATGAGCGCGGCGTTCGGGGACTATTCATCGTCGCTGGCCACGAAGCCGGCGGGCGCGGCGCCGTCGTAGTCGATCGCCCGGGCAGCCGCGTGCGACAGCACGAAGCCGATCGGTCGTTGCTGTTCCTCGAGCAGATGAGCGATCAGGCTCGCGGTACGGGCCAGGATTGGCACGCCTTTGAGGGCCAGCAGCGGATAGCCCACGTCCAGCAACACCGCTGGAATCGCGCCCGAGACGTTGAGCGCCAGCGGCCGGCCGATGAGGTGCGGCAACAGTCGCTCGATCGCGTGTGCAATTTCGGCATGACGCCCCGAGGATCCGGCCTCACTCGCGACCTGGAACAGACGGCTTGCGCGCGGATCGGCCCGTTTGTGCAGTGGATGGCCATATCCCGGGATGGGGCGCCCGGCCGCGCGGTACTCGCCCACAACCCGGGTGACGGCTGTCTCGATATCCGCGCCCGCGGCAATCTGCGTCGCAATCTCGCCGAACAACCGCCCGGCAGCCTCGGACGACCCCAGCACTACTGAGCCGCAGCCGAGAATGCCGGCGGCAACCGCCCCTTGAAGCGCTTCGGGTGCCGCCGCGAGGGTCATGCGGCCGGCCTGCACGCTCGGCACCAGGCCGTGTTCCGCGATCGCGACCAGCGTCGCATCGAGCACTCGACGCTGTCCTGGCGTTGGCAGAACTCCCGTCAACAGCAGCCAGAAATGCTCAGTGAAGCCGATGCTGCCGATCAGCGTTGCGGCAAGATCGTGCCCACGCACCACGATGGTTTCCTGATTGGAAGTCGAAATCGCGGAACTGCGCTGATCCTGTCGGCCAATCTTCAAGGGCACCCCTCTTTAATAGTTTTCGCATACCGAAGTCAGCGTCGGTATGCGAAACAATATTGGACCGCCGCCTGTGGTGGCGTCAAGGACGGTGACAAATGCCCTTCCGCCTTTTCGGATATCGAAATAGACTGAGCGGGATGCCACGAACAAAAAAAATGCCGGCGCCGCATCGCGAAGCGATGGGCGGCCTGTCGAAGGGGCTGGCGGTCATCCGCGCATTTTCCAGCGATCACGCCGCGCTGACTCTCAGCGATATCGCGCGCAGCGCGGGAATTCCGGCGGCGACGGCGCGCCGTTGCTTGTTGACGCTGGAGGAACTGGGCTACGTCACCCGCAATGGCCGCAACTTCTTGCTGCGGCCGAAGGTGCTGGAGCTCGGCGCCGCGTATCTGGAGTCGATGAACATCGAACACGTCACCAGAACTCATCTGGAAGAACTGGCACGCAACACGTCGGACTCGGCCGCGCTTTGCGTGCTGGAAGGTGTCGACATTGTCTACGTCGCACGCGCATCGATTCGCACTTTGGTGCGTCTTGAAGCACATGTCGGCAGCCGCTTCCCGGCGCATGCGACCTCCACCGGGCGGGTACTACTGGCCGGCGTGAGCGCGGAACGCCTGCAGCGCTATTTCCAGACCGCTCGTCTTGAAGCACTGACTGACCGAACGGTTACCGACCCGAGCCGGCTCGGACAGCTCATCGACAGCGCCAGGCGCAGCGGCTATTCGGCGGTCGAAGATGAGCTCGCGTACGGTGTGATCGCGCTCGCCGTCCCGGTGTTCGACCAACAGGGCAGGGTGGTGGCCGCACTCAATACCTCAAGCCACTCGCGCCGCATCAGCAAGGCGAAACTTGTGCGGGAGCGGCTCAAGATGCTGCAGCAGGTCAGCCGGCAGATCTCCGCCGATCTCGCCACTGCTCCCTGGCTTTCGCTCAGCGCTCAGGTGTGAGGATCGCCGGCGGCACTCCTGGCGTGATCTCGACGCTGCTGCCCTACGCGGCCGGAGAGCTATCCGATCCGAGTGCGAGGCCGGGCAACCGGCTGGGTCGCCGGCTGGAGCAAGGTCGGGGGCGTCATGGCGCAAGTGTTGAGCGTACTCGGTCTGGTCCCGGCATTAGGCGCCGCTGCAGCGTTGGTCGCCGTCCCGGCCGCACTGTCGTTGATACTCGTTGGATGGTTTGGTCGTGAGACGCAGGGACGTGATCTGCGCGACCTCGAGGCCCGTGGGTCCCTGGCGATCCCCCCATGCCGAAGCCTCGATCCTCGACGGTGATCGATGAGATCTGAGCCGCACGAGGATCCCCCGGTCTACGATTTTCCAACACGGCGTGACAACGCAGGCGTTGCGCCGGTGACAAGGCTCGCAGATTATTGAGTGCGAAGGCTGATTGACGTCACGCGGTTGGTTCGGCGGGGTGGCTAGATGATTGCGCGGCGAGGGATTTCGACTGCCTGTAAGCTTTCAGAGTGATTGAGAGTCTCGACGGTGTGCTGGTCGTGGGCGCTGGACCCGTGGGTCTCGTCACCGCGCTGCACTTGGCGCGCGCCGGCGTTCCCGTCAGGGTCATCGAGGCCGAAGCGGCGATTGGCAGCTCACCGCGGGCGGCGGTCTACCACTCGCCGGTCGTCGAGCGGTTCGACCGCCTGGGACTCCTGCCGGACCTGAAGCAGATCGGCGTCACGAAGCGCGCCTATCATTACTGGAACATGGCGCACGAGCTGCTCGGCCACCTCTCTTTCGATGCGCTGCGGCCCGAGGACACGGATTACCCCTACAACCTGCACCTCGGTCAGGCCGACCTGGCAGCGGTCGTGCTGCGGCACCTGCTGCAGGTCCCGGGCGTCGAGGTGCGCTGGCGCGCACGCGCCGTGGCCGTCATACAGGACGATGCTGGCGCTACACTGACCGTGCAGACAGCAGACGGGGAGCACGGCATACGCGCACGCTGGGTCGTCGCGGCCGACGGTGGGCACAGCGGCATGCGCCAGGCGCTCAATCTGAAGCTCGATGGCCTGACCTGGCCCGAATGGTTCGTGGCCACCAACGTGCGCTTCGATTTCCGACGGCACGGCTACGGCGACTCGAACGCCGTGTTCGACCCCGATCACTGGGCGATCATTGCGATCATCGATCAGACCGGTCTCTGGCGTTGCACCTATCGCGAGGAAGGCTCGCTGCCAGAGCACGAAATTCGCGAGCGCCAGCCAGAGCGGTACGCGCTGTTCGCTCCGGATCTACCCGCTTGCCGGCTGGAGGCCATAACCCCGTATCGCGTTCACGAGCGATGCCTCGAGCACTTCCGAGTCGGTCGCGTGCTGTTCGCAGGGGATGCGGCGCATCTGGTCAATCCGATCGGCGGACTCGGCTTAACGGGGGGACTGCTCGACTGCACGTCACTCGCGGACGCGCTGCTGGCGGTCATCGAGGGTCGATGTGCCCAGCACGTGCTCGACGCCTGGGCGGCCGAGCGTCGCCGGGTGTTCATCGAGATTACCGCTCCCATGGCACGCGAGAATCGCCGGCGCGTCTCCGAGCGCGATCCTGAACGCCGACGTACCGATCGCGAGCGGCTGCGCAGTTTCAGCGAGGATCGGGAAGCTGCGCGCGCCGCCTTGCTCAACGTGTTTCAACTCATCGGCCGGAACGTGTTGACGGCACCATAGGGTCATCTCAATGAACGGGGATGCCCTCCGGAACGGGCAGTGCGAGCGCCACGTGGTCCTCATCACCAACTGCATGCGTACGGTGTCCGCGGCCACTGAGATCCTCGAGCAGCATGAACTGCCCCGGTGTCATGCGGCGCTTCTCGCCGTCGGCTGCCGTGATCTCGACGATGCCGCGCACGCAGAGCATGAACTGACGCCGGGGCGCCACGTGCCAGTTCTCGATGGTGCCGGCCTTGAGCTTTGCAAACATGACGCCTTTGAGATCGCCGAGTCGATTCACGAACAGGCGCTCCTCCGCGGTGGTACCGCCACCGGCGGGTGTCAGCACCAGGCGCTCATCGGCAAAGTGGGTGATGCCGCTGGCGTCGGCATAGAGCCGCACGTAGGCAAGGGTGCCGGCCGTAGGGGCCTGGGCGCTACTGGCGACAGGTAACAGGACAGGGATGGCGCAGAGCGCGGCGCGAACGCAGAAAGATCTCAAGGTCACGACGCGCCTCCGCGGATTCATCGGGTAGCAGATGGCCCGCATTATCGACGATCCGGACCTTCGCGTGTGGCAGCGCTGTTATGAGAAGAGGACCACAAAGAGGAGCATCTCTGCTTCTCGAAGGCTTGCGCGGCCAGCGAGAAGGGCGGCCAGCAGCATCAATCGGCGGTGATGGACTTGTGCCGGGCGAGGCGGCGCTCTGCAAATTCCCCTATGTCGGGGTCCAGAACCTGCAACGTGCGCTGGGTGACTGTCTCGCTCTCGGCTTTGAGAATTTCTTCGAGCTTGTCTTTCGCAACGGCGGGGCTGAATAGATAGCCCTGCATCTGGTCGCAGCGCAATAGCCGCAATAGCTTACGCTGCTCCTCCGTTTCGACTCCCTCAGCGACCACGTTGAGATCAAGGCCGTGCGCCAGGGTTATGATGCTGGAAACTATCGCCATGTCGTCGGCATCATCTGTCATGGCAGTCACGAACGAGCGGTCGATTTTCAACGTGTCGATCGGTAGATGTGCCAGGTATCGCAGGGAGGAATACCCGGTACCGAAGTCGTCGATCGCGACGCGCACGCCCATGCAACGGATTTCATTCAATTTCCGTATGATGTCCGGAGTCTTCTCCAGCAGAACCCCTTCAGTGATCTCTATCTGCAGGGGGCTGCGGTTGGAGCCCTCACGAGTCAAGGCATGCTTGAGCTGTGGGATGAAGTCCGAATGTCGCAATTGGAGAGGTGACACGTTGACGGCGATGGCCGGTACGGTGAGCCCCTTAGCCGTCAAGTCGCGATAATCGGTCATCGCCTGGTGGAGTACCCAGTTGCCAACCTGGAGGATCAGCCCGGATTCTTCCAGCAGGGGAACGAAGCTCGACGGATAGACGAGTCCCTGGCCTGGACGGTCCCAGCGGATAAGAGCCTCGAGACCCATGATGCGCCCACTGCGCATATCCACCTTGGGTTGGTAATGAAGCACGAATTCCGCGGCATCGACCGCTCGGCGAAGCTCCATAATTGATTTCTGGCGAGGCACGTCCCCACGCGCGAAATCATTGAGCTGCCGACGCAGCTCCAGCTGCGCCATTACGTGACGGCTGAGAATCCGCAGCGCGTTGTGCTGCTCGACGGTGAGCTCACGGGGCACATAGTCGAGCACACATAGGGCACCCAGGGCCTCACCTTCGGAGGTCATCAAGGGGGCGCCGGCATAAAAGCGGATCTTCGGGCCTTGGGTGACAAGAGGATTTTTAACAAAGCGCTCATCCTTCAGCGCATCGGGAATCACGAAGGTATCGGTGCTCTCAATAGCATGCGAACAGAACGCTGCGTCCCGTGGAGTTTCACTGACATTCAGGCCTATGTTCGCCTTGAACCACAGGCGATTGACGTCAACGAGGCTGACCAGGGCGACCGGTGTCCCGACGATTGAAGCCGCAAGGCGCGCAAACTCGTCGAAGACCTCTTCCGCAGGTGTATCAAGAATATCGTAGGAATTCAGAGCAAGTAGGCGGGCGTGCTCCTTCGCCAATCTCCCATCTTCATCCTCGGCCGCCGCCATGGCCGGATCGCGCACTGCGTTCGTTTCCACGGCTCGACTCTAGCGCTATTGAGTTTCGCTGGCCCAACGCCGATCACAATACAACGCGCCGCGCGCCGCGCCGTGAAATGCCGCCTGTTGTGCGACCGATGTTTTAACGTGGCAGTAGCTTGGGATGGCAAAGCCCACAGTACTATATAATTTACATTAGGCGTAACTATCCTATTGAAATATAAGAACTTATCCCGGGCTAGAGTCACATTCGCGCTCGGAAGGCCCGAAAATGCAGCCTTTGCGTCGTTTCGACCCCCAAAGCTAGCCTAACGCCGATTCCAGCGAGTCCTACGTCCCGGTTGGGTCCTCACGCTCTGAGTGGCGCCACCTGTTCTTCCAGCATCCGTTCCGCTCGCAGGCTTAGCAAATCCCGACCGATTGTCGCGACCGCCAGAGTGCGGTCGCCTTTGCGGTAAGTTACCGAACAGTCGTGAGAACCCAACGCACCTTCAACTGTGGTGGCATCCCATTTTTCGGCATGCCCGACGTAGTTGATTGCGACATCGTAGTGTTGGCTCCAGAAGAATGGGACCGCAGCGAATGGCTGGCGCGATCCGAGGATGTTCTGCGCCGCCACTTGTCCCTGGCGCTGCGCTACGACCCAATGCTCGACCCGGATGCGCTCGCCGGAGTGAGGATCGGGCCATCGCGCAATATCCCCGGCGGCGAATATGCCAGGTGCATTTGTTTCGAGGTATTCGTTGACTGTGATGCCGCGATCGACCGTCAACCCGGCTTCCTCGGCGAGCGCAATGGCCGGCCTCACGCCCACACCGAGAACAACGAAGTCGGCCCGCAGGGTCTGGCCATTGGTCAGCGTTACCTGCGTACCGTCCACGCGGGTCACCGACTGCCCCAGATGGAAAGTGACGCCGTGCTGTTCGTGCAGTTCTTGCACGAAACTGCCGACTTCGGGGCCAAGTACGCGCTCCAATGGCACTCGCTCGAGTCCCGCCACGTGCACCTCGATACCTCGCGTGCGCAGCGACGCGGCAACCTCGAGTCCAATGAAACTTGCCCCAACAATAACGGCTGTCTTGGCCGAGGCGACTGCGGCGAGGATCGCACGACAATCGGCAAGGGTTCGTAGATAGAAGATTCGCGCAGCGGCGGTCGAGGGAAGTTGCAGACGAATTGGATCTGCGCCCGTCGCGAGCAATAGGCTGCCAAACACGAGTTCTCGTCCATCACCCAGCCGCACGAGATGGCGCGCCACATCGATCGACGCGACGCGCTCATTAAGGATGAGATTAATGTCCCGATCGACATAGTAACGCGCTTCTCGAAGAGGCATCCATTCCTCGGGCGCGGTGCCCGCCAGATAATCCTTGGAGACATTCGGACGATCATACGGCGGCGTATCGTCAGCACTAAGCATCGTCACAGGGCCGGAATACCCCTCGCGCCGTATCATGTCAGCTGCCGCCAAGCCGGCGGCTCCGCCCCCGACAATGACCACGGAACGTGGGGTCTTCGGAGACGC
>Ga0209624_10003425_pt1 | contig 11245 bp, 10 predicted proteins | sample JacPinW_OM2H0_O1_FD_188565 | JGI IMG/M metagenome (GOLD analysis project Ga0209624, IMG submission 188565) | Forest soil microbial communities from Algoma, Ontario, Canada - Jack Pine, Ontario site 1_JW_OM2H0_O1 (SPAdes) (version 2) | ecosystem: Environmental > Terrestrial > Soil > Boreal... | reverse complement strand
ATCGGATCCTTGCCCGCCTCAGGAGCTGCCCCGTGGCTCCCCACTCCCCGCATCACCACATCGATCGAAGTCGAGCTCGCCAGCGCCGGCCCGGGTACCACCGACACCTGCCCCGTCGCAAAGTTCGAGTCGTGCAACGCGATCGCCATATCCGGCCTGCCAAACCGCTCATACAGATGGTCCGCCAGCATCGCCTTCGCCCCATCGATCGTCTCTTCGCTCGGCTGCCCGATCAACATCAGCGTCCCATGCCACTGGCTCTTCAGCGCTACCATGTTGCGCGCCACGCCTATCATCGTTGTGATGTGGATATCATGCCCGCACGCATGCATCACCCCAACCTCCTGCCCCGCCGGATTCTTCGCCCGCACCGCACTCGCATAGGGCAGCCCGGTCTTCTCGGTCACGGGCAGCGCATCCAGGTCTGTGCGGATCAGCAACGTGGGCCCCGCGCCATTCTTCAATATCCCAACCACTCCATAGGCCTGCGAGCCATCAGGATATCTCCCCACCCGTTCGGTCACAGTGTACCCGGTCTTCCGCAACTCCCCCGCCAGGAGTGCCGAGGTTCGTTCCTCATGGTGCGACAGCTCAGGGGCCGCATGAATCCCCTTATAGGTGACCAGCAGTCCCGGTAGTTGCTGCTCCACCAGCGCCCCAACCTCCTGCGCACTCGCCGTCGTCGCCATCAATCCCGCCATCGCCACACTCATCCCGCAAGCTGCCATCCGCTGCCATCTGTTCATCGCTCTCTCCGGTTGTTTTGAGAAGCTCCAACTATAACCCGCCGGGCACAAACGACCTCACGATAAACTCCCCTTATCATGAGCATTTACTTACCCGCTGCCATGGGCTTCTTCTTCGGCTTCGTCTTCGGAGTAGGCTGCGCCCTCGCCGTCATGTACTCCATCTACATGGGCGGCTACCGCGCAGCCATCCGCGACTCTCAGCTCCCCACCCCACCCGAACGCTATATCGCCGCCATGAAAAAGAACGCGCCAAGCCAATAAACCTCCCAATCCGCCTTCACCACACCCAATCCGCCTTCACCACACCCAAGCCGTAAAGCCTATCGCGCCGCCAATTCGGCCCGCATCTCCTTCACCTCGAGAGTCAGCGCCTCCACCGCCTTCATCAACGCCGCCCTCTGCGCATCGTCACTCATAGCCTTGATCCCTTCCATGTAGAAGTTCCCATTCGGTTCGAGCACGCACTTCTCCACCTCTTCGAAGCTGTTGAACCCCTGCTTATGCAGCACCGACCGCAATTCAAGCTCCGTCAGCGCCTCCTTCTTCGTCGCCTCCCAGTCGACGACCCCGTGCCGAATCAACACCGTCTCCGTCCCCTCGAGAATGGTGCTCAACTTCGGTGACCGGAACAGCATCCGAGTCAGCACCCAGTTGATCGTCAGCAGAGACAGCGCTCCAATCACCCCACCCGACACCGAGTTGTCGTCTCCAATCATCGCGTTCTGCACCGTGTTCGATAGACTCAGCAGCACTACCAGATCGAACGGGTTCAACTGTGCCAGCTCCCGCTTGCCAAACATCCGCAGAAAGACGACGAGAAACAGATAGACGATCATCGGCCGCAGGATCTTCTCCAGCACCGGGAGTGGAAGGTGAAACATGTTCTGAATCAAGAAGGTCTCCTTGTACACCAGCACCACGAACCAACCAGAATTGTCCACCCACCAACCAGCCTTTGCCCAGCATTTCTCCCGAGATCACGCATACCGCTGCTGATGCCACTCCCACGCGCTGGCCACAATCGCATCCAGTTCGGCAAACTTCGGCTTCCATCCCAGCTCGGTCTTGATCTTCTCCGAACTGGCCACGAGCACCGCCGGATCGCCTGCCCGCCGCGGACATTCCTCAACGGCAATCGGTCTTCCCGTCACCCGCCGAACCGACTCGATCACCTCAAGCACCGAAAAGCCCTGCCCGTTACCGATGTTATAGAGGACCTTGCCCTTCTCCGCGAGCGCACCCAGCGCCAGCAAGTGAGCCTCAGCCAGGTCGTGAACATGGATGTAATCCCGCACGCACGTTCCATCCTTAGTCGGATAATCCCGGCCAAAGATTTTGATGTTCTCTCGCCGACCCAGCGCCACATCCAGAATGAGCGGAATCAGGTGAGACTCCGGCTCATGCGCCTCGCCATACCCTTCGATCGCGCCCGCCACATTGAAGTAGCGCAGACTCGCGTACCTCAAGCCGTGCGCGAGATTCAGCCACCGCAGCATGTGTTCCACCAGCAACTTGCTCTCTCCATACGGATTGGTAGGCTGCAGCTTGGCGTCCTCAAGAATCGGCGTCGTCTCCGGCTCCCCATAGCAGGCAGCCGTCGAACTGAAGACGAGCCGGTCATGTCCCGTCGCCATCATCGCCTCCAGCAACGTCAGCGTCGCAGCAGAATTGTTTCGAAAATAAACCTCCGGCCGTTTCATGCTCTCTCCCGCTTCGATCAGCGCCGCGAAGTGCATAACCCCGTCGAATTGTCCCTCGGTCAGCGTCTTCTCCAACAGCACACGATCTGCCACATCGCCCTCGACAAAACTCGCCGCTTCGGCCACCGCTAAACGCTTGCTGTGGCAAAGGTTGTCATACACCGTCACGCTATGTCCCCTGGCCAGCAAAAGCCTGGTCACCGTTCCGCCGATATAGCCCGCCCCACCCGTGATCAATACCTTCATCCAATTGCTCTCCTAAGTCCTCTACTTGGATACCACATAAGTACCAGTGTCAATCACTTAGCGATACGGCACTATACTTACAGTTAGTGAAGGGCAGAGCTCCGGCACAGGAACGAAGTCGTCCCTCCAATGCACGGCGCCTGCTACAACCTTTTCTCTTCCCGGGTGCGTCTGTCTATCAAGGAAGCCAGAACGACGGTCGTGACCCCTTTCGACGTTGAAGTATTTTGTCAGTCGACGATCGGGCTCGAAGCTCCCTAAGGCGCTCCGGCAAGACAAACGGAGTCATACCCCCGCACTGGTTTTGGCGGTAGCCAGAATCAGCTTCACTCATCCCGCCTCTGGCACAAGAGGTCTTCAAGGATTTTTTTATGGCAAAGCCGCTTCGCAGTGATGATCCATCTCCGCAGAATATGCAGTTCGCACACTTCGGCGTTCTCAACGACGGCAGCCAGAGCAAAGCCTCGCTCTTCACCTCCATCACGCTCAACATTCTCCTCCTCCTCTGCGCCATCATCATCGGCGCCGCGGCCAAGAAGACCATTGATACCCGGCACAAGCTCACCGAGCTCACCGAGCCGATCCCCATCAAGAAGCCCGAGCCGCCGCCGCCGCCGAAGATTAAAATTGTGCCCCCCAAACTGCCTCCCGTCGTTAAGGTCGAGCCGCCAAAGATTAAATTGCCAGACGTGAAGCTCCCTGACGTCCCCAAGCCGCCAGTGATTAAAATGACGCAGCCGATGCCGGTCGTCCTTCCCGCGCCGCCGAAGAGGGTGCAGCCGCCGCCTGCGCCGACCGTCGTGAATCTCGCCCAGGCCCGTCCCGCCTCTGTCGTCAATGACTCGCCACACCCGACGGCAGTCGCCCTTGGCTCAACGACCAACCCCATCGCTGTTTCGAACCGCCCTTCGGCAACCTCGATTAACCTCGGCAACAAGGGAATGGCAGGCATGCCGGCGTCAAATAACGGCGCGGGAGCGCCTTCAAAGGTTGTCAATCTTGGTTCCGGTTCAGCCGGCAGCCAGAACATGAATGGTAGGGATAACGCCTCCGGTGCCATAAAAGGTGTGAAGCTCGGGGTCACCGGTGGAACGGGTCCGATGAATGCGCCCGGTCGTGTTGCTGGTCCTGTCAACCTTGGTCAGAACACTCCGCCACCGATGCCGAAGCCGGCAGGCCCATCGGCGGTCACAGCCAGTACCGCACCCAAGGTCCTGTTTAAACCCCGTCCAGAGTACACCGCGGAGGCCATCAAGCTTCATATTGAAGGCACCGTCTCCGTCCGTCTTCGTGTCTCGTCCTCCGGTGCTGTTCAAGTCCTGGGTGTCACCAGCGACCTCGGCCACGGTCTCGGAGACTCCGCCATTCGAGCTGTACAGGCGACTCGCTTCAAACCTGCCACCGACGCATCCGGTAATCCGACCGATTGGGAAGGCGTTGTCAACGTCGCCTTTCAACTCGCCGGGTAAAAACAATTTTTGTCCGTTAGCTGTTGCATGAAATAGCATCTAGACCATTACCAGGGTGACCTAAGGTCACCGCAGGAGCCGTACACCATGATTTCAGGGAAACAGTCCGCCGCCGTTCTGCTGCTGACACTCTTCGCCGCAACAATGCTCCCCACTCACGCCGGCGCAAGCATCTTGCATTCGAGCAAGAAGAAGCAGGACTCCGACATCGCTTCGGACCGCAAGCCCTCTGCGGCGCAGAACGCCCTCATCGACAAGGCCATTGTCCGCGAAAAGGTCGTCATTAAAACCGTCAAAGAGCGCGCGCCACTCGTCGAGACTTACATCCAGAACATGAAGCCGGATCCTGTTCTGGGCCAGGTTCCCGAGTCGGATCAGCACTTCCTCGGCCGAGTCGATTTCAAGAACATCATTGGTGATCAGTCCTACGCCGTTAATAAGGACACCTCGAGTGGGCACGTCGGATTCTTCAAACAATCCGCGTCCTACCTCACCGGCCTCGGCGGCAGCCTGCATCTGAACTTCCATGAGGCCGGCTTCGTCCAGATGCTCCTGATGGACTCGAATGGCTTTGACCGTCAGCACTACAGCTTTGGCTATGTGCGAAACGACTTCCTCGGCACCACCCCCACTGCCGTCTTCGACGTGACACCCACCAACAGCGCAAAGGACAAGGGTCGCTTCTTTGGACGCATCTGGATCGAGACCAGGAACGGTAACGTCGTCCGCTTCAACGGCAGTTTCGCCGGCTCCGAGAAGGATTACGCGGAGTTCTATCACTTCGACAGCTGGCGCACCAACATCCAGCCAGACCTCTGGCTCCCAACCTCGTTCTATGTAGAAGAGAGCGACCCGAAGAGCGTCTCCCGCACCCTCAAATTCAAAGCGATCAACCACATCTGGGGTTACGTCCTGAAGGTTCCGCCTGCGGAGTCCGAGAACACCTCCCTCGATGTCGTCGGCGCCACCGACGTCAGCAATGACGCCCAGGATGTCAGTCCCCTTGGTGCTCAGCGCGCCTGGGTCGAGCAGGCCGAAGATAACGTCGTCGAACGCCTCTTCCAGGCTGGCCTGCTTGATGCACCCAGCGAATTTGACAAAACACTTGAAGCTCTCGCTGGCAACATCTTGGCCTATAACAACATCACACTCTCCAGGCCGATCCGCTGCCGCACACTGCTGACCGAGCCGCTGGAGTCGCTCGCCATTGGCAACACCATCGTCGTATCGAAGAGTCTGCTCGACACCACCGGCGTCGTCACGCAGGACGGCGCGCAGCAGATGGGCAATCTCAATGCCATCCTGGCATTCCAGATCGCTCACATCATCCTTGCGCATCGGCTCGATACCAAATACGCCTTCAACGATCGTCTTCTCTTCCCCACAACCTCCGTCTTCAACCGCATCCCCATGCATCACACCGACGCCGACAACATTGCCGCAGCCAAAAAAGCGATGGAGTTGCTCAGCGCCAAGGAACTCGAAGGGGGACAGCAGTACTTCGGCCTTTACCTCCAGCAGTTGGAACAACGCGTACACGCCCTCAAGGCTCTCAACGAACCAATGATTGGCGACGGACTTACCAAGAGCGACACCGACCAGACTTTTTGGATGCAGGCGATCATGGCCAAAGGAACCAAACTCGACGTCAAGGATCTGAAGCAGCAGGCCGCCATGCCGCTTTCGAGTTTCCTCCGCTTCGATCCCTGGACCGACCAGGTCTTCGTCCTCCACTCAGCCTTTGAACCGCTTCTCTCTGCAGCCGACAAGATGCCGTTCGAGGTCGAGCCCGTGTATATCAAGCTGAGCTACTTCAAGCCGCCGCCGGATCCTGCAGCAGCAGCACCCGCCGCGCCGACTGCAGCCGCTCCCGCCGACAACTCTGCTGCTCCAGCAGCAGCCGCCCCGGCCGCAGCGACTCCCCCAACCACAACGCCACAAAACTAAGGAGAACCAAGGGGCGATCCAGACACTAGCACGACAGGATCGCCCCATGGTCTAATTCACAGGGAACCAATTTGTCCCCCGAAAATAACGCCATCGGTGTCATAGGCAATGTCCCCTCAGGAGGCAAATGATGTTGAAGCGGAATACCTTTATGGGCCGTTTCACCCGCGCAAGCAGCCCTTCCCCGGGCCGCCTTCGCACATCAGTACTGCTCCTCCTTATGCTTCTCTCTCTTTTCTGTTTGGCGCGTAGGTCCCATGCGCAGGCCACTGCAACCGCTGAAAAAAACGGAGGGATTGACGTCTTCGGAACGTTTACCTTAACGTCCCCCTACTACCCATGCTGCAACCTTTCCGACTATTCTCCCTCGATGGACGTAGGAGTGACTGTAGGAGGCTCTTATCTGCTGAAGAAGTTTCTGTGGGGCCAGCCAGCTGTCGCGGCCCGGTACTCCTTCGTGACCGGATCCCATGTGAACGAATCCTTCTTTGGTGGTGGGGGGGAGTTACGTTACCAATTTCGTATGCTCAGGCCCTACGCCACGGTTCTCGGTGGCGTAGGAAGTCTATCCGTACCAGTGACTGGTTATAGAGATTCCGGAAATGCGCTCGTAGTTGGTGGAGGAACTGACTATCCGGTGAGCCCCCGATTCGCTGCGCGTGGGGAGTTTACTTATAGCTTTGTAGACATCACCGGTTACCAAAACACCCAAGTAGGTGCGAAGCATCAGAACCCTTGGTCAATCAACCTTGGGGTGGTTTATCACATCAAGTAATTGTCTTCCCGGAAAGTCCGACACGCTCGGTTCCGTGTCGGGCTTTCTCTGTGTAGCATCATCGTTTAGCGAGACTTTGTAGAGGTAGTGACTCAACCACGGGTCTGGGTTCAAAGCGTTGTAGCATGTCAGAACGACATCATCAGTAGAAGCCGCTCCATTCAACCGTTCAGGGGGACGTTCGTGTTAGCAAGGATGCTTATCTTCATCGGGATGCTGAGTGGAACCTCCATGCTGTTCGGGCAGGCCTCCGCGACCGCAACCCGCACCCTGGACATACAGATCGGCGGCGGGTACTCCTACGTTACTCCCGACACTGAACCGGTACACTACAACGGCGGAGCTGCCTATTTCGACGTCAACTTCAGGGCGCATTTTGGGGTAGAAGGCGAGTTTCACTTTGCCACCGACTCCCTCGGAACCGGCAAGTACGAGAAGACCTATGAGATTGGCGGCCGCTACTTCCGCACCTATGGTCGCTTCCTCCCCTATGCCAAGCTGATGTACGGCCGCGGCGTCTACAATTTCGTCGAGCCCTTCCAGCCCAACCCACCCAACGGCCCCGTCGTCTATGAACCCGTAGCCAACCTCGCCTACAACATCATAGCTGGAGGCGTGGGCGTCGACTACATGCTTCTGCGCCACGTCAACCTCCGTGCGGACTGGGAATATCAGCATTGGTTCGACTACGAAGGCTCTGCGCTCTCCCCAAATCTATTAACCGTCGGCGGGGCCTTCCACTTCTAAAAGTGTTCTTTGTTACAGCAAAAGCCCCGGCAACGTCCGGGGCTTTGTACTGCAATTACCGTCCACTAGAAGTGGTAAGCAACGCCGATCGCAGGCGTCGACAGAAGTTCATAGCGGTTGGTATTGAAGGTGTTGCCTGGAAGGCTGTAGGTAGGAGTCTTCACGATAAAGCCGCGATACTCCGCACGAATATCCCAGCTCGGACTGAGTTCATAAGCCACGCCCGCTCCAACCAGACCACCGATGCTCGTCTGGCTTTTCGCATCGATAACCGAGGTTCCGGCGTCCTTGAGGACCGTAAACAGCATCGCGCCCGGACCGGCTTCAAGGAATGGGTTGAATCTCTTGAAGTTCATGTTGAACACGTAAGCCACGCTGATCTCCGACTGCAGCGTATGGATGCCACCCTGCAGCTTGCCGGAGACAATATAGTAGTGCGTATTTTGCTGGTAGCCGTAGTTCGCCTCGAGTGCGCTCCGCGGTGTCAGCAAGTACCGGTAGCTGGCCACAAAGCCCAGGGTCATACTTGTGTTCGTCTGTACACTGTTCCCGGTAATCACGGGAGCAATCGCTGCCGTAGCGCTTATGCTCGCGTCCTGCCGGCTCTCCTGCGCATAACCGGCCGCCGCAGATAGCAGCAGCGCCCCCAACAACAACATCGTCTTCTTCATTCTTCGTTAGATCCCTTCGAATTCGTCCGTAACGTTCTTACGCGTCCCGCAGGCAACCCGTTTCGAACCGTCACGGTGCGCCGTACTTACTGTCCTTCATTGTAACCGCACCGGCGTCCGTCAGCGGCGCGCGAGACGCAAGAAGGCCGGAGAGACACGATTCCTCTCCGGCCTTTTCTTTGCCAATGCGCGTTTATTACTGCTGAGGAGGTGGTGGCGGCGCAGCGCCCTGTCCACCTTCATGACTCTCGCGGCGCGCCTTCATCTCTGCCTGCAACGCGTCGTACTTCGTCTTCTGCTCATCGTTCAGCACCGCACGAATCTTGTCCTGCGACGCCTGATGAATCGCCATCATCTTCGCTCGTTTATCGGACTGCGCAACGGTAGTGTCGCTGCGCAGAGCCATCATCTGCTGCCGCGAGCTATCGTCGATCGCCTTCACCTGCGTCACCTGGTCGGGCGACAGATTCAGCTTCTGGGTCAGAAATTCAATCTGATGTTCTTCCCTTCCACCAGGTCCGCCATGTCGACCTCCCTGCGGTCCTGCCTGGTCTTGCTGTTGCGGTGGCGGAGCAGAGTTGTCCTGCGCCATCATCGGCATCGCACCCAGTGCGATCGTACAGAGCGCCACCGTGGCCGCTCGCATCATTGGTTTACCAAACATCGTTAAATTCATCGGAACCTCACTCTTGAATACATCTGTGCCGGACCAGCTTCTCCGGTGCGCAAGTCTACTGCTACAGACGCATCTTTCATTTAAATGTTCCTTAAATCCCCAAAATTCTCTTCGAAACCTACACCCCGCGCTCCGGTTGAAAGCAATAGGGATCGCCATGCGCCGCCGCATACGCCTCCACCACCTTCAAAAACGCCAGCGCCGCATGCGACAGGCTCGCCTGCCTCCGATACACCAGCCGCAGCTTGCGCTCGATCTGCAACTCCGGCACCTGCACCCGTACCAGCGCGCCGCTCTCCAGCTCCGTGCGCACCGTCAGCCCCGGCACCAGCGCCACGCCGTTCCCCATCTCCACAAATCGTTTGATCGCCTCCAGCGAAGGCAGCTCCACCCCCATCTGCAGCGGGGTCTTGTGCCGTTTGAAGGTCTGGATCACCTTCTGCCGCTGCGGCGAAGGAATGTTGTGCGCAATAAAATTCTGCGCCCCCAGCTGCCGAATCGAAACCTTCCCTTCCCTCGCCAGCGCATGTCGCGGATTCACCACAAACGCCAGCTCATCCCGGTACACCACCATCGACTTCACCTGCGCATCATCCGGCCGAAACGACAGCACTCCAAACTCCACCGAATGCATCAACACCTCATCCGAGATCCGGCTCGCCAGCGTCCGCTGCACCGCCAGCTTGATCCGCGGATTCTGCCGCCGGAACTCATCCAGCAGAGGCAGCAGATAGAGACACGTGTACTCATTCGCAGCCAGGTTCAACCGGCCCCGGTGCAGCTCCCGCAGCTCCGTCAACGCCCCCTCGGCATCGCTCCGCAGATTCAGTAATTTGGCAGCGTACTCCCGCAACACCTCGCCCGCATCGGTCAGCGTCCCATCCCGCGACGACCGCTCAAACAGTATCTCGCCCAACTCTCCCTCCAGCTTGGCGATTGCCTGACTGACCGCTGGCTGAGTACGATGGAGTCGTGCCGCTGCTCGCGAAAAACTTCGCTCCTCCGCCACCGCCAGAAACGTCTCCATCTGGACTAAGTCCAATCTTCACCTCGCGCTTACGCACAATATTCGAACCGAATACCGCAATTAGAATTACTGATACACCTGCAAACCATCATAAGCATGCATTATGATTAACGTCCAGATCGAGAGTGTATAAGTCCTATGTCCTCATCGAACAAAATCGTCTTCTTCGACACCACCCTCCGCGACGGCGAACAGTCTCCCGGCTGCACCATGCACAACGACGAAAAGCTCCGCATGGCCCACCAACTGGCGTCCCTCGGCGTCGACGTCCTCGAAGCCGGCTTCGCCATCGCCAGCCAGGGCGACTCCGACTCCATCCGCAGAATCGCCCGCGAAGTCCGTGGCACCCGCATCGCCTCCCTCGCCCGTTGCAAGCGCGAGGACATCGAAGCCGCCGCCCGCGCCGTCGAGCCCGCCGAAAAATCCCGCATCCACACCTTCCTCGCCTCCTCCGACCTCCACCTCGAAGCCAAGCTCAAAATCACCCGCGCCGAAGCCCTCCACCAAGCCGCCGAAGCCGTCCGCCTCGCGCGCACCTTCGCCGACGACGTCGAGTTCTCCGCCGAGGACGCAACCCGCACCGACCCCGACTTCCTCGTCCAGATCGTCACCGTTGCCGTCCAGGCCGGGGCCACCACCATCAACATCCCCGACACCGTCGGTTACACCACACCCGACGAGTACGCCGCCACCTTCCGCATGCTCCTCGCCAAGGTGCCAGGCATCGAAGACGTCATCCTCTCCACCCACTGCCACAACGACCTCGGCATGGCCGTCGCCAACTCTCTCGCCGGCGTCCAGGGCGGAGCCCGCCAGATCGAGTGCGCCATCAACGGCATCGGCGAGCGTGCCGGCAACGCCGCTCTCGAAGAGATCGCCGCCGCCCTCATGGTCCGCCGCGACCAGTTCCCCTACACCAACAACATCAAGATGAACCAGCTCTACCCCACCAGCCAGTTGCTCGCCGAGTTCATCAGCTTCGGCTGCTCGCCCAACAAGGCCGTCGTCGGAGCCAACGCCTTCGCCCACGAGTCCGGCATTCACCAGCACGGCATGATGGCCAACCCCCTCACCTACGAGATCATGACGCCCGAGTCCGTAGGCGTCCCGGCCACCAACATGGTCCTCGGCAAACACAGCGGCCGCCGCCTGTTGGAGCAGCGACTCAACGAACTAGGCCACCCCTTAACCCGTCAGCAGCTCGACGAGGTCTACCACCGCTTCACCGAGTTAGCCGA
>Ga0209624_10003424_pt1 | contig 11247 bp, 9 predicted proteins | sample JacPinW_OM2H0_O1_FD_188565 | JGI IMG/M metagenome (GOLD analysis project Ga0209624, IMG submission 188565) | Forest soil microbial communities from Algoma, Ontario, Canada - Jack Pine, Ontario site 1_JW_OM2H0_O1 (SPAdes) (version 2) | ecosystem: Environmental > Terrestrial > Soil > Boreal... | reverse complement strand
GAGGACCAGACCACGGCGGCTCTCGAAACGCAGAAGACAGACGCCTACAAGCTGCGAGACCAGCTGGTAGAGTACACGCTGCGCAAGCGTGAGTTCGAAGCCAACCGGACGCTCTATGACAGCCTTCGGGAGCGCCTGCGTACGGCGGGCGTACAGGCAGGGCTGGAATCTTTGGAGATTGATGTCGTCGATCAGGCAGTGCCACCGGCGAGCCCTGTCCTGAAGCCTCAGTCGACGATTATTTTTACCTCCGTTGTGTTCAGCCTTCTGGGCGGAATCGTTATCGCTTTCCTGCTGGAAAGTCTGGACACGGGCATGCGCAGTATCGCCGAGATCGAGAGCATCACGGAGCTGCCGTCGCTGGCAATCGTGCCGCGGGGCCGACGGACCTCCGCAGAGCAGGCGAGCACTCTCACAACAGCGCAACGCAATATTGGCGTACTGACGCAGCCGAAGTCGCAGTTTACCGAGGCCTTCCGCTCGCTGCGTACTTCGCTTCTCTTATCGACGACGGGACATCCTCCGAAGATTATTGTGCTGACCAGCGCGACTCCCTCGGAAGGAAAGACGACGGCTGCCAGCAACCTGGCGGCGATCCTGGCGCAGCGGGACACACGGGTTCTGCTGATCGACGGAGATCTTCGCCGTCCCAACGTGCATCACCGATTTGGAATGAACGGCAAGATTGGCCTGACGACAGTGCTGACCGGCGCAACTACCCTGGAAGAGACGGTGCAGTTGGTGCCGGAAATTCCGAACCTCGACATCCTTCCCAGTGGACCGATACCACCGTTTCCGGCGGAGATGCTGAGTTCGGACGCGATGGGCGCGCTGCTGATGCGTTGCAGGGATCTCTACAGCTATGTCGTCATCGATTCTCCTCCCATTCTCTCCGTCACCGACGGTGTGATTCTTTCGCGCCAGGCGGACGCCGTCGTACTGGTCGTGCGTCACGGCAAATCGAGCAAACACGTGGTGCGCCGGGCGCGCGATCTGTTGCTGCGCTCCGGAGCCCCGATTACAGGTATCGTGCTGAATGCGGTCGACCTGAACTCGCCTGAGTACTATGGATACTATGGGTACTCCGGCTACTCTTATTCGAGTGTGGACTCTGAGAGCTGGGAATCGCAGCCCACCTCGGAAGAAGAGACACACAAGGCAGAAGAGGCTGAGCGATGAGACAAGGACGAAATACTCTCACGGCGGTTGGGGCCCACCATGAACGGGGCCCACGGAACGGCTTTCGTGGCAATTGGCTGGTTGTGATGACCTTCCTGCTGCTGTGCCACTGTACCGGCTCGGCGCTGGCACAGTTCACCGGGCCCTCCCTCGGATCTTCCGCCTCGGTGAACCTCCCGATGCCGCCGACGACCGATCGGGCAATTCTTTATCCGGGGCCTCGGGAGAACCACTTGGAGCACGGGGACCTGCTTACCGTTCACCTGTACGGGACGGTCGACTATGCGCCCACGGTCCGCGTGAGCCTGGATGGCTCCATTCAGCTGCCCTTGATCGGCCTCGTCCATGTCGAGGGCCTTACCTTGCACGAGGCGCAGGATTTGATTGCGGAGCGCCTGACCAATGCCGGGATGTACCGCGATCCTCAAGTATCGATCCAGATCACCGAATCACCGAACCAGGTGGTGACCATCACGGGCGAGATGCACGGAATCGTCCCTATGGTCGGCGGCGAGAAGCGGCTGTTCGACGTGCTGGCTGCAGCCGGTCCCCTGCCGGTGACGGCCAGTCATACCATCACGATCAATCGTCCGGGCGTGGCCCAACCGATCATCGTTGACCTAGGAACAAACCCTGCGACGAGCGCGCTGAACGATGTGCCGGTCTTTGCCCAGGACACGATCGTTGTCGCGAGAGTCGGAGTCATCTATTTGCTGGGAGCATTCAAGATTCAGGGACCAATTCCGCTGCAACAGAACTCCCCTCTGACCCTGATGCAGGCGGCCGCAATCGGCGGAGGCCCGGGATGGGAAGGCAAGGCGAACGATCTCCGCATCATACGAACAGTTGGTCTTGAGCGAAAGTTCGTCACCGTCGATATCAAGAAGATCTTCAACGGTAAGGCACCAGATCCGGTGTTGCAGACCGACGACATTATCTTCCTGCCGACAAATGCAATGAAGGCTGCAATCAAGGGAGGCGGAATCGGCACTACGCTGGCAATCGCTTCGACCCTTCTATATGCAACCTCCGTGCCTTAGCCCTGAAGCCAGCGAATGGCGTCCACGAGCATGAGAGGATAGCGGCAACATGCCTTCTCCGAATAAGCAACAGGTCATCGCGTGAGAGATAAAGTCAGGCTGGCCTATCTGGTCAGTCATCCCATTCAGTACCAGGCTCCGTTGTTGCGGCGAATCGCGCAGGAGCCGGACATCGACCTGACTGTGTTTTTCGGTTCCGACTTCTCCGTGCGTGGGTACAAGGATGAGGGGTTTGGGGTGGGCGTGAAGTGGGACGTGCCGCTGCTGGACGGGTATCGCCATGAATTTCTGCCCGCGCTGCGAGACAACGCGACGGTAGGGGTGGCGAGCCCCTTGAACTATGGGATTCTGAGTCGCCTGCGAGGTGGCAGGGGCCAAAGCAACGCCGCCTTCGATGTGCTGTGGGTGCATGGCTATGCAACGGTCAACGCACTGCATGGGATGCTCGCAGCGAAGGCGCTGGGGATCCCCGTATTGCTTCGTGCTGAGTCATGGTTGAAGGACCGTGAACGTGGCGGCGCGAAGCTTGCGGTAAAGCAACTTTTTTTCGAAGGGTTGAAACAACTGGTGGCAGGAGTGCTGCCGATTGGCACATTGAACGCAGCCTACTGGCGCCACTACCTCGGCGAGGACTTCCCCGCTTCGCTGATGCCCTATGCTGTCGACAACGACTACTTTCAGAAGCAAAGCCAGCAGGCCAGAACGGGGCGCGGGGAGTTGCTGGCAGAGTTGAAGCTGGATCCATCTCGCCCAGTGATTCTGTTTGCCTCAAAGCTGCAGAGCCGCAAGCGTTGCGAGGACCTGCTCGAGGCTTACAAAAATCTCTCTCCTGGCGATGGGATCGAACCGAACCCTTATCTCGTGATCGTTGGCGACGGCGAAGAGCGTGCTGCGCTGGAGAGACGTGCCGCGGAGAGCAAGTTCAACGGCATCCGGTTCTGTGGCTTTCGCAATCAATCGGAGCTGCCCAGGTTCTTCGATATTGCAAGTGTGTTCGTTCTGCCCTCGTGTCATGAGCCCTGGGGCCTGATAGTAAACGAGGCCATGAACGCCGGGCGCGCAGTGATCGTCTCCGACGAGGTTGGCTCCCAGCCGGACCTGGTCACCGATGGGGTTGAGGGGTGCATCTTCGCTGCCGGCGACGTCGAGGCGCTGACGGCCGCGCTGCGCAGTGTGTTGGCAACGCCGGAGACCGCGGCGAAGATGGGTCAGCGGGGTCTGGAGCGCATTCGGACCTGGGACTTTGAGGAAGATGTTCGTGGCCTGCGGCAGGCGATTGCGCGTGCTACACGAAAGATCACGGCGTGAACTCTACACCCCGATTGCGTCGTCTCAGGCAGCCGAACGGGCTGGTATGCTCGAAGGTGATGGTCACGAACTGATGCGGATTCTGCACATCATTGGAACCCTGAACCCGGAGGCAGGCGGTCCAACGGAATCGGTGCGGGTGCTGCTGAGCTACGGCCCGATCGGGTACACGGGCGAGGTCGTCACTCTGGACGATCCGTCAGCGCCTTACCTGAAGGAGATTCCGTTCCCGGTCCATGCCCTGGGTCCAACCAGGACAACGTATGGTTTCAATGCCAAGCTGCTTCCCTGGTTGATGGACAATCGCCATCGCTTTGATGGGGTGGTGGTGAATGGACTGTGGCAATACTGTGGGTTCGCGGCCTGGCGCGCCCTGTCGGGGAACACGCCGTATGTCGTGTTTACGCATGGCATGCTGGACCCCTACTTCAAGCATGCCTTCCCTTTGAAGCACGTAAAAAAATGGCTCTACTGGGTGCCGGCGGAGTACTGGGTCCTGCGGGGTGCTTACCGGGTGCTCTTTACCTCCAAGGCGGAGAAGCGCCTGGCGGAACAGAGCTTCTGGCTGCAGCGTTGGAACCCCTACGTCGTACCTTACGGGGCGAGCGGCCCCACCGGCGACCCCGAAGTGCAAAAGGCGGCGTTTTTTGCAAAATGCCCTGTTGTCAAGGGCAAGCGGTACCTGCTTTTTCTCGGACGAATCCATCGCAAGAAAGGATGCGATCTGTTGATCGACGCCTTTGCGAAGGTCGCAGCGGATGATCCTGAACTTGATCTGGTAATGGCCGGCCCCGACCAGCAGCAGTGGAGTGAAAAGCTGAAACGAACAGCCGAGCGCGCCGGGATCGCGAAGCGCATCCACTGGCCGGGCATGGTGACAGGCGACGCAAAGTGGGGGGCCTTCTTTGGAGCAGAGGCATTCATCCTGCCGTCGCACCAGGAGAACTTCGGGATTGCCGTTGCCGAGGCGCTGGGGTGCGGCAAACCGGTGCTGCTTGCGGATAAGGTGAACATCGCCGAAGATATTGCGGAAGATAGAGCGGGGCTCATGGAGTTGGATACCCCGGCGGGCACGTTGCGTCTGTTGCAAGGCTGGATCTCCATGTCCGTGCAGGAGCGGAATGAGATGGCGGAGCGGGCGTACCGGTGTTTTCACCGTCGTTACGATATGCGAGAGAACGCTAAAGCGATCATCAGGCTCTTTGAAACCGCAACCGTCATGACGCCAAGGTCCGTCGACACAGAATAGGTGCGAACGCCCATGCCCAAGGAGATTCACTACAACGCGGCCGAACATATCTCCGCTGAGACTGCTGCGGATCCATATCTGCGACCTGCCTTCTCTCTACGCGACCGCCTGCGGCGGCTCGTCTGGAACATCTGTTGGGCTGTGTTTTACAGATTGTCACCGAGACCGTTGCATGCCTGGAGATCGCTCCTTTTGCGCTCGTTTGGAGCGGCGATGGGGCCGAACTGCCACTTCTATCCGGCCTCGAAGGTGTGGGCGCCGTGGAACCTCATCTGCGCGGACCAGGTTACGGCGGGCGATGGCGCTGAAATTTACAACCCCGCGCCGGTCACCCTGGGATCGCACGCGATTCTGTCGCAGGATGCGTACGTCTGCTCGGCGACACATGACTACGACGACCCGGCATTTCCCCTGATTGCCTATGCGATGAATATTGGCGCCTACGCGTGGGTTTGCGCGCGCGCCTGTGTGGCGCCTGGGGTGAATGTGGGAGAGGGTGCGGTGCTTGGGTTGGGATCCGTTGCGACGCGGCATCTTGAGCCGTGGACGGTGTACGCGGGAAGCCCGGCCGTCAAGGTAAAGGACAGGCGTCAGTTTCCGTTACATTTTTCAAACGCGGACTGACACCTGGGTGAAAGGTTCAAACATCACGGCGGGGTGCTCGTTCCGCCGTGATGTTGATTTTTTGCAAAGTGCGATAACGAACGTGGTCTAGCCGCGCAGCTTCGCCAGCAGGTCCGTAGGGTGGACGGGCTTGGCGAGGATCTCGAATTCATGACCCTGCATGCGGGCCTTTTCGAGCAGATCTGCGGTGGCAGCCTGTCCGGAGAATAGAAGGATCTTGCAATTTGGTAGTCGGCTGCGTGTGATAATTGCGGCTTCAATACCGGTCATGCCGGTCATGATGACGTCGCTGATGAGCATGTCGGGCTGAAAGCTATCAATCGCCTCGACTGCCTTCTCTCCGCTGAAGACGGCACGCGCCTCAAAGCCTGCCTGATTAAGGATGATCGCGAGAGTGTTGGCGATTACCTGTTCGTCATCAGCAACAAGTACCCTGGGTTTTACTGCGGATGCCGCGGTGGATGTTGATTCTGCCATGCTGATTTTTCCCCAAATAGAAAGTCAAAGTTCAGTTTGTCATGCAGCGTTCACAGGCTGCGGCTTCTGCTTTACCTATACTCTAATGATACGCTGACCTCAGAGTTGGTCGACGCACAAATCATCACAATCCACAGGGAACGCGAACTCTACTACAAACTCCTATGCAAGCAATCATACGGGCAGAACGTGTCGAAAAATATTATGCGCAACCGAGCGAGAACCGCATTCAGGTAATCTCGCCGACGGACCTCTCCATTGGGGCCGGGGAGATTGTCGCTCTACTAGGGCCGTCGGGCTCGGGCAAATCCACGCTGCTGCGCATGTTGACCGGACTGTCTGCGCCTTCGGCAGGCGAAGTTTACTGGCATGAGAAGCCAATTGCAACCGCGGATGTTAACGTCTCCATTGTGTTTCAAAGCTTTGCCTTGTTTCCGTGGCTTACCGTACTGGAGAACATCGAGGCGCCGTTGAAGGCGCGCGGCATGGATGCGGTGGAAAGGCGCAATCGCGGCATGAAGATCCTCGATACGGTCGGTCTGGATGGCTTTCAGGCGGCGTATCCAAAGGAGCTGTCCGGCGGCATGCGGCAGCGCGTTGGCTTTGCGCGGGCGCTGGTGGTCGAGCCCGAGGTGCTGTTCATGGATGAGCCGTTCTCTGCCCTGGACGTGCTGACGGCGGAGAACCTGCGCAGCGAACTACTGGAGCTCTGGCAGAAGAAAACGATCCCGACCCAGGCAATCTTCATCGTCACCCACAATATCGAAGAAGCGGTGCTGCTGGCTGACCGCATTATCGTGCTCGGCCGCAACCCGGGCCATGTGCGGACCGACTTCAAGGTGGCGATTCCCCACCCGCGCGACCGCAAGGCGACGGCCTTCACGCAGCTGGTCGACTACATCTACAAGGTGCTGACGCTGCCTGATGCACAACCGCCGGCGCTTCCGCAGACCTCGACCGGCAAGGCCGTTCGCGACCAACGACAGATGCACTACCAGATGCTGCCCCATGCGCGTCCTGGCGGCATTGCGGGCCTGCTGGAGCTGCTGCTGGACCATCACGGCAAGGACGATATCTACCGGCTGGCCGATGACCTGGCCTTCGAGATCGACGACCTGCTGCCGATCGTGGACGCCGCCCAGTTGCTCGGCTTTCTGACCGTAAACGAGGGCGATGCGGCGATCACACCGAGCGGAGCGGAGTACGCCAACTCCGAGATCCTTCGCCAGAAAGAACTGTTTCGCACCGCCGCGGTGGAGAATGTGCTGCTGCTGCGCCAGATCGTGCGGGCGATCGAGGCCAAAAGCGATCGCACCGTCCCCGAAGAGTTCTTTCACGACATGCTGGATGAGCAGTTCAGCGAGGACGAGACGCTGCGGCAGTTGGAGACGGCGATCAACTGGGGACGGTACGCGGAGCTGTTCGACTATGACGCCTCCCGCCGCCGCTTCATTCAGCCGGAAAAGCTCCACAAGGATACTGCAGTCGAGTCCACCAAGCGCACGGAAGAGGAGATCGACGTATGATCCACCTCGGCGACCGGTTCAGCCGGTGGCAGCCACGGGAGACACTCGCCCGAACCCAGGTGCTCGAACGCGGCTGGCCCTTCTTTCTCGATCTGTGCATCGCGGCGGTTGGCCTTGCCTGCTTCTACGGCGTCATCCGGATCGCCATGTTCTGGGCAGGCCGTCCTGAGCCTGAGATGGTTGTCTCGCTCAGTCCGCGCGACCTGCCGCACTATGCCTTGTACTCCATCGTGCGGATCGGCCTTGCCTATCTGCTCAGCCTGTTCTTCGCAATCACCTACGGTTACATCGCCGCCTACAACCGCCGCGCCGAAAAGGTGCTGATTGCGATCCTGGACATCCTGCAATCGATCCCTGTCCTGAGCTTTCTACCGCCGGTGATGCTGGCCATGATCGCGCTGTTCCCTACCCGGCAACTCGGCGTTGAGATGGGAGCGATCGTCCTCATCTTCACGGGTTCGGTATGGAATATGGCCTTCAGCTTCTACTCCTCGCTTAAGAGCATCCCGAAGGAGTTGATGGAAGCGACGAGAATCTACCGCTTCTCGCGCGTCCAGCGTCTCTTCCAACTGGAGCTGCCCTACGCGGCAATCGGTCTCATCTGGAACTCCATCATGTCCGTCGCGGGCGCCTGGTTCTTCCTGATGGCGTGCGAGATGTTCCACCTCGGTTCGCGCGACTTCCGCCTGCCTGGCCTCGGCTCCTACCTCCAGACCGCCGCCGACGCAGGCAATGGCGTCGCCATCACCTGGGGGCTCACGGTGATGATTCTCATAATCGTCGCCACAGACCAGCTTCTCTGGCGCCCCCTCATCGCCTGGAGCGACAAGTTCAAGTTCGAACAGGTCGAAAGCAGCAAGCGCATCACCTCGCCCATTCTGCATCTGATCACGCAGTCGAACGCTCTTGCCAGCCTCAGCCGTCACACCATAGCCCCGCTCACCGAAGGTCTCTACCCCCGCCTCGCGAAGCGTCGTTTAGCAAGGCTGCATCAGCTTGCAATCGTTAGACCCGAATCCCCTCTGCGCAGAGTTGGCGTTCGTGTCGTCGTCCTCATCGCAGTCACCTGCGCTGTCCTCTACGCCTCCTTTCAAGCCGTAGAGCTGCTTCGTCCTCTGCCAGGAACGGAGTACCTTCACATTCTCCAGGGCGCGGTGGCGACCTTCCTCCGGGTCAACCTTTCGCTGCTGCTCGCCTCTGCCTGGACGATCCCCGTCGGGGTTGCGATCGGCTTCAACCCGCGTCTCTCCCGGATCGCTCAGCCCCTTGCCCAGATCGCCGCTTCGGTCCCCGCCACCGCGCTCTTTCCCGTTCTTCTCCTGGCGCTGGTCCGGGTGGGTGGGGGCATGGGTATCGGCTCCATTGCGCTCATGCTCCTCGGCACGCAGTGGTACATCCTGTTCAATGTCATCGCCGGCGCCATCGCCATCCCCTCCGACCTCAAGGAAGTGGCAACGCTCTTCCGCTTCACCACAGTCCAGCGTTGGAAGACCGTCATCCTTCCTGGTATTTTTCCGTTCCTCATCACTGGGCTGGTCACAGCTTCGGGCGGAGCCTGGAACGCGAGCATCATCGCCGAGTACTTCCCCATCAAAGGCCAGATCCTCCAGACCGTCGGCCTTGGCGCCATCATCAGCGAGGCTACGGGTGGCGGCCGGTTCCCTGTCCTTCTGCTCGCCACCATCGTCATGGCCCTGATGGTCGTCACCACGAACCGCCTTGTGTGGCGACCCCTCTTCCGGCTCGCCGAGACGAGATATAAGCTGGGGGGCTGAGCGACGCCACTAAGGCGTAGGTGTTGGCTGCTTGCGGAACGCGAAGATGACGGCCAGCAGCGGCGGTGCAAGCAGGACTCCCCAAAACGGGATGATGATTCCCAGAACGATGGGCCCGAAGAAGGCTGCCCACCACGGTACCCTCGTTGTGCGATGCAGAACGTAAGGGCCGATGACGAGGCCCTCCAAAATGACGATCAAACCGTAGAGACCGAGGACCAGACCCAGCCGCCATTCGTCGTGCCCGCTGACGGCGACTGAGAACACCGGGCCGATCAGCGCGATCATGCCTCCGTAGGTGGGGATGATTTGGAGGATGCCACCGAGGACCGCCCACATGGGAGCCAGCGGCACATGGATCAACTCCAGACCGATCATCCACAGGACGCCAACGATCAGCGCATCGAGCGTGGCTGCACGCCACCAGTTAAGCAGCGCACCGCCTGCTGTCCTGAGGTGAGCGCCTGTGTTGCCCTTTCTTATCTCCATACCAACCTGACCGTCCTGCCCCGCATCAGACGTGCTGAAGAGAGAACTATAACCCAAGCTACTTTTTCGATGCGAGCTCTGGCCTACGCGGGTGGAATGCGTTGCGCGAACGGTAAACGGAATGGAGAACGATCGATATGGCTGTGATGATGCAGGCGTTTTACTGGGACGCGCCGCGGATCGATAAGCAGGAGCACAACTGGTGGAACTTCGTAGCAGAAAAGGTAGAGGATCTGAGCAAGGCCGGATTCGACGCGCTGTGGCTGCCTCCCGTGTCCAAAGCTTCTGATCACACGTCGATGGGGTACGACCCGTACGACTATTTTGATCTCGGCGACTTCGACCAAAAAGGCGGAACCAAGACCTGGTATGGCAACCGTGCGGAGTTGGAGGCGCTGATTGCCAAGGCCCATCTGCATGGGATGGGGCTCTATGCGGACATGGTGATCAATCACAACTCGGGCGCCGACGAGGAGGAGGTCAATCCTCTGGATGGGCAGAAGCGCTGGACCAAGTTCAACCCCAAGAGTGGCAAGTTTCCTCGTGACTGGAACTGTTTCCATCCCAGCCGCTATGAGCAGGTGATGATGGAGGGCGAGAACTTCGCCGGCTTCCCACACCTGTGTCACCGCAATCCCGTCGTGTACACGGCCATGTTTAACTATGCGCGTTTTCTTATCGAAGAGCTGGGCTTCGATGGATTCCGTTTCGACTTCGTCAAGGGCTTTGGCGCGTGGATGATTGGTTTGCTTGCGAAATATCGCTATGTGAAGAACGATAAGGAATTTACTCCGTATATCGTCGGGGAATACTGGTCTGGAACGGAAGACATCGAGCACTGGCTGGAACGAGTGAACAAGCTGACGGACACGCAGATTGCGGCGTTCGACTTTCCGCTGCGGTACAAGTTGAAGGACGTCTGCGATACCCCGAATTACGATCTGCGTAACCTGACCGACGGTGGGGCCGTTGTGATGAAGCGCCCACTGCACGCAGCTACGTTTGTCGACAATCACGACATGGGCGACAACGCGATTGTGAACGACAAGATGATGGCTTACTCCTTCATCATGGTGCACGAGGGCTATCCCAGCGTCTTCTGGTACGACTACTACAACAATGGACTGGCGCGGCCATTCACACCCAACGGGATCGACGCGCTGATTACGGCGCACAAGAAATATGCCGGCGGCGATTCGCAGATTCTTCATGCCGATCCCGATCTGTACATCATGCAGCGCGTCGGATACAAAGACGACAGCGTGGATCAGCCTGGCTTGATCTACGTGCTCAATAACCTCGGGGATAAATGGTCAGGAACCTCCGTCAAGACCAAATGGGCCAATCAGAAGTTCGCTCCGGTTGCATGGGACGGGCACGACGAGGCCCATCCCGATGAGCGCACGACCGATGGCGAGGGGAACTCCGAATTCCCTGCTCCGCCACGCGGCTTTGCGATCTACGCGCCGGTTTAGCCCTCCAGAGGCGATGCCCCGCTTTTTAGAAGCTGCGTGTCCTGCCGGACGGGCCCACTGCGCTCGGCCACCCCGCAAACGAAGACCTGTTTGCGGGGACCCCGG
>Ga0209624_10003423_pt1 | contig 11248 bp, 10 predicted proteins | sample JacPinW_OM2H0_O1_FD_188565 | JGI IMG/M metagenome (GOLD analysis project Ga0209624, IMG submission 188565) | Forest soil microbial communities from Algoma, Ontario, Canada - Jack Pine, Ontario site 1_JW_OM2H0_O1 (SPAdes) (version 2) | ecosystem: Environmental > Terrestrial > Soil > Boreal... | reverse complement strand
CTGTCGCTAGGCTGGCGCGGTTCGACGCGGCACTGGATGCGGTATGAGTCGGCTTCCCTGCTGCTGGCGGGGCTTTCGACGCCGCTGGTGCTCTCGGTTCACACGGTCATCAGCTTCGACTTCGCGGTGGCGGCGCTGGCGGGCTGGCATACGACGATCTTCCCACCGTATTTCGTTGCGGGCGCGGTGTACTCGGGTTTCGCGATGGTGTTGACACTGGCGATTCCGCTGCGGAAGTTCTACCACCTGGAGGATCTGGTGACGCTGCGACACCTGGACAACATGGCCAAGGTGATGCTGGCGACTGGGTCGATCGTAGCGTACGGATACGCGATGGAAGTCTTCATGAGCTGGTACTCAGCCAGCCACTGGGAGTTCTTCATGATGTGGAACCGTATGTTCGGGCCGATGGGATGGGCGTACTGGGTTCTCATCCTGACCAACATCGCGATTCCGCAGGCGACGCTCTGGTTCCGCAAGCCGCGGGTCAACGTGGCGTGGCTGTTCATCTTGTCGCTGATCATCAATACCGGAATGTGGTTTGAGCGATTCGTGATCGTCGTCACAAGTCTTTATCGCGAGTACCTGCCCTCGAGCTGGGGAACGTACCGGGCGACGAAATGGGACTACATGATCTATGTGGGAACGATAGGTCTGTTCACGTTCCTATTCTTCCTGTTCATTCGCTTCCTGCCCATGATTCCGATGTCAGAGATTCGAATGATGCTGCCGCAGGCCAAGGTGACACCTGGCGGACCGAATGCAGAGACAGTCAGTAAGGAGAGAGCCTGATGCCGCCGCGCGAAGGAATTTACGGATTGCTGGCCGAGTTCAACACGCCTAGCGAGTTGGTGCATGCAACGAAAGAGGCTCGGCTCGCTGGATATCGACGGATGGAGTGCTACACGCCCTATCCCGTGGAAGAGGCCGCGGAGGCGCTGGACTTCCACAAGACGCGGGTGCCGCTGGTGTGTCTGCTTGGTGGAATCATGGGTGTGACGACCGCGTTTTTGATGGAGACCTGGATCAACGTTTGGGCCTATCCGCTGAATATTGCCGGACGGCCTCCGTTCTCCTGGCCAGCGTTCATCATTCCAGCCTACGAGTGGACGATCCTGTTTTCCGGATTTTCGGCGTGCCTCGGGATGTTGGCGCTGAATGGGCTGCCGCAGCTCTATCATCCGGTCTTCAACGCGCCCAATTTTAGAAACGGTGCGACGACGGACAAGTTCTTCCTTTGTCTGGAGGCAACCGATCCCATGTTTTCGCTCGGCGAAACACGGACGTTCCTTGAGCAGTTCCCCGCGGTCTCCGTGGTGGAGGTGGATCATTAATATGCAAGTGAAACAGATCGCCCGGCGCGGCGCCGTTGCCACGGCAGCAGTTATCTCGATGTTTGCGCTTGGCTGCCGGCAAGATATGCAAGACGAGCCAAAGTTTTTCCCGCAGCGTGGCACTAGCTTCTATGCGGATGGCCGCTCCGTGCGTCCTCAGGTCGAGAACACGGTAGCTCGCAATCAGCTACACGAAGACAGCTACTTCTACACTGGGCTTACCAATGGTAAAGAGGGCGAGGGAATGCCCTTTCCCGTCACCATGCAGGTGCTCGAGCGTGGACAGGAGCGTTACAACGTTTACTGCACGCCTTGCCACTCGCGCGTGGGCAATGGGATTGGGATGATTGTGGAGCGCGGGTATTCCAAGGCCGGCAGCTTCCATTCGGCACGGCTTGAGAGTGCACCGCTTGGCCACTTCTTTCATGTGATTACGAATGGCTACGGTGCCATGCCGGACTATGCGGCGCAGGTTGTCCCGGCGGACCGCTGGGCGATTGTGGCCTACATCAAAGCGCTTCAGTTGAGCCAGAAGGCGACGCAGGCGGATGTTCCCGCCGGCGCTCATGTGGAGCCTCTGTCGAGTATCGCCGAGCGCGAGGGTCTTCCCGCATCCTTTGCAGACGAATGGACTCTGCCGCCGACCGCGGTGACAGGAACTCCTGACAATGGACTGTATATTCTCCCAGTGCCGGGATCCGGAGCTGCCGGAACAGGAGCCGCAGCACCGTCGCGCAGCAACGTCGTTCCTCCGGCCGCAGCGACTACCGGACAAACCGCACCGAAGCAGTAACCTCGGAAGCTTCCGAACGAAGGCTTGAAAAGCATGTCATCTGGATACGAACAACACGGAGATACAGGCGGGCATCACGACCACTACGGTCCGCGTCCGCTCCCGGCAACGCTTGACGCACCGGAGATAGTCTCCGTCTGGCGGACCCGTGCCTTGATCGTCGCTGCAATCGCCATCGTCCTTACGATTCCCTTCGCCTTCACGCATGAGGGCAAGAACCACATTCTCCGCGCTTACCTGCTTGGCTATATGACCTGTTTCGGCTTCGCCGGCGGCGGGTTGGTCATGCTGATGCTGCAATACGTTTCTGGCGGCAAGTGGGGACTTCTTCTGCGTCGGCCGCTCGAAGCGATGACGCGTACGATCTGGGTAGTTGGGCTGATGTTCGTTCCGATCGTTCTGTTCTGGAAGCACCTCTATCTCTGGGCGGCGTTTCCGACGGCCGGAGCGGTGGCGCAGGCTCTGGCCAATCACGCAATCTCGCTCGAACAGGCGCTGACGCTGAACGCCAAGCGCGCCATGCTGAGCCCGGTTCATGTCATCATCCAGACCATCGTCATCTTCGCGATCCTGTTGCTGTTTACTTACCTCCTGAATAAGTGGTCGCTCGAACGGGATGCCGATCCGGCCCGGGGAACTGAGCCGAGCTTTAACCGCTGGCGCACGAAGTTCGAGAACCTCTCCGGCCCTGGCATTCTCATCTACGTCATTCTGCTGACTACAGGTGCAATCGACTGGATCAAGTCCATCGATATTACCTGGTACTCCTCGATCTGGGGTCTGCAGTTTCTGGTGGGACAGGGCTATGCCGTTCTCGCTCTCAGCATCCTGACGGTGATTTTGCTCTCACGCTTCGAACCGATGAAGACGCTTCTCCGCGTGACGGAACAGCACGATTTGGGCAAGCTGGCCTTCGCCTTCGTCATGCTCAATATCTACCTCAGCTTCGCCGAGTTCCTCATCATCTGGTCAGGAAACATTCCGGACGAGCTTCCCTTTTATCTGAACCGCATTCACGGAGGCTGGTGGTACGTCTGCTCGTTGGACTTCATTTGCCACTGGCTGATTCCGTTCTGCCTGCTGCTCTCGCGCGACCTGAAGCGGAACAAGAAGAAGATGGTCTGGCTTACGTGCTTCATGATCTTCGCGCGCTGCGTGGATATGTTCTGGTTGATCGAACCAGGCTACCCAGACTCAGCGGGCAATCTGCACATCGCCGGCAACCTTGGCATGCTGGCTTACATCACGGTGCCTGTGGCTGTCCTTTCCCTGTGGGCGGCTTACTACATGACTCAATTGAAAACGCGTCCATTGATCAACCTGAACGATTCTGACATGGAAGAGATGCTGGAGCCCGAACATGCCCACTAACGATCACGATCTAAACAAGCCGGTAGTACCTGATCCTCACGACCGTAGCGACGAGGCCCCAGGGTATGAGACGACGGACGTCAACGTCAACGGCGTATCCGTTTTTCTGGCAGGTCTGTTCGGCTCCGTCCTTGTGTTCTTCGTGTTCTGCTTCGTGCTGGGCAGAGTCATCAACAACGCGATCGAAAAGGCAGATGGGCCAACCACGAAGTGGAACCAGCTCTCCGATTTTGCGGGAGCAGAAACCACGCACGGCAAACGCCAGGACCTTGCCAGCGATCCTGAGATGCAACAGAAGCAATTCCAGCAGATGACCTCGATCTTTCCCCAGCCGCGTCTCGATATCGACGACGGCAACCAGGCCACGGCCGACCTTCATGCGCGGGAAGACTTATTGCTGGATCACTATAGTGTGGTTCCGAAGGAGGGCGGTTCGATTCGCATTCCGATCTCACGCGCCATGGAGCTGATCGTTCAGAAAGGTCTGCCGGTCAGTGCGCCCGCAGCAACGACTGCTGTCCAGATGGCGGGCGATGAGAAGCCTGTAGTGCAAGCGCCGCTGACGAGCGGTTTTGCGCGAACGGGCTACGAGCTTGGTGTTATTGAAGCACGCGCAGAAAAGATGAGCTACGGCAAAGCTGAAGGCGCGACGCACGCAGAGCTGGTCCCGGCAAAATAACTACGACGCAAACAGGTTTAACATAAGAGACGGCGGCATGATGAAGAGGCAAACAATACGAGGCGGTTGGCAGGCGGCGATTCTGTGCTGCGTCTTGCTTGGCGGGCCTCTGTTTGCTCAGGTCTCGAGCTACGGAGACAAGCAGAGTGGGGAGAACACAGGCGATCAACTCCCGCAGGTTCTGCAGAAGGTTGGCGTGTCGCAACGCCTGAATCAGCCGCTGCCGCTCGATGCAGCCTTCGTCGATGAGACTGGAAAGCCGGTCACTCTCGGAGACTACTTCGGTAAGCGGCCCGCGATTCTCTCGCTGGTGTATTACAACTGCCCACTGCTCTGCTCGGAAGAGATGGATGGGCTGACCAGTGCGCTGGAGATGGTTAAGCTGACGCCGGGTAAAGATTTCGACGTCATCCTTATCAGCATCGATCCGAGCGAGACGCCCGAGCTGGCTTCCAAGAGGAAAGCTTTCTATCTGAAGCGCTACGGGCGTCCGGATACCTCGGCCGGCTGGCACTATCTGACGGGGCAGCGTCCTGCGATCGATGCCGTGACAAACGCGGTCGGCTTTGGGTATGTTCGGGTTCCGGGGCCTGACGGCAAGCTATCGCAGTTTGCCCACGCAAGCTCCATTGAAATCGTGACAACGAACGGGAAGCTTGCTCAGTATTATCTCGGCGTGGAGTATTCGCCGAAGGACATGCTGCTCGGATTGATCGAGGCATCCGGCAATAAGATAGGCTCTCCCGTCGCGAATATTCTGACCTACTGCTACCACTACGATCCCCAGACGAACAAACACTCGCTCGTCATCGTTCGCGTGGTGCAACTGGGGGGCATGGTAACGGTGGCGAGTCTGGGTGGCTTCATGTTCCTGATGTTCCGAAGAGATTACAAGCTCGGGCGCGACCACGACCTGACCAAGAAAGAGAATGGATAAAGGGTAACGATGCATATAAGTCCAGTCCTGTGGCAATTTCTGGTGAAGTGGCTTCACGCTTCGGCGCTCTTTCCGGCTGAGGCATCGACCATTGCGCCCTACGCTGACGCGCTCTATCTCTTTCTTATGGCGATCACTGTCATTGGCCTCGTTCTCGTCGGTGCGCTTGTCTTCGGCTTCTCGATCCGCTATCGCAAAGCAAGGAGCCCAGTGGCCACTCAGGTGGAGGGGTCTACCCTTCTGGAGGCGACCTGGACGATTATTCCGCTGGCGCTTTTCATGGTTGCCTGGATCTGGGGCGCGCTGCTTTACTTCCGCATCTACAACCCACCGACCAATGCGATGAACATCTATGTTGTCGGCAAACAGTGGATGTGGAAGGCAGAGCACGAAGGTGGGCAGCATGAGATCAATGCGCTCCACGTACCGACCGGCCGCACCGTGCAGCTGACGATGATTTCGCAGGACGTATTTCATAGCTTTTCCATTCCGGATTTCCGGATCAAGCGCGAGGTGATTCCAGGCCGTTACTCAACCGTGTGGTTTGAGGCGACGACACCCGGCACCTACCATATTTTTTGCACCCAGTATTGCGGGACCAATCACTCCGCGATGATCGGCGAGGTGACGGTACTGAGTCCTGAGGACTACGAAAAGTGGACGCAGGAGTCAACCAGCGGCACGTCTCTTGCACAAAATGGAGAGCGGCTGTTCGCCAGTATGGGTTGCAACGCGTGCCACTCAGGCAGTGCAGCAGCTCGCGGGCCGAACCTTGCAGGCGTGTATGGATCAAAGCTTCGATTGACGAGCGGTTCTGAGGTTCTCGTCAACGATGCTTATCTGCGGGATTCTATTCTCAACCCCTCGCAGCATATTACCGCGGGTTATGCGCCGATTATGCCTACGTATCAGGGACAGGTCAGCGAAGACGGACTGATCGATCTGGTCCAGTACATCAAGAATATGCAAAGTAATTATCGTGTCCAGCAAACGCTGACCACGTCAGAGTCCAACCAAGCGGCACCGACAACGCCAGGGGTGGTGAAGCCATGAGCGCAACAAGTCACACAATTCTCAACATACCTGACCAGAGAACGGCAACTCTTCCCAAGCGTACTTACCTCAACAACGAGGATGGTCTGCTCAGCTGGTTGCTTACCGGCGACCACAAGCGTATTGCCATCCTCTACCTGATCTCGATTACGTTTTTCTTCTTTATTGGAGGAGCCTTCGCCGGCCTCATTCGCCTGGAGTTGTTGACCCCGCAGCCCGATCTTGTTTCCTCCGATACGTACAACAAGTTCTTCTCGATGCATGGAATTATTATGGTGTTCCTCTTCCTGGTGCCGTCTGTGCCAGCCACCCTGGGGAACTTCCTGATACCCATCATGGTGGGAGCCAAGGACCTGGCCTTCCCGAAGGTCAATCTGCTGAGCTGGTATCTCTATTGGATCGGCGGACTGTTTACGCTCGCGGCCCTCGTGCTCGGTGGAGTGGACACCGGCTGGACCTTCACCACGCCGCTGTCTACGCATTATCTGAACACGCACGTGGTTACGGCCGCGACCGGGGTCTTTATCATTGGCTTCTCGTCAATCTTTACCGGGCTGAACTTCATCGTGACGATCCACCGAATGCGCGCGCCGGGTATGACCTGGTTCCGCATGCCGCTGTTTTGCTGGTCTAACTATGCGGCCTCCATTCTGATGGTACTGGGCACGCCGGTGCTGGCCATTACGCTGGTCCTCGTCGCGCTGGAGCGAACGATGGGCATTGGCGTCTTCGACCCGACAAAGGGCGGAGATCCGCTACTCTTCCAGCACCTGTTCTGGTTCTACTCGCACCCGGCGGTGTACATCATGATTCTCCCGGGGATGGGCGTCATCTCGGAGGTCATCAGCACCTTCAGTCGCAAGCGAGTGTTTGGCTACACTGCAGTCGCGTTCTCTTCGGTTGCGATTGCTCTCTTCGGCTTCTTTGTCTGGGAACACCACATGTTCATCATGGGTGTTTCGAACTACTCCGCTCTGGTCTTCTCGCTGCTGACGATGCTAGTCGCGGTTCCCTCTGCGATCAAGATCTTCAACTGGGCCTTCACCCTGCAGCAGGGATCGATCACCTTTGAAACACCGATGTTGTATGCGTTCGGCTTCCTTGGCCTGTTCACAATCGGCGGTATGACCGGTGTGTTTTTGGGCGCGCTGGGCATGGACATCCACTTGACCGAGACGTACTTCATCGTGGCGCACTTCCACTTCGTCATGGTGGGTGGGATGCTGATGGCATTTCTGGCGGGGGTCCACTTCTGGTGGCCGAAGATGACCGGGCGTATGTATCCGGAGTCGCTTTCGAAGCTGGCAGCTGTCACGACCTTTATCGGCTTCAACCTCACGTTCCTGCCCCAGTTCATTCTTGGATATCTTGGGATGCCGCGTCGTTACCACGCGTATCCGCCTGAGTTCCAGGTGCTGAATGTTTTGTCCACTGCTGGTGCAACGGTGCTGGGCGTGGGTTACATGCTTCCGCTTCTTTATCTGGGATGGTCGCTGAAATATGGCGCCATCGCGGGCAACAATCCGTGGCAGGCAACCGGCCTTGAGTGGCAGATTCAGTCGCCGCCCTTGACCGAAAATTTTATCGAGGTTCCTATCGTCGATCATGAGGCCTATGACTACGAGTGGCTCGCCCAGAAGACGGAACAAGAGGTGACGACCGTTGGATAATGCGATCGTAGCTACACATCCACATACGCACGAGACGGCCGTTGCAGCGGAGCATGAGCACGTCGCTCTGCCGCAACACCGGCATCACTTTGAGACGGAACAGCAACAGCGGGAAGCTGGCACTTTCGGGATGTGGCTCTTTCTGTTGACCGAAATCATGTTCTTCGGCGGGCTGTTCTTCTCGTACCTGCTATATCGCAACTGGTACCACGATGCCTTCGTCGTTGCGTCGAACCAGCTCAGCATCCCGCTGGGTGCGACGAATACGGCTGTGCTGATCGGCTCCGGCTTTTTTATGGCACTGGGTGTCTGGGCTGCTGAGGTCAGGAAGAGGGGTTTGCTTGTTATCTTCCTCATCCTCACCACGGTGCTCGGGCTGGTGTTCCTTGGCGTCAAGTACGACGAGTACCACGAGAAGTGGGAGAAGCACCATATTCCAGGCGCTCACTTTGACGTCTCCGAGTTCGTTAACCCTCATGCGTATGGATTGAAAGAGGAGCCGCTTGCGCCGGACATGGCGCAGAAGACGCAGGTCTTCTTCTTCCTCTATTTCGCGATGACCGGTATGCACGCGCTCCACATGATTATCGGTGTCGGCCTCTTGTTCTGGCTCACGTGGCGTGCTCATCGAGGGGATTTCTCATCCGGATATGTCGCACCCATTGAAAACTTCGGACTCTACTGGCACTTCGTCGATATAGTCTGGCTCTTCCTGTTTCCGTTGCTCTACCTCATCAACAGACATCCCGGCACGTAGCCGTAACCGCGGCCACAGAGTGTGGCTGGAAGGAGAAGACCATGTCCGAATTTCATGATGCGGCGAACGTAGTAAACCCAGAGCACGGCTCACATCACATCGTCACGCCGGTGACCTATTCGATCGTTTTCGGCGCGCTACTGCTCGGGACAGCCATTACAGTCGTGGCGGCCTATATCGATCTCGGAATATTCAATCCCATTGTGGCCCTGGCCATCGCCTGCACCAAGGCGGTGATCGTCATCCTTTTCTTTATGCACGTCAAATATCAGTCAAAGCTCGTCAAGATGACCGTCGGCGCTGGGTTCTTTACCTTCCTGGTGCTGATTACCATGACACTGACTGACTATATAAGCCGCGCGTGGGGGCTATGGTAGCGAATTCGTTTTGACAGGGATGCGGCCTGCGGGCCGCATTTTTGTTGCATCAAAATCCATCCGCTCCGTCCCGATACACTTCGTTCATGGCTGCGACTCAATCCTTACTGCCTGACGAGCTTAGAACTTTGGCCAATAATCCGCGTGTCGCAATACGCCGCAACGGGCCGCCTGACCCAAAGGGAAGATGCGTCGTGTACTGGATGCAGCGTGCACAGCGAGGCATCGACAACCATGCGGTCGATCTCGCAGTGCATGTGGCCAATCGGCTTGGTTTGCCACTGATTGTGTATTTCGCGGGAATCTCGAACTTTCCTCATGCCAACCTTCGGCACTACGTTTTTCTAAACCAGGGACTGCCGGATATCGAGGCCGATCTCGCAGTGCGCAACATCAGCTTCGTGATGCGACGCGCCCCGAACGAATCACACGAACAGTTGCTGGCCGATGTGGGTGCAGCCTTTCTCGTTGGAGATGAAAATCCGATGCGCGAACCGGAGCGCTGGCGAAAGCATCTTGCCTTGCGAATCCGCATTCCGTTCTGGACTGTCGATACTGATGTTGTCATCCCCTCGAAGCTTATCGAAAAAGCCCAATACGGCGCCTACACCATCCGCCCCCGTCTCTACAAACTTCTTCCTGACTATCTCGTTCCGTACGAAAATCCCCACGCTCAGCACGCGTGGAAAAGGCCGCGTGGATTTCATTACTGCTCTGTGCATGAGGATATGACGCGCGACTGGAAGGACTTTGACCGTAGCGTTGCTCCCGTCGAGGCGTGGCACGGTGGAACGCATGCTGCGCTGAAACGCGTGAAGCTCTTCGCGGGCAAGCTTCTGAAAGACTATGAAGCGCAACGCAATCAACCTCAAGTTGACGGCACCTCCTGCCTGTCGCCTTACCTGCACTTCGGTCACATTGGGCCAGTCACGATCGCGCTTGCAATTGCTGCAGCCGCGAAGGTAAATCCCAGCCTGCAGTCTGCCCGCGACAGCTACTTCAACGAACTGATCGTGTGGCGGGAACTTGCCGTCAACTTTGTCCGCTTCACGCCGAACTACGACACAGCGGACTGTGCCGAGGCCTGGGCGAAGACCACGATCACCGAACACGCCCGCGACGAGCGCGAGCACCTGTACACGCTGCACCAGCTTGAGACGGCGCAGACCCACGACGATCTATGGAACGCGGCACAGATCCAGATGGTGCGCTATGGCTGGATGCATAACTACCTGCGCATGTACTGGGCGAAGAAAATCCTTGAATGGACGCCCAATGCTGCGACTGCGGTGAAGTATTGCGTTCACCTCAACGACAAGTATTTCCTCGATGGACGCGATCCTAATGGTTATGCAGGGATTGCATGGGCCATCCTGGGGAAATTTGATCGAGCCTGGGGATCGCGTCCGATCTTCGGCAAGATCCGGTATATGTCCGGCGCGTCCACCGGCAGGAAGTTCGACTCCAGGCGATATATTCAACAGATGGAGATCCTGCCGCACCAGGGGGCTCTGCTGTTTTAGGAGATCGCGGCCCCTCCGGTTTTCAGCATTGGCTGCTCTCTCTACAACTACGGCGATATTGTCGCGGTCTCTCCACAGGTGATAGATTCGAAAGACGCCACACGTCTCATTACTTTCACTAAGAAAAGGTTGTCGCGGGAATGGCCTCAAAGCCGGGAGCAACTAACAGTAATTATGAGGATTCTCACATTCTGCTCTGAAAATATTAGGGAATTCTTCTCCTGCTTGCGTGTTGACTGGCCAGGCATCTGCTTGCAGCACTAAGACCAGATGTTTGAGCTACCGAACTGCACGCTATGGGCCTGATCGTATCTCCTCAACTCGCGCCCCACTCGCGGCTACCCTGCTGCCGTGACGTACGCCTCTTTATTTTTGCGATCGGATTGTGGCCCGCAGTCTTCGCCTGTGCGTGCGCGATTGGTCAGGTATCTAAAACTGCGGACGCTTCGACCGGTGCTGCTGAATATCCATCGCTTGCCGTAAGACCGATCCCTGATGCCCAGGCACACCGCTTTCTCGCTGGACGGACTCTCGCGGGCAACCTCGCGGCTGGACAAGCGATGGACGCAGCCCGACAGCAGCACGCCGCGATGCTGACCGACCGGGCCTTCTCGCCGCACCTTACCAATCTGGACACGCCGTGGCAGCCCATGGGACCCAGCCAGGTCGGCAGCATTGCCTATGGCAACGTCACAGGCCGGATCACCTCCATCGCAATCGATCCGGCGGACTCGACTGGTAATACCGTCTATTT
>Ga0209624_10003422_pt1 | contig 11251 bp, 9 predicted proteins | sample JacPinW_OM2H0_O1_FD_188565 | JGI IMG/M metagenome (GOLD analysis project Ga0209624, IMG submission 188565) | Forest soil microbial communities from Algoma, Ontario, Canada - Jack Pine, Ontario site 1_JW_OM2H0_O1 (SPAdes) (version 2) | ecosystem: Environmental > Terrestrial > Soil > Boreal... | reverse complement strand
TCCGCCCATCCCCCGCCGCATGCAATTCTTCCAACCAAACCAACTCCTCATTCGTCAATCCAGCCCGCGCCAAAAGTTCCGGCCGATTCCTCAAAGTTTTTTCCAGCGCCGCTCTTCGACGCCACCGCCGAATTTCCTCATGATTCCCGCCATTTAAAATTTCAGGAATCTCCCAATCGCGAAACGCCGCCGGCCGCGTGTAGTGCGGACAATCCAATATCCCTCCGCGCTCCGCTCCCGCATTCGTTCCCGCTGCAACCGACGCCAGCCACTCCGAAAATTCCGCGCCAACAATTTTCTCTTTTCTTTTCTTCGACGCCGTCACACTCTTCCCGCCATCTCCATCCGCTTCCGCCGCCGCATCCAAATTTTCCACGCTAAATGATTCCCTCACCGACGACGCTTCATTCCCCAGCGCCCCCGGCAGCAGACGCGTCACCGCATCCACGATCACCGCGGCCGGCAACTCGCCTCCACTCAGCACAAAATCGCCAATGGATATTTCTTCCGTCGCCAAATGTTCCGCCACGCGCTCGTCCACACCTTCGTAGCGTCCGCAAATTAATACCACGCGTTCCAATTTGCTCAGTCGACGCGCCACTTGCTCCGTAAACATTTTTCCCGATGCGGAAAGCAGCACCACAGACGTGTTCGCCGCCGTACTCACCTTCGCCGGCTTCTTGCTCAGCGACGAAACCGGCTTCACTCCGATAATTGTTTCCACCGCCTCAAACAGCGGCTCCGGCTTCAGCACCATTCCTTCGCCGCCGCCAAATGGGCGATCGTCCACCGTCCTGTGCCGGTCGTGCGTGTAATCCCGCAAATCCTCCACGTGGACTTCCACCAATCCAGTCGCGCGGGCACGCCGCAAAATTCCATAATCCAGCGGTCCGTCAAAAAATTCCGAAAATATCGTCACAATATCAAAACGCATTTTAATTTTTTCTGACTTACCTCCTGCCCGTCCCTTCGCCTTTACCTTTTCTTCTTCCCCAAATCTTTCCGATTCAAATTCCTCAATCCTTCCGGCATCACCACTTCAATCCTCCGCGCACTCACGTCAATCTTCCTGCAAATTTCCGTCGCCAACGGAATCAGCACTTCGCCCGCCAGTGTATCCACTTCCAGCACCGGAGTCCCACTCTCCTGCACTCCAGTCACAATTCCCAGCATCGTCTCTAGCTCTTCTGCTTCACCCGGTGAAATGACTTCCCAAACTTCGCATCCCACCAATTCCGAAATAAAATAACTTCCCGCGGGCAACTCCATGCGCTCCGAAAGCGGCACCTGCACTTCCAGACCGCGAAACTTTTCCACATCCTCAATCCGATCCACTCCGGCAAACTTGAACACCGCCTGTCCGCCGCGCGCCACGCTCAGCCAACATTTCTGCACGATCGCTTCAATAGAAGTTTCCGCGCTCGCATCCCAAAGCCACACCTCTCGCAGCTTCGTCAACCGCTCGGGAAAATCCGTCAATATTTCCGCGGCTATTTCACCGCGAATCCCATGCGGACGCAGCAATCGCGCAAGTGTCAGCCGGTCAATTGGATCGGAGGGCACTACTCAAGAATTTCAAGCGTCAGGCGCTTCTTCATTTTCATTCCAGCCGCGCCCAATATCGTGCGGATAGACTTTGCCGTGCGTCCCTGCCGCCCAATCACTTTTCCCAAATCGGCGGGATCCACTTTCAACTCCAGCACGGTCACTTGTTCGCCTTCAACAGTGTTCACTACTACCGCTTCTGGTTTATCAACCAGCGCCTTAGCAATTATCTCAACAAGTTCTTTCATGACGCAGCCTCCTGCGCATGTCCCACCCAGCCCGCTCTAACTTGTTTTCCTCGTGCGCCCTGCAATTTTTTTCCAAGTGGGCTAGAAATACAGTCTGCTGGGACTAGCTGGCAAGCCGTTTGCGTAACCACTCTGCTCTGCGCTTCCGCATAAGCTTTCCACGCGATGGTCACGCAACTCGATCTAGGCGATTTTCTGGCCCTTGAAGAAACTTCTCACCGTGTCGCTTGGTTGTGCTCCGCAGCCCAGCCAATATTTCACTCGGTCCGCATCCAGCTTCACCAGCGCCGGCTTCTGCAGCGGATCATACGTTCCCACCACTTCCAGCGTTCTCCCGTTTCGCGGACGGCTCTTCTCAATCACCACCACGCGATAAAACGGTTTCTTCTTCTTGCCAATTCTCGCCAACCGAATAGACAGCACGCGAAGACACCTCCTCTTTCGCCCCCATTATAGACGCAAACGGGTTATTTCGCGAAACGATAGATTCATGTGCCTCCATAATTCCGATGCACCCAGGTCGTCCACCGTCGCTAATTCATTTGCCAAACGTCCCACGGGTTGGCACGTGTAGCTCAGGGCGGATTCGCAGCCCTGAGGCTTCTCGCCGCCAATTTTCACCGCAACGGCCAAACGTAGCCCCGAAGAACTGATCAAAATCTTGCTGTTGCCCAATTGAACTCTCGCCGAGGGCAGCAAGAATCCTCGCCCCTGCGAAACGGGGCAAGCTACACGTGCGGTTCTACGTCAGGTTCTAAACCTGAAAACCCGGGTTCGATTCCCGCCGGGGGTAACTATGTTGATACCCAACCCCCTCCCCCTGTTTTGAGCATCAGTGTGAAAACAAAGGGGTTAGGTCGGTCGATCTTGTCATGAATATCAAAACAAAGGACTTAGCTCGAATGAGAGGGTCATCGCGATGCAAGTCGTTTGTTTTGATATTGATGCGGACTACTAAAAAAGCGGTGATTCTTGAGTCCGGCAGGATGGGCGATTCCCAATTTGGGAAGCAGTAGCTCCCTCATCCCCCTTGAATCGTTCGGGACGCGAAAGTCGCGATTTGAAGCTGATCGTCCAAGTCTGCGGTTTAGAGTAGCGCGGGTGGTATATGTTTGTCAAGTAAACTTTGGTACTCGGTACTAAATATTTAAGGAATTGTCGGGTTGGAATTTGTAGAGCCGCCCTTTACGGGCGGCAGGTTTGGAATTTTGATTGGCGGCAGAAACGCGTGAGGCTTCGGGCAAAAACAGAACAAAGGCTGCCGCCCGTGAAGGGCGGCTCTACAAATTCCAATTCCCAACTGCCTATTCTTTCGGGAGGCCTAGATCCGGGAGGCCTTTGATAATTTTCACGGTTTCCAAGCTGACGGTGATGACCTGGCCGATGAGTCGAAGAATATATTCGGGGTCGTCGTCGCGATTCGGATCGTTGGTGATGCCGGAGCGTTTGTCGGTTGAAACTTGATATTGATCTATTACCCATTCCAGCGCTGAGCGATTGCCCAGGCGATATTCGTAAGTTTCTTTGGGAATTCCGTCAAGCGTAAGGAAGTCATTGTAAATCAACGTGGCTTTGTCTTTGCTGAGACGAATTTTTTCCACCCGGAGATCGAGTTTTTCACCTGCCTTCTCTTTGCGTTCGACCGGGTATTCCTTTTGCTTTTCGTAGTCCACATGGACTTCTGCCAAACGCTTGCCTGCCTTGGCGAAAGCGCGGAAATCAGGCGCGAGGGGGATGCGCGGCAACTCGCGCTTCAGATTAGCAGCGTACTGCGTGCGATATTTCTCATGGTGCAGCACGGCGTAAGCGTAGTAGAAAATATCCCATTTCGTGATTGATCTATCTTTGTAGCGCGATCGGAACTGGGTGAGCGCCCAATCAGTGACATTATCGTGCCGCCTTTTGCCCTCTTCGCCATAGAAATAAAATGGAAAAGATTGTGTGGCGTCTATAGACGTCAGATTTAGATTCGGAACCGTTTTGACGCAAAATGCCCAAGGGTGCGATCTCCCGCCGATAACCGGTGCGCATATCGCTACGTTTTCGGTTTGGCCTATTGGAAAAATGCTTGGCTGTTTTCCCACTTCATCAACGACGAGACGCGCGAAATAAAGAAACTTGTTTGTAAACGGACGATAAGTAGTCTCGACGATTCGATCGCGGTCAAATTCAAGTGGGGAGCCAACCCTGAGACTCCTTTTCAGGTTTCGGCTCCACTTTATGCGATCGTAGCGCAAAAAATCGTCAAGTGCTTTTGGCCTTCCAGCTCGTTGAAATCGAATGCTTTCGGAATTGAAGTATTCGACAAACCCTTTGACATTTGTCTCTAGGGTTTTCTCGTTAAAGTTATAGGCGAGAGAATCTCGATTAGTTGAAACGCCAAGCGAGTGTGTATCGAAAATGCTGGGAGTCTCTCCGGCAATAGGCAAAAATTCAGCAAATCTATCGGAAAGTCCTTCGCGTAGCCATGTATACCTATCGTCTGGTTCGATCCGAGTCCATTTCATGTGCCCGGCGGTCTCGGCGCTGTTGAGGAAATCGAATTTCTCCTCTTTTTTCCCGATAGGATTCGCAGCGCAGTAATATATTTTGGCTTTTCCGGGCTCGCCTTCATTTCTTTTTCGTATCAAGAACGAGATCGCCACCCCGACCTGAATCCCAAATACATTGTGGGTTGTACCCGATAGTTTGGGGTTCTTTCTAATATCCCCGCCCAAGTCGACGATATAAATTGCGTCGAAGTCTGACTCTAGATTTTTTCTCATACCATCAAAAGCGTTTCGGTCAAGGAAGCTACTGTTAGTGACGAATGAGATTACCTTTGGTCCCTTCGTCCGATTTGATGCCCACCGAATCGCCTTTACATACGGGTCGTTCAACTTGTTAAGGAGGCGCGCCGACGAATCACGGGCGTATGTGTCAGAAACCTGTCCGTCGAGATTCTTGTACCGACGCGTCTTGTTGTTGTCGTTTTCGTTTTCTTGACTACCGTAGTAGGGTGGATTGCCAATGATTACGAAAATCGGCGTTCGCTTCTGTTTTTCTACTCGCGCCGTATTTTCTGCAGTGAAAAGCTTGCTCTGCCCTTGCTCGGCAAGTTCAAAAGTGTCGACTAGGCAGATTCCTTCAAACGGCTTATAAGTACCCGTCGCGTCAAGATATGCGTGCTCAATGTTCATGCTCGCGATGTAGTAGGGAAGCAACATATTTTCGTTGCAATGAAGTTCGTTCTCAAATTTGTATTCGAGTCGCGTTTTTTGAATTTCCTGCATGATCCGAACTATGAAATTTCCCGTTCCGACAAAAGGATCAAGAACGTGTACATCTCGGCGGCTTAGTGATTTGCCGAATTCGCCCTGTAAAATCTCCTCAACGCTGCGAACCATGAAGTTCACGATCGGCTGGGGAGTGTAGACGATGCCGTGTGTATCCGCTTCCCTGGGAGAAAATCCTTGAAAAAAACGTTCATACACGGTGTTAAGAAACGTTTGCTTTTCGGAATAATCTGTAGCGTTGTCGGCATTAACTGCAATGGCGCGATAAAAGCGATCTAGATCCTGAAGGAAAGCGTCACGGCTGAAGTGTTTGCTGGTCAACGTGTTAATGACTTTTTCTATTTCAGCAGCAATGATGTTGCGTCGAGTAAATTCTGGATTGTTGAATACTCTGCGGAAGATGCGCTCAGTCAGTAGATGTTGGATCAACATCGTTTCGACGGAGCCTTCGGAAAGATTGGGATTTATTGCCTGACGGCAGAGATCAACAAATGCCTCGAAGCTTGAGGCAAAGTCCTTGTTGGTTAGTCGCTCTTTCTTGATGATCACTTCAACCGCCGCCGCGATTTCCGGAATGCGGCTCGAGAATTCCGCAACGGCAGTTTCCCATTCTTCCTGGTGGGGTTCACGATAGGCGAAAAACGTCGAGAGCAGATTGACCAGATTTTCTGCTTTGGTAATGTCTTCGTTCAGGCCGACCCGAAGTCCACCTTGATAAAGGATGGCGCGTTCGGGACTTTGAAAGATGATGTTGTTGCGCGGATAGCCTTGTTCGAGCTTTTTCTTGATTTCCTTTTCGAGATGATCTTTCAGGTCTTTCGCTTCCCAGAAGCCGTGTTTCAACGTGAAGGAATCGAGAACCGCGCCGTCAACAATTACGGATTTGTTTTTGGGAACTGGGAGACGAAATTCCTGCACCAATTTCCATTTGAATTGTTTAGCGCAGGTGTCAAGAAGAGAGGCGAATGCTTGTCGTACGGCGGTTTCGTGGCTGATGTTTAGCTGGCCGAACTGATTGAGCGCGCTGTAGTAGTCCTTGACCTTAGCGTGGGAGGGTTTGATGTTGAGTTGCATTTGTGTGATTCAGGCGGAGTGTAACACACGAGTAAACTGGCGCGAAAAAATGGGGTGAAACAGTAACGGCACGGGTCCGCGTGCGGGCGTTAGCGAAATCAAAAGAAAGATGCCGCCCGTAAAGGGCGGCGCTACAAAATCAGGACACGGCAATCGTAAAGTACGAGGGGAGTTTAGCGCATTGGGGTGGGAATGAGGAAAGTGATTTTGCGGTGGGATGGCGTGCCGACGCGAACACGAACCAAAGAACGATGCCGCCCGTAAAGGGCGGCGCTACAAAATCAGGACACCGCAATCGTAAGGTGCGAGGGGGGTTTAGCGCATTGGGGTGGGAATGAGGAAAGTGATTTTGCGGTGGGGGCGGGAATTTAAGAATTTGAATTTGTAAAGCCGCCCTTTACGGCGGCATTTTGATTTTCGCACGTGGATGAAGGTGGGAGTGCCGGTGCGGGTTCGAGAGCAGGTGCAAATTCAAAGTCAGAAGACTGCCGCCCGTAAAGGGCGGCTCTACAAATTCTTTTTCCAGGGTGGGGTCCAGTTTGATTCGGTGGATTTGAGGAGAGGGATTGCTTTTGAGAAGGAGCCGGAGAACGGATGATCCTGAGGATTGGCGCAGAGGTTCTTGCGGACGGGATTTTGCCAGATGTACCAGGCTACGGTCTCGACGGAACTACCGGGTCGCAAGATGTGATCGTAAAATTTGTATTGCCAGAGTTGTTTGCCCGTACGTTCGAGAAATTCGTAGGCCGCGTATTGCTTGAAGGAATTCACGAAGGTCAACATGTTGCTGATGTCGGAGGTGCCCGAGGCCAGGAAGTGGAGATGGTCGGGCATGGCGCAGTAGGCGTGGATCGCGAATGATTCGCGCGTGGCGGAGGATTGGAGAAATTCCAGAACCGGCCCGGCATTTTCGTTTTTGGCCAGGTAGGGTTTGCGTTTCTCGCAGCAGATGGTGACGAAGTAATCGCGTTTTCCGAGGTAGTTGAGGGACGGAAGGCGGATGTTTGTGCGTTGAAAGGTGGGCATGGGAAATTGGTGGTGTAACAGAGATATAGCAGATTTAGAGGACCTGGGTATAGAGGTCCAGTCGGGAGTCGGCGGTGGGATAGGGGTCAACGCCACAAACGCAAGATGCCGCCCATGAAGGGCGGCTCTACATAGGCAAACAAAGGCGTGTATGGTACACTTGGCGACTGTTCCGACCGTGCAGGCCCTGCCTGAGTGGTCTTACTCAATACATCCTTAAGGACAACCGCCATGAGCATCGTGCTTGATAAGGTCAGTGAGCAGCAGCTACGCAAGGACTTGCCCGAATTTCGCGCCGGAGACACGGTGCGCGTTCACGTCCGCCTAAAAGAAGGCGACAACAAAGAGCGCATCCAGCCCTATGAAGGCGTGGTGATTGCGCGCAACGGCAAGCAGGCGTCGGCATCGTTCACGGTGCGGCGCATCAGTTTCGGAATTGGAGTGGAGCGAATTTTTCCGCTGCACTCGCCCATGATCAGCATCATTGAAGTTGTGCGCCGCGCGAAAGTACGTCGCGCGAAACTTTATTACATCCGCGGACGCAAGGGTAAGGCCGCAAGAATTCGTCCAGCCGATCGAGTTGAACTCGGCGGCGGCGCAGTTCACGCCGGCACAGCAACGCACGCGACCGAAGCGTAAATCGGATTTTGAATTTGATGATGTAGGGGCGCTGCTTGCTGCGCCCTCGATGGACGGTTTTCGGATGAGGGCGCAGCAAGCAGCGCCCCTACATCGAACCGACAAACATTCTTAGGCCGCTCGAATCGAGCGGCCTTTTTTATTTTGCGGAAACATTTAATTTGCGTCCGCGTTTTGCGTTCTTGCGCTGTGCTAAAATTCTGCGCTGATGACACGTTACTGCTGCTCACGATATGAACGCGAAGCGCGTCAGCGCGGATGGATGCGCGTTTGCGGAGTAGATGAAGTCGGGCGCGGATCGTTGTTTGGGCCGGTGGTTGCGGCGGCGGTGATATTGAATCCGCGGCGGCGAATTGTGGGATTGGACGACTCCAAGAAGTTAACGCATGATCGCCGCGCGGTTTTGGCGGAACGGATTAAGGAACACGCGCTGGATTTCAGCATCGCGCAGATTGATGCCGCGCGAATTGATGCGTGGAATATTTATCAGGCCAGCAAACAGGCGATGATCGCTTGCATCACGACGCTGACAATGTCACCAGATTATTTGCTGATAGACGCGATGGAATTGGAGCTGCAAGTCGAGCAGAAGTCCTTAATTCATGGCGACGCGAAATCCGTCTCGATTGCAGCCGCATCAATTATCGCCAAGGTTGAACGCGATCGCATGATGGACGAGTTCCACGAAACATATCCTCAATACGGTTTGTGCCACAATCGCGGATATGCAACTCCAGATCATTTAGCCGCGCTGAAGGAGCACGGACCAACTCCGCTTCATCGCCATTCATTCGCGCCAGTCCGCAATTCCGTAACTTGGGTTGCAGGCGCATCGCAAGTTCCGCTTCCCTTGCTGCAAATAGACGCCGAAAACCTGGAAGACTTCGACGACGTTGACCTGCAAGACAACGCCGAGAACTGAAGCTGGACGACAACTTGTGGCGAACTTCCGGCGAAACACCCCTCAGACCCTGCTTGCCCGTTAGTACCAGTTACTTCCGCGCAACGCAGCCGCTTGGTTTCATTGCCGCGCTGTGATGCGCGTGTTAGCGTGAAATTGCAGCTTTTTGGCCTGCACTCTACGCGTTGGCTACCCGCGAACTGCGGGTTGGCAGACCGCGCCTCAGGCATTCGGGCTGGACGGTGTTGGACGCAACGAATCGAGTTTGTCGAACGCATCATGGCATATAGCAAAATTAAACACGTTGAAGCCGCGCAAAAACATCTGGGGCAGAATCGCGTGCCGCAGGCGATCGCGGAATATCAGCAAATTTTGAAGCACGAGCCCGGCGATCAAGTGACGCTGATGACGGTGGGCGATTTGTATGTGCGTCAGGGCGAAACTTTTCAGGCCATAGATTATTTTGCGCGCCTTGCGCAAATTTTTATTCGCGATGGATTTCTGACCAAGGCCATCGCCATCTACAAAAAAATTGCGAAGTTGGCGCCAGAAGAAATGAAGCCGCTGGAGCGGCTGGCGGAACTTTACGTTCAACAAGGCGTGTTAAGCGAAGCGCGGCCGATATTCTTGCAATTGGCGGAAGGTCATTTGAAAGCCGGCCGGCGTGAACCTGCCGCGGCGCTGCTGAGAAAACTTTTGGAAGCTGAGCCGGATAATTTGCGCGTACAGTTGCGTCTGGCGGAAGTGCAATTGGCGATGGGCCAGAATCAGGACGCGGCGCACACGTTGCTGGTTTGCGCGGAACGCCAGTTGGTGAATCGCGATCCGGAAGAAGCTGTGAAATTGTGCGAGCGAGCAGTGAAACTGGCGCCTGAAAATTTGTTGGCGCGGCTTTTGATGGCGCGCGCGCTTTCGGCAGCGGGACGTCGTAATGAAGCGGCGGAGTTGCTGGAATCTGTGCCGGATTTGGAATCGGGCAACGAAGCTTCCGCACAATTGCTGGAAATTTATTTGCAGGAAGAAAATACTGAGCGCGCGGCGCAACTTGCTCGGCGAGTGCTTGCGCGCGATCCGAAGCATTACGCGATGGCGGCAAAAGTTGCGATGTCCATGACCGAGTTGGGTCAGGCGGACAATGCGCTGCTTTTGCTGGACGAAATTCGCGGCACCATGGCGACGAATGACGACGCGGAATCGCTGGCGCAAATGCTGCATGCGACGGCGGCGCGATTTACCGGACGCCTGGAGCCGCACGAATGGCTCGTCGAGCTTTACACGCAAATTAATGATGCGTTTCATCTTCCTGAAGCGATGGCGCAGCTTGGACAGGCCGCGGCTGCCGGCGGGCATTTCGATCGCGCTCGGCAAGTTTACGAACAACTGATTGAGCGTTCGCCGGAAGACAAAAATATTCGCGAGAATCTGGAACAGGTTCGCGCACGACTGGGAATGAATCCGCTGGAAGCCGCGGTTGCGACGCCGGTGCCAGTGGTGGAAGAAGTTGTAGTTACGAAAAAATTTGAAGAACCTCCACTGGATGAAGAAACGGAGAAATTTGTTGCCGTTGCACTTACGGATGTGGATTTATTTTCGAGCTACGGCCTGACGCCTAAAGCGATTGACCTGCTGGAAAAAGTGATCGTGCGCGCGCCGCGTCACACGCCGTCGCTGGAAAAACTTCTGGATCTTTATCTGGGCGAAGGAAATAACCAGCGTACCGCTGAACTGGCGTTGCAATTGGTGCACATTCACACGGAACGCGGCGACAACGCGAGTGCGGAGCGATTTGCGGAATTGAGCAGACGATATCAGCGCGCCGCGGCGCTCGATCCTGCGCAAGCAACTCCAGCGGCTCCTGCAGCGCCGGCGGAATTTGCGATTCCCGCGGCCGAGCCGGAAATTGACGCGTCAATGAAAGCGCCTGCGAAAGGTGAGGCGGTTGAGGAATTTGAAATCCTGCCGACTGAAACGCCGGCACACGGAAAATCAGCAGCGCCTTCGCCGCATGATTCCGTTCACGAGCTGGATCTTTCCGATGAGTGGGCTTCGATTTCCGATGACGCGGGCGCGAAATCCGTCGAAATGATTCCGGATGTGGAAGAGCCGGAGGACGAGCGCCAATTTAATGATGTGCCCACAGCGGTTACGTCGAATCGATCAGCGTTTGTGATGGAAGAAGAAACAGAAAACACAAACGGTTCGCAGAAAATTGAAAGTGTCGAAGAGCCGGCTGAAACTCCTACGCTTTCCGGCGATGAAATTGAGGATGAAGTTGAGTTGCCCACGGAAACACCGGCACCCGAACCGGTTCCAGTGTTTGCGAATAGCGGCAGCGCATCGCACGCAGAAGAAGAGCCGGCGGAATATGAATTGGAATTCGTTGAGCAGGCTTTGCAGCCGGGCACGGCGTCAAATGTTTCGCCGATTCGCACTATTGCTGAACCAGAGTCGTCTCCGTTGGGCGATTTGGCGATGGAACTTGGATTGGTGCTGGATGCAGCGCCGCCTGTTGCGCCGAGTTCGACCGGCAAAGGCAGCGAGCG
>Ga0209624_10003421_pt1 | contig 11252 bp, 6 predicted proteins | sample JacPinW_OM2H0_O1_FD_188565 | JGI IMG/M metagenome (GOLD analysis project Ga0209624, IMG submission 188565) | Forest soil microbial communities from Algoma, Ontario, Canada - Jack Pine, Ontario site 1_JW_OM2H0_O1 (SPAdes) (version 2) | ecosystem: Environmental > Terrestrial > Soil > Boreal... | reverse complement strand
GCTGAAGGGATCAAACAGATTCTGCAGCAGAATGGCTATTACGAGCCGACGGTTGCGGCGAAGACGGAGACCGATATTGCCGGAGATCAGGTGAATGCAATCTACACGGTGAATATAGGGCCGCAGGCGCGGGTGGGGCTGGTGACGGTAGAGGGAACGAACCTGGGGTTTACGACGGAGGAGTTTCGGAAGCAGAGCAAGCTGAAGGCGAACAGCAAGGTGACGCGGGACACGGTTAGTAATGCGCTGTCCAGATTGCGGAAGCGGTACCAGAAAAATGACCACCTGGAGGCCGCAGTGGTACTGCAGAAACAGACGTACGACCCGGCGACGAAAAAGGTCAACTATGACTTCCATGTGAACGAAGGGCCGGAGGTTAAGGTGTCAGTGGAGGGGGCGAAGATCTCGAAGAGCCGCCTGCATCTGCTGGTGCCGATCTTCGAAGAGGGAACCATCGACAATGACCTATTGAATGAGGGAATCCATAATATACGCGACTTTCAGCAGCAGCAGGGGTACTTCGACGCGAAGGTGGATGTGGCGGTGGCGGGAGCAACGACGTCGGCGGAGAGCGTGGTATTTACGGTGGACCTCGGCAAGAAATACAAGGTGAAGACGGTAACTCTGAAGGGCAACAAATATTTTTCGGACGACCTGCTGATGGAACGGATGCGGGTGCAGAAGACGAATCTGTATCTGCGGAGCGGGCGGTACAGCCCTGCGCTGGTGGCGGGCGATGTGAACTCGATCAAGGCGCTGTACAAGGCGAACGGCTTCGACCAGGCTGAGGTTACGACGGAGCTAAAGAGCTATGACAGCTCCAAGGGCAAGCCGCTGAAGGTGGGAGAGATCGCGGTGACTTTTACGATTGTAGAGGGACCGCAGCAGAAGTTTGGCACGGTGGATCTGACGGGGGTGGATGCCGCACGGCAGAAGGTTGTCAGGGGATTGATGAATACGCAGGCGGGCCAGCCGTTTTCGCTGGCTACGCTCTCGGGGGATAGGGATACGGTGCTGCAGTACTACCTGGCCCACGGGTTCGACCAGGTGAAGGTTGAGATCAGGCAGACGAAGGAGACGGCCGATGCGGAGAAGACCGACGTGTCGCTGGTTGTGACGGAGGGGCAACAGGTGTTTGTGAACCGGGTGCTGCTTTCCGGGGTGGTGAAGACAAGGCCGAAGATTGTGAAGGAGCAGATTCTGGTGCATCCGGGGGACCCGCTGGACCAGACGGCGCTGTTGCAGACGCAACGGAATCTTTATAACACTGCGCTGTTCAATGAGGTGGCGACGGCGGTGCAGAATCCCGCTGGAGACGCGCCGCAGAAGAATGTGCTGATACAGGTTACAGAAGCAAAACGATGGAACGTGACGTATGGATTTGGGTTCGAGGCGCAGACGGGAACGCCGCAGGGGGGCACGATCTCGGAGGCGTCGTGCATACTGCTGGGGCTTAACCCATGCAATCAACTTACGCAGGAGGGGAAGGTGGGAGTGAGTCCACGGGTGTCGCTGGATGTGTCACGGATCAATCTACGAGGCACGGACGATTCGCTGACGCTGCATTCGACCTATGGGCTGCTGGAACAGGTGGCGATTCTTACGCTGTTGAATCCGCATCTTCGAGACAGCAAAAACTTTTCGGCTGCGATCTCCGGCGGTTACTCGAATGTGCAGGACATTACGACGTTTACGTCGTCGACGCTGGAGGGTGACTTTCGAATAACGGAGAAGTTCAGAAAGAGAGATACGTTTATTTACGACTTTCAATACCGCAGAGTGGAGGTCAGTAATTTGCAGGTGTCGGCGGATTTGATTCCGCAGCAGTCGCAGCCGGTGCGTGTGGGGGGGCCGGGGGTGACGTGGTTCAGGGATACGCGGTCGCCGAGTCCGTTGAACGCGGCGAGGGGATCGTATACGACGGTGCAGGGTTTCTATGCGTCGTCAAAGTTTGGGTCGCAGACGAACTTCGGGAAGATGGATGGGACGAACTCGACGTACTACCGGTTTGGCAAGCAGAGGTATGTGTTTGCGCGGGAGACGCGGATTGGGTATGAGCGGGCAACGGGCCCGAATCCAAATGTGGGGAACACGGCTTGTGCAGGGATTTATTTGACGACCAACGCAAGCTGCAATGCGATCCCGCTGCCGGAGCGGCTGTATGCGGGTGGCGCGTCATCGCTTCGAGGGTTTCCGATTAATGGCGCCGGGCCGCGAGACCTGCAGACGGGGTATCCCGTAGGTGGATCCGCTGCGTTTGTGAACTCGCTTGAGTTGCGTTTTCCCCCGCCGATGTTGCCGCTGGTTGGCAGCAGCGTGAGCTTTGTTGCGTTTCACGATATGGGGAATGTATTTCAGAATGCGAACCAGATGTTTCCGAGCTTTTTGCGGTTCCATCAGCCAGACAAAATCACATGCGAAAACGTGTCGAATCCTATCGGAACCTGCGACTTTAACTATTTTTCTCAGACGGTGGGGCTGGGCGCGCGCTACGGCACGCCGGTGGGGCCGATTCGCGTGGACTTCAGCTATAACCTGAATCCTCCGATCTACCCGGTAATTTACGACTTCTATAACAACCCGCCGCATGTTGGGCAGGCTGGACATTTCAACTTTTTCTTTAGTATCGGACAGAGCTTCTAGATGGGCGTGGCGAGACACAATGCGGTGCGGTGGTGGATGCTGGGCGCGAGCGCGTTTGTGGGAATGGCTGCGCCGATGCTGGGCAGAACCTGGGTAGCACAGGCTGCTGCTTCCGTAGGACAGACGGCGCCTGCCAATGTTGTGGCTACGGGTTCCGGCGTTGTGGCGGAGAAGCCGCAGCCGGTGCCGGGGATCGTGCTCGACAGAGTGATCGCAGTGGTGAATGGCGATGTGATTCTGGAAAGCGATGTGGATCAGGAGCGACGGTTTGAAGAGATTCAACCGTACCGCACGATGGCTGTTTTTACGCGGGAAAAGGCGATCGAGCGGCTGATCGACCGGGCGTTGATTCTGCAGCAGGCTGCCTTGGAACCGGAGGATGCGGTGTCGGACAAGGACCTGGATGACCAACTGTTGACACTGCGGAAGGACATACCGGCATGCAAGCAATACCACTGCGAGACGGATGCGGGATGGCGGAACTACGTTGAGGCCCACGGATTTACAGTGGAGGAATTTAGAGAGCGTTGGCGGAAGCGGATGGAGCTGCTGAAGTTTATTGAGGTGCGCTTTCGCAACGGCATCACGGTCTCGGATGACCAGATTAAGAACTACTTCGAGAAGACAATGCTGCCGGAGTATGCGAAACGGAATGTGACTCCGCCAAAGCTGGAGACGATCTCGAACCGGATTGAAGAGGTACTGCTGCAACAGGAGGTGGGGGACCTGCTGGAGGTCTGGCTGAAGTCGCTGCGGGCGCAGGGAAGCGTTCGGATCATGACGGCAGGGGAGGCGGCCCCTTGAGCGATCTCGAGAAAAAACTGGCGGAGAAAGCGCACCGGCTTGAGGCGAAGGTCGTTGAGGAGATCGCCATCGTCAAGCGTTCGCTGGCGACCCGGATGGGACGGGCGTTGCTGTGGTGTGTGGCTGGGTTGCTGGCGCTGATTGGGCTATTGTTTGGGACGTTTGCCTGGTATTCGACGACGGATGATTTCAATCGCCGGGTGGGCAAGGAGGTCGTGAAGGTACTGGAGGACGCGACGGGCGGGAGAGTGGAGCTGCGGAGGATCAGCTTCGACCTGCGGCATCTGGCGATTAAAGCGGATGGGCTGGTGATTCATGGGTTGGAGGGACCGGGCGAGGCTCCCTATCTGACTGCGGATACGATTGAGCTTCGGGTGACGTTGTTCAACTTCTTCACGGATGTGACGGGGAGCAGCTTGAGTTCGCATGTGAGTTTGAATTATTTGAGGGTCGATCGCCCGCAGGTGCATTTGATCATCGACAAGGATGGAAAGACGAACCAGCCAGAACCTAAACATCCGAACACAAACAAGGAGCCGGTAGCCGATACGCTGCTGGATTTGAAGGCGAAGGAGGTGCTGCTGAACCATGGCGTGGTGCTGTTGAATAACCGCGCGCTTTTGTTCGACATGGCGGCGCGTGACCTGAGTGCCGAGGTGCATTACATTGCGTCTGACGATCGTTATGGCGTTGCAGTTAGTCTGACGGACTTGCGGACGAAGATGGGCAAGCAGATGGAGGCGCAGTCGACGCTGCATGTGGAGGCGGAGATGGGCCGGGACCTGGCACTGCTGAAGTCGCTTCAGTTCACCAGCGGAAAGAGTTCGACGCTGGCGGCTACGGGAAGCATCAAGCACTTCGCAAAGCCGGATTGGCAAACGACGGTGAAGGGGACTTTGGAGTTGAAGCAGATTTCCGTGCTGGCTGATGTGGATGGATTGAATGCAGGGACAGTGGACCTGGATTTGAATGGCCACAACTGCACGACGGCGCCCTCGGTCGCGCAGAAGCATCCGAAGTTCTGGCAACGGAGCCATCCAAAGGAGAGTGCTGTACCGCCGCGTCCCCTGCCGCCTGATCCGGATTGTGTCGCTGGATATCTGCTGGTGGGAACGGCGAAGATTCATAAGGCGTCGTATAGGGACGAGAATGTGCGACTGCATGATGTGGATGGCGGAGCTACGCTGCATGTGACTCCCACACAGCTTTTGCTTACGGCGATGACGGGGTATCTGCCGGGCGGCGGGAGTGCGGCCGGTGAACTGCGAATTGAGAACTGGTTGGGGGAGGTGCCGGCCGCGGATGTCGCCGCGATTTCGCCGACCACGAAGGCCGCGGTGACGACGGCGAATACGACGGCGAAGACGATGGGGGCGAAGGCTATGGTGGAAGGGCCAGTGAAGGTGCCGCCGGTGCTGACGGCGCACGCTTATTTAACGGCCACCGTCACGAAGATTCCGCTGCGGACGATTATGGATGCGACGGCGCCGGAGAACTATGGAGACCTTGGGTTCGACACGGCGGTGAGCGGGCCGGTGAAGGTGGAGTGGGGAGGGCCGGCGAAGAACGTTAACGATACGGTGGAGGTGGACGGGAAGTTGACATTTGCGCCTACCGGGGTGAAGCGGAAGGGCGCGCTGAATGATGTGCCGGTGTCGGGGCAGACGGTGGCGCATTACACAGGGAGCAACGAGACGGTGCGGATTCAGAGCGTCTCGCTGCAAATGCCGGCGACGAACTTCGAGGCGTCGGGCGTGCTGGGGGTGAATGAGGGGGATCCGCTGACGGCGCTCAAGGTGGATCTGACGGTGGGGGATTTGTCGGAGTACAACCAACTGCTGACGACCCTGGATTTGGAGGCGAATGGAAAGAGGGGCAGGGCGGCGATTCCGGTGACGCTGCATGGTGCGATGGTGTTCAATGGCACGGCGAATGGAAGGATAGCGGATCTGGATGTGAAGGGACATCTGCAGGCGACAAATGCGGAGTTCGCGCTGGGGGCGACGGATGTGCTGATCGATTCGGTGGTGACGGACGCGGAGTATTCGCCGAATACGGGAGTGATCGTGGCGAGTTCGACGATCAAGCGTGGGAGTGCGGTGCTGAATCTTGAGGGAAAGGTGACGCCTCGTAAGGTGGTGTCGCGGCGTGGGGTGGCGACTTACGTTTGGGATGATGGGCTGGCGATTGATGCGCAGGCGCAGCTTGGGAACGCGGAGATTGTGGACGTGATGCAGATTGCCGGACAGCAGGGGAAGATTCCGCTGACGGGAACAATTGCGTTGAATGGACATGCGGTGGGGACGGTAGCCAGCCTGAACGGCGGTGGGCATATTTCGCTGACGAATGGCGTTGCCTATGGGGAGCCGTATGAGTCGGCTGCAGCGGATGTGACTGTGAACGGAAAGGATGTGGAGGCCAGCAGCGTGGTGCTGAAGCTGCATGGGATGCAGATCGCCGGCAATGGCGGGTATGACATGGCGAGTCAGCATCTGCATGGGCATGTAGCGGGGGACAACCTCGTGCTGTCGAAGTTTGTGACGGTGCAGAAGGCGAAGATGAGTGTGGACGGTGCCGTGAGCGTGGTGGCAGATGCGAATGGAACGCTGACGGAGCCGGCGTTGAAGGCTGACATCAAGCTTGCGAATGTGACCTATGAGGGGCAGGCTGTGGGCGAGGCTGTGGCCAATGCGCATAGTGAAGGGAAGACGATGTACTTCACGGCGAATTCAACGCTGGTGGGCGCGAAGCTGGATGCGGCTGGGCAGATGCAGTTGAATGGCGACTATCCGATGCAAGCGAAGCTGACCATGGCGGGGTTGGATATCGGCAAGTCGCTGGCGATGTTTGGGACGGGAAACGTGAAGGCGCAATCGCTGATTGATGGCGTGGCGACGATGAACGGGCCACTGAAGACTCCGAAGGCGTTGAGCGGGGAGGCGGAGTTCAGCCAGGTGGATGTGAAGCTGCAAGGGATTGAATTGAAGGCCGCCGAACCGCTCCGAGTGGGTCTGCGCGATGGTATGGCTACGTTGGAGCAGGTCCACATCACTGGGCAGGATACGGACATGCGCGCGAGCGGGACCGCGGAGTTGCTGGGCGTGACAGATCCGAAGGGCGGCAAACTGGATGTGAAGGGGACCGGAAACGTAAGCATGACGCTGTTGCACACGTTCGATTCGGACATCACTTCGACTGGAAAGGTGGAGTTTACAGTGGCCGCGGGTGGACGGGTGACGAATCCGACGGTGACGGGCAAGGTGCAGTTCGACAATGTGAATGTGGCGATGGATGGTGTGCCGAACGGGCTGAGCAATATGAACGGGACGTTGGTGTTCAACGATGACAGACTGCAGGTGCAGAGCCTGACCGCGAGGACCGGTGGCGGCGAATTGAAGATTGGCGGTTACATCCGGTACAAAAACGGGGTGTATGCCGCCCTGACGGCGACGGGGGATGTGGTGCGGGTGCGGCTGTATGGATTGAGTGCGACGGCGAACGCGAATCTGAAGCTGCAGGGTGGGACTTCAGGTGCGCTGTTGAGCGGAACTATTTTGATGACTCGGTTTGGGATTGGACCGGATGTCGACTTTGCAGCGTTTGGAACGGCGGGTGGGGTGAGTGTGACGCCCGATCCGAACTCCCCTGCGAATAAGATTCGGCTGGATGTGCATGTGACGAGCGCGCCGCAGCTTGATTTTCAGAACTCGTATGCAAAGCTGGCGGGGACGGTGGACCTGACGATTCGCGGGACGGCTGCGGTGCCGTCGGTGCTGGGAAGGATTGAGATCAACGATGGAAGCGCAACGTTTGCGGGGACGAAGTATCAGTTGCAGCGTGGCGAGATCTACTTCTCTAATCCGGTGCGCATCGACCCGTCGATCGATCTGGACGTTACGGCGCAGGTGGAGAACTATGACATTACGGTGGGGTTGCATGGGACAGCGACCAACCTGAAGCCTACGTACCGGTCGGAGCCACCGCTGAGCGAGGCCGATGTGTTTGCACTGCTGGCGCTGGGGCGGACGCAGGAGGAGGCGCAGTTGTACCAGGAGCGGCTGGCGCAGCAGGGGACCGATCCGACGACCAGTGCGCTGCTGGGTGGAGCGCTAAATGCCACGGTGAGCAATCGGGTGGAGAAGCTGTTTGGCGTGGGCAGCGTGAAGATCGATCCGGCGTTTGTGGGGACGCTGGGGGAGTCGTCGGCGAGGATTACGGTGCAGCAGCAGTTCTCCAGGCAGGTTACGGTGACGTTCGCGACCAACGTGAATACGTCGGCGCAGGAGCTGATTCAAGTGCAGTATGACCTGAATCACGATAACGCGATTGTGGTGACGCGCGATGAGTCGGGGGTGTTCAGCGTCGTGTATAAGCTGCGGCGACGCTATCGTTAGGGGCGGTTTCAAATCGGATATAACCTCGGCAACGCGCGCAGCTTCCTGGACTGCTCCTCTCGCGATGAGACTTAGAGAAGCTTTGTCTGGGTGGGCCGATCAACTTCGGAACCACTTTGGACGCCTGGTTGCATCCTACTTTTCAGGAATTTCAAAGACGCCCTGTATGGGTGCGAGCGACTACTTCGGGAGAAGACTGATGAAGATGAGAACGGGTTTGAAGGTTGCGGGTTGGGTGGGGTTGGCAGGGGTGCTTGTGCTTGGCGGCGCTTGCATGGGATGGGGGCAGACCACGGTCGGGAGTGTCGGGAGCGGGCCGAACGATGCGCAGATCCAGGCGGAGGTGACGAAGGCGCTGGACAACAAGCGATTCAAGGACGTCAAGACTTCAGTACAGAATGGCATGGTGACGTTGAGTGGGACGGTAGAGATCTACAGCGCGAAGGAAGATGCGGACCAGCGGGCACACCACAGCAAAAATATCAAGGGCGTCGAAAATATGATTGTGGTTGCGGGCCCGACGGTGGACGACGTGACACTGCGGAACAAGCTGGCCGAGAAGCTGGCTTATGACCGCGTGGGCTATGGGACTACGGCGTTCAACGCATTCACGATCGGCGTACAGGACGGGGCGGTGACGCTGGGTGGAACAGCGTATGGGCCGACAGACAAAGACTCGGCGGTGAGCGTGGTGGAGAACTATCCGGGAGTGAAGGACGTGATCGACAATATCGAGGTGGCACCGGTGTCGCCGATGGACGACCGGATTCGGCTGGCGGAGGCGCGGTCGATCTATGGCTTTCCGTCGTTGAATAAGTATGCGATTGATCCGGCGAAACCGATACGGATTACGGTGGTGAATGGGAATGTGACGCTGTCCGGGGTGGTGGATTCGCAGGCGGACAAGGACGCTGCCAATATTCGGGCGAATGCCGTTCCGGGAGTGTTCAAGGTGATCAACAATCTGGACGTCGCGGGGGCTGCACCGGAGAAATAGTTTCGGCTTCAGGTGAATCTGGGCTGCACTGGCTGTGTCGGCACGTGCCCAACTCTTTTACGATGGAGAGATGACATCGTTGTGGAAGAGTACGGTTGTAACGCTGGAGATGATTAAGTGGGAGCACTCAGTGTTTGCGCTGCCGTTTGCGCTGACGGGAGCGGTGCTGGCGGCGGGGGGCTGGCCCACGTTGCGGGTGCTGGGCTGGATTGTGGTGTGCATGGTGGCGGCACGGTCGGCTGCGATGGCGTTCAATCGGCTGGTGGATGCGCGGCTGGATGCGGCGAATCCGCGAACGGCGATGAGGGCCCTGCCGGCGGGGGCTTTGAGTAGCGGGTTTGTCAGCGGATTTGTGCTGGTGTCTGCGGCAATCTTTGTGCTGGGGGCGGCGATGCTGAACCGGTTGACGCTGGAACTGGCTCCGGTGGCGCTGGCCGTGGTGCTGGTCTATAGCTACATGAAGCGGGTGACACGGTGGTCGCACCTGGTACTGGGGCTGGCGCTGGGAATTGCCCCAACAGCCGCGTGGATTGCGGTCCGGGGGACGATGGATGCGCGGATCGTGGTGCTGACACTGGCGGTGCTGCTTTGGGTGGGTGGGTTTGATGTGCTGTACGCGTGTCAGGATTTTGAGCACGATCGGAGAGCAGGGTTGCACAGTGTGCCTCAGGCGTTCGGGATTGCGCCCGCGTTCTGGATTGCGAGGGCAATGCATGTGGGGATGCTGGGGATGCTTTGCTGGCTGATGGTTTTGTTTGGACTGGGGAAGGTTGCGGCGCTGGGAGTCGTGGTGGTGGGGGCCCTGCTGTTGTATGAGCACCTGATTATTTCGCCCGGAGATATGCGACGGATGAACGCAGCTTTTTTTACGTTGAACGGGGTGATCTCGGTGGTGTTTTTCGGATTTGTCGCGGCAGACGTCTTGATGAAGCGATGAAAAGCCCGCCGGGAAGCGGGCTCTTCCTACAAGCATTGCGGCGATAGGTTAGCGGTTGTGATCGCGTTTGATGTTGTCGAGTTTTTCGTTGACGGTATTTTTGACATTCTGCGCGGTTGCGGCGACTTTTTCGCGGACGTTGTGAGCTTTGTCCTCGGCGCGGTACTTCAGGTCTTCGCCCTGTACGCGAGCTCTGGCACTTGCGTCGTCATGCACTGCGGCTGCAGTGTCCTTCGCGTGGCCCCAGGTCTCTTTTGCGGTGCCTTTTACCTGTTCGGCTACTCCTGCGTTGGCAAGCTTCTGGTTGCCGACGGCTTCGCCTACCTTTTGTTTGATCCTGCCTGCTACCTGGTCGAATTTTCCTTCTACTTTATCGGTATTCATTTTGAAGCTCCTTGGGTGAAACGGGGAGGGCCGCTGTTGTTGAACATCTGGGTTAGAGCGCTCGTCTACCAGAGAGGAGATTGAAGATGAGCACAATGATGGCGAGGACCAAAAGGATGTGGATCCAGCCGCCGAAGGTATAGCTGCTAACGAGTCCTACGATCCAGAGGATGAAAAGAATAACCGTGATTGTCCAAAGCATTTCGTTCTCCTAGACGATTGCCGGTTTTAGCTTCGCCGGTTCGCGAGTGATGGTGCTCAGAAGACTGGCCCTTCCTGTGGTAAGTTGCCGGGTAAGTGGAGGAGGTTGCCAATGAGAATAAAATATGAATCGCGTGATGCACATAAGCGAGGTATTTGAATTTGAAGGTGGCGATTCAGGGCGAATTGGGTTCGAACAGTCACATGGCTACCTTGGCGATGCTGAGCAACTACAAGGATCTGGAGATCGTCGCATGTACCGTGTCGGCACAGGTGCTGGCGAAGGTGGTTTCGGGCGAGGTGGATGGGGCGGTGCTGCCGATCGAGAACAGCCTGCATGGATCGGTGGCAGAACACTATGATTTGCTGCTGGAACTGCCGGTGCAGATTGAGCGGGAGAGCCTGCTGCGGATTCGGCATAACGTGATTGCGATGCCGGGAGTGAAGCTGGAGGCGGTGCGGAAAGTGATGTCGCACCCGGTGGCGCTGTCGCAGTGCCGGAAGTTTCTGGCGGCGCATCCGGAGTTTGAAGTAGCGCCGTTTTATGACACGGCAGGAAGTGTGAAGCAGTTGATGGCTGCAGGTCTGCGGGATGTGGCGGGGATTGCTCCCGAACTGGCAGCGGTGGAGTACGGGGGCGAGGTGCTGGTGGGGGGAGTGGAGGACCATGCGGAGAACTACACGCGATTTCACCTGGTACGGCGGGAGGGCGAGACTGAGCTTGCCGATGAGGCGAGCGCTGCAGCAGCGGACAAGATGAGTCTGGCGTTTGCGATTGAGCATCGGCCGGGAACGCTGGTGGCTGCGCTGGAACGACTGGCAAGTGCGGGAGTGGACCTGACCAAGATCGAGTCGAGGCCGGTGCCGGGGAGTCCGTGGGAGTATGTGTTTT
>Ga0209624_10003419_pt1 | contig 11254 bp, 10 predicted proteins | sample JacPinW_OM2H0_O1_FD_188565 | JGI IMG/M metagenome (GOLD analysis project Ga0209624, IMG submission 188565) | Forest soil microbial communities from Algoma, Ontario, Canada - Jack Pine, Ontario site 1_JW_OM2H0_O1 (SPAdes) (version 2) | ecosystem: Environmental > Terrestrial > Soil > Boreal... | reverse complement strand
CGCTCCATCTCGTTCTTCGCGAGATACACATCGCAGGGCAGGTCTTTCAGCAAATAGCGTCCGTCGAGAGCGCCGTGATGAAAATCAACCGTCGGAACCTTCCGCTTGGCTGCAAGGAGAACGGTTACGCGAGTGTAGATGTTGCTGTCGTCCCCGCATAGGACCGCCCGGACCGGTTCGCGTTCGAGCACTTGACGCCACGCATTTCGCGCGACTAGACCGTCGCTGAACCAGCGGGGAAAATTGTGGAACACGCCCGCGCGGGCCAGCACTTCGAACTCCCGTAGGGCGAGCAACTTCTGCAGCAGAAGGTGCCATCTCTCCAGAATCGAGACCGTTGCTTTCGTTGGTGGATTGGGGTCGGCGTAGGCGGCGAGGTCTCGGATTTCCACATTGCCCGGACGCGGGAATTCGTGCGCATTTCGCCGGGTAGCAACCAGCAGGAAAGCCTGCTCGGGTAGCAGTTGGGCATAGGCAGCAGCCATTCTTGAAACGTTGCGGTACGCGCTAGGCAAAAGCACGACCGGCTCTTTGCTAACGCTCCGTTTGGACGCCAATCGTGCACGAAACTGGTAATCCGAGTCATATTTATCGAACAATATCTCTTTGATTTGCTCCGGGCGAAAGTGCTGGACAAGCTTGGCATAATGCAAAGCCCGATTCGTATACCGCGCAAGTCGATTGCTGCCAAAGGCGCGGAACTCGGTTCCCAGAAGTATTGCCATGACTTTTGGGGACCATCCAGCACGAGTTGCCCAAAGTTCAGTCGTTGGACCGATGGCGGGGACCATCCGCTCGAGTACGATCAATGACTCCGCTTCTGGTGCGACGACCAATGAAGTAAGGTCCCACCAGTCGATACCCTCTTCGTCCAACAGATAACCGCGGCCATTTGCGAACAAGCTGCGGACTTGGCGCAAATCTTCCATACCGTGTCGAAACGAATCTGCTCGAAGAAGCGGACAACGCAAGCGTTCCTGCCACTCCTGCGCCGAAAAGGGCGATGATCGTCCCAGATCGACGACGAGATCCCATCGTCGGGCGGCCCAGGGTCCGCGAAGAGGAGAATCTTCGGGATGTACGAGGAGAACACGCATGGTGGTCGGCGGTCTAAGCGTCGGGCAATACCGGTATTGCAACGTTCTTTTGAAAGATCCTCTGCCACCACAATATTCGTTGCCGGATCACCGAGAAGCATCGACGGAACCCCGCCTTTTCGAGGCCGCGTACGGACGATATATTGGTGGAGGCGCTGAAACCCCAGGCCCGCTTCCCTTCCTGCCGTATTCTAGCAACGGCCAGTCCAAGCGTCGGCGCATAGTATCCGCGTCCTCTTTGAGAAACCGGAGTCCACGAGTCAAACATTACGGCGTCTCCCGGAGACGGCGAGGACAACGTGCTGTTCAGCTCTGACCAATAAAAACCTTCAAAGGGCCTCGCCCAAGTGAAATGAAGCAACTCTCCAGCGGGATTTGTGAGAACGAATCCCACACTCTCGGGTTCTGTGCGCAGTCGTCGAGCACAGCGCACGAGGTAAGCCATCGTGCCTTCGTCTCCAAAATTCTGCATGGCAGCAGCGGCAAGGACGCTCAAATCGATCTGTTTGAGGAACACCTTGTCCGATTGAAGTGGCGTCGGATCGGGGCCTGTTAGTTCGTAAAAGAACACTTCGTCGCGCGCCCGGATTAGCCGCACTAGACGCTTGCCCAGCCAGCCCAACGTGCTTCGAATGCCTTCGTCGCGCGAACGCACCCTGAAGGCGCGAACTCTCTGTCGGGCTCCGTTCGCGAACCTTTCCCACCTCGGTGAGGACTTCACGGCTTCGGCAACTTTATGACGGACGATTGCGCGGGAATGCTCCAGCACTGATCTGTGCAAAGAAACGTGAAGGGTTTCCCGCGATTCGTTCGCAAACTTCGCCTTGTAAGCTTCGGAACCCAATCCCAGATCGAGCATGGTCATCCCGGGGATCTCGATCGAATCCTGGATTACCTGGCTCAACAAACAGAATCCAGGCCAGTGCTTTTCAACGCTACTATCGAATGTCGGCTGGTACCAAAACCATGAGCCATGGAACTGGAATCCGTAATGCCAGGCAACCGGACGTTCTCCTGACAGCATGCGACTCAACACGAACCACTGGCTTTGCGACAGGACACGCGCGAGTTCGGAGAGAAAAACTCTGCGATGACTGTCGGCGAGGTTGCTGATGCGGCCGATCTCAAGGAATCGAGCGACGTGCGCCTGCATGAACTCTGGCAGCACCGGTTCCACCGCTTCCCACGACCGTCGGTGCTCGATACGAACCTTGGCGCCGGGCCCCATCGCTTTTTCAAAACGACGGAGACGTTTGAGGCCAGGGGCAAACGGCTTTCCGTCCTTTCCGCGCTCCAGCTGGTTGATCGAAACCTGAGCACAGATATAGGCCATGCGCGCATAACAATGAAAACCGGACTTTTGACAGGATTCTCGGAGCAAGGAGAGCGTAGAAGAATCTGCCGGAAGGTTCGCAAGTGCGATCCGTCGGATATTGCGTTTTTTCAGCTCGCGGAGAGCTTCATTCATGAACTCCGATTTTTGCTTCGACTCACTCAGAAAGTCGCAATAATCTCCCGTAGTAGCGCAGAGGAAGGAAGCGCTGTGATCATCGGGGCCGGTTGCCAGGGCCGCTATACCGCACAGGGAGTTCGTATCGTCGTAGGCCACAAGAACCAGCGGATGGAGCGTTGCGTTGTAGGCTCGCTGCACGGCCAGCGACCATTCGTACGTATAGAAGACTTGGGGCCGATCGACACGATCGACGAGGGCATTCCACTGCTGTCGGAGTTCCGCATCTTCCGGGATTTCTGTGAGCACGACGAGTCGCAAGGCTTCAGTCACTTCTCGATGGGTTTTACGAATACGTAATAGTACCAATCTGTCGTCAGTGGATGATTCGATCGAGGGTACGCATTACCGAGGACTCGCTCGAATCGCAAGGAGGCGGCGCCAAGTTCGGAAACAACTCGCCGCGGCACTGAAAAGTGCGTGAACAGTCCGCCGTGAGCGGAATCGAGGAGTTCGCCCTCTCCCCGCCAGAACACTCGCGTGGGAAGCCGTCGCGCCATCCGCAAGAAACTAGCCGCACATGCCTGTACAAGCGCCAGCACTGCGCGCATTGAGGTCAGAGTTGCGAGAACTACACGGTGTATCGCCTTCGAGTTTTCTGTGAAACGGCAGGCGATTCGCTCCAGACGTTCGCGGCTCCAGCCAGGTCGAACCAGGAGAGCGCGCGCATTGTGTGAAGAAAAGATAAAAGCACCACCGGGTTTCAGAATTCGATGAACGTGTGTGCAGCACTGCCGTCGGGTATTTTCCGGAAGAACAAAGTCAATTCCGTTGAACGCGAATACTACCGCATCGAATACGGCATCCGGGAAAGCGGAAAGATCACCCGCGTCGGCAGTCACAAATTCCAGGTCTGGAAACTTCTGTTGGCATGCTCTCACCATCGCCTCGGCGTTATCGACTCCAACATAGCGCGTAGCCCGGCTAGCGAGGTAGGGCGTCGTTCGTCCGCCCCCGACCCCGAGATCAAGGACCGCGCTACCCGGTGAGATGTAGCTTTCAAACAGCAGACGCTCACAAGGGGTCAGATAATTCAGCGCCGCATAATACGCGGTGACGTCTGGCGCATTGTAGATCTGGAGGTTCTTTTCTATATGGATGTCCGCCATTCGCCGCCAATTAAGCTTCAACCAACCCCAAAGGCTGTGTCTTCTGATGGGACGCCCTCTGTAGCCACGCATATAAACCCGAGACGTGAGCTTCGAATTCGCCGAGACTCATGCTCGATGTCACATGCAGGCGTGGCAAAGCAAAGTCCGGCAGAGGAGTACCCAAGCCTCCGCCGCAATTCAGAAAGGCGGCGGTAAATCCTGCCTGCTTGGGCATAGTGAGGACCTTAGACGTAACTGATTGCGGATTTCCAAACGGATAGGCGAACGCCCAAACTGGTTTCTTGAGAACGTCCTGCAGTCTTGCGCGACTCTCTGCAATTTCCATGTACGCCAATTCGGACGGAGCCTGCGAGAGCATCGGATGAGTCATCGTGTGGGCCCCGATCGTCATCCCCACCGCCGAGAGTTCATTCAATTCCGTTGCCGTCAACAAACCAAAGCGGCGCGAAAGCGCAGAATCACGCCTTTCGAGATGCGAGTCGGAGTTAATTCCCAATCGAGAGCGCGCTTCTAGTAGGAAGCCTTTGCGTACTTCGCCGCCGACTTGCGACAGCCGCTTCAAAGAACTCCACCAGCTCGCACGGCGGCTCTCTGGAGAGTTCAATTCAAGCTCAATCGTCACTGTCCCATAAGAGATTGCGTAGGTTCCGTTGGCCGCTCCAAGAAAGATTCGAGAGAGATCTTCGTACCAGAGAGTCGTGGGTAAATCTCCAGCGGACGCACCGGTTACGAAGAAAAGACAACGCACCTCCTCTCGCTGCAGCACTGGCAGCATGTCAGTCAGGCAGTTCAACAGTCCGTCGTCGCACGTGACGAGCACCGCCCGCCGAGGCAGACTTCCCTTTCCTTCTCGCCACGCTAGAAAATCATCCGGACTGATGACGTCGTAGTGTTTCTTAAGCAGATGCAGTTGGCACCGAAGCGACTCCGCCGTGATCAGGTTTCCATCCAATGCCGGATCGATCGGTGTATATCCCTCAGGGAGCACCCCGTGATAGGTCACGACGGCGAGCCCTTGCGCCGGCAGATGACGAAGCACGCCCGACTTCGACAAAAAGGGATACACCGCGTTCTTCAAGAGGGGACTGGCGATCCTCATTGCCGCTCGACCAGATCCCAGCTCAGCGGGGTTCCGCATTCGATGTCTCGCCGGGCGCGTTGGCCCAGGACCTCGGACATATGCCGGGTGTGCAGTCCGTGGCCCGGACGAATTGAGCGCAAATTTTCCGCCGTAAACGGCTCGCCACGCTTAACGTCACGCACAACGAACAGCGAGCGGCGAAACGTCTTGCTGCTTGCCTCTTTGGGACTACATCCAAACCGGACTTCGCCGAGGGCCTTCTCCGCCACACGAACGGAATCGACCATCGCTTTGAATTCATGGGGCTCGAGCGAGAAGGCGCTGTCTGGCCCTGGTTCCGAACGCGACAGGGTGAGATGCTTCTCGATGATGCACGCTCCCAACGCAACGGCTGCGACGGGCACCGCGACGCCCATCGTATGATCAGAAAGCCCTGCGGGCACTCCGAAACGCCGCGATAACTCAGGGATGGTCCGCAGGTTCATCTCCTCCGGCGCTGCCGGATACGCGCTCGTGCACTTCAGCAGCGCAATTTGCGTCGCACCCGCTGCGCGAGCCGCCTTCACAGCTTCGTCGATCTCGTCGAGCGATGCCATTCCTGTGGACATGATCATCGGCTTCCCTGTCCGTGCAATTTTTTGGATCAGCGGGATATCGACAATTTCAAACGACGCCACCTTGTGCGCCGGAACGTTCATCTCTTCGAGAAAATCGACCGCGGTGGCGTCGAACGGAGTCGAAAAAAGATCAAGGCCAAGATCGTTCGCGACCTGCTTTAAGCGAGGCTGCCACTCCCACGGCGTGTAAGCTTCGCTGTAGAGATCGTGCAGGCTGCGTCCGTCCCAAAGCGTGCCACCGCCAACCCGGAAATACTCCTTGTCGCTCTGAATCGTAATCGTGTCCGCCGTATAGGTCTGCAGTTTGACAGCGTCCGCACCGGCATCCTTTGCGGCAGCGATGATCTTTACGGCTTGATCGAATTTCTGGTTGTGATTGGCGGAGAGCTCGGCGATCACGTAGGTGGGGCTGTTGCCGCCCACTTTATTGGCGCCGATTGTGATGACCTTTTCCAAGAAAATGCGGGCCTCGCGACCTTGCTACCTCGACAAAGTGGATGAGAAAGCGACTACGGCTTCGCCTTTCAGGACAACCGTTCCGTCCTGCTTTGAACAAATCGTTTCGAGCGTAGCGATTGGCTTGTCTTGTCGAACACTAAGGACGGTAACTCTTGCCGTCAGTTCATCTCCCAAGTAAACGGGACTCGTAAAGTGGAGCGTCTGACTGATGTAAATCGAGCCGGGCCCAGGCAGCTTATTTCCGATCACAGCAGAAATCAAAGACGCGGAAAGCATGCCATGCGCGATTCGCCGACCAAACCTGGTGGTCTTTGCGAAAGCCTCGTCAAAGTGAATCGGATTCCGGTCGCCAACAACTTCTCCGAAACACTCGACCACTTGTCCGCTCACCACTAGTGTCTGCGATGCGGTGTCTCCAGTCTTCATCGGCGGAAAACGTCCGGCTGGCTCATGCCAGCCCTTTGGATTTCATTTTCTCTGCGAGCGCTTCCTTCTTCTGTTCCCAATCCTCACGCAACATTGCCAAACAAATCACGTCGTGAGGCTCGTCGCCTTTGAAAACATGCTTTCGGAAGATGCCCTCCTCGACGAAACCAAAACTCTTGTGCATCCTGACGACGCCCTGATTGAAATCCAGGACCTCACAGCACAACCTGTTCAGGTTCAGTTCATCGAAAACGTGACGCAAAACAAAATATTCCGCGGACGTACCGACTCCTTTGCCTCGCACATTGGGGCTAACGATGTAAAAAGCCCAATAGCACCGGCGATTACGGCGATCGATCGCATAAAGATTCACGAGTCCGACATCTTCCGCGTCACAAACGATAATCCAGTACTTGCAGGTGGGATCGCTTGTCACTCGCTGGAACCAGGCATCATGCTCCTCGGGCGCGATCACATGGTCGGTATACATATACTTGCGAATCTCCGGAAGATTGCGCCAGGAGCGGATCGTCTCCTTGTCTGCGGGAATGAGATCACGGAAGGAAGTCATTGTCGCTCATTTATCAATTACTTGAGGCGAGGATTTCCGCCACCACTCGTCCGGGACCGTCTAGATCCAATAGCGCTCGCGCGCGCGCCGATATTTTCTCCCGGGACGAGGCAGACTGCATCAGTTCGCGGAGCGTGTTCGCAATCTCGGTCGGACCGAAAGTCGGACGGATAATGAGCGCTGCTCCGAGCCGCCCTAACTCTTCCGCCGCTCTCATCTGGTTATCGGCAATGGGAACCAACAATGACGGAAGCCCGAGGGCGCAGATTTCCCATGAAACCGTTCCAGCGGCAGCCACGCCCACATCTGCCGATGCGATCAATTCCGCCATATTCTGCACGTCGTTCAGCAATTCTACACAACCCGAAATCTGAGAAGCGGACTTCTCCAGCGACGCTCGATGCGGGTTACTGCCGCCGATGGCAATTCGGACATTCATGTGTTCAATGTCTATCTGCTCGAGCGCTTGCAGCACGCGCGGAGTCAAATTCGTTGGATCGCTTCCCCCCATCGTAACGAGTAAGTTTCGTGCGATCGTGGGAATCTGGCGCTCCCAACTGCGAAGTTGAGTGAATTCCCGGCGCAGAAGTGCGTATCGCAGCCCCATCAGCAGTTTGGTGGCAGGAGCACGGTTTCTATAGTCTGCCGCCTCAGCGTAGACATTCTGATTTAGGAGCAGGTCCGCTGCGTAGTACTTACAATTAGCGTTGTCGTCGATGAACAGAACTTTAAGTCCGGAGGCAACCAAGGCCCGCTGGAAATCAGCTCCGAATCGATATCCATCGACCGCGACCCACTTTGCCAGACGGTCTGCGGCGAGACGGGCCGTTTGATCCGAATCTTCGTGAGTCCCAGGTGCAACCGCCATGCCGACGGTCTCGTATCCCTCCCGACGGAGCCGTTCGTTGATCGCGGGCGTGGTCTCCGCCAGTGCAAACACCGCGTGACCACCGGCGTCTTGCCACGCCTGGGCTAACGCCAAACAACGCATTACATGACCTGTACCTATCGCAACACTGGCGTCGGCCCGCAAGATGAGATTCATCTGACTTAAGAGTCTTTAGCGACGGTCGAACCTGACGGAGTCATAACCAACCATTCCATGATGGCCGGTCGACGTTCACCGAGAATCAGTCGTTTTTTCGCGGTGTCGAATCCGGATAGCCTGGCGTAGTCGTAACGGTGAGCCTTCATGATGTCGTCAGTGCTGGTAATGGATTGGATAGTATGCGTGTCTGCGAAAGTATCTCTGAGGGCCTGGCTGATGTCGATATCGATGAAATCATGCGTTTCAATAATGAGATCGTGGCGTGCAAGGACCCTTTTCATTTCTCCCGCAAATAGTTCTCGCTCGTATCCCTCGCAGTCGGACACGATCAGTGCCTTTAAGCCTAACGGAATCGACTGCAGCACCTTTTGATCGCAGAGACCGGCAACATGAACTCGAGGACCAATCCCGTTGAGTCGGGCCATGTCTGAGCACGCTCTTCGTGCTCGATCATCAATGTCAAAGGCGTAAATCTCTGCCGCTTTGAGGCGCAACCCTAGCCCGACTGCGTAGTAGCCCTCTGCGCAACCAATGTCGACAACGGCCGTATATTGGTTCGACAGTAGTTCTTCCAACACGAAATGCAGTTCAGATTCGTACGATCCCAATAGTTTTAGCAGCAAGGCGCTCCCAACCGATCGCCGGTCCGGATACCGCATTCCCTTGAATGGGCCTGAAGCGACGGTCAAGTCCGGGAACATTTCATCGATCACTGCTGTTTGTAACTCGTCTCTGTCCCTGGTTTCCCGCGCCCAGCGCGCGTGTCCGTACAATTGTCCTAAATAGTGACCTACTATCTCGCAAGCGCGGTAGGCGGACCACGCGAATCTGTTTGCTGATGTCCGCCCGACAAAATCCTTAGCGATACTCTTCACATTGCTCATGGTAGAGATTGGACAACGTTCTCTTCGGGCCGGTCACAAGCTCTTCTGCGAAACATGCTGGTTCAAATTCACAATCTCGGGCTCGCGGTCGAGCAACGCGAGGACATCGCGCCAGTTGAACAAAGTGTGCCCCTGGAATCGACCGTAGATCGCTTGGACAAACTCCATATCTTCGGGCGTATCTACAGTCCAGCGGTAGCCACTGTAGTCGAGGTCCCCGGTAACTGACAGCAGCTTGAACTCCTCGGAATGTTCGTAGATGTACGGAGTAACGTGTTCGCGCTCATAAGCCTTGGACGCCCGCCGCCAGGCTCGCGCCAAAGCATCAAAGGACATCACTTCCGTATCCAATCCTCGCGGATACGTGCGCACCATAACGTTTGAGGCGTAGTCCGGGCGGGCTTCGAGAAAAGCAGCGATCGTCTTGTCGGTAATTTCTGGATCGAGCAGAGGGCAATCAGAGGTGACACGAACCACGACATCGGCCTTCATCAGTTGCGCCGCACGAAAATAGCGGTCGAGCACATCGTCCTGATCGCCGCGCGAAACGGCGACAAAGCACTTCCGGCATTCCGTGACAATCGCATCGTCGGCGGGCCGATCCGTGGTTGCGATCAACACTTCATTGACCAGACGCGTTCCGCGGAGACGCTCGACGACTCGCGCCAGCATCGTCTCACCTGCAAGGTCTTTGAGAACCTTGCCCGGCAACCGAGTGCTCCCCATGCGAGCCTGAACGATGGCGACGACCTTCAGAGGAACCTCCATGACTCAAGGATCAGCAAGCTATCGCCTCTTCTTGAGGAGAAAGACGGTATCGACATTTTCGCTATTCAAATATGGAAGGCGCTGCTCTTTTACCAGCTCAAGATCGTCAAAGCGTTCAAGATAGCGGCGCACAAAATCCGTCTTCCACAAGAGTGAACTGTGCGAGCGATACGTCACTTCCGTGACTTCTGGCGCGTAGTATTCGAGGCCCCAAATGTATCGCCGGCTGGTGCGATGGATTTCATCCATCGCGCGAGGAAGATCTTTGGGAGCGATGTGAATCAGCACTCCCGAAGTGAAGACTACATCGAACGCGGAATCGGCAAACGGGACAGCCAGAGCCGATCCCAATTTGACCAAAATCTCTGATAAACGTTGACTCGCGATTTCAGCGGCGTAAGGTTGTAATTCCACGGCAGACAAATTCGACCACCCCATGCGGTTCAACATCAGGAGTTGGTTGCCCGTGTTGCAGCCGACTTCCAGAAAGCTGGCTTCTTTGGGAATGTCAGCCAGAAAATTTGCATTGATTTCCGTACGCGTAAGACCGTAATTCTTGTGATAAAGGTCATCGAGACCGACGGAGTCCAGGGTATTTCGGTCCGTATACTCGCGCCCAAAATCCCCCTTCCAAACCGCGGCCTGCGACGTGTCTGCAGCCTGACTATCGTCACGTTTCAGCTTCACCACACTCATCGGGTGTACGCTCCCGTCACTTTCCTTACCGCTGCGATTACATCCTCCACATCCTGATCGGTCATGCCGTGAAACATTGGCAGGCTGATCAGCCGCGAATACGCGTCCTCGGCCACCGGGAACTCGCCGCCGTTGTATCCGAAATGGTCGCGGTAGTAAGGATGGAAGTGCACCGGGATGTAATGCACATTAACGCCGATATTCTCCGCGCGCAGAGCGCGAAAGATCTCCGTGCGATCAGCAGTCAAATTTTTCAAATCCAAGCGTATTGGGTACAAATGCCACGCCGGATCCGTTTCCGGACGCACTGCCGGTGGAATCAAGCCTCGGATTTCGCGGAAAGCAGCCGTGTAACGAGCAGCAATTTCGCGCCTTCGAGCCAGATTGGCATCGAGCTTTTTCAATTGCCGCATTCCCAGCGCGCACGCGACGTCAGGCAACCGGTAATTAAAGCCGAGTGAAACCATTTCATAGTGCCACTGGCCGGCACTCTGCCGCTGGCGCGCCTCGCTCGAAATTCCATGATTGCGGAAACGCCTGAGAGTTTCGGCAAACTTAGGATTGTTCGTCGAGACCATACCGCCTTCCCCGGTTGTGATGTGCTTTACCGGATGGAAGCTAAACACGGTCATGTCGGCGATGCCACCTACCCGCCGTCCGTGATATTCCGCGCCCAAAGCATGGCACGCATCTTCAATGACGACGAGGCCGTGCTTGTGCGAGAGCTCTGCGATAGCGGTGAGGTCCGCGGGGTGTCCTGCGTAATCCACGGGAAGAACAGCGCGGGTCTTCGATGAGATTTTCTGAGCGAACTCATCAGCATCAAGATTGAGGGTGTCCGGACTCACATCGGCAAAGACGGGAGTCGCGCCCTGATACAGAACACAGTTTGCTGTCGCAGCAAACGTCATTGGAGTTGTGATCGCTTCGTCTCCCGGCTGGAGCCCCGCGGCAAACACCGCTGCGTGCAATGCTGCGGTGCCGG
>Ga0209624_10003418_pt1 | contig 11259 bp, 5 predicted proteins | sample JacPinW_OM2H0_O1_FD_188565 | JGI IMG/M metagenome (GOLD analysis project Ga0209624, IMG submission 188565) | Forest soil microbial communities from Algoma, Ontario, Canada - Jack Pine, Ontario site 1_JW_OM2H0_O1 (SPAdes) (version 2) | ecosystem: Environmental > Terrestrial > Soil > Boreal... | reverse complement strand
TCAAGATTTTTATCGGCTCGGAGAACAAGCTGTTCTCGCTCTCCGGATCGTCGATGATCGCCGCGCCGCTCAGAGGCACCGATCATCGCATCGCCGGCGTGCTCGGCGTCATCGGGCCGACCCGGCTCAATTACGGCCGCATCGTGCCGATGGTCGAATATGCGGCGCATGTGCTCGGCGAGCTCAAACGCCCGCGCTAGGCTGGGCCCTGTCTTCGCTGCCTGGAGATACGCAATGTCGAATGCGCCGAACGTCGGGACATCCGCGCACAGTCTCGGCGAATCCATCGAGCGCTTGCGAGGAAAATGGGCGGCGATCACCGCCTTTGGCGTGCTTCTGGTCGTCCTCGGGGTCGCTGCGCTGTTCTTTTCCCTCGTCGCGACCATTGCGACGGTGACGCTCAACGGAATCCTGTTTCTGATCGCCGGCGCAGCCGAGATAAGCATCGGCATGCATGCACGCGAGTGGGGGCGGTTTTTTCTCTGGGTGGTCGGCGGCCTCGTCTATATCGCCGCCGGGGTCGTCTGTATTGTCAATCCCTTGCTCGCCTCCGCCGTGCTGACGCTCCTCCTCGGCGCCGGCCTCATCGCCGCTGGCGTGGTCCGGGCCTTCCTCGCTTTCCAGCTTCCAGCCGACCATCCGCGGGGCCTGGTCTTTCTCGCCGCTGCGGTAACCATCCTGCTCGGTTTGATCATTGTGAGCCATTGGCCGATGGACAGCGTTTATGTCCTCGGCACCCTGCTCGGCGTCGACCTCCTGTTTCATGGGGTCGGATGGGTGAGCTTCGGCATGGGGTTGCACGCCCGAATGTGACGCGCTCGGGTCTGCCGCTTGAGATTAGGGAGCGAGAATGACGAAGTGGGTCTATTCCTTCAGCGCCGAGCGCGCCGAAGGCCGGGGCGAAATGAAGAACCTGCTCGGCGGCAAGGGCGCGAACCTGCACGAGATGGCGTCGCTCGCCCTGCCCGTGCCACCGGGCTTCACCATCACCACCGAAGTCTGCACCCACTTCTACGCCAACGGCAAAACCTATCCGGCCGACCTTGCTCCCCAAGTCGGCGCGGCGATGGCCGAGATTGGCCGCAAGACCCAACGCGTTTTTGGCGACGCATCCAATCCTCTGCTTGTCTCGGTGCGCTCGGGCGCCCGCGCCTCGATGCCTGGCATGATGGACACCGTCCTCAATCTCGGGCTGAATGACGCCTCGGTCGAAACTCTGGCGAAGACATCGAACGACCCGCGTTTCGCATACGACTCCTATCGCCGCTTCATTCAGATGTATTCGAACGTCGTCCTGGACCTGGACGTCCACAATTTCGAAGACATCCTCGAGCAATACAAGGACAGCAAGGGCTACGCGCTCGACACCGACCTCAGCGCCGAAGACTGGCGCGCCGTCATTGCAGACTACAAAGCGAGAGTCGTCGAAGAGACCGGGAAGCCGTTTCCTCAAGCGCCGCACGATCAGCTCTGGGGCGCGATCGGCGCCGTGTTCTCATCCTGGATGAACCAGCGCGCCATCACTTATCGGCGCCTCAACGCCATTCCCGCCGACTGGGGCACCGCGGTCAATGTGCAGGCGATGGTGTTCGGCAATATGGGCGAAACGTCCGCGACCGGCGTCGCCTTCACCCGCAACCCCTCGACTGGCGCCAAGGAGCTCTACGGCGAATTTCTCGTCAACGCCCAGGGCGAGGACGTCGTGGCCGGCATCCGCACGCCCCAGAACATCACCGAGGCGGCGCGGAAGGCGGCCAGTTCCGATCAGCCCTCGCTCGAGTCGCTGATGCCCAAGGTGTTCGGCCAATTCGTCGCCACGACCCAGCTTCTCGAGAAGCACTACCACGACATGCAGGACCTCGAGTTCACCGTCGAGCGCGGCAAGTTGTGGATGCTTCAGACGCGCAACGGCAAGCGCACGGCCAAGGCTGCGCTGCGCTGCGCGGTCGAAATGGCGAACGAAGGCCTCATTTCGCGCGAGGATGCGGTGAGCCGCATCGAGCCGAGCGCGCTCGACCAGCTCTTGCACCCGATGCTCGACCCTAAAGCCAAGCCGGCCGCGATCGCGACCGGCCTGCCCGCTTCGCCCGGCGCGGCGAGCGGCGAGATCGTGTTTTCCGCCGACGAAGCGCAGGCTTTGCGTCAGGCCGGACGAAAATCGATTCTGGTCCGGGTTGAGACGAGCCCAGAGGACATCCACGGCATGCACGCCGCCGAGGGCGTCGTGACCACCCGCGGCGGCATGACCTCGCACGCCGCTGTCGTCGCGCGCGGCATGGGCAAGCCCTGCGTTTGCGGCGTGAGCACCATCCGCATCGATTACGCCAAGCAGACCATGAGCGCCGGCGGAATGACGCTGAAGAAGGGCGACATCCTCACCATCGACGGCGGCTCAGGCGAAGTGATGGCGGGCGCCGCGCCGATGGTGAAGCCCGAGATGACCGGCGATTTCGCCACGCTGATGACCTGGGCGGATTCGGTCAGGCGCATGAAGGTGCGCGCCAATGCCGAGACCGCGGCGGACGCGCGCGCCGCCCGCTCGTTCGGCGCCGAGGGCATCGGCCTTTGCCGCACCGAGCACATGTTCTTCGAAGGCGAGCGGATCATCGCGGTGCGCCAGATGATCCTCGCCGACGACGAGGCGGGACGCCGCGCGGCGCTCGCCAAGCTTCTCCCGATGCAGCGCAAGGATTTCTCTGAATTGTTCGAGATCATGAGCGGCCTGCCGGTCACCATCCGCCTGCTCGACCCGCCGCTGCATGAATTCCTGCCGCACACTGACGCGGAGATCGACGAGGTCGCCAAGGCGATGAAGGTGAGCGCCGACAAATTGCGGGCGCGCGCAGCGGAGCTGCATGAGTTCAATCCGATGCTCGGCTTCCGCGGCGTGCGCTTGGCGATTCGCTATCCCGAGATCGCCGAAATGCAGGCCCGCGCCATTTTCGAGGGCGCGGTCGAGGCGGGGCGCAAGACGGGCAAGCCGGTGGCCGCCGAGATCATGGTTCCGTTGGTGTTCGGGCGGCCTGAACTCGACCTGGTCAAGGCGATCATCGTCGCCATGGCGGACGCCGTCGCCAAGGAAACGGGCGTGAAGGTGCCCTATCAGGTTGGCACCATGATCGAACTGCCGCGCGCTGCGCTGCGCGCCGGCGAAATCGCGGAGAGCGCCGAGTTCTTCTCGTTCGGCACCAACGACCTCACACAGACCACCCTCGGCGTGTCGCGCGACGACGCCGCCTCGTTCCTCGGCTTCTACACCGTCAAGGGCCTCTTGAAGGCCGATCCGTTCGTGACCTTGGACATCGAAGGCGTCGGCGAACTCGTGACGATTGCGGCCGCGCGCGGCCGCGCGACCCGCCCCGACATCAAGCTCGGCGTCTGCGGCGAACACGGCGGCGATCCGGCCTCGATCGCCTTCTGCGAGCAGGCGGGTCTCGACTACGTATCGTGCTCCCCCTTCCGCATCCCCATCGCCCGCCTCGCCGCGGCCCAGGCGGCGCTCGGCAGGAAGGCGGCGATCACGGCGTGAGGGGGCGGCTGTCATCCCTCCGGCAATCCGGCCTTGCGCATGCCTTCGAGAATGCGCTCCGTTTGAGCCAGATATTTTGGGTCACTGCTCTCGGCGGTGAAGAAGGCGCGGGCGCGGGAGACGGAGAAATTTGGGTTGAGCACCAGGCCCGCGCTGACCGCGGAACGCGCACCGTCAAGTCGCCCGAGCTGCGTCAGCGCGGCAGCCAACTCAAAATGCGATTCCGGAAAATTTCGGTTGGCTTCGATGGACCGCCGAGACCACGCGACCGCTTCCTCCCAAACGCCAAGGTGCCGCTTCGCTGTGGCCGCGATGGCCATCCAGACGTATGCCATCGTATCGCGCGGACTGAGGCGCAGCGCCTCGGCGATCTGCGATTCGGTTTCCTCGGGCCGGCCAATAAAAACCTTACCAATTCCAATGTAGGCGTGCGCGTAGGCAAGATTTCGATCCAGCGCCAACGCGTGTTCGCACTTGACGATGCCCTCGGCCGCGCGCTCAGTGTAAATGTCGACGAACCCCAACTGCATGTGGCCGCGCGCATGGTCCGGCGCCGCCGACAAAGCTTTGGTCAGCTTCGCTTCGGCTGTCGCGAACGCCGCCGCGCGATCAGTCACGAAGAAGAATACGCCCTCGATCTGGTGCGCGCGCGCCGATCCGACGAGCGCGTCGACATTGTCGGGGTCGGCTGTTAGCGCACGATCGAAAAAGCTGCGCGCCTGCGCCATATTGTCGGGGGTAAGTCCCTTGTAGAAGCAAGCCAAACCTTGAAAATAGAGGTCCGTTGAGTCGGGATTCGGCGCCTGTTCGGCGCGCCGCGCCTCGGCGGCGACGAGTTCAGCGTTCAACGCGCCCGCCAGGCGAGCAACGATTTCATCCTGCATGTCGAAGAGATCGGCCAGCGGCTTGTCGAACCGGTCGGCCCAGAGATGATTGCCGCTTTCGGCGTCGATAAGCTGGACGTTGACCCGTATGCGGTTTCCGCCGCGCTGGACGCTGCCCTCAAGGACATAGCGGACGTTCAACTCTCGGCCGATCTGCTTTAGACCGACGGCCTTACCCTTATAAGTGAATGCGGTGTTGCGCCCGATCACCACGGCGCCGCGTATGCGTGAGAGGTCGGTCGTCAGGCTCTCGGTTACCCCGTCGACGAAATGCTCCTGCTCGCGGTCGCCGCCGATATTGGCGAACGGCAAGACAACCATTGAAAGACGCGGCGGGGCGGGTTTTTCGGGCACCGGGGCGGCCGCGGGTTTCGGTTGCGCGGGCTGGCCGACGTCAAGCGCATAGACGCGGATCGGCTCGGCGATATTCTTGAGTTGGGTCGGTCCAAGATCGGTTACCGCCAGATCAAGCCGCCCCTTGATCTGCCAGTAGGCCTGTTCGGAGAGGCATATCGCGCCGGGTTTGGCAATGCCCTCGATCCGCGCGCCGATGTTGACGCCGTCGCCCATGAGATCGCCGTCCGCCTCCTCGACGACGTCGCCGAGGTGGATGCCGACGCGGAATTGAATCCGCCGATCTTCAGCCACGCCGGCGTTGCGCTCGACCATGCCATTTTGCACCTCGATCGCGCATCGCACAGCGTCGACGACGCTACGAAACTCGATGAGGCTGCCGTCGCCGGTGCGCTTGACAATGCGCCCGTGATGCGCGGCGATCGCGGGGTCAATCAGGTCGCTGCGCAGCCCCCTCAAGCGCGCAAGGGTTCTGTCCTCGTCGGCCCCGGCAAGCCGGCTGTAGCCGACAACGTCGGCGACCAGGATGGCAGCGATCTTCCGCGTTTCCGCCATGGCGTCGCCTCAGAAATATGGCGATACTATCATGAACGACGCCTCGGCGCTTTTACAGGGCGCGAGCGGCGCCGACGGGCATTTCGGCCCACGCCCTTTGGATAAGCGGCTGAACCAAGGCGCCGCCGCGCCGGGGCGCAAGCAGCCTAGGAAGGAAGTCGGTTGGTGTTGTTCAGAATTGAAATAATAATTGTTTGTTTTTACGAATATCTTGCAGCGAAGCAGGCACGAAGTGTTTCGCGCGGTCGGGCGGACAGAAAAAGGCGCCTAAGCAATTGAAAAGCTTGCATCGCGGACAAGAGCGCACCGCCCCGCCCCACATCGTCGGCGCAGCCCGACTCGCACGAAAGAAGACGGCCCGCTTCGGCCGCGCTGCGCGTAGCGAGACGCCAATGGAGGCGTTGTCCGAGGTCGAACGCGTCATTCGCGACTTGCTCGTCTCCTTCGCCACAACGAGCATGGCGACCGGACGTTATGGTCGATTTCGGGGGCCGGTCGCCCTCATCTGGTATTGGTGGACCTTCTTTCGCGACGCTCGCCGCGGTCCGCCCGAGAAACCCGCCCATGAGATTCGTGAAGGCCAACGACCTCGTCATCCACAATCTCGACCAAGGCCGGCGCGATGGGCCGCCGCTCGTGAGAAGCCATCCGTCGTGGCGAGATTGGTGGCCGAGCACGCCAGGCGGGCCGCCCTTTGAGGGGCCGCCGGGCCGAAGCGGGCGCCCCCACAACAGGTTGCCGAGAGCTAATGGCGCGGAATTCTACCCCTTCCCGTCCATGGGATGAGAGGGTATAGACACCCGCCGTTTTGACGGCCCGGCGGCAACCGCCGACCGCGAGGTCAGCTTTTCGAATGTCCCAACCCATTTCGAAGGACGCGATCCCGCCGCCAGTTTATGGCGGCGAGGGCGACCTGACGCATTCGTCCGGGCGCTTCTGGGTTCTCACGCTTGGCTCGATCGGCGTCGTTTTCGGCGATATCGGCACGAGCCCCCTTTACGCGCTGCAGACGGCGCTGGGTCAATTCAAGGGCCCCCTCGGCCCCCCTGAAGTCATCGGCGTCGTCTCGCTCATAATCTGGGCGTTGCTGATTATCGTCACCGCGAAATATGTCCTGTACCTGATGCAAGCCGACAACAAGGGCGAGGGCGGCATCCTGTCCCTCATGGCGCTGGCTCAGCGCGCCCTTGGGCAGAAGACGCCGATTGCGTTTCTGCTCGGCGTCGCCGGCTCGGCCCTCTTCTCGGGCGACGCGATGATCACGCCTGCGATTTCCGTGCTCTCCGCGCTCGAAGGATTGAAACAAATCGACGCCGGCCTTGCTCGATACATCCTGCCGGCGACGGTCATCATCCTCGTTTTGCTGTTCGCGGCCCAGAGCCGAGGCACGGCCAGAGTTGCAGCCTTCTTCAGCCCGATCATGGTCTTGTTCTTTGCGGTCAACGCCGTGCTTGGACTGGTGCATATCGCTTCTGCATGGAGCATTTTGCAGGCTTTGAGCCCAATCCCGGGGATAGCGTTTATCCACGCCCGAGGGACGATCGGCTTCATCGTGCTCGGCAGCGTCTTTCTGGCGGTGACCGGCGCGGAGGCGCTCTACGCCGACATGGGTCATTTTGGGCGGCGGCCGATCCAGGCGGCCTGGCTGTTCATCGTTCTGCCGGCGCTGGTGTGCAATTATCTCGGCCAAGGCGCCTTAATTCTCAACGACCCGAAGGCAGTCGAAAATCCCTTTTATTTGCTGGCGCCGGGTTGGGGCTTGGCGCCGCTCGTTCTTCTGTCGACCGCCGCAACCGTGATCGCCAGTCAAGCCGTCATCACCGGCGCATATTCACTCGCCAGTCAGGCGATCCAGCTCGGATTGCTGCCCCGACTCGAAATCGTCCATACCTCCTCAACTCAGGAGGGGCAGATTTACATTCCCCGCGTCACTCGCGTGCTGCTGTTCGGCGTCTTGGGGCTGGTGCTTCTGTTCCGCTCGTCCGACGCCTTGGCCAACGCTTACGGCATCGCCGTCTCCGGTACGATGGTGGCGACAACCTCCCTTGCCTTCTTTGTGGTCTGGAAGCTGTGGCGATGGCCGCTTTGGGCGGCGCTGGCCCTGACCGGCGCGTTTCTGTCCATCGACGTCGCCTTTTTCATCGCCAATCTCTACAAGGTCGTGGACGGCGGCTGGGTGCCCCTGACGCTCGGCGTCGCGATGTTCATCCTGATGTGGACCTGGTCGCGCGGTAGCGTCATCTTGCTGGCTCGGACGCATCGGGACGCAATCCCGATGCTGGACCTGATCAAGATGCTCGAGAAGTCGAAGCCGGTGAGGGTTCCGGGGACGGCGGTTTTCCTCACGAACGATCCGACCTCGGCGCCGTCGTCGCTGATGCACAATCTCAAGCACAACAAAGTACTGCACGAGCGCGTCGTGCTTTTGAACGTGCGCAACGAGACGACCCCGCGCGTGCCCGCCGCCAATCGATACGAAATGAAGAGTTTGTCATCCGATTTCATGTTGGTCACGCTTCATTTCGGCTATATGGAGCAACCACACATCCCACGAGCCTTGGCGGCGATGCGGAAGGCGGGACTCAAGTTCGACATCATGACGACCTCGTTCTTCCTGGGGCGACGCACGCTGAAGACCGCGCCCAACTCGGGCATGCCGCTCTGGCAGGACAAACTGTTCATTGCCATGACAAAACAGGCGGCCAGCGCGCCGGACTTCTTCAACTTGCCGTCTGATCGGGTCGTCGAGCTCGGGGCGCAGATGAAGGTCTGAGCGCCATCGCCTCTGGGGTGGGATCGAAGCAGGCGCCCGACGCTGAGCGTGCCGGAGCGGAAGCGCTAAGCGGAAGCGCGATGAAAGTTTACCTGATCAACCTAGATCGCCACCCCGAGCGCCTCGCGCATATGCGCAAGCAGCTGAACGGGGTCGCGTTTGAGCGCATTTCGGCTGTCGACGGGTCGAACGATCCGCCCACGACGAAAGGCCTCAGCCGCTTCGAACTGGCTTGCCTGGAAAGCCATAAGCTCGCTTGGCGTCAGTTCCTGGATAGCCCTGAAACTCAGGCGTGCTTTATCGAGGACGACCTGCACGTCTGGCCCGGATTCGCCGCGGTAGTCGGCGACAGCTCCTGGATCCCGTCAGACGCTCATTCGGTCAAGCTCGACACCTATTTGCAAAAGGTCGAGCTCGGAGAGAAACGCGCCGCGATCGATGCGCGCCAGATCGCAAGACTTTATTCGCGGCACCACAGCAGCGCCGCTTACATTCTCACCCGCCCCGGCGCGGCGCGCTATCTTGAATTGACGGCCATCCCTTCACTGCCGGCCGACTATGCGCTGTTCCCCAATCACCCTCGCCGCTGCGGCTTGCGCATTTATCAGCTTTGTCCCGCCGTCGCGATGCAGGATCACCTTCTCGAGCCGGACGGGGGCGGCCAGGCCTTCGCAACGACAATGGCTGCGGCGGACAGACGTGCGAAGCTGCAGCAATCTTCGACGCTCGACAAGCTCGGGCGGGAGGGCGTCCGTCTCGCTGGCCAAGTCGTGACCCTAGTGGAGCGAAGCTACGAGAAGACATTTCTGCGCGTAGAATGCACGATGGTTGATGTGGGCTGAATGACGATGCGGACGTTCGCGCTAAACGCGCGAACCCTCACCCTCCGATATTGAAGCTGGCCATCGCGGCCATGTTGACGATGTCGGAATCCTTCGCGCCGAGGGAGACGATCTGCACCGGCTTCTCGAGCCCCACGATCAACGGTCCAATGACCGTGGCGCCGCCCAGTTCCTGCAACATGCGGGTGGAGATGGCGGCGGAGTGGAAGGCCGGCATGATCAGCACGTTCGCCGTGTCTTTGAGACGGCAGAACGGATAGGCGGTCATCAGCTCCTTGTTGAGCGCGACGTCGGCGCCCATTTCGCCGTCGTACTCGAAGTCGACCCGCTTGGCGTCGAGGATCCGCACCGCTTCCTGCACGCGCAGCGCGCGTTCGCCGGGCGGATGGCCGAAATTGGAGAAGGCCAACATCGCCACGCGCGGCTCGTAACCGAGCCGACGGGCAACCCCCGCCGCTTCGATCGCGATCTCGGCGAGATCCTCGGCGGTCGGCGTCTCGACAATCGCAGTGTCGGCGGCCAAAATCGGGCGCCCTCGCGACAGAATGATCGAGACGCCGACCACCCGGTGACCTGGCTTGTCGTCGATCACGCGCCGGACTTCCTCCAACGCGATCGAGAAGTTGCGGGTAACCCCGGTCACGACCGCGTCGGCGTCTCCGCGCGCGACCATCGCGGCTGCGAAGTAATTGCGGTCCTGGTTGATCATGCGCTGGCAATCGCGGAACAGATAGCCCTTCCGTTGTAACCGCTCGTAGAGGAATTGGGCGTAAATGGCGTTGCGCTGCGACAGGCGAGCGTTGTGAATCTCAATGCCCTTGTCCGAGAGATCGAGACCCGTCGCCTTGGCGACGCTTCGCACGCGCTCCTCTCGACCGACCAGAATCGCCTCGCCAAGACCCTGATTGACGAATGAATAGGCGGCGCGGATCACCTGTTCTTCCTCACCCTCGGCAAACACCACGCGTTTGGGAGTGCGTCGGACCCGCTCGATGATGAGTTGCATCGCGCCTGCGATTGGATCGCGACGGGCGGACAATCGCGCCTTGTAGGCCTCGAGATCGACGATCGGCCGCCGCGCGACCGCAGAGGCCATCGCGGCTTTGGCCACCGCGATCGGTACGACGTGAATGAGGCGCGGGTCGAACGGAACCGGAATGATGTAGTCGCGACCGAAGCGCGGCCTTGCTCCGCGATAGGCCGCCGCCACTTCGTCGGGCACGTCCTCGCGCGCGAGATTAGCGAGAGCCTCAGCCGCGGCGATCTTCATGTCCATGTTGATCGTCTTGGCCCGCACATCGAGAGCGCCGCGGAAAATATAGGGAAAGCCGAGCACGTTGTTGACCTGGTTCGGGTAGTCGGAGCGCCCGGTGGCGATGATCACGTCGTCGCGGGCCTTCTTCGCCTCTTCTGGCGTGATTTCCGGGTCGGGATTCGCCATGGCGAAAATGATCGGATTGGGCGCCATGCTCTTGACCATTTCCGGGGTCAGCGCGCCCTTGGCTGAAAGACCGAAGAAAATATCCGCGTCTTTGAGCGCGTCTTCGAGCGTTCGCAGCGGCGTGTCGACCGCGTGCGCGGACTTCCACTGGTTCATGCCTTCCTGACGGCCGCGATAGACGACGCCCTTCGTGTCGCACAGGATGACGTTGGCGGGCTCGAATCCCATCGCCTTGATCAGGTCGAGACAGGCGATGCCGGCGGCGCCGGCACCATTGCAGACCAGCCGCGTGGTCTGAATGTCGCGCCCTGTTAGATGCATGGCATTGATCATCCCCGCCGCCGCAATGATCGCGGTGCCGTGCTGATCATCATGAAAGACGGGAATGTCCATCATCTCGCGCAGGCGCTCCTCGATGTAGAAGCACTCCGGCGCCTTGATGTCCTCGAGATTGATGCCCCCGAACGACGGCCCGAGGTATTTCACCGCATTGACGAATTCGTCCGGATCCTCCGTCCCGACCTCCAGGTCGATTGAATCGACGTCGGCAAAGCGCTTGAACAACACCGCCTTGCCTTCCATCACCGGCTTCGAAGCGAGCGCGCCGAGGTTGCCGAGGCCAAGGATCGCCGTGCCGTTAGAAATGACCGCGACCATGTTGCCGCGCGTCGTGTAGTCGTAGGCGGTTGACGGATCCGCGGCGATCGCCAAGACCGGAACGGCGACGCCTGGCGAATAAGCGAGCGATAAGTCGCGCTGGGTCGCCATGGGCTTGGTCGGCATGATCTCGAGCTTGCCGGGGCGCCCGCGCGAGTGGAATTGCAGCGCCTCCTGATCGGTGATCGAAAAGCGCGTGTTCGGTCCCTCGACCTTGTCATTCA
>Ga0209624_10003417_pt1 | contig 11260 bp, 4 predicted proteins | sample JacPinW_OM2H0_O1_FD_188565 | JGI IMG/M metagenome (GOLD analysis project Ga0209624, IMG submission 188565) | Forest soil microbial communities from Algoma, Ontario, Canada - Jack Pine, Ontario site 1_JW_OM2H0_O1 (SPAdes) (version 2) | ecosystem: Environmental > Terrestrial > Soil > Boreal... | reverse complement strand
CGCATAGGCCGGGCCCACGTTCCCGTTGGTCGCGGTCACAGTCACAACGCGCGTATCCCGCTCCCCAGCCGTGCTGGAGACGGCGAACGTCATTCCATGGCCGGGCAACTCCGTGGGATCGACGATTCCCCAGTAAGCGGGCTTGGCCTGCAATCCCATATCGAAAGGCAACGGGTAGTCGGTGCGAATGACCGGGAAGCTGTCCAGCCAAGTATCGTCATCGGCGAATCCCCAGAAAGTCACTGCGCTGATTCTGCCGGCGAGCTGCCGCAGTGCCTCAAAATATTGCGCGTACAGCCAGCCCTGCTCCGCCAGCAACCCTGCCGGCGGGTCGTTGCCATAGTTTGAGGTAACGTCTCCGGCATTGTAGATACTCATGTCCAGTTCGGTGATTTGCTGATCGAGATCTGGAAAACTATCAGCCACGCGGTTGATGGCATGCACCATGGCTGCGGTCGACGGATAATTGATCGCATTGTGCATTTCATGCCCAATGCCGTCAAGTGGAATGCCTCGCGCGCGAAGGTCGCCGACCACCTGCACCAGGCAGGCCAAACGGTTGGGATCGGTAGTGCTGTAATCGTTGATAAATAACTGTGTGCCGGCGGGAGCATATTGTCGCGCTGCCTTAAGCGCCACATCGATATAGCTCTTGCCGAGTACCTGATAGAACGGACCGTGGCTGAGACAGTCGGGCTGGCTGGGATCGAGCGGCTCGTTCACCACGTCCCAGGCGTAGACCTTGTTGCCAAAGTGCTCGACCTCGCTCTGGATGTGCTCTTCGATATTAGCCGTCACCACAGCCTGGTTGGCCGCTGAATTTGTGCCGTCACCGGTTGCGTACGAGGGAGTTTGCTGGCCACTGGCCCAAACCAGGTTGTGGCCGCGCACCCGCATGTCGTTGCACTGGGCGAGCCCGACCTCACTGTCTGCATTGCCGAATGTGTAGCTACCTTTGGTGTTCTCTACCGAACTCCATTTCATGTCGTTTCCCGACGTAATGCTGTCGAAATGCATGGTCAGTAATTGGGCGTGAGGTCCAGAGAGGTCTGTCAAATCGACGGCCGCGCCCATCCGGAAGTACGGTGAGAGAGTCTTGTAAATGGAGGGAATGTTGGTCTGAATGGTTGGCGGTGCCACGTAAGTAAGCTGGAAGTCGTCGATGTAAAACGACACCAGATCGCTGCCCGACGCCGGAACGGTTTGGATGTACAAATACGCCGCTCCCGGGTCGTAGCCGTTGGACATGTTGTATCCGGTCACACTGATTTGGTGCCAGTTTCCGTCCGCCAGAACGGTGACTCCGGGGTAACCAGTGATGCTCGGGAAACTGACGTTGCCATCCAGAGACACCTGGAGGCTCAGGTTGATCACATGGCTTGAGCCATCGGTAGGAAGCAGCCGAACCCACACACTGAGGTTATAGACCGAGCCGTTATACATCTTGTCGCTGACGCTGATCTGGGGTCCATCGTAGTTTGCGGTTCGCCCCGTAATCAGCAGGCTGTTCGCGCCGCTGTGCGCCTGCGCGGAAGTATTGGTCAGCGTGGAGCTGCCCGAACGCGAACTCCAGCCGTCCAGGCTCCCATCTTCGAACGTCGTGGTGATCCCCGAGTTGTCCTGCTGGCTCGGGTTTGGTGGTGGAGGCGAGATTTCGGCGATGGTGACGTCGGCGATGTAAAAAGAGTCGGTCGCGCTGCTCGACTGAATGAAAAGGATAAGGCCCGTGGGCGGGCCGGGAAGGTCGCTGAAGCTGAAAGTGCCCTGCACCTTGGTCCAAGTCGAACTCGAGAGTGCAGCGGACGTTCCGAGATTGGCGTACGCTCCCGATGTGTTGGCGCAGTTTGTGGTTTTGGTCGTGAGTGTCACAGTTGGGTTACTGCTGTCAGGGGTCGTAAGTAAGACGTAAGCGCTGACCTGATAGGTCGCATTCGCGACCACGCCGTTCACGCTGAGTAAATTGAGGCTTGGGCCCATGTAACCAGCGGTTCGGTTTGTGACCAGAAGGCTGTGAGTGTCGGAATTCGGACCGGGAAGCGGAGGTGTCGTGTTGGTCAGGGATACGGACCCGAAAGGCGCCCAGCCGTCAAGACCACCGTCCTCGAAGTTATAAGTCGCAACTGGCGTTCCGCCCGCAGGGGGCGCGGTTTCGGTGATGACTACTTCATCCAGATAGAACGACTGCGCGCTGGTCGCTCCCACCAACTGAGCGTACAGGGTTAAACCTGTTTCCGTGGTGCTGACGGTATAGGTTCCACCGATCTGCACCCACCCGGAAGACGAGACGGGCACCGTGTAGGTGCCAATCGTGTCGTAGCAGGTACCGCCGGAGCAGCTAGCGTCGCTGCGCTGGATCGTGAAGTTCGCGTTGGCGGGGCTTTCCCCGCTGGTCAGCTGGACGTAGCCCGTAATTGTATACTTCGCCCCCGCCAGCAGCACACTGCTCAACGGGATGGAAGGTCCGCCGGCGCCACTGGAGTTGGTTGTGGTCAGCAGACTTTCGGATCCAGAATAGGCCGCAGCGGTGGTCGCGACCGGCGTACTTGCGCCGTTAAAGGAAGTCCAACCATCGGCAGTACCGTCTTCGAAGCTATACGTCGCAACCGTCTGGGCGACTAACTGACCGGCGCAGACAAGGGCGAGAATCGCAAGCACGCATGAAACCCAAGCGGTTCGATTCCGGGATTGACGTTCGGTGCGGTGTGCAGCGGAAGACATGGTGGAGACCTCCTTGAGGCGCAGATTGTGGTCCAGCGAGCTAAGCCGCGCCTTCAACCCGGCGGACGTTTTGGGTTCTCGTGAGGGACACGATTTCCTTGACGGGGGCGCGTTTAACACCGGGCGGTTAAAAGATCAGTTTTCCTCCGAACCACCACACGCGCTGTCCACCGCTGCCTCCCAACGAAGCATTGGTGGTGACCAAAGTCGAAGTGATTGCCCCGAAATTAGCGGCGCTTATGTTCGTGTTGGGGGTGTTGAAGTGTGGAGTGTTGGTCACGCCGAACGCGTCCGCTTCGAATTGGAAGGTGAAGCGCTCGGTGATTTTGAAGTTGCGGAACAGACTCATATCGAGTTCGAAGAATCCTGGTCCCCGAAGGATATCGCGCCCAGCATCGCCCAGCACCCCGGGAGAGGTTACGGGTGCGAATGCCGCGGGATTGAAGTATTCGCAGGCCAAAGTTCCTGTGGGACAACTGGAGCGGGGCGCGCCCTTCACGAGGCTGATAGGTCCGACGATGTTTACCGTCTGCGTGTTTCCGGGTGCGTTCAGGGCCGTACTGCCGGAACCCGTGTCGGTGATGGTAAAGGGCGTGCCGCTCATGGCGCTCAACACCCAGTTGAGTTGCCAGCCCCCCGCCAACCGGCTGCCGATGCCTTGTGTGGCCCAACGCTTATCCCGACCAAAGGGCAGTTCGTAGAGTCCGTAGAACTCGAAGTTGTGGGTCCGGTCGAAGCCGGCGAGAGCTTTGTTGCGCGGCAAGTATGCGGGATAGGGCCAGAGAATGAAATTGATTTCCTCATCGTCTTCAAAATCGATGGCCTTTGAAAGCGTGTAAGCGACGCCCAACTGTGAGCTGCCGCCGAGACGCCGCGTCAGCTTGGTTTGCAGGGAGTCATAGTAGTTGTTGCCGTAGGGCGTGAGCGAGTTGATGTCCGACCAATTGCCGCCGAACTGTGCATTGAGGATGCGTCCCGTTTGCCCACCGCCGCCCGGGGCAGGGTTGACATTCAGGTTCGTCAGCGGTCGAATACCGCGCTCGCCGACGTAGCTCGCGTCCGCCACAAAACCCGCGAACTCGCGCTCCAGAGTCAGATTGAAAGAATTGATGTACCCCCGCCGGAAATTCAGCGGGACAGTGGTTGTGCCCACGCCATTGGGAAGGGGATAAGTCCCGGGCGCATTGGGAAGGATCGGTATCGCCGTGATGCCAGTGGGCAGGTAGGTATAGGGACCAAGGGCGTTCACGCCGGTAAGGCTCGCGGCCGGGGCGAATCCCGAGTTCCCCGCTTGCGGATAGAAGTTGCCGGTGAAATCGGAAATGGTATCCGCCGGATAGGAATTCCGCAAAAACCGCCAGTTATTGGGATCGGCACTCATTCCGTAGCCGGCGCGAATGACAGTTTTTTCCAGGGGGCGATAGGCAAGTCCGATCCGGGGTAGAAACAGTCCGTCGTGGACGTCGACGTGGTCATCGATTGGAATCCCACTGTTGCCTCCGCCTACAAGGACATTCATCGAGGAAGGATCGAGGACCCGAGCGCCACCAATATCACTGTAAGCCATCGGGTAGTATTCCCAGCGAACCCCGTAATTCACCGTCAGCCGTGGCGTAATCTGCCACTGATCGCGGGCATAGGCCGCGAACTGAGACCAGCGCAACGCGATGGTATTAGCGTTCTGAACCGCCTTGCCCACCTCGTCTGGCAGCCCTAAGAGAAAATCGGCCAGGGAATTGAACTGGGCATTGCTGGGCGCGCCAGCACTACAATTTCCGCTCCCCGTGCAGCTGGCGAGCTCGGTACCGACGCCGGTGAACCGGAAGCTGCCGCGGGCCGTCTGGAAGCTTCCGCCTTGCGGCTGAAAGTGGTTTAGTTGGGTGTGATTGAACTCGAAACCAAAGCGCAGTTGATGTCGTCCCTTGATCCAGGTCGTATTGACGTTGCTCACGTACTGGTTGTCGCGGAACAGGAACGGATTGCCGGTGTTCGCGTTGCCTAAGTTGGAGAAGGTGTTGAATTGGAATGCCGGAATGCCCCAATAGAGTTGGTCTCCGGTGCCGGTGGTGCAGTTGGCGGTGAAACAGTCATTGGTCCCGGGGATTTTCAGAGTGTTCAACCCGTAAGCTTTATCTTGGGAAATGTCCACATCTTCGGCATTGATCCGCTGGCGCGTGAAGCCGACGTTGGCATCGAGCAACAGATTAGGAGAGAAGGCGTAGGTTCCGCCCAGCCCCACCACCTGGATCCGGGAAAACGAAAAGCCATTCTGGCCGCCGTTCGTGGCATTCCCTCCGGCCGCGCCTAAAGCGGGTGGATCGAAGATACTGCTTCGCGAAAAACTGTAGCGGCCAAAGATCGTGGACCTCTGGCTGGTGATGTAGTTGACCTTTCCGTCGAAATCGTCGCGGTGGAAGTAGCCCGACAGGGGCACAAAGTAATTATTGGATGTCCCGGTTTGATTCGGCGCCGGTATCAGCGACATCATCTGTAGCGCGGCCGGATCGACAGCGGAAAGGCAAATCTCGTCGGCGACGCCGTTGCAGGTGATCACCGAGCGCCCAGTCCCATTGGCATTGCCTGTCCTCGGATCGTAGATGTTCACAGGTTTGCCCGTAGAATCGGTAATTCCACGGAAGTCGAAAAATCCGTTGGCCAGGGCATTTTTGTTCTCGAGAGCGCCCGCCGGGACAGTCTGAAAATTGCCGGCAGGCGCCTGGGCTTGTCGGGTTGATTCCCAGCTGCCAAAGAAGAAGAGCTTATCTTTCTTGATCGGTCCACCGACCGCGCCCCCGAATTGATTGAACACGTTCAGAGGGTTGCGGAACGTCGGGGGATTAAAGTAGTTCAACGCCGCCAGGTCATTATCCGTATGGAACTCGTGCGCGTCGCCATGAAATTGGTTCGAGCCGGACCTGATGCGGACATTGACCGCTGCTCCCCCGGCCATGCCTTGCTCGGCGTCGAAGGAGTTGGTGACTACGTTTACCGTTTCGATCGCATCCGTCGGGGGGACGTAAGCGATGTTGTTGGGCAGCCAGGGGTAGGCATCCTGCACGCCATCAATGCGAGTGTTGTTGCCCTGGCTGGACTGGCCGTTCACGTTGGAGGTCATGGCCCGCTGCGGGTTTCCCCCCGCGGAATTGTTTTCCATCGGCAAAGTCGAGCCGGGAATAATCTTGTACAGCGATTGAAAACTCTTACCTTCCGATGAGATGGAAGGAAGTGACTGAACCTGAGCGGCGTTCAGATCGGTGCGTACATCGGAGCGATCGGTTTGCAACACCGCCGCGTCTGCCGTTACCGTCACGCTTTGTTGAACCTTAGCCACCTGGAGTCGAGTGTCCAGGCGCCTCACGGCGTTGACCGTTACCCCGACGTTCTCCATGACTAGGCTGGCAAAATTCGGCGCTGAGATGGTGATTCTGTAAACCCCGGGTTGCAACGTGGTAAAGCGATAGATCCCGCTACTGTCGGTGGTTGTTTCCTGGGGAATTCCCCGACTGACATCGAGCGCCTCGATGCGCGCTCCGGCTACGGCGGCGTTGCTGGCGTCGGTTACGTTTCCCGTGAGTGATCCATACAGGACCTGCGCTTGAACCGGCAGGGAACAAATGCAGAGCAACAACAGTGCCCGCCCGGCGATAATTAGTTGTCGTCTCGTACTATATAGGGAGATTGGAACTCGCTCGCGCTTCGACATGGAACCTCCTCTTGCCCCGGAGTGAGAGCGGAGATGGATGCAGGCTGGCGCCGGGGTGGAGAGCCTGGCATCGGCAGAACTTGAGAATTCAACACGCCAATCGGCTGCGATTTTTGTGCTTACATAAGCCTGGTTACCCTCTCGTGCTGTTCCAAAGCTTCGCGCTCTTGCGGTCCGGGTGCTGTTGGTCCGAAGTGCTTTTGCAGAACCAGAGCGACGGCCCCTCGCAGACGGGCGCGGCTGGGATCGTCGGACGGTCGCAACCGCGGTGGTTTTCCAACGAATGATGCCTGGGCAATTTCTGCTTGGATAATCGGGCCCAGTCGCCGCCAAAAGCGAGTAAATTCGCCCACCACCAGGATTTCCTCGGGTGCCAGGCCGGCCACGATCATTCGTATTCCCTTGCCGACGGCGTGGGCCATTTGTTCCAGCGCGCGCCAGGCGAGAGCGTTCTCGGTTCCCGCAAGGTCCAATAAGTCACGAAAACTGGGTCCGTCTTTGGTCGCGCTGGATTCGTGGTAATAGCGCAGCGCGGCTCGATTCGAAGCATAAACCTCCCAGCAGCCGCGGCCGCCGCAGGTGCAAAGCGGGCCGTCCGGATTCAAAGGCACGTGCCCGAACTCGCCTGCCATGCCATTCAAACCACGAGCTAACTGGCCATTCGCAAAAATGCCCGTGCCCACGCCCTCGGAAACGGTAACCACCACCAGATCCCGAATCTTGTCCGCTTGTCCAAACCAGACCTCGGCCAGCACGCAGGCATTGGCAGCGTTTTCCAATTCCACGCGCAGTCCGGTGGCCTTCTCGATCGGTCCCTTGAGATCGCATTCTCCCCACCGCAAATTAGGGGCAAACATGAGCCGCTGCGTGGACTCGTCAAATCGTCCCGGCAAACTGATTCCCACTCCTTCGAAAATCAGGTTGGGGTAGCCTGCGATCAGCTTCTGAATTCTGGTGGCCAGTTCTTTGACCGCGATACGCGCGTCCGCCCGCGTCGGCATGCTCTGTTGCGCGAGAAAGTGCCCATTCACATCCGCTACCGCGATCGTGATCTGGATGGGCCGAACATCGGCCACCAGGATCGCGCGCCGATCATTGAGCCGCAAAAACGTCGGACGCCGGCCGCGCGGCAACCGCCCTACAGCGCCATAGAGAACCCACTTCTCGTCAATGAGTTGCTCGGTGATCAGCGATACCGTACTGCGCTGCAGGCCGGAGACCCGCGCTAACTCGGCGCGGGAAATGGGTTGCCGCCGCCGGATCAGATTCAGGATGACGCCGCGATTGATTGCCCGCGCCGTCTCACTGGATGCGACTTCCGTATTGGTAAAGTTGGTGCGGCGCATCAAAGTCCGTGGGTTACTTTATTCGGCAAGAGGTCGCGCTACTCCCAATCAAGTTCAGGACCATGCCACAATGGATCCCGCGCACCGCTTCGCCTGGGGGCTCCCGGCGCGTCTGGAATGCGTCCGCGACATCGGCCGTGCTGTTCCGGCGGAAGCCGGAACCGTCCCGCCGTCTTAAATTCGTGAGTCAAACTATATGAACGAAACAGCGCGGTTGTCAAGACAGATCTAGAAGCTCTGCCCTGCCTTCTTCATTTAATCCCCACCGACGATGGATGCCCCATGATGCCCCGGAGCCCGCCGAAAACACAGCATATGTTTCCTCGGGCAAGCCGGACCAGGCAAGCACACCGTTGCTCGAGCACGGTCGCAGCCCGCGAATTTTCGTGTTGTGCCCGCCCGCGGGACGTATGCTCCACCCTGCTGGTTGCGATAATCTCGTGATTGGAGAATCTGTGAGCATCACTCTACGCGCAATGTTTCTCGGCATCACGGTTTTTGGCTTTGCCACCCTGGGGCTTCGGGCCGGAGAACTGCCGCGCGTCCGAATGGCAAATGGTACCGGTCAGTTGATCGTAGACGGCCAGCCATTTCTGATCTTGGGAGGTGAACTGGGCAATTCTTCCGCAGGCACAGCTGCAGAGGCAGACCAGATTGTGCCCAACCTTGCGCGGATACACGTGAATACGCTTCTGATGCCAGTTGCATGGGAGCAGATTGAATCGAAGGAAGGCAGTTTTGATTTCACAATTCTGGATCACTGGCTCGATACGGCACGGCGGCACAACCTGCGCCTCGTGCTCCTGTGGTTTGGCAGCTGGAAAAACGCCTTCTCGAGCTACGCGCCTGCGTGGGTGAAATCGGATCCGTTGCGTTTTCCTCGTGCCGAATCCCCCGACGGAAGGCCGCTGGAGATTCTTTCGACTCTGTCGTCGGAGAACCGCCGATGTGATGGCCGCGCATTTGCGGCATTGATGCGTCATGTTCGCGAGCAGGATGCGCAACAGCAAACCGTGCTGATGGTACAGGTCGAAAACGAGGTCGGTTATCTGGGACGGGGACGGGACCGCTCTGCCGAGGCGAATCGCTTGTTCCACGGACCCGTGCCAGAAGCATTGATCCGCAGTCTCAGGGAAAAGCGTCTCCAGCTTTCGCCGGAACTGGCCGCGCACTTCGATGAACATGACAAAACCTGGAGCGAGGTCTTTGGCGAAGCCGCAGATGAAGCATTCATGGCGTGGAACTATGCAACGTACATCGAGGCGGTTGCTGGTGCCGGCAAGCGCGAATACGCGCTTCCGATGTATGTCAACGCGCAGCTTCCGGCTCCGCAGGAAAACGCGGGCGAGTACCCGAGCGGGGGGCCGCACCCTGCCTATCTGGACGTCTGGCGCGCGGCCGCGCTCAGCATCGACTTCTACTCGCCGGATATCTACTGGCCCAACTTCGAATATTGGGCACAACGATACGCGATTCCAGGAAACGCCATCTTTATCCCGGAAGCCCGGTTGGAAAGCGCTCCCTACAATGCGCTTTACGCCTACGGCCAAGCGCGTGCCTTCGGCTTCAGCCCGTTCGCGATGGATAGCGTCAAGCCGTCCACGGATGATCAAACAGAACCGGCAATCATGCAGGTTTACGGGTTGCTGGACAGTATGCGCGACTTATTACCAGCCGCCCAGGCTGCCGGATTGACGCGTGGCTTGGCGTTACATACGACCAGTCCGCGTCCTACCCAGACCGTCGCGTTGGGAGGATATCTGTTCGAGGCAACCCTTTCGCGATCCTGGCCAGCGAAGAACATCGTTGCCGAGGACGGCGCGATGCTGGTCCTGCAGGCGTCCCCCGGGGAGTTCTACATTCTGGGCAGTGGCTTGACCGTGAGTTTTTCTCGCGACCCCGACGTCGACTCCGGAACCGCCGGAATTGAAAGAGTGGAAGAAGTCTCGCGACGATCCGGAGAATGGAAGACGGAGCGGAGGCTTAACGGTGACCAAACCAATCAGGGGCGACAATTGCTACTCGATCCTCATCAGCCGCGAATCTATAGAGTGCGGTTATACTCCATCAACGCGGCATCGCCGCACTAATCCTTGCAGAGGTAACCGAATGTTGTTCTGTCCAAATTCTTGCGGCTTTCGCGGGAGGGTCTCGTCACGGGCACGCTTTTCGCCATTGCGAATCGCCTCAACCCTGTCAGTGGCCGCTCTGTTCTTGATTACAGCGACAGCCTATGGCAGGCAGGGTGGCGCAACACCAACACGATGGGTCGGGTCCTGGGCGGCATCTCAGCAGCTCGTCGAGCCGGGCAATATGCTTAGTCCGGAGGATTTGCACGACGCTACACTCCGACAAATCGTTCATTTATCTCTCGGCGGGAATGAGATTCGGGTGCGTCTATCCAATCGTTTTGGAACTATGCCACTGCACCTGACGGCGGTGCACGTGGCCAGACCGTTGTCTCCCGGTGCCGGCAAGATCGTGCCGGCCAGCGACAAGGCTCTGAGCTTTTCTGGTTTGCCAGCCGTCACCATTCCTCCCCACGCCGACTACGTTTCTGACCGAGTCTCATTTCCGTTAAATGCTCTCTCCGACCTGGCCATCACGCTGCAGATCGATTTGTCTCCGGGCAGCGAGACCGGGCACCCGGGTTCACGAGCCACCTCCTACATTACCCATGGAGACTTGGTTTCCGCTCTCGACCTTCCCGGCGCCAAATCCGTCGAACACTGGTACTTCATCGCCGGAATCGACGTTGCCGCTGCGCAGGAAGCGAGCGCGATTGTAGTCCTTGGTGACTCGATCACCGATGGTCATGGCGCGACAACCAACGGCAATGATCGCTGGACAGACATTCTTGCGCAGCGCCTGGACGCGCAGCCGAGTACACGCAATCTCGCGGTGCTCAATCAGGGAATCGGCGGAAACCACCTGCTCAGCGATGGTTTGGGACTGAATGCGTTAGCCCGCTTCGACCAGGATGTGATCGCCCAGCCGGGGATTGGCTATCTGATTGTTCTCGAAGGGATCAATGACATCGGCATGCTGGCGCGCTCTGGCGAGGTCCCGCGGGCTGAGCACGACGCGCTGGTTGGGCAGATGATTGGGGCATACGAGCAGGTGATCGTGCGCGCTCACACTTGTAATATTAAGGTCATAGGCACGACCATCCTGCCCTTTGTGGGATCGAGCTACTATCATCCGGGCGCATCGAGCGAAGCGGATCGACAAGCCGTCAATGAATGGATCCGAACTCCCGGCCATTTCGACGCAATGATCGATTTCGACAAGGTTACCCGCGATCCGGAGCAGAGCGAACGACTGCTGCCTTCGTTCGATTCTGGCGATCATCTTCATCCATCGCCTGCGGGTTACGCTGCGATGGCTCAAGCTATACCGATCACGCTATTTTCAGCTGCCGGCTTCGCCCCCATGCCCATAGAAATGCACCAAGCCGATCGGGTGCACATTCCCTGAACTAAAATTGCTATCC
>Ga0209624_10003416_pt1 | contig 11260 bp, 9 predicted proteins | sample JacPinW_OM2H0_O1_FD_188565 | JGI IMG/M metagenome (GOLD analysis project Ga0209624, IMG submission 188565) | Forest soil microbial communities from Algoma, Ontario, Canada - Jack Pine, Ontario site 1_JW_OM2H0_O1 (SPAdes) (version 2) | ecosystem: Environmental > Terrestrial > Soil > Boreal... | reverse complement strand
AACGACATGAATGAATGTTTGGTTGTGGATCTCGGATTGATCGGCTATGAACGGGCGTGGGATTTGCAAAAGCGCATCGTGGCCGCGCGAAAGCTCGCGCTCATTCCCGACGTGCTTCTGCTCTGCGAGCATCCACACGTAATCACCATGGGCCGCAATGGGCGCGCGGAACATTTGCTCGCATCCGATTCAGTGTTGCGCGCGCGCGGCGTGGAATTTCGCGCCACCAATCGCGGCGGGGACATTACCTATCACGGCCCCGGACAAATCGTGGCCTATCCGATTCTGAATCTCGCGGAAATTCGGAGCGATGTCGGCTGGTACGTCCGTCAACTGGAAGAAGCCATGATCCGCACCAGCGCGGAATACGGAATCACCGCCGGGCGTCGCGAAGGCCGCACCGGAATTTGGGTAAAGGTAGCCACTGAAGCTGGAATTACCGACGAAGAAAAACTCGGCGCAATCGGCGTACACATCAGCCGGTGGGTAACTTCTCACGGACTGGCGTACAACGTCTCGACCGATTTAAGGTTTTTCGATTTAATCGTGCCCTGCGGCATCGCCGGGAAACGCGCAACTTCATTAAAGCGTTTATTGAATCACGAAGTTGAAATGAATGAAGCAAAGCCGCGATTAGTTCAGCACTTGGGCGAATGTTTCGGACGCACGATGCGCGCAATATCGCCGGCGGAACTGGAAATCGCGCTCGCCGCACAGGAAACTTCGGTAGCAGTTGCTTGAAGTAGTCAGTTGAACTTGCAAGTTGTGAGTTAAACTAAAAAAGCTGCAACACACGAATTGGCCGACACACGGCGATAGGGAGCGCATGGACGTTTCGCTCACGAAAAAACAGAAACTCGAGCTCTATTACTTCATGACGCTCAACCGGTCGCTGGAAGACCGGCTCGTCAATCTTTTCAAACAAAATAAAGTTGTCGGCGGCCTTTACGGAAGCCTCGGACAGGAAGCTACTTCTGTGGGGACTGCGTATGCCTTAGGCCCCGGCGATTGGATTGCCCCGATGATCCGCAACGTTGGGGCGCTGTTGGTTCGCGGATATAAACCTCGCGATATTCTCACGCAATATATGGCGCGCTACACTTCGCCCACGCTGGGCAAGGACGGCACCAGCCACTTCGGCGATCTAAAAGTTCGCCACGTGGTCTCTCCAATTTCCATGCTGGGCGATTTAATTCCGGTGATGACGGGCATCGCGATGGCTGGAAGATATCTGGGACAAAAAATTGTGGCCATGACCTGGATCGGCGACGGCGGAACTTCCACCGGCGCATTCCACGAAGGAATGAATCTCGCCGCCGTGCAAAAAGCTCCATTCGTTTTGATCATTGAAAATAATGGCTGGGCATATTCCACGCCCGTGGGCCGTCAGGTTCCAATAAAAGACTTGGCCGATCGCGCGAAAGCGTACGGAATTCAAAGCTACATCATGGACGGCAACGACGTGATTGCCGTTTACGAAACCACGAAGAAAGCTGTTGACCAATGCCGCGCCGGCGACGGCCCGGTGATTATCGAATCGAAAACTATGCGCATGCGCGGCCACGCGCAGCACGATCCCGCCGAATATGTTCCCAAAGAAATGTTCGCGAAGTGGAAAAAATTGGATCCGCTGGAGCGCTACGAAAAATATTTGACCGAAAATAAATTGTGGGATGAGAAAACCAAGAAGGAAATTGATACCCGCATTGACCGCGAACTCACCGCCGAACTGGAAATCGCGGAGAGTGGACCGTTTCCTCCGGCGGAATTGTCCGAGCAAGGCGTGTACTGTGACGGCTGCCACGAAATCGAAGCGACATGGAATCGTCCGAAAAACGAATTGATGCCGCCGAAGTCAAGCGTTGAACCAGTCTGGAAGCTAAGCGCCGTGGGAGAAATCGAGCAGGGCGAGGCGCGCGGCGCGGCTGCGACAGATGAAGTGACATCCGGCGGGCGAGTTTCCGTTGACGCGAAGCCGCATTTCGATGCTCCGGCTAAATCAGTTCAGAAATCAAAAACTGCGAAACCCGCACCAACAAAACCCAGCGCGAAGAAATCTGCCGCGCGAAAGAAGAGGAGCTAACGATGGCTCAAGTTACGTTCCTCGAAGCAATTCGCCAGGCGCTTTTTGAAGAAATGGATCGCGATCCCGCCGTGGTAATGATCGGCGAAGATATCGGCGTTTACGGCGGCGCTTTCAAAGTGACCGCCGGATTGTTGGAGCGTTTCGGATGGGAACGCGTGATTGATACGCCCATCAGCGAAACGGCGATTATCGGCGCGGCGATTGGCATGTCGTACCAGGGGTTGCGTCCTGTAGCCGAAATGCAGTTCATTGATTTCATCGCTTGCTGTTTCAATCAACTTACAAATTTTGCGGCGAAATCTCACTACCGCTGGGGCGCTCCGGTGCCGATGGTTGTGCGCGGGCCCTCGGGCGGTGGCGTTCACGGCGGGCCTTTCCATTCGCAAAATCCGGAAATGTATTTCGCGCACACGCCGGGACTGAAAGTGATTTATCCCGCGACGGCTTACGACGCGAAAGGACTGATGAAGTCGGCGATTCGCGATAACAATCCCGTGCTTTTTTTCGAGCACAAATTTTTGTACCGGCGCATCAAGGAAGAATTGCCGGAAGGCGAATATCTGGTGCCGATCGGAAAAGCCGCCGTGAAGCGCGAGGGCCAACATCTGACCATCATCAGTTACGCCGCGATGCTGCACACCTCGCTCGAAGCAGCCGAAATTTTGGCGCGCGAAGGAATCGAATGCGAAGTGATCGATCTGCGCACGCTGCTTCCGCTCGATAAAGAAACAATTTTAGCCAGCGTGAAGAAAACAAATAAACTTTTGATTGTGCACGAAGACACGCGCACCGGCGGAATCGCCGGAGAAATCGCGGCGATTGTTTGCGAAGGCGCGTTTGACGATCTTGACGGCCCAATCGTGCGCGTAACTTCACTCGACACGCCGGTGCCTTATTCTCCGCCGCTGGAGGAACATTTTCTGCCCAACGCGGAAAAGATTGTTACCGCGGCGCGCGAACTGGCAAAATATTAATCGCTGTATGAAACTGAAGTTTGATTTGGAAAGAGGAGACTCGCATGGCCGTCGACGTCATCATGCCCCAAATGGGCGAAAGTATTTTTGAAGGCACCATCACCAAGTGGCTGAAGAAACCGGGCGATAAAGTGGAGCGCGACGAACCGCTCTTTGAAATTTCCACCGATAAAGTGGACGCCGAAATTCCCGCGCCCGCTGCCGGCGTGCTGAAAGAAATTAAAGTGAACGAAGGCCAAACGGTGCCAATCCAAACTGTGGTCGCGGTGATTGACGCCACAGGTGCGGCAACCGCGGCTGCGCCCGCAGCGGCTCCAGCTGCGCCCGCGAAAGCCGAAGCTCCTGTCGCGCCGGCAAAACCAGCGGCTGCTCCTGTTGCCGCAAAGGAATCTGCACCGAGCGCAGCGAAAAAAGATTCGTCCGCGGTACTTGCAGCAAGCACTCCAGCGCCTGAAACTTCAGCACCAGCTCAGACTCCAGCGGAGACTTCCGCGCCGAATAACGGAAAGCGCGTCCACAGTTCGCCGCTGGTGCGGCGTCTGGCGCGTGAAAGCAACATTGACCTGAACACGATTTCCGGCACCGGCGCAGGCGGACGCATCAGCAAAGAAGACATCAAAGCCGCGATCGCAGGCGGCGGAACTAAAGTTGGCGAGACCAAATCCGAGCCGGGTTCCGCTGCACCGTCTGCCGCAGCCGCAAGCGCTCCCAGAAAAATTCCGTCAGGCCCAGGCGCTCCGGCAGCGCAAGTCACCATCGAATCCGCGGTGCCGCGCGAGCGAATGTACTTCGGCAAATACACAGTGCAGCCGATGTCCACGATGCGGCAGAAAATTGCCGAGCACATGGTGGCGTCAAAACGCGTCTCGCCACACGTGTATTCCGTGGACGAAGCCGACATGACCGCCGTGTCCACCGCGCGCGCCAAATCGAAAAACGATTTCGAGACGCGCTACGGAACGAAACTCACATTCATGCCATTCTTTATGCGCGCCGCCGTGGAAGCATTGCGCGCATTTCCTACGCTGAATTCATCCATCGACGGCACAAACATCGTTCTGCACACAGATATTAATTTGGGCATCGCCGTGTCACTCGAAAATGGTTTGATTGTGCCGGTGGTGAAAAACGCCGAAGAAAAGAATTTTCTCGGCCTGCAACGCGCAATAAATGATCTTGCCGAACGCGCGCGCAGCAAAAAACTGAAGCCCGAAGAAGTGCAGGAAGGAACTTTCGCAATTACCAATCCCGGAATTTACGGCGGCTTGATGGGTCTGGCGGTAATCAATCAGCCGAACGTGGCGATTCTCGGCATCGGCGCGATTCAAAAACGCGTGGTCGTGATTGACGATGCGATTGCCATTCGCTCGATGGTCTATCTAACGTTGAGCTACGATCATCGCGTGGTAGATGGCGCAACGGCGCACCAGTTCATCGGCAAACTGAAATCTGTTCTCGAGGAATGGAACGAGCCGCTCGTTTAGAAGTTGTATCTTCGTTTAGAAGTTGGCCACCGACGCCGTTCCATCAGCCAGCGTTCGTCTGCCAATGACGACGTTGATCATTCCGGACACTTCATACGATTCCGCTGAACGGCGCGGTCCCAGCAACTTGCCGTTCGCGAGTTGCACCATATCAACAGAAACTTTGTAAGTGTCGAACTCGCCGTCAGAAGAAACCGATAGTCTGCGCCCAATCGAGTGCCAGATTCCTCCCGGCGGCAACGGATTGGTCGAGACCGCTTTCGTTGTGACTGACCGTACGAACGCTCCCGTCGCGTGATCGTAAAACGAAATCTTGAAAACGTATCCGAGCACAGCGACATCGCCTTTATTCACGGCTCTAATAACAAGGTTCGCTTTGCCAGAATCGCCCCGCTCAATAATCCCGCTGAATTGCAGCGGCAGAGGCTCGTTCTCAATCGTAATCGGATCGCCGGCAGTATCTGATCCTACCGGGACGCGCGTCACAAATTTTCCTTCGTCCGCATCTCCCCTCGCGCCTAAGTACGCGCCGAAGAGCACCTGCGATTGATGCAAGCTCACCGGCCCAGAAATGGTTCCGTCTTCAAAAATAAGTAAATCAACATTCGCGCTAATCTTGCTGATGTCCGCGTCCTGACTTCCGCAAACCGCAGAATGAAAATTCATCCCGGGCTGCATCAGTTCGCGTTCGGGGGGCTTTAACTCATGGCTCGTCAGATCGTGGAAGAATGCGCCTTCCGAATATCCCCAGGGCTGCCCACCCTGCAGTATCGCCAGTTCATATCCGCGCAGCGCCTTCTCACCCGCGTAACTCATGTCGAGTCCCAGCGCTCTGCTGTCGCTCGGTTTCGGCCAACCCTGTTTACACCGCGCAATATCTTCCGCAGTCGGGGGAACGATGGTCACGTGCAGCGCCGGTGCCGACTTTTGAGGCGAGTCACCTTGGGCGGAAGCAGGAAAGCAAATCACCAGACAAAACGCAACGAGCAGGATGCCTTTCAATGCGGCGGATCGCATGCGCACCTCCCATAGCTAACTGATGCTTTTATTTACCATTTCCGTAACTCTACGCTGGAAAGAAAAGGATTGTCAAAAGGAATCCCCGGCCATCAGTGCACCACCGGCCGCATCTGATGCGCCCAGGCCGGCAGCCGCGAAAGCGGCACGATTTGAATTTTTTCCTTCTCGAAAAGCCCGGTCACAAACTTGTGCCGGTCATTCCCTTCCGGATGTGGTTCGACTTCTGTAATCGCGATAAATTCCGTTTTTTCAAACTTGCTGCGGATAGCGTCAGCTGTATACGCCAGCACTTTCGCTTGCGCGGGATCGCGCGTGAGCGCCAGCGAGTGAATAAATCCCTGCGTGCCATTTCGCCGGTAAGAATAATCCAGCCGCAGCGGATCGCCGGAATATGTGAATTTGTCTACACGCACGCTTCGCTCCAGCTTTGGCCAAAGCCCGGCGATGCGGAACACTTGATTTGCTCCAGCGCGGATTCCGCTGCGTGTTTCTGCCACACCCGCCGTGGCCGCACGCGCTCGCGGCGGAGCAACATGGCTGAAATACAGGCGATCGAGTTCGACGTCCAAATCATCCGCCAGCAAGCCCTTTTGCGGGCTGAATTCTAGGGCGTTTGAAAGCGTGCGATCCAGTTTCGCAATCCATTCGTGCAAATCTCCGGCGTGCTCGCGAAGCGAATCTTCAAACATCGAGCCGTATCTGCGCAAATTTGTTTCATCCGCCGCGGGATGCAAACGCCGCACGCGCGCGTATTCTGCTTCTTCCTCGATTAGCCGCACGCGAAACTTCCCAGCGGCGGGATCGTGAATCACCACGCCGATATTCACCCACTCGTCGCGAATCAAATTCGGATTGTAACGGATGATGTGATATGCGAACGGACTCGAGTTCATTTCAACCATTCGTCGCCCCCAATACCATCATTCACTTCCAATTTGGAAAAGGCTGGCGGGACGAATCCCGCGCCTGTTCAATCTGCGCACGTACTTGCGGACGGCGGCGTTCCAGCCGCTCGAGCAAAGCGTACAGCGCGTCCATATCAAAACCGTACCATTCCGGAGGAATCTGTTTCGCCGCCACATCCAGATCGTCCGTTGAAATTTGTTTTTCCAGGCGCGTGATCCAGCGATCGAACGAGGACATCGCCGAAACGGAACTGTAAACGCGCGCCCGCCCATACAATCCCCGCAGCGGCGCATCCGGGAAATTCCATTCCCCCGCATTGAAACAAAAACCCTGATCGATCATGGTGGTTTGATATTGGGAACGGCCCGGCTCGCGAAAAAAAAGCGTCTGACGCCCGTTCGTGTTGCAGGTCCATTTATCAAACACCAGCATTCCCAGAAAATCTTCCTGATTTTCAATCTCCGCCAAAGTCTCATCCGGCAGGTAATCAAACACCGTCGTCTCCGCAGGATCCCCCGGATAGCGCGAACCAAACTGCAGCCCCGCCTTGCAAGGCGTGCGCGAAAGTCCAACTTGCATGACCAATTCCTCGGTCAATCGAATCAAATCCTGACGCACTTCAACCACCGCGAACGGCAAAGTAGGCAGTCCCAGCCTTCCCGCCAGCACAGTACCAAGCACTTCGTTCGCCAGAACACGCGTGTGCTGCGGATTATTTTGGAATTTCACAACATAGTACGAATTATCATCGCAACGCATCAGATGCGCCTGTGCGCCGCCGCGCATGCGGCGAATGTGTTCCACTGCGTGCAACATATTCCCGCATGCTATCGGCAGTTGACGAAACCGGCAAGTGAAGAATACGCAGAAAGCATTTTATAGCGAAGCCGCTCGCCCGAACAGGGCTGAAATAAAAACCACTGTGGAACCTGCACCATTTCGATACACATTCAGTTTCGACCAACGACGCCGCAAAAAAAGATGCCCGGAAATTCTCCGGGCATCTGCAAGGTTAAATTTTGAAAGAAGCTGGGTTAGCGGCGCTTCTTTCCTTTCTTTGCCGGCTTCTTTGCGGCCTTCTTGGCTTTCTTTTTTGGAGCCGCTTTCTTGGCCGGCTTTTTCGCGGGCTTGGATTTCTTCGCGGGCTTCTTCGCCTTGCCCGCGGGCTTTGCGGGTTTCGACGGAGCCGGCGGCGCCGGAGCATTTCCCGGACGCTCTTCAATAATCAATTCTTCGGTTTCTTCTTCGACGGCGTCATCGCCACCGACGGCGTCGTCGTCATCGTCCTCGAAGTGCGGCAACTCGGTATCTTCTGTGTCATCGTCCATGCGAAAGTTCATGATGTCCTCCATTCGGTCTAAGAGTTCGTGCACGTCGAAGCGCGGCGGCGCTCAGGGCCTTGGTCTAATTAACGGACTATCTCGCCTTTGTCAAGTGGAGCGTGGTAAAGACGGAAAAAAATTTGAGCATGGGACTCGAAACATTTGGCGGGAAAAGCCCTGCGGCGTCGTAACATACTGCAATTAAAGCACTTACAGCCTGTGCCGCCTACGGGTGCTGGGGCGGAATCGTCAACTGATCGCCCACATGCAACGGCCGCGTAAACAAGAACCGGTTCCCGGCGCGCAAGGCTTCAGCGGTCGTTTTGTAGGATTGCGCGATGGACCATAAAGTTTCTCCCTGCACCACTTTGTGCACAACCGCGCTCGGCGGCGCGGCTGAAACTTTGCAATTCGCGCAGAACGGCTGCGATGCCGCCACAACTGTCGGCGCGACAACCGTCTGCTTCACAGCGTTCGTCGCCTCAACAGTTGTCTTCGCGTCAATTGTTTTCACTTCAGATGCCGAGCCAACATTTCCCGCCACACTTGCCTTCGCAGGCGCGGTGTGTGTAGCAACGCTCGAAGAATTTCCCAATCCGCCCGGATAAACGCGCAAGCGCATTCCGCGCGTAACTTTGGGGGAGGCGAGATGATTCCACTTTTCAATTTCCGCGCTCGTGACGCTGTACTGATTCGCAATGTCCGCCATCGTGTCGCCTTTGCGCACGCGGTAGTACGTCAACTTTCCGACCGCGAGATCCGGCAATGCCGCGGCGGGAATAATCAGCTTGCGTCCGACTTCCAGCGGCGCATGAGCGTCCATTTCATTTGCGGAAATAATTGCCGCGGGCGTCACACGAAAAGTTTTTGCGATCTGCGTGAGCGTTTCGCCTTCTTCCACTCGATGACGCCGCCAGCTCACCCAATTCGCTGAGGGAATTTCGGCTATTCCTTCCATGAAACGGTCCGCGGTGCCCGCCGGCAAATTCAATTCAAAATTAGAATCGCGCGGCGTTACCGTGCGCAGCACCGAAGGATTCAGTGCGCGAATGGTTTGCACATCCACATCAATTGTTTCCGCTACCAGGCGCAAATCAATCGGCTGGCCGGGCTTTACGCGATCGCTTGCCAGCGGCGCTTCGGGCGTCACTGAAATTCCGTAACGCGCTGGATCTTTCGCGATCAGTGTCATGGCCAGAATAATCGGCACGTAGTTGCGCGTTTCTTTCGGCAGCACGTTGCGTTTGTAAAGTTCCCAGAAATCCGCGTAGCCGGTGCGCTCGATGGCCTTCTGCACATTTCCCGGACCTGAATTGTAAGCGGCCATGGCCAGATACCAATCGCCGAACATGTTGTACAGGTCGTGAAGGTGATGCGCCGCGGCGCGCGTGGCTTTTTCCGGATCTTGACGTTCGTCCACCCACCACGTTCGCTGCAATCCGTATTCATGCGCGCGTCCGGCAATAAATTGCCACAGACCAACCGCCTGCGCATGCGAAACCGCCGTCGGTTGAAACGCGCTTTCCGCCTGCGCCAAATAAATTAAATCGTGCGGCAATCCTTCTTCGTCCAAAACGCGTTCGATCATCGAGCGATATCGCCCCGCTCGGCGCAAACCTGTTTCCACGATGGCGCGGCCGCGCGGCGTATGGAAAAAGTTCAGATACGCCAGCACATATTCATTCGCTGTCAGCGGAAAATCGTGCTGCACCGCGGCAAGTTCCACGGCCGCGCTAGCCGCCAGTTTTGGATCTACTGTGCCGGGCTCCGCTGCTCCAATTTCGGGAATCGCGTCAATCGGCGCGGCTTCGGCTTTCTGCTCGGAAAATCCATCGCCTTCGCGGAAGGCGGCAAATTCTTCGCTGCTGACCGTCTCGACTATCCTTTGATATGCGGCCAGAAATCGCGGATCACTGTTAACGTCAATGCCGCTGCCGAGAATTGAATCGATGGCCAGATCGAATTCCTGGCGCGCCTTGGTCAAATGCCCGGCGCGGTAGTCCTGCTGACCGGCCTCAAAGGCCCACATGGCATAGGAAAGGAGCAGGTCAGATCCGAGCGGTTGCGGGCGTTCCAGTAGAACTAAGCTAGCCGGGTTCACATTCAAAGGAAGGCCGGCAAGCTTGGCTGAGGGCGGCGCCGCCTGTTCCACAACGGGCTTAATCTGCGGAGGCTGCGCCTGAACGGTGTTCCGGGTGGCGTCATCGCATCCCACGCAGCATGCTACCGCGCAGGCCGCAGCCAGCAGCCAGATACTGCCTTTCGCCTTGTGATTTCGCCTAGTCACGCGGTTCGTGGGTCGGGGCCGAATGCGCGCCCAGTCCTAGGTACTTAGACGGCTGCAAATTGGAACTGGTTAACTCCCCCATGGTAGGACGGGGCGGCAGGATGGTCAATCATTAAGGCGGGGACGGGTAACTCATGCCGAACACGGGGTACTGGGTCGCCATGACCGCACGATGCGGTTCCCGGCATCGCGCCGTCCGGTAGACTGCATTGGCCGGGCGGCCTAGTTGGAAACAGAAGGCGTACGAAACCTAAACGCTATGATCACGCCCGAAATTACTTCTTTGCCGTTCACCTTCGCGGGACTGAACTTCCATCCCGCCACGGCAGTCCGGGCGGAACTTGTCATCGGTGGCGCTTCCTTAATTATCCTTACGAGGCCGGGTTGGCCATCGGCTCCGACCAACACCCGAAGTACGACTGTGCCACCCTTCACTTGCGTTCCGCTATCGACCGCGTATTGGGCGCTAATAATCTCTGGCGACACGGGGGGCAAACTCGAACCGCCGGTTTCCTTGGCGGCTTCAGGCGAAAGCGGGAGCAATGGAATTTCCCCTGCACCAAAGCCGAAGCTTGGACAGAAAACGACCACGACTGTCAGCCGGGACGCGATTGGTTTTCCATGCATCGTTGCAGGTGCAAACGTCCAGCTCTTGACCGCTTGGACGGCTTGATCCGTGACGGAGGCGAGTGGACGCGCGACGTGAACTTCATCGACGGTTCCGGTGGCATTGATGGTCAGATAAAGCTCGACGATTCCGTTAGCGACGCTATTGAACGGGATTGGCACGCCGGATGCCGTGACTACTTCGGCGGAGCGGAAGATACGCGCGGGGTTGGACTGCGTCTGAGTGGATGCAACCAGCGCGACACTGAAGAAGAAAAGTGCGGCGGCAATCGCAATTGGTTTGCGCATGCCTCAGCTTAATTAAATTATCGCTCTTTGGAAATAGTACTTGTTAGCCGAGCGCCTGACGCAAATCCTCAATCAGGTCAGCGGAATCTTCCAGCCCGATGGAAATGCGCACCGTTCCCGGCTCAACTCCGGCGCCAGCCAATTCCTGTTTATTCATTTTGTAGTGCGACGTGTAGATCGGCAGCACGCAAAGTGATTCCACGCCGCCGAGGCTTGCCGCCATCAGAAACAAATGTGTGCGATCGCAGAAGCGGCGCGCGGCGGGC
>Ga0209624_10003414_pt1 | contig 11263 bp, 16 predicted proteins | sample JacPinW_OM2H0_O1_FD_188565 | JGI IMG/M metagenome (GOLD analysis project Ga0209624, IMG submission 188565) | Forest soil microbial communities from Algoma, Ontario, Canada - Jack Pine, Ontario site 1_JW_OM2H0_O1 (SPAdes) (version 2) | ecosystem: Environmental > Terrestrial > Soil > Boreal... | reverse complement strand
CTCAAGGGTTCCAACTCGCTGCAGCCCAGAAGGTCGCCTCGACGCGCGTGGTGGCGTAGACGTGCTGCGCCTGCGCCATGCGCCGATCCGTGCGCAGCGAGTTGGAACCCTTGAGCGTGACGCGCGCGCCGGTGGGGCGCGGCTGCAGGGTTTGCTCCTTCACATCCTTAGGCGGCTCGGCGATGAGCTCAAGAATGAGGCCGTTCGGGATTTTGCAGCCGATGAGCACGAAGTTTTCAGCCATGACTCTCTCCGGTGTTAGTTGAGCGGCTGCACGAAGCTCGAGATACGAAGCCGGGCCCCGCAGCCGCAGGCAGTCTGCATGAGCGTCCACGTGGTTGGCACATACCCGCCGAGGTCGGCGTCATACGGCAGGCCCGTCGCAGGATCGGCCCAGACCCGGTTGCCCGCCTGGCCGCCGAGCGGGAAGCGCGTCATGAAGTCCCCCGCAACGCCCACCACGCAGCCGAGCCCCTGGCGCAGCACGAGTTCGGGGCCGGACAGCGGGCCCCATTGCGCGAACACCCGCTGGAAGTTCGACAGGTTGAACACCGGCAGTACGAAGCCGAGCGCGAAGCCCTCGGTCTGCACGTTTGAGACTTCGAGGAGGTCCGGGTCCACCCACCCGAAGATTCCCAACACCACGCCGGAGGGTCCGGCGACGAGGCCGCCTTTGCCGGCGGGGTAACACGCGAAGGGCTGCCGGCCGAAGCCTATGGCCTCCGACCATTCAAACGGGGTGCCTGCTCCTTGTAGCCGCCCCGGATTGAGCCCTGCGCGCACCGGCGAGCATCTCCTTACGTCCTGAAGTTACCCGCCTCTGAAGCCGCGACGCGGCGGCGTGTCGGGCGCATCCGCCGCCTCGGGCTTCGCGGCCTTCGCTGGCGCGGGGGCCGGGTCTGGCACTTCGCCCGCCGCTTTCGCGGTGGCTTCCATTTCCGTGGCTTGCTCGGGCGTGAACTTCGAGGGCTGCGGCGTGATCGGCGTGCCCGGCGCTGCGTTGCCGTACATGTCCGTGTTGGCCGAGCGGTTGCCGATATGTCGGTGCTTACCCATGCGATCTCCTGCGCCAGGTTTTAACCGGCGTTTTTACCCGACCATTGAGGCGATGAGGAACGGCCGGTAGATCATGGTCCCGAAGCCGCCCGATGAGCGCTTCTGGCGCCAGCTCGACGTGTCCACCACCATGTTGTGCGCCATGAGCTTCGAGGAGAATGAGCACTCAAGCGTGCGCTGCCCTTCGAGGTTCTCGCAGATCAACTGCACCAGCTGCCCGGCGGCGGAATAAGGCGGCCCGTACTGCACCGCTGTCTCGATGCGGATGTTGGGGAAGTTCTGCTTCAGCAGTTCCAGCACCGAGTTGGTGTTGTAGAGCGTGACCTCCTTCAACGCGACCGAGTTCGTGGGCGAGAGCGCCAGGACCATCGGCGAGTCGGTCTGCACGACACCGCCCGACTGCACCTGCAACTGGATGAACAGGCGCACGATGTCCTGGTAAATCGTGTTCGCCGTGGCGCTCGAGTTCGTCAGCCACGAGTACAGCGGCGTGAGCGCAGGAGGCAGCGCCGGGTCATTGAGGAGGCCGTAGTTCTCGAGGTTCGCGACCCCGTAGAAGTACATGAAATTCAGGGCTTTCATGAGCGCGAGCGCGTTGGCCTGCTGCTGTTGGCTCACCCAGTCGAGCTTCGCCAAACCCATGCGGCCGACTTCGCGCTGCCCGTACTGAAGGAAGCACTGGAAGAGGAAGTTCTGCCGCTGCGGGAAATTGACGTTGACGTTGGAGGAGCCCGACTGCGAGTAGTCGCCGTAGGCGCTCGTCTCCCCGACCGCCTCGGCGGTGAGGAACATCGCCGTCTCGGTGAGCCAGTCGCCTTTCATGGCCTCACCCGCAATCTGTGCCGCCATCATCGGCGACACGAGAATCGGGATCACCTTCGGGTCGAGCCAGTTCGCCAGGAAGAACGGAATGCCCGCGTTGCTCACGGTGACGAGCTCGGACTGCACGTCCATCGCCATCGTCGCGTCGAGGAACCGCGGACGACCGGCGCTCATTTCCACGAAGCGCATGTCGGCGGCGAGCGGTGAGTCGCGCGTCGGGAGCGTGAAGGTCTGCCCCCGGCCCAGTCGGCCGTCGAAGGCGACGCCCTCTTCCGTGGCGAGCCGCCGCAGAATCTCGGGAGTGAGGCCAGCCTTTACGGCTTGAGTGAGGCGCTTGCTGTCGTACATCTGCTACTCCAAAGGCTGCGGTGAGGGGCTCCCGTTGGCTCCTACTGTCAGGAAGTGGTCCAGCTCGAGATGCGGCCGAGCTTGCCTTGCGTGCCCACGAAGGTGTTGGTCGAGGTGACGACGTTCCCCACGTTGGTCGTCAGGTACGTGCCGTCCCCGCCGGTGGTGCCGGTGAGTTGCTCGAGGATCTGCACGTTCGCCGATCCGGGCAGGCCGCCTCCGCCGGTGGCGGAAATGAACTGCCCCGGCACGAGGACGCCGGAGCCGACCGCGGTAACGGTGAGCACGCCGAACGGGGTGCCGGCGGCCGGCAGGGCGAGCGAGCCGGTGAAGTCGCAGTCCGCCGTAACCACGCTCGCGACGTAGAACTGCGACTCCTGCACGCCGTAGTAAACCGCGGCAACAGCCGTCACTACAGCGAACGGGGTGTTGTCGGCGTTGGCGAGCTGGTAAGTTCCGGCGCCGCCGGTGCCGGAGCCGAGCGATGCGATGTACGAGCCGGGCGGCACGCCGACCGCGCTGATCGGCTGACCGACGACGAGCGGGGTGCCGCTGATCGTGTTGACGGTCATCAGGCCGCCGACCGCGACGCTGATCGACGTGATCGCGCCGGTGACGCTTTGCCCGGTGACGTTGCCCGACAGTGCGCCGGTCACGGGGTCGAAGTAGACCTTCTGCCCAGGTGTCGCGGCGCCGGTGAAGATGCCCCAGAAGTCGCCCTGGTCGAAGAGCGTCACCATGTCCCCGCCGGGGATCTGCGCCGAGGCGATGCCGAGGAACTGCGTGATGATCGCCTGGCCTTCGCGGTGCACGAAGCCGGGGAAGCTGTTCGGCTGGTAGTACGTGCTCGCGACTTTCGTCGCCGGGTTTGCCCACGCGCCGACGCCGACCGTGACGCCTTCGGGCGAGGCCACGTAGCCGAAAGCTCCGCCCAGGATGTTGGCGCGGATGTTCGCGCCTGCGAAGTCGCCGGCGACAGCCGGGGGGAGTTCGTTGTTCACGAATGATTGGAAGCCGGTGCCGGTGCCAGGGGTCATACGGGACTCTCCTACAGGGTGAACGTCAGCGGACGGCTTGCCTTATGCGGCCTTTGCGCGGAACAGCGCGTCGATACTCACGAGCTCCTCCTGCGAGGAGTCCATGGCCAGCGTCGGCGGCGCGCCGGCGGTCGCTTTGCGGGTCTCGACAACCATGCGCACCAGTTCGGGCAACGCGGTAGCGTGCACGCCGTCCGTTTTCACGCCGGCGTGCTTGAGGGCGAACTTGTAGACCTCCTCGGCGGAGTCCATGGCGACTGACACGACGCCCACCAGCGGGCGCACGGCCTCGCGCGCCTCGGCAAGCTCGCGGAAGCTCTTGCGCAGTTCGGTGGTGTTGGAGTCGAGCGCGGCGCGCACGGCCGCGTTCATCTCGTCCTTGGTCACGCCGTCTTTGGCGCCGGGGTCGAAGTCCTTGCGGTGATCCACTTCTGCATCCTCGCCGGTGAGGTGGGCGGTTGCGTCCTTCGCTTCATCGGGGTCCTTGTCCTTGCCCTTGGCGTCCTTGCCCTTGGCATCGCGCGCGGCTTTGTCGGCGGCTTTCTTGTCGCGCGCCTTCTTGTCCTTGGCCTTGCGATCACGTGCTCGCTCGTAGGCTTTTTCCTTGTCCTTGTCGTCCAGTTCGGCGTCCTCGCCGTGCTCGGCTTTCTTCTCGGCCAGGGCCTCGTCCTCGGCGGCCTTCTTCTCGGCCTCATCCAGCGAGATGACCGACTCGGCCGGTGTCTCACCGAGCGCGGCGTCCAGGGCGATGGCGATCTTGCGACGCTCCTCGACGGGGATCGACTTCACGAACGGGGCGAGCACCTTGGCGGCGACGGCGGCTGCGTTTTTCATGCGCGAGAACTCCGGCGGATTTTCGTCAGCAACGTGGACGTCGGGCCCGACTCGGCCCTCGGAAACAATGGCGAGGTGATTGCCGCGGATGTTGACCATGCGGCCGTCATACTGAAGCCCACCCCATGCCCCTGGCTCCATGACCGCCTCGTACCGATACGCGGCTGACAGCTCGCGCTGTTCGCCGGTGTTGATGAGGTCGATCGCTTCCTGCGTGAGCACCATCAGCGGGCGCGTCACGAGGTACGGATCTTCCCAGGTCGTGCGCCCGACCGTGCCCACCCACAATTCCTTGCGCGGCAAGTCCGCGTCGATCGCGACATGGCGGATGAGTAGCGGCTTCCCGTCGAAGGTCGACGCGCCCTTTTCCAGTTCCTTCGGGTCGCGAAACAGCCGGTAGGTGCGCTCGGGCTCGAGCCCTAAGCCCTGCCAGTTCGGGATCTCGCGCCCGAAGTACGGGCAGACGTTGGCCTTCGAGATGCGGCACTCTTCGACGCGCATGTGCCCGTCGGCATCTATTGAGCGCAAAGAGCGGTCGAGTGCGAGCAGGCTGCGCTTGCGCGCACGCCGACCGGGGACTAACACAACGGGTTTGCGGATCAATCACGCCATTCCGAGTCCAAACGCTGAACAGAAAGGGGGTTAACTGTTCGGACCGGAGCAAAGCAAAAAACTCTGCGAGGATCAAATGCTTTCGCAAACTTCACGCACCGGGGTTGATCCTCGCAACCGATTTTGATATCTGCCTTATCCTTTTTGCCCTCGCGTTCCTGGCTTCTTGCTTTTCAGGAGCGCGCCGCTAGAATCCGCCGCGACTCTCAACCCGAGAGCCACGGCAACCCCGGTGAAGTTTCTCACCTCCCCGTGAGACTTCGCCGGGGCTTGCCGCGCTACTTAAGCGGTGCGGGAATGATCGCGCGCGACGTGCACCGGCAGTTGGGAAGCTCGCCAGGCTGCACCCACTGCTGCACCTCGGCGTCGTACATACCTTTGGCGATCTCGAAGCGCTTGCCGTCCATGCGCACGTGAGTCGGCCGCGGAACCTTGCCGGCGTTGGAGTGCACCCACGTCGCCTCACGAATCCCGAGCTCGGCGCGGCGTGCTTGCTCCATAACGGCTTTCGCCTTCGCCACCTGATCGCGTGAGATGAACGCGGCGCGCCGGTACGTGAGGCCGTACTTCTTGCGGATCGTGTCCGAGAGCGAGCCCATGGTGCCGCCCGTCATCACGTTGGTCCACACGGAGGACTGCACGTCCTTCAGGAACTCCTGCGGTATGGAGCGGATGAGGTTGACGTTCTCGGCGATCACCGCGCGGTAGGCGGAGACCTGGCGCTCGGTCGGACGGAGCTTCACGGTGAAGCCCGCCTCCTTGAGGCGCCGGCGAAACGCGGCGTCCGTGTAGCGCTGCGACCTAGAGGCGAAGGAAGCGGCGATCTCCTTCGACATGTCATCGAAGCGCTTCTGCCACAGGCGGCCCCACACGCGCATCACGATGCGCAGCGTCACGATGGGGTCATCGTCAAGCGCGAGCCGCGAGAGCGCGGGGCGGTAGTGCTTGCGCAGCTTGCGCAGGGCATCGGCAGCCATGCGCCGGGTGAGTTCCTGCAGGGCCTCGCGATACCAGCAGGCGAGCCCGGCGTTGGGTTGAATGTTTTTCAATTCAACCGCGCCGTCGCCCATGACGCGCGCCCGTGGCGGGGGCGGGGAGCTTTCCGGCGGCGGCTCGGGCGGGGCTCGCTCGACGAGTTTCAGCGTGCCAGTGCGGGTGATCACGCTAACAGTGCGGCCACCGCGTGCCAGATGAGCTGCCCCGTGCGCTGTATCGGATGCAGCCACGCGCCGAAGTTGCCGCTGATCATGAAGGACAGCACCACGCAAAACCATGCCCACGAGAACCAATTCCACGCGCGGCGCGGGGGCTTGGGAATCGTCAGGCTAAGGCCTGAAATGGCGAAGCAAATGAGCGCCAGGACTTGACACACGAAGATAGCGTTGTTCTGCATGGTCAGATTCTCCCGAGCAATACCAACACGAGCACGATGATGAGCGCCACGCCGAGGATGCCGATTCCGCCGTTGCCGTAGCCGTACCCGTAGGGAATCGGCGCGCCGAAGCGGTGACTGAAGCCGCCGAGCAAGAAAATAACCAACACGATGAGCAAAAGTGTACCGAGTGACATTTGGGTGTCCTCCTAAGCCGCCGCTGACTCTTTGTCCTCGCGGGCGCGTCGCGGTGCACTTGGCCGCGCGCCTTCTTCGCCTTCGTCGCTCGGGTCGTCGATCTCGTCATCCCCGTCCTCGGGAGGCGTGGGCAAGGCCGAGCCAGAGAGGTTGTCGTATCCAGACTCGGGGTCTGCGGCGATGCGCGCGCGCACCTCTTCGGGTGAGATCGCGCCCATGTCCACATACGCCACGTCCATTTCGGACTGGGTTTTCTTCACGCGCGCAGCCGCCTCGCCGACGAGTTCCTTGAGCGCCACGAAGTCGAAAACGATATCGCTGTCGATTTTCCCGTAGCGGTTCAACTGGATCACGTCGAGGCACTTCTTGGCGTTGTCGGTAAAGACAGCCTCCTGCTGCGAATGATTCCAGTCGTGGAAGACCTCGATTTCCCCTTCGCTCGAGGCGTTGAGCCCGGCGGGCGTGATACCGGTCATCACCACGAGCGGCAGATGCGTGGGGGCTGCCATGTGCTCCTGTGACTGTGACTGAAGCTCGGACAATCCCGCGAGCGGGACTGCGAGCTGCTGGAGCATTTCCCGTTCCTTGTCCGTGAGGAAGAGCCCCTGGTTGTCGCGGCACTGGGTGAAGAACCGCGCGCGCTTGTCGAGTTCGTTGGTGGGCCCGCCTCCGAGTACCTCGCCCATGTCGGTTTGCAGGAAGATGACCGAGAAGTTGGCAATCAGCCTGTTCACGCTGTCCACGGTTTTGAGCCACCGCGCGACGTAGGCGTCGATCAACTGCGAGAGCGAGATGCCGCCGAAGTTGTACGCCGGCTTGAGAATGTCCGGCACCTCGCGCGACACGAAGCGCAGCATCCGCGACTGGTGCGTCTTGCGACCTAACACCATCCACGACTCGGGCTTGTAGAAGTTCGGGTGCGTCGGGTCGGTCGAGTTCCACGTCAGGGGCGTCGTCCAAATGGGCTCAATGTTCGTGAAGCCCCGGAGCGAGCCCTTCGGAATCGTTTTCTCGTCGATCGCAAGGGGCAGCGCGTGGTCATCCCCGGTCGGGCCCTTGAAGTCCATGAACACGTGGCCTAACCCGTAGAACCCGTCGTGCTCCATGGCCTTGCGGAAGATCGCCTGCAGTTTGAACGTCTCGAAGTCCTCGGTGATCTCCTCGATGATTTTCGTTTTATCACCGGCCCCCTTGCTCTTGAATTTGATCCACTTGCGCGTCATTTCCTTCGCGACCGTCTCGACGGGCTGGCGGTACTCGGTGCGCTGTGCGAGCTCGGCCAGATACGGATAGCCGGGAAAGTACAGCCCGAAGGCGTTCAAGCCCGCCACGCTGTTGAGCCCGAGGAACTGCCCGAACGGGTAGCCGCCAGCGTCATCCATTGCCATGCGCGCCTTGACGGCCAGGCGCACGTCCTCGAGCACCTGGCGCCCGTTGGCGTCCATTGCCATGGCCGGGTCCTCGACGAGCTTGAGCACCGCTGGCAGGAGCTTCGGCATCGCGACCTTGAAGCGGTACGGATCGGGCGGGGCGTTGCCGAGTGAGGCGCCGTCCTGAATTTCGAGCCCTCTTCCCACTTCGGCCGCTGGCGCGGGAGCCGGGACACCGAGCCAGGAGCGCAGGCGGTTGCGTAGCCACTTCATGGTTTGACCGGCTCCTGTTGGTCGGCGCGCGCTTCGGCCCCGGCGATGAACTTCTCGGCGAAGTCGAAGGCGGCGTCGACAACCTGTTCAGCACTCGCGGTGCCCAAGCCGCCGATGAGCATCGCGAGCGCCGCAGCGGCCGCGCCGATCACCACGGTGGCCTCGCGCTCCATGTCGTTTCGGAACGGGAGCGGGTGACGGCTCACCGGCGCCGCTCCGGCCCTCGAGCCACGAAGGTGGTCTGCATGATGGTGCGCGAGTTGCGCAGCGCGTTCGGGTTCTCGCGGTTGTGCCTTGCGGTGGCCTCGTTCTGCGCTCGCATGCGCTCCTCGACTCGCCGCGCCAGGACGGTGTTGTACGCATCGGAGGACTTTTTCACGGGGGTCAACTCCCGGCGGGGGTGAGGTTGCGCTCGTCGATTCGCAACGGCTTGCGGGCCGGAGCGTAAACCATCATGACCGCATCCCCCAAGTTTGGTGAGGCCGTGCCGTCCGGTTGCTTATCGATGAGGATCTTCCCGGCTTGGTTCTGCGAGTACGTCGGCTGCGATATCTGGATCAACAGGCGCGCCTTCTCGGCCATGGCGGAGCTTATCGAAATGAGCATCTCGCGGTCGTAGGGCAGGCCGTTCACGGCGCGGAAGGTATTCTGAAACAGCATCCGCAGCCACCACCACGCCTGCGCCTTGAAGTTGAGGAAGAAATCCTTGTTCTTGCGGCCTTTCACCATCTCGCGCTCGGGGTCGATCACGTCGCCCGAGCCACGAAACGCCTTCACGACAATGACGTGGGTGTTGCCCGCTGCGGCGCGCGCTTCGTTGACCTTGCGGGCATCGCCTCGCACGCCCGCGCCCACCCCGTCGCCGTCGTAGCGCAGCGCGTGGCAGTTGTGCAGATCGCACACGAGGAACGCCCGCTCGACTGTGGCGTAGATGTCCGATTCCTTGCCGGTCCACTCCTCGACGTGCTCGAGGAGGATGCCGTGGCGCACGGCGGCCGCGTTCTTGTCGATGCCCTGGTCGGCGACGTCGAGCGAGGCCAGGCGCTCGCCGGTGATGGGCGGGAAGTCCTTAATTTTCAGGTGCGCATCCACGACGGCATTCGCCCACAGCGCGGGGATCAGGATGCCTTCGAGCGAGGCGGAGTAGCTGATATCCATTTCCTGCGCGGTGATGACCGGTCCCCAGTCCTCGAGGAATTGCTCGTAATCGGCCTGACTGAAGCGCGGGTTGTCGCGCCAGTGGAAGGTGAATTTGCGCGTGGCCTTCTTGTGCGCCCGCTCGGCGAAGGTGTTGTTCATGCCGTGCACCGAGCTCACGTCCTGGCGGCAGTCGGTGTTCTTCGATAGCGCGGCGTCGACGAGCTGGTCGTGCTCGAGATGCGCGGTTTCGTCCACGAAGTAGATTGACGTACGCCCTCCTCGCCCGATGTTATCGCCGATCTCGCCCAGGATTGTCCCGTTCGTCTCGGGGAAGAAGAGCCGCCGGTCGAAGCTGCACGTGTCCACGACATGCCCGCCGCGGAACTCCTCGGGCAGCCATTCGATATAGTTGCGGCCCTTCTCGAAGAGCGATCCCATTTCCCCGCGCCAGTCCACCTTCTCCCGCTTGTACGAGCCCCACCCAATCGCCACGTCGTTGTAGACCGAGCACACCGAGATCGAAAAGCCGACGAACAGCCAGGACACGCCCACGTCGCGGCTTTTCTCGGTCAGTCCGTAGCGGCCGTCGCGCCAGTTCTGGAAGGTGAACTGGAGCCACTCGCGCTGGCGAATGTCGAGCGCAAAGGGCATAACCACGGGCAGGTTCCGGCGCACGTTGCGCGGGTCTACGGTGACGCCCCAGTCGGTCACCATGTCGGGAATGTGCGTGCGGTAGTAGCGCTTGAGCTTGCGAACTTCGGAGGGGTGGGCGCGCAGATACTTCAGCCGGCGCGTGCGCTCGCGGGTGATGCGGTGGTAGTAATCCCGGTCGAAGAGGACCGGAGCGACAACCGCGTTCACTCTCCGCCGCTCACCATCTCGTGGTAAGCCCTCATGGCGTCATCGTCGGTGATGGCGGCGCTCGCAACCGCGTGCGCTATAGGCTTGCCGCCGATGCCGCCGTGCTCGTGGCGGTAGCGCTCGTGCCACTCGGTGCCGCCTTGGGTCTTCATCCAGAAAATTTGCGCGGTGACGTTGCCCTTGATGCCGTTCTTGTAGAGCGCGCCCGCCATGTTCATGGTCGCCATGGTTTTGCCGAACTTGAGCTCGTCGCGGTACTCGCGCAGCAGCTGCCGCGTGCCGGTGCCGATGACCTTCGCAATGTCGTGGTGCGGCTTACCTAGGATCGCGAGTAACTGCACGCGCAGGCGTGTTTCCTTTGTCGGCGTGTGCTTCGGGCGTCCTTCGGGCTTACCCGTGCGCTTTGTCATGCCCGTTCTGCCGGGGAGCGCGACCTTTTTGTGAGCGTGCCGCAACTCGGTCATCGCACGCGCTTCCTCATGCCATGGGTCGGCACACCGAAGCGACACGGCGGCTCGTGCCCGCGCTCCAAAGTGCAGTGAAACAGCAGCCGCGCGCCCTTGCGACCGATCACGAACTCGACCCTCGCCGGGCAAACGTGCGAGGGCACCGGCGGTACTGGCCGTTTGTAACGTGGCACGGGCTCATCGGCGCCGGATCTCGTGCGACAGGCCGAGGCGGTGCGCCTGGCTGTACAACTGGTACAAGTCCACGCCGAGTTCGGTCGCGAGCGCGCGCAGGCTCCCGTCTTCGCGGGCCCGCGCGTAATTGGCGCGCAGGAGGTCCTTCATTTCCGCTGTCCACGTGCCCTTGTGCTCGTGCGTGGGTTCGTGCGCTGGCGAGGTCGGCGCCAGGTGCGTGCTCGTCATGGTTCGGCCCCCAGGTGCTGCGCCACCCATCTTAGCGCCCGCAGGCTGTAGCCCATTGTGAACCCCGACACGAATGCCGAGAGCGTGAGAATTAGCAGCACCACGATCGGCAGCCAGTCGCGGCGCTTGAGCACCGGCAGCACCGGCTCGGGTTCTTCGACGAGGTACGGCACCGGCGGATCGGCACGCTTCGGCCACTTCGGACGCGGGGTTTGCAGGTTGAAGTCCTGCCTCACCGGTCCTCCTCGTCGGACTGAGGCGCGGGTTCGGGTTCGTAGTTCAACTCGATGAGGCAGCCGGCCGGGATCATGGCGACAAGCCGGGCGTGGCCGCTTTCGTGCTTCGGCAAAGTCTCGTCGCGAAGGTCCACCCAGGCGAAGGTTATCTCGCGTGTGAGCACGAGCCCCTTGCCGGTGTAGACGCGCTGCGTGCCGTTCGGCCAGGTGACGGTGATGTTCGCCAGTTTCATGC